>Ga0163217_1036025_pt1 | contig 14053 bp, 9 predicted proteins | sample SynspAceP_FD_185933 | JGI IMG/M metagenome (GOLD analysis project Ga0163217, IMG submission 185933) | Saline lake microbial communities from Ace Lake in Antarctica - Synechococcus sp. Ace-P (PacBio error correction) | ecosystem: Environmental > Aquatic > Non-marine Saline and Alkaline > Saline ... | reverse complement strand
GGGTTGTTTTAACGAATTTCCTTTCAATTGCACGTTTTAATTATGGGCTGCGATGCGGTAAAGCCAATGATTCGTCATAAGTTAGCCAATGACGGAGGAGGACAATATCCATCGTCAAGTTGGTCATGGTGGTATCGTTTTACCGGCTCACATAAAAAACACAGGCGGATGAGACGTGTCTGCACCGTTGAAAAGGCGTTGGAAAGCGTTACATGCCTAGAAGCCAATGGTTTGACAAGCCAGGCCATTTGATTCTTCCGTGTTTCTCATGATTACGGCGTCGATGGCGGCTTTCGTTATATTTTTCGATGTGTCGGTGGTTGATTCTGGGACGAGTTGGCCGTCTTGCGAATTCCTTGTTCATGAGAACTGTTGGCCTTCTTTCATAACGCTCGACGGTTAGGTGAGGAAGTTTTTCTCTTTCTTGTTCTTCCAATGAGTGACCTCTGTTTACAGGTTTCAGTTGGCTCTATGAGTTTCGCACTGTTCAACTGGCTATTCTCAGAGTATACGGACAATGGCGTAGCGAATTAACCTCAATGTGGGAAAAGCCAACGGCCGCTGTCATTTCCGCGTACTTGTTCGGTTTTTACCTTCGCGGGGAATTCTAAGGATACCCAGCTTGTAGGATGTTTTCTCGTTGCCGAACAGCGGGTATTCTGTTCCAAATGTCTGGGGGCAGGCAACGTTTGCTGGCGGGTTTGGGTGAAGTTCCATCTTTGATATTTCAACGCCTTTCGGAATCTGGATATTTCACCTTCCATTGAGCCCAATAGTTTTAGGAAGTTGAAATCGGGCGAAGCAATAACGTGCGTAAAGCCCTCGATCAGTCAGTAGTAAATCCTCCGAATCAAGTCCGAGGTCTGCCTGCAGCGGTAAAATCTGGCGCTTCAATTACGCTGCTTAGCGTAGGATTTATCACCTTCTGCAGAGACTGCTTAGATACACGAAAGGCGTTTGTTAATAGAATTAAGTTAGAGACATGCCGCTCAGTGTATGGTTAGAGTGCGAGGAAAGAGACGAAAAATAGGTTGGTCGAGTTTAGGTATCTTACTTCTCATGATGAGAGGTAAGATAACAAATCCATACGGGGGATGGCGGACGCGCATTTATTTTATGCAGGTTGGAATGTTTGGGACTTATTGAGCATCCTCTTTTTCGGCATCTGTTGGGTTATTTCTATCGCATGCAGGCCTCTTCACCAGGCCATCGACATCCCAAGTATCACCGGTATGTCCGGCTATTTAATGTTTTGTACCTCATCAATGTGATCGCAGAATAATGAATGAATTAAAAAATTTCATTAAAATCCTCTGACCACAATAAACCCAGGGCCTTTCGCATTGTTAAACACTTCACTGATCCGTGATGCATGAGTTTACTCCCTTCTCCACTCAGTTCGATGTTTGCCCGTGTGCTATCGAACCGTTTGTCAATAAATAGGTAGTTTAGTGATTGGCCATAGGGTACCCTAAAACATAGCTCGGATAGCGTAGATTGCTTAAATAGGTTCAAATTGTCTAACGATCGATGACTAGAATTTTTCTCGGACTAAACATTGATTACGCAATGACACCCCAATAAAAGCGTAGAAGCATTTTGTGGTATTTGTAAAATCCAAGTGTAGTTGAAACGTATAAGAAGTTCGTATCTGTAAGAGTAATGTGCCAAATTTTTGGCAAATTAGTGAAGAATGTAGCCTCAGGAGGCAGGGTGTTGGGATGATTGTAGATCAGAAAATTAGACTAGTATCAGAAGAATGAGCAACAGGGGCATCCAGTATTGCGATTGCTCCAGAAAAACCCGAATTAAGCCGCCTTTCGATGTATCAGGAGTTTTATTTAATAGATGTTATACGCAATGGACTTTGTCGTATTTATTTTAACAGCGTTTTTCCTCTATGGAAGGAGAGGCTTCATCAGTCAGTGTTAGAGAGTACACTGCAAAGGGGAAGGCGTTTGTGGTGCTTTAACCCTTTTGATATTGCTGAACGAAATAGCAATGGATAAACAGTTCGGTGAACAAAATGAGCGACCCCTAATTGTGCGACCTACAAAAGGTTGGACTGATTCAGAGTGAGGACGATTAGCAATGTTGATAAAGAACGAGAACAGACCCTGAATTACGGCTTTTAAAGCGGCGCGCGACAGCGCCATGAATTCATGACGGAAAGAGCATTTATTGTTGCTCTTATTGAAAACAGCGCAGCCTCAAGTGTACTGTAAGGCATGTGGTGTGAATTTAGAGACCTTGAGTAAGGGAGCTTGAGGAGTTTGTTGATGAGTACAAACACCGCTAATCCTGAGGATGATGACGAGCGCGAAGTGCAGGCCTTAACATTAGGTTTCCAACGCGTACGTTCAAACGTGCGTTTTCATGTTCAATCTTCTGGTAAAGCGAGAAAGAACAGGCGCTAACGTCGCTGTGGCTATTTTCACGCGAACAAAGAAAGGTCAAACGGGTTTACCTGTGCCTGAAGCGTCAATGGTTGGCGTGCGTTATGATGTTGTCCAATATGTGGCCGCACGGTATTGTCTAACGGGCGATGCGGCTTTCTTTCAAGGACAATAGATCAGAGACAAGCGGCAAGGACACGACACGACACCGCTTCAAAAAATTCGCGACCAAGCTTAACGCAGAGCCAAAGCGGGTAAAATCGACAAGCTGATTGGCCAGGAGTAATGAAGTTGAGCGACGTGAATCCAAAACACTGTCTCGTCGACGTAAAAATAATCGTTATTAGTGGGCGAATCGGGCGTGGGTAAAAACCGCGGAATTGCTGAAGGTTTGCGAGCGCTGTTAGATGGGCAAAGTGGCGGACTGTTATTGCTGATGTAGTGTCTATTCATTAGATCTTTGGTGCTTGTATTGGCCGAACGAAATATCGTGTGTGATTCGAAAACGCGCTAAACAACTTTTGGGCGAATGAAAAACTCCCGAATGCGATTTTGTTTATTTGTGATGAAATTCATACCATGATTGGCGCTGTGCGGCTTCTGGTGGGCGTGATGGACGCGTCATCTGCTTAAGACCTGTATGTTCTGGGTGGTTTACGCTTGCATTGCTCGACGACTTTCCAAGAGTTTCGTGGGGTGTTTGAAAAGGACCCATTTGCCTTAGCACCGTTCGTTTCCAGAAAATGATGTGAACGAGCAAGTGTGATGATACCTACAGATTTTGAAAGCAATTAGGAGCTTTTGAAGACATCATAAAGTGAAATACGAAGACGCTGCTCTATGGCGGCCGCGAGCTTGCTCAAGCGCTATGTGGACCATATCGTCATATGCCTGACAAAGCCATTGATGTTGTGGATGAAGCGGAGCGGTATCAGCGCTTGCAGGCCAGAAGATAACGTAAATCGGTCATTACCGTATCGATATTGAGATATCGTCTCTAAGATCGCCGAAGAGTGCCTGTCAAGAGCGGTTAACTCGGACGACAGAACAAAGTCTTGTCTAATCTTGAGCGCAATCTGAAAATGGTGTTTCTTCGGACAAGATATTGCGATCAGTTCTTTGCAGCAGCGATTAAACTGTCCCGAGGCGGTTTAAAAGCAGAGGAAAAATCCAATTGGCTCCCTTCCTAATGGCAGACCAACGGGGTGGGTGGGTAAAAACGAACGACGAGCAGTTGGCCAAGCAGTTAGGTCTAGAGTTGATTCGCTTTGATTATGTCGAATATATGAACGTCATGCGGTGTCTCGATTGATTGGTGCAGCCACCGGCGGATGTTGTCTTTGATCAAGGTGGTTTACTAACCGAAGGCAGTGCAAAGAATCCCATAGCGTCAGTATGTTAGACGAAATCGAAAAAAGCGCACCCTGAAGTTCTTAACTTGCTTTTGCAGGTCATGGATGCACCGGTACGGTGACGGACAAACAATGGCGCCAAGCGGACTTCCGCAATGTGATCTGGTTATGACGTCGAATGCGGGTGCAGAGAGCTTGTCGTCGTTTCTATTGCTTCTCGAGCCCAAGGGACAACTCCGACTGATGGGGATTGAGGCTGATTAATGGATGTTACGCCTGAATTCAGAACCGCCTAGAACGCGTCATTCAGTTCAGCAACTTGATGACGTTGCATCATCTTTTAATGTGTGATAGATAGTTGCTTGTGGAGTTGCAGGCTCAATTGGACCTAAGGGGTGGTTCTTTCTAGAGTTGCTCTGACACAGGCAAGAGCGTTGGTTGGCGAGTAAAGGGTATGACCGTCAGATGGGGGCTCGTCCCAATGCACGAGTCATGCAAAGAGCATCTGAGAAGCCGTTAACGGATAAGATACTCTTTGGCGACTTAAGCGGAGTGGTGTCATGTGAAAGTGTCTTTTGGGAGACAAGAGTTGACGAGTTTGAAGTTTGAAGTGAAAAGCGGTTGTGTATTAAGTATTAAGGCAATCTTGAACATTAAAAAAGCGGACACCTGTCCGGTTTTTTTATTCGTTACATCTAGCGATTTTTTAAAAACAGCTTAAATTAACGCACGATTAAACGATGCGGCCTTTTGAAGGTCGTAAGGTGTTTAGCTCTACTTTTACTTTGTCGCATCAAAAAATACGAATTAGTTTTTTTTACGCATTTTTCACAGAGATATGAGCATTACAACGTGTCCGTTTTTATGTTCGACACGGAACATGGATTTAGCAACGTATCAATGATAGTGCCCCATTTCTAGAGCCTCTTCTTTTGCCACAATATTAAGTGTTCCTATGCGTTTTTAACTTATATTTGTAGACGCGACCATGCCTTATTCGGAGGTCTACAGGACGAAGGAAAAAGCGGCTTTCTCTTCGTCAATGAGCGCTAAAATTCTGAAAACATATGTTTTATTTAGCGGACGCCTGATTTTTGCATCGAGGCGGCGTATTTTGCCTAAACGCAGCGTAAGGCAAACTTAGTTGTGTTAGTGACGGTGTCTATTTTTACGCTAAATGCGTTGTTATGAGTTTTTTTTACATGGCTTGAGGCTTAGTTTTTTTGTGTACTGTTTGTATTAGTTGTCTAATTTAGTGGAAAACTCTTTCTTGGTATTAGTTTGCACCTAGTGAAGTAAATGCGATTTTCTACTTGGCAACTGAGATGCAGTCAGTTTCTAGTTGTGGCAATCTTTTGCGAGGTGCAAATGTCTTGAACGCAATTTTTTGACGATTGGGTTATGCAGTGAAAAACATGGATTTCACAAAAAAGTTTCCAGCCGCGACACCGTAAAAACCACCGGCCAGTTTGCCGTCTAAACCATATTTCAATGGATGTGCATAGCCCAATATGTGTTAACTTCAATATAAGATTTGTTAATTCAGTGATATCCAAGTGCCTTCTTTGGTCTCTCGTAGGCGAGCAATACCGATACGGATTCAATTCTGGTTGACGGTAACACATGGATTTTTTTTAAGTGCTTTTCTCCAGTGAAGTAGATGTATGAAATTGTCCGGCCTAAAAAACACAAGGCGTTGCTCAGGGTGCCACCATAAAATAGGGTCTGGTTCACTAAGACCAGGGGAAAAAGCCTTTACTGTAAAGGTGTTATTAAACGAGTCGAAGAAAGCGTCGCCACCCAAACAGCGCGATAACCCTCAGGGTCTGTAGCGCTTTATTTGGATTGGGCGGGTTCATAGGTGACTCTGACAATAATATGAGTTCCATGTTTTTCGTCACAGAAGAATCTAGCATTTTCTAATGGCTGTCCTGGGTAATGGTGATTTTGAAGATATTGCCTAAGGTGTTGTGCTTATTATTAATGTGTCAGTTAATTATAAGTTTTTCATTTTAAAACCACAGGATCAAAAAAATTATAAAGAAGGTGCTAAAGCAATAAAAAAAACATATCTACGATACTCATAAAGTAAGGAAGAAAAGATATTCAGCTTGCGACTTATTGGACACAATGTTATGTTGATTGAAAGGAATGTGCAATGATAAAGTAAAAAAAGAACCATTGTCCTCTCGTCTTTTTGAACAATTTTCATCAATTAAAGGGTGTAAAAATGAAAAAAAGAGGAAAAAAAAAAAAAGAGAAAAAAAGTGCAGGATGCTTGACAGTTTATGGAAAACTTGGTTTTTAATTCGGGTTGCAGTCTCAAATGTAATTCGAAACAATAATCGGATGCGATGTGAGAACTACAGATAATCGCTTTTTTGGCAGATTGTCATAAAAGTGAAAAACTGACGGTTTTAATATGGCCATGCTTCGTTGATTTAACAACGTCTTCATGTGTAGATGAAAATCAGTTAAAATAGGTCTACAAGACCACATTAATTATAACTATAAAGGGAATCTTGAATGAAAGCGATAAACTTGCTTCTTGTGTTTGCGGTAACTGCTGTTGCAAGCTGCTATTTCTACTGCTACTTTTGCCAGTGAGCCAGTTTTTTCGGTAACGCTGGTGTGAGATGTAACGAATGATGAATTGGGTAATGATGACCTAAGCGCGGTACCAATGAAGGTGAGTTGAGATTCCTGGACACGGGGTATTTGTCTTGCGGAAATTGAGAATCGCAACTTCTGGCTGGCGATGAAAGGTACTAAAATGGCATGGAAAAACTGTACTGGGTTCACAAGGCGCAGTTTTCTTTTGAGTTTCGTTTGACCGGTTCTGACTTTACTGCTCTTTCATGGGTATGGATGAGTATACGGTGGTGTTGATCTTAAAACATCTGGTGATATGATAACACTGTATTCGCTATAAAGTAACTTCAGAATTGACCGTGGCTATGAAGCTACAGAAATTGTTGATTGCTGTAACTGCTGTAGCGGGACGATGCAGCAACTGCTGCTATGAGTCTGTTATGGGTAGCTGCTCAAGATTCTGAATATCGGTTTGCACTTTCTTACGTAAAAGATTTGCGGTGGCTTTAAAGCAGTATTTCTTGGTGGTCTGTAGGTGATTGCGAATGCACGTTAAAACGTTGGTGTTAGGACTGTTGCTGGTCCTGCAACTTTATCTTTGAACTACGGTTCTGGATGTTAAAAGGTGTTAAACTGGTGGTACGATGTGAGTTAATGACACTTCTTGTTGCTTTTGCCGCAACGATCTTTGACTTTGACTCTAGGAATTCTCTAGCGATCTAAGAAGCTGAAAATTGACGGCACTTACTTCGTAGGTGAATACGCTGCCGGCGATTTGCGTTTACTACGTTGAAAACTACGCTGGTTGGACCTGGTTCTGAACTTACTAAAGTGGTGGTTTTTAAAGCTAATTCTAAGGCTTTATTTTAGAAGGCTTCTTACAAGAGAAAACCTTTCTTAAGTCAAAAGCGAAGCCAGCCCTTTGGGCTGGCTTTTTTATGGTAAGCTTAGCGAACTTGTGACTCCGCTTAAGGGGTCATGTTTTGCTTTTGATTAGCGATAATATGGAAGGCGGCGTTGTGTCAGAAGAAATGGTGAGTCGGTACATTCACCAGATTTGGGAGCTGCTTGCCAAACATCGCGTTTATTGCGGCTTTATGGTTTTTTCTTCTTTTTGTTTGGCGACCTATACCTACAGTCCAAACGATGCGGGTTGGTTCATATTCGGTATGGCACTGCCCATTCAAAACTCCATGGGGCCAATCGGGCTACCATTGCGGATTTGGACGTCTGGTTTTTTCGGTTCTTTTATTTTATCTCTTTTGCCTCCGTGTGTTTTTTTTGGGTTGCTATTATTCCGTTATGCGTAACCCACTATTCTGTTGCCCTTAAATATGCTTGCTTTGCACTATCGGTAGTATTTCTGTACTTTCCTTTGCGTCTGTTTTTGTGCTCTTACACGACGGTTGGTGAAAACGGCTCTTTCAATCATGTACAGGTGGCATATTAGGCCATGGTTTAGGCGAATTTTATACGGCTTTATCGGTTACGTGGGGCCGACGTTAGTTCGTTTGGCCTTGGTGTATTTTGTCTTTTACTTTATTGCTCACTGCATTGGTTGAGTTTGATGGATAGCTTTGGGTGGGAAAAAACGTTAATTTTGTTTATGTTGTTCGTCAAAGATGGGCAAACAATCGTTGAAGCTAAGGCCAATAAAAAATAGAGCAACAGCGTTGGTTCGGAAGAGGGCTGAAGAGCCCGCTATCATCCGAAAAAGAAGAAAGGCCGAAATCTGAACCTGGCTCGAGTGACAGCATGGCTCGATAATATCCTGTTTGAAGATCCTCCAATTAGAGGGTGCTCATTCTGAGAAGGCCTTTTTAAAGACAGTGAGATAAAAAAATAAATTTTGGCTTTGTCGTCTTTATTCTCCAAAATCTAAAAAAACGTCAGCTGAAACCGAGTCGTTTAAATCCACGAAGAACCTGAATTTGTGGCTTAACACATTATTGGTCGATGATAATTGATTGGGGTGGGTTTTTGGCGATACCCCTGTTATTGAGGAATCTTGGACGGCGCCAAGTAGTAAGCCTCCATATTCTGATTCAGCCGGCTAAATCTATTTCTTCGAGATGAGCAAGCGAGAGTCACGAAGAGCTTCAACTAGCCTTTCCAAAGAACAAGCGGGATGCAAATGCTGTTTAATAATAATCCAGCGTCCACAATCCCGCGTGCGCATTAGGCCCGCATTTCGCCACCTTATCTGAGCGAAACAACTGGATTTCTAGGTGGCCTTCATTCCAAATGATGACGAGAGTCGTAAAATACAAAAAGCTTACTCACTGCGCGAGATCGTTCTGATTGGGACTACGCCAAAGCCTAAAAAAGGGTGGGTACTCGGAAGGACGAAATTATTGCCTTGTCGGAATTATTAGAAGCGTCGATTACAGGATTTGGTTGTTCAAGGCAGATTGTAGGTGGAAGTGACCCTGGCCCGCGTTATTACACGGTTTGAAATTCAGCCAGCTTCGGGTGTGAAGGTGTCACGATTATAACTTAGACAAAGATCTTGCACATTTGTTGAGTTGTGATGAGTTGCTTCCGTGTGGTTGACTGTCATTGCTGGAAAAAATTCTACCATCGGCAATTGAGATCCCTAAATTCAAGTTTCGGGAGTCAGTGTATTTTGCTGAAAGTGATCAACTGCGATGCGATGATGATCGATCTTTCATCTCGATGACTTATCTCTTGGTCATGAATCTCCGGAGCCTCGTTGTCGTAGACTTGGGCCAAAAATGCCTCATGTTCTGGTGGCGGTACAACGGGGCGGCGTAAGTCTGTCGGCGGTAATGCGATGATTTAAGTATTTGCTGCTGAAAGTCCCACACCGGGATGAAGTTACGTATGATTCATGGTCGACCCCAAAAAATGCTTGATTGTCGATTTATGAAGGTATTCCTCACCTTTTTACGCCGGGTTATTAGGACATGAAGACGCGGCTAACGGCTTGCGCTTGGTCGGTAGATGAAATTGAGCGCCTTATAAATTAATGTCTAAATTAGCTTGCGTAATATGCGGGGTTATAACAAAGAAAGTTTCGTGATGCCATGAGGCGGGTAAGCCAATTGAAGATCCTTTGTGGCTACCGGAAATGGCGATGTTTTCCCGAAGGACGGGCGTGCTCGTACGGTCCGCATTTAGAGTCTTTGCCTTACATTGTGATTGTCTGTGGATGAATATTGCCGACCATGGATGATGATTGTTGGTAAGAAAGTTGAAGAGCTGATTGCTCGTATTGCGGCAAAAAGCAAGGGCCGCCGGTAATTCACCTAATATTGGCGACTCAGCACCATCTTGTAACGTTATTACCGGTTTGATTAAAGCGAACATTCGACACGAATGGCGTTTCAAGCTGTCCTCAAAAATCGATTCTACGTTACTATTTGATCAAGTGGTGCGGATCAGTTATTGGTAGGGGGAATGTTGTATCTCCGCTGGGCTTGCCAACTCCGAATACGAGTTGCTTTGGTGCTTTTGTGTCCGACCGAGGAAGTGCACGCCGTGGTAGAGAGTGGGAAGCAACGTGGTTACACCTAACTACATAAAATGATGTGGTTGGTGAATCCAGAGACTGATTGTCGGTTGATGACAGTGACAGATTTAAAGAGCGCACTTATGGACGAAGCGGCTTGAAAATGTATCATTAGAAACGCGTAAAGGCTTCGATCTCATCGTTCAAGTTCGTCTTAAAATTAGTACAACAGAGCGGCGAATTTTGGTTTGAAGCAAAATGGAAGCGGCTGGTTTGTGGGGCCTATTGGGAACCAATGCCAGCGTGATATTTTAATTCCGGAATAAAAAGCCATATTTAAGCCTTTTTTTATAGGGTCTAGTTTATAATAAAGTTTTGGAGAAGTATGTTGTAATAAATGTCGCCATGGGTATTGGAGTATTGTAGATTGCATTCCAAAAAGCGTGGACGACAGGCGGAGAGCAAAACAAACAGAATTCAATGAAAACGTTATTAGAAGCAACGGAATTATTGAAGGTGAGTTTCGCACAAGTAACCTACGATGCAAAAAGCAAAAACAGTTACAGGTAAGTGAAGGTATTTTTTTTTAGCGAAACCCAAATCAGTGTGTGGACAGCGTTGACGCCTTTCTGTCCAACGTATTATTTCTGACGTAGATGATAACTGTCTGGGATGTGGATTTAGATGCAAAGCTTACAAAAAGACCATTGTCTGGCGCAGGTTGCGAAATCTCTCTGCGGCTTTACTGGGCAGCCTTTGTTGCGAACGAGTACTCCTCATTATAATATGACTAAACTGGGTGAGAGAAATTCGGTCTTGTGCCTAAGGTGATCAGATTTGTTGCCCAGAATTTGACGCGTGGTCTTTTAGAAATTAAAGTCTTAGTGCAATGAAGTATTCTCGATTCGCTGGACAAACGACGTAATTTGAATTAAAAATGTTGAGCAATCATGAAGGTGTTGCAAAGAAAATTTTATCTTTGGATCTGCCTGATAAGTGGGATGTGATTGAGAAGTCAGTGATGAAAGATCTTTTTTCTGATGTAGCCAGCGGAGCTTATTCAGCCTCTGTGCCGCCAGAATCGACCTACAAGCCTGATGATTACATTAGGGCAGGTCGCATTTGGTTGAGTCAGGAAAACCTTTAAGGAGGATGGGAAACAGGGCCGTTGCCATTCTTTTATTCTTTGGGACCCCCACGTGCGGGAACACACGTTGCGCAATTATTGTCCCATCTTGACGCAACAAATTTATTGAATGTCGAGCCGGGTCTGTCTGCGTGTGGAAAAGATTCGCGCGCGGTTGATCAAGCTAAACAATCGGCGCATAATGAGCGCGCTCAAACAGGTTGTTTGTAGACGTAGACTGCATCGTTTAATAATCCCAATCAAGATGCTTTTTTTACCCTTTATTGAAGACGGCACTTTCTTGTTTATTGTTCGGACACGAAAAAATCCGGCATTTTGAATTAAATTCTGCCTTATGTATCGCCGGAGGCGTGTTTTATCGTTTGAAAACCCTAGCTAGAAGACATTCAGCTTGTCTTGTTGCGCCGCACTACAGGAAGTTTATGAAAAAAGAAATGGTCGGCGGTTCTGAAGCAAGTATGGTCTTCAAATCGATGAATATTCCTTTCGTTTTTGGCTCAAGCGGCCGATGTGATATCTCGTCGCGGTTTAATTTCTTGGAAATTTATCTGACCTTGTCGAGCCGGGAGCTAAGAACCAAGAGCAGTTTGGAAGATGTGTTGGGCGGTAGCGTGCGTTTTTAATTCGAAAAACGGATTGTCTTATGATCAATCTCGGGCGTTCATACATCTGTTCGAGGTCCTCGCAGACGGTGCACTTATATTGGAGGCAAGAATGTCGACGGTGGTTGCGACCCTTTGTACAAGCGCGTCCTTGCTGCCATTGCTGTCAGAAGGACATCTGGCAATGCCGATCCAAGAGCCTTGCAAGTAGGCTGAGATGCTTGGGTGTATTTGAGCGCCTCTGTCCGGGAGAGCAATAGAGGCCATTGCTCAAGCGGCAGTATTATGGCCAGTGCCCCCAAGAGTAACCGCGGTTTTACAGGCCTTTAATTCAAGCAATGTCAGATCGTGGCAGCGCAAAACAGTTATGACAGTCCCTGTGCATTTGCGTTAACGCGCCAACGTCACTGGCTAAAGTTATGGGTTCATGGCGATGAATACCGTTATCCGCGCACAATGAAAGAGCACGCTTATGCCGCTTGGGGAAACACTATATGCCGGAAGGAGTTGGCTAATATGCGTATTATCAGCGACTGATCGCGGGCTTTAGAGAAAAAATTTAACGAGTAAGTTGGCTTCGTTGTCCGGAATTGGACGATCCAGAGTTCCGCTCAGCGCTATAGCTGATTTATTAAGAAAAGATGGTTAACTACGAGAGAGTTAGTGACAGAAAGGCTTTATCTTCAAGGAATAAAAAATGATGTATTTTATTGATTGCTGTTTGGTGGGTGCGTTTGGCGCCTTGAGTCGATATGGCATGACAAAATGGATTCAGTTCTCAATGGCATTGACCCACTGTCCACCGCCCACCATGCGAATTAATTGTATTAGGTTGTGTGCTCATGGGTGTGGGCATTTGTAGAATTAGTGAGCCGAATGCCGTCCACTTGAGGCCCGTATCGTCCTTGTTATGGTAGTTTTTAGGCATTTTACAACTTTTCGACTTTTCGCTGAGAATTATCTCGCTTTATTAACATGCAGGCTTGGCTAGTGCCATAAGGCTATTTTATTAAGTGTGTTTTGGGATTGTCGGCTTAGCGGTTGCATGGCCGGTGACCGCTTGTTTGGACCCATTTATATTTTCGGATTTTTTTTTCTGATTTATCTTTTATACATTTTTTAAAGGATATTGTTGCCCAGATGTAGACATTAAAGCATACGCGCTGACAGGAAGCCATTGCGGCTCACTTAAAAGAGAAGGTTATGATTGGTTGGCGACTATCTCTCTTCTTTGGAAGCCCGGTCGTAAAGCCATTTCAAATGGGAAAACGGAAGCAACTGCAGCAAGCCCGAAACTCAGTGTGCCAAAGGACATTGGTCAAGCCATGAAGTCTGGCGACAAAGACAAGGCTTGCTGAATTAAAGGCGCAAACGGTCAACGCTAGGTGATGGACCTTGAAGGCGGCAAAAAAACCAACTGACGCAAGTTCAAAACTGAGTTTGAGACTTTGTTAAGAAGGCATCCGAATCTTCCTCTCATTCAGTGCAGAGGGCAAGACTGAAAGATGACAACGTAGAAAGTTCGTCGTTGGGGCGTGCCGAAGCAGTTTATTTTGAGGCCAAAAGACCATGTGATAACTTGGCGAAAGCCATGGTATGGCTGGATTTTGAAGCGGCGGTGAAAAATTACGTTTCTTCGTTTTTGGCAGTGATGCACTCTGATTTGGCGCGACTACACGTGCTTTTGACTTCAGTTTATGATTCACGTACGCCACTGCGCAATGAAAACATGGATTCTGAAGTCTATGTTTCCTTTACTTGGGTCAGTATGCGCATTCTTTAAAAGCCACTGGCCAGCTTCCTAAGTTTGAAGCGGACTTGTTTTAAAGGGCCGGTTGATAAGGGGACATGGCAACAACGATCTGTATTTTGATTCCGACAGGCTGAAGGCAGTGTACGAACTTGGTGCGTGATGAATCCTAAATGATACCGGTCTGCATAAAAGTTTGTTTGCTCATACGGCGTGTTTCCGTAGTGAAGCGGGCAGTTATGGTCGTGACCACGCCGCGCATGATTTCGTCAGCATCAGTTTGAGAAAGTAGGAATTAGTACACGTTTGCCGTCGGATTACGCTCTGAAGACGTACTTGAAGAGCTTTGTAGGGCATGCAGAAAGCTATTTTTACAGAAGCTAGGAGCTTCCTTACCGTACCGTGATTTTGTTTTGCGGTGGGAGATCTTGGTTTTTCTTGCCTCACAAAACGTATTTGGACCATGTTGAAGTATGGTTAACCTGGCTCAAGGTTAAATTACCGGTGAAAATTTTTCTTTCTTGACTTTCAAATATGTTGTGACCTTTCCAGAAGCGCGCCCGTATGCAGGCTTCGCTGCGGCGTTAAAAACCCAGAAACTGGGGGCGTCCTGAATTGGCACATACTTGAAATGGTTCTGGCTTTTGGCGGTGGTCGTACCTTGGGTTGCTGTTTTTGGGGAAAACAATTTTGCAAAAAACGGATAGGATCTTTCCTTTTTTTTTCCTCCCTTGTGTTGGGT
>Ga0163217_1096275_pt1 | contig 14054 bp, 20 predicted proteins | sample SynspAceP_FD_185933 | JGI IMG/M metagenome (GOLD analysis project Ga0163217, IMG submission 185933) | Saline lake microbial communities from Ace Lake in Antarctica - Synechococcus sp. Ace-P (PacBio error correction) | ecosystem: Environmental > Aquatic > Non-marine Saline and Alkaline > Saline ... | reverse complement strand
TCGGTGGTCGATCCAAGTTGGCCTGCCTTGGCCCAATAGTCGTCGGCAGCGGCGTTTTCCATTGTTGCGCGGACACAAAGAACGTGCGCGCGGAGCGTGACCCATGGAAAGGTAGTAACTGGGTTGCTGAGTCATCGGCTTGTGAGTATTGTTAGTTCGACGATGCGCCAAATCCCACTGTTTCGATTCTGACATGCGTTTTTGTGGCGGCTGGTGCAATGCAAAAGAGCGCGCTCTCCTGACCTGAGTCAACCATTTGTTCCGTGCAAACTGACCTGATTTGTTCGGACAGTAAGCGTTTGCTTCCTTCTTGAATCTTCGCTGGGTGATCCGCCTGGATTGTGCGCTGCCACAACTGCTCCACGACCCGGGTGCCGTTATTTCATTTCACTTTGTCAACAGGATCAAACTTCCCCGTGGGACAGCGCCATGCGATGCCTTCTCGCGGAACTTGCGGTTTGATAGGACGCACTTGGTCGGCCGGGCTTCGATCGGCTGCTGCTGCAGATAGCGTTTGAGATCGGCGGGGCCATCGCACGGCGGAGTCCGTAAACGGCCGATTGCGATTTTTTCGAGTGCTTTCATCGCGATCAAATCCAAGTCCACCACGAAGCGTCGATGAAAGTCGCGTTGGGGTTTCGATTTCCGTCGTGCCGCCGAATCCGTGGCTGGTCGCCGTTGGCCGAGAGTCGTCATACGGTTGCTCGGACGCAGCGGTTGTCTTCTCGCGGATGATCCGCCGCATTTCGTCTAACCGGCGAGTCCAAAAGCGGTTGCGATCGAACGGACGTCGCACGGCAGCAATTCATACAAGGCAAACACGCCAACGAATAGATGTCGCTACGCTGTATGTGACATTCAGATCGCTCTTTCAGCCTGCCGGGACTCATGTAAAGCGGCGTGTCCAATCATCGAAATAGAAACGCGTGTTAGATCGTTTTTGTTCGGTCAGCGATTGGCCGATCCGCTTTTGGCGACTTCCGAAGTCGATTGACTTTTGGCGACGGGCCGATCATCGTGGACGGTTGACCATTCACATTAGACGGTTTTGATGTCACGATGGATTCACTGCCTTTTTGCATGGGCGTGAATGACGCAAAACAACATCGCAAAAGAGTTCGATACGCTGCTGGATCGTCTTTCGGTGGCATCGCGAACCACGGTGATCTGGAACAACGCCTCGACGAGTTCATGGCAAAAGTACGGTCGGCCGGTCCTCGCGACCCGCCGGCATCGGAAAACCCGCGCGATCGTTTGGGGTGGTCCTATCATTAGCCACCGCTTGTGTTCCCGCCTCGAACCAGGGCGAGAATCTGCCGGCTTCCATTCGGGCTTGATTCACCTTTCAAGGGCCACTTTTGCGTTGTTACCGGCGTCGATTCTTGTTCGCCAACAAACACCAAACCAAAATCCACCTTCCCCGATCTGTTCCATCAAGCGGTAAGGGCCCGAGCATTCGAACCGACCCATTCGTCCTGGCGCGTGGTTTTCATCCGCAGGCGAAGATAGCTTCACGGGCGCGTTGGTCGATGAAATATTGCTTGTCGCTTGGCTACAGCAGCGCATCACGCTTTGACGAAGCTCGGGATTGTTGGCACCACCACTTGATCGAGATAAGCAAACCACCGCGCCGCGGGGTCATTCAATTCAGAGCATCGAAGAAGATCGTTTTTTCGGAAAGCTGGCTCATTTCAACTCGCCTCCATTTCGCGTTTCAGCCACTGCTCGCGCGTACGCCCAATTTGCGTTTGACCGTGCTGGGGGAAAGACATCCAACATGTCGGCCTGTCTGTTTCGATTGTCGTCCCGTGAAATATCGCAGTTGAAACGAGCCTCGCCAAAACGGCGTCAACGGATTCGAGTTTCGTCAATGGCCTCATCCAACGCCAGCAGTGTTTCGAGTCGTCGGGTTCGATTGCTGCATTCGTCATTGTCGAGCTCGGATCGTTGAAAGATTGGCCGCCACGCTTTTCCAGCATTTCGTCGGCGAGCCGATTCCGATCAAAATCGTCGCATGGACTCGCCGCCCGCCGCGAAAAAATGTCCCTACCGTCCCACGATCGCGAGGTCCTCGCACCGACCAGACGTAAAAAAGCTTTCATGTACGAGGGCCGGTTGGTTGCAAGTATTGGGCCCGATTTTTCCTGGTTCATCTTTGCGATGCGAGCCGACGCAACTCTTCGTATTTAGACCAGTGGAAGTAGGTGGCCTGCCGCGTGCGGATCGCCTCCTTCGATCTGGTTTAGGATTTGGGGTGACTTCGCCTGTTCATTTCAATGTGACGATGGCGTTTCGACAATTCCTCCGCAAGACGTTCGTCGAAATGGAGCATTCAACTTGATCTGTTTCATGTTGTCGCGACTCTTATCAAGATGTCCATTGATGGTGGTTTGACGTATCCATGCGTGTTCCCAGTCCAATCTTTGGCCAGGCAAACCAAATTAAACCAGCGTTGATCATACTTTTGATGCCTCTGTTCACGTTTGCGTGACGCTTTTCTACCCGGCGATCGTACCGCTCCGCTCGTCAGTCTCACGAACCCCCTTCTTCTCTATTCAAGACGCAACGTTGAACGAAAAATCTGCTGCTGCCGCTTCGAGTCTTGCTGCCTGTGTCGGCCGTGTTAAGTGTCGCCCAGCAAACCGCCGCCGCCTCGATGCACAAGATCACAGCAAAGGGCGTCTTGGAACCTTTGCCAGCGACTCGGAGCCGCCATCGAAAAACGAAGTCACGATCGGAAGTCGTCGGTGACCAGCGGATTTCATCAAGTCCAAACGAATTCCGAATCATTAAACGCGGACAATTTCCCAAGTCGGAGGAACCCCAACACGATTTCACCGTCGTCCAACAGCACGAATACCGTGTGCCGGCGAAATCCGAAAGTCGCTGATCAAGTATCGCCGAATGGCACGGTGAGTCGGGCCAATTCGCTGATTAGTTGTCGCGAATCAACGGCGTGCCCTGTTCGATCCAAGGTTGCGGGCGGTTCTACGATGGCGACAGCGTGGCTGGCGAGTACGAACCGCTTTCCCGGCGCGATCGCGTGGCATCGACGTTTTCTATGCTCCACGTTCAACCGACCGCGCAAATATCACTATCACGGATTGCCGACCGGTTTGCTCGACTCGGTGAAATGGAATCGTCAAGCACTCGCCGTTGATCGGCTGCGGCAGCGCGACCGGGTTTCAATTGTACGCGGGTTACGGTTTGAGCGATCCCAAGAAATCCGACTCGTCGATCACGGCTATGAAATCCAGTATCGACTCAAGAAAGGGTAATTCGTCCGGATAGGCAACGCGCCCGACGGGAGTACGACGGCACGTTCGTTCGCGACTACGGAATACGTCGAGGACAGCGGTGACTTGGACGAGTGCAATGATATGTCGACTGACGATTCACGCCGGATTTATCCGATGGGCATTCTACGCTTTACTTTATTGACTGAAGATTGGCCGGTCGTTCCGCCAAACATCGTGGGTACGCCGTCGGCAGATTTTCCGGGCACGGACCCGCGGCCCTCCCAAACCGGGCGAGATTCTTGCCTTCGTTCCGTCATCGAGTCCCGTGGAACTTACACCGAACCAAACCAAGCAGCTCGACGCCTTGCAAACCATGGCTGAAAAAGCGACTTAGAGATGCTGACTCAAAGAACAACGCGAGAAAATTGCGCGCCATGGAACATCACGGTGCTCGGACGAGCAAGGTGGGACCTGACGTGGAGGTGGCCAGGCGTCCGAAGCGGACGTCCTGTAAGGTGGAACCTCCCGCATGGTCGCGTCGCAGTCCACGTGCGGACGTCACCTGTGCTGGTGATCAGTCGGACAGCGACGGGCCACAATTTTAGTGTCAGCGAGGGAAGAGCTCCGCGAACGAATTGGAGTCGAACTCGAACTGGTCGGAACGCACCGACGTGCAAGGGGGTGATCGCTGTGAACCGTTCACAGTGGCTTGCACGTTTTTCAATTCCTGTGATTCAGACTGAATTTCATTGCCCGCGATGGTCACCAATCGTCTTTTGTTCTCATCGGGACGAACCGTTACAAGCCGTCGGCGTTTGCGAGGCTATCGCCCCGACCGCGATTGCCTTGGCCTACGTGGTGGTGTTGGTGTTGTATGTCGGTTGCCTTAGGGCTTGGGTCGAATCGCTGGTTCTTTTGGCGTCCTTGCCATCGCATTTCGCTGGTTCGCCGCTCGCCAGCTTGCTGGCCGACCCCCCGTTTTTCTTGGCTGGCCCAATTCCGTTCCCGCCTCGCATTCCGTCGCAGGCATCATTTTTGGGCGGAGTGCCGTCAGGCCACCTTTTGAAGTGCGGCTTGGTTCATGTTTCGCCCGGACTTTCCAATCGGCATCGAAGTTTCGCGAGCATCATCTGGCAAAGCTGGCTCGACCGAGGGGCATTGTTTTGGTTATTGCGTTCTTGGTTCGCTCCCGCTTGCATACCCATCGTCTGCTGGGCCCTTTGATCGCCCGGGCAAAGTTACCGCGGTTCATACCGTTCTCTTGATTCATGCCGGAGGTGGTTTGGGGGGAGGGGGGGGTGGGGGGGGGTGAACAAAAAAAAAAAAAAAAAAACCCCCTCCCCCCAAAAAACCCCCCCCCGGGGGGGGGGGCCCCCCGGGGGGGGCCCCGGCCCCTGCCCCCGGAAAAAAAAACCGGGGGGCCATTTTTTCGTTAGTGTAGCGTGGGCCGTCGACACCAGACAGCATGTTGCGACGATCGCAAATGATCAAAAATTTGATTTCATAGTTGCACCATGAATAGGGTTAGGAGTGAATCGGTCAGAGTGGGTTTCAAAGTCCGAGCCCAAGGAATTACGTCGTTGTGCTGTCTTGCACGCATGCCATGGTCCGTTGCGTCTTGTCGCGGTGGCGAGGGTCCGAAAACAGTCGCTAACCGCTGTCTCGACCCAGGAGAAAACAAACGGAATCCCAAGGAGTTCAAGGACGCATTCAAGTTCGGTTGATGCCCAGCACCTCGTTCTGTCCGTCCTGCGATGGAATGATTTCATGATTTCTGGATGCCTGATTTTGCTTGATAGCTGGAATGGATTTGCAGATACCGTTCGCGGGAAGTCGTCAAGACTTTCGGGCGGATCATGCTGCGCGATCGAAACTCCGGACTCGTTCCGCTAGGTTGAATGGGTCTGGACGACGAATCGGAAGTTAATGGTGTGTCCATGTTTTCGTCACCGTTTGGAGATTGTGAAAGTCCCAGTTGTCACTGCCGTCAACGACCCCACTGGTCCGACGTCGCCACTCGGACTTGGCTTACTTGCCCCGATTGAGTAGACGGAATGAAGGCGTATTCCACGAGCGTTCGTCAGGACCGGAGTCAAATCACACACCGTCGCGATCGACCAATTCAACCACAATGCCTTCGGTGGAAACGGCGTTGTTATCACCACTGGCGTGAGGGTCATTTTGCCTGCCCACCTCGTTTGTCGATCACGGTCGCACCCTGATGATTGGATTGGCAACGAGGCTGGCCGCTTGCGGGCTGCTGGTCTCGGCAACGACGTTCCCGAGATCTCAGGTGCGAAGGGAAGAAGACGTGCTCTTGCAACGAATCGAGAATTCGTATTTCCGCCGGGATGATATCCCCCAGCGTCGTTGCTTTCGATTTTCACGAATTTTCCCGATCGCTCATTCGTGTTCTCGTAGTAGAAACGATCGCCGTGGTCGCAGTCGGCTCGAACTTGATCCGCAACTGGATTGCGGTTGCGGTTTCCCCCAGCGAAACCGTTCTCGGTTGATCCTCGGCCAACAAGCCCAACCCACAGGTCGCATTATTGACATCTCTCGTAAAGCGACTCTAGTTTCGCAGCATATTCGGGCGCTTGCTGTGATGTCGGAGAAACGATTTCGACAAGGCATCCAACCCGGAGGCTTGTCGGGCGCGTTTTGTAGTCGGCCAGTCCGTGATCGGCGACCGCGCTGGATGTTCAGCGAAACGAGGTCCAATCCGCCGTGCCGGGAGCACCGAACAGGAAGTTTCGCAGGCTATCGACGACTTTCCAAAATCGACTTCATTGCTGATAGCGTCGACGGAGGCGTACTTCAAGAACGAGTCGCATGTCCGGTTTCTTCGAGCAAGTCGGGTTGGAAGAACGCACTGGCCAGCGAAATCGGCTCTTCTAAATCACGCCGTCGTTGGCGACGACGCGGAATTCATCGTTGAGCGTCGTGTGAGCCGAAAGCGGAATTGCGGCGGTGGAAATTCATTGCGATCGACGGCGTCAACACTTGAGTCCGTTAGGCCAGCGTACCTCGATCAAATTGCGTCGGCACCGAGCCTTGCGGGGCAGGTACTCGTTGTGAGAATGTATCGACTGCATTTCGGCGATCCACCGATCGTCCGTCCTGTTGGAAAACACTCAATCACCCAGACTCGGATCATCCGCCAAGATTTCATCTTGCCAAACGATTGTGTTCGCGCTACGAGAAGTGCGTGGCATTGAGTTAGCACGACGTTTTCGGCGGCGCGAATGTCACCCGGCGAGCAGGCCGCGTTCGTCCGTGCGGGCACAAATCCGTTCGATCGGGAGATCAACAACCGACGCGCCGACTGAATTCGCGGAGGGTGTGTCCGATGTTTCCTGGGTCACTGCCTTTAGACCTTGCGAACCATCGACCAGCCGGTTGACTCGCATTGAATCCTGCTGGGCGGGGGGTTTCGATCGGACGTGCTGTGAGTCCGATCGGCGATCGCCGGGATCGCGTCAAGTTGAATGGTTTCCTCGCCGGTGATGGGGCCGAACGGATCGAAACAGCGGGTCGCCTTCGGCACTTCGATGCTTGAAACGCAACAGCGTTTTCAGAGTTCCAAGGACAAATCAAATTGTTCATGGTCGAGGAACTGGCCCCACGCGAATACGAACGAACTCAGTAGCGTGAACTGGTCGTGCCTCGGAGTCGGCGGCCGAAAGCACGTGCTGATCTCTTCGCGAGCACCTGGGTGCGATCTCTCACCCGCAGTTCTGAGATTCCATCGCGTAGATCGGGTCTGTGTGCGGCGGAGTAAGCTCCGGAGTCGTGTTTCGCTTGAACCGAACTCGGGGTTTTCGTAGATTGTTGTCGATTCGTCGATGCTGCGAACTCCGGTGGCCACAATCGCGCTGGTGGCGATCGCAGATGGGCGGGGTCTCCCGTGGGTCGACATCGTTGCGGGGGTCTTGTTGGTTCAGGTCGGTCGCCGAGATTTCGCCACCCTTCGTCTTCGATCAGCGATTGAGTCGTTGATGACCATCAGGGATCGACCGCCGTGTTTCGCGTCCTGTCGTTATTGACGTCGTCAATTCTGTCCCCGGCCGCGATGTTTGGTTTGCCGCCTGCATCGATTCGCTCGCACATCTCGCCCTTGCGACTGGCGATTCATTGGTTGGCATGATCGTCAACAGGCATCCAGTGCCGGACCATCGACACCCATTCTTCGTTGACAATCCTCGAGCATCAAACTCGTTATGGAAAATATTGGCCGCGGGAGCAATTGCCGGGTTTCGAGCGTTTTCGGGCTTGAGAGGCCGACCGGGGTCGATTTCAGGATTCCGTTTGCCAGCCCTGTTTGGAAGGGATGAGGCCGATAGCCGAGCAAGCGATTCCAGAAGCGTCCCATGGGGTGTCACCGTGAGAGTGTGAAAGACGGTTTTGAGAAGATCCCGGCGTGACAGCCGGGTTCACTTTCTCGTAAGACGACAGGCCAGAAAAAATGCACAGCCCAGGAGTCAAAACGTCCTTAAAAGTTGATTAAGGGAAGGAGAAGAGCCTTTTTTCTTTGGAAATATGCTGGGAACCTGGGCCGCTCAGCCATCCAAAAACGCTATAGACAAGTTAGGTTCGGGGAATTCGTTGCGTGTTTTAAACCCCATTAGCTGCTTGGGCATTACCCCCGGTCAACGTGAGAACCGAGGCTAACGCCAAAACGGGCAAAATACACGCCGAAACACTTCCCGAAGCCTGTTTCGTGCCGGAACTCATTCTTTCAGGATATTGACGAATGTCCACCCTCTCCGACGCCCCCCTTCGACTCGCCCCATCTCGAGCGTGATCGCTTGCGGTGCAGGCTTGATACACGCAAATCACTCGGCGAACTCTTGCAGCTTTATCGCAACTACCTCAGGCGTGTTGGCGACGACGCAGCTCGACCAAACGTTCTGACGGCGGAGGAATGAGTACGGTCGGAACTTGGTTCAAAGAAAAACGATGCTGGCGGCTCATCGCGGATTTCGCGCCAGTTTCGCGGAGCCAGCGAGGCGAACTGCTGCTTGGTTGCGACAGATTTTTGGTTCACTGCCCGGTCACGCGGTGGAGAAAAAACATCCATGCCAAAAAGCGGGATATGCGACGCGGAAGTCGCGATGGACCAAGGTCACAAGGAACCTCGACGATTCGATGGCTCGGTCTGTCGACATCGTGGTCCGACGATGCGCCCACGCCCAGCCAAGTTCATTTCACGCCGCGAAATTGCGCGGAAACTTCCGATTCAACTTGCCAAACTCAAACCTGCCTATTCCGCGACGTAATTCGTGTACCGCAACTTGCTCAAGGACTCTTCGTTCGACGGAGGATTGCCGAGCGGATGGAGGATCAAATCGGCGCGGCGCGATGTTATGGATGCGGACGATCGCGAAATTCAAGAAGGTTTGTGATTTGGGTTCGTCCGAGGTGCGCTCATGATTTTCATTCGCAAGGCGCTCGCGGAAAGTCGTCAAGACGATCGGCCTCGATTCATCGAAAACTCATGACGAGTTCCGCTACGGACTCGAGTTCCGCCATAGGGGAATGATGCATCGGACGATGAACCGCCTCGCAATGCGGGAATTTGAACCGCGAGCAAAAAGATCAGCTCGCTGATGTTAGCTTGGACGAATAATGACCGCAACTCGAATCAGGTTTACCGCCATCGTGACAGATCGGCTCACGCAAGTTCGTGCCCTCGACCTTTCGCGAAGCATTTCCAAGCTTGCTGGCTGGTTTAGAAAGCCTGCAACGTCTGGCCGCCGGAAACTATTCCCATTCGGGTTGCATCGAGCGCACGATGTTGACGCCGAATTTGTTGGGCGATTTCCAACTGCACGAAGAAATCGGTCGCGGGCGGCATGGCGTGTTTACCGAGCCACGCAAAAAATCACTTTCACCGTTGTCGTCGCGATCCAAGTTAGTTACCGCTGGCGTCGACGTTGGACCGGCGGAAGCTGAAACGAATTTCGACAGGCCAAGCCGAAGCGGCAAGCAGCCTTGCTGCTCCGAAACATCGTGCCCGTGTGTTCGCCGTCGGCTGCGGAACCGTGCATTCACTTTACGCGATGCCAGTTCATCGACGGATCGTCGATTGGCGGCAGCGTAGGGATCGGCTGCCAGCCTGTCAGGAACCAACAACAGACTGGCAGCCGATCCCACGATGGCTGGCGCCACCTTTGCCGTCGATCAAGCCGCTCAAATCGCCGATGAGACTGGCACGCCGCCCATGAGTTCGGGTCATTTCATCGTGACGTCAAGCGCTCCAATTTATCGTCGATCGCCGAGGGCAAAGCCGTGGATTCACCGACTTGGGTTAGCTCGCATTCAAAGTGACGCCCTCGTTGGGACTCAGTCCGCGACGTCATCGGCCACGATGCGGTACATTGAGTCCACGAGCAGGCGACGCGCGTGAGTCGGCCATGGTCGGACGGTCGTACCGACGTATATTCACTCGAGTGCGACTCTGTAACGAAATGCTCGTCCGGACGGCCCGCTCACGATGGCGAAGACGCTCCGTCATCCTTCCGTCAATCGACGACGAAAACGTGACGCCCGCTGAAAAAGATACGTGACGGTTCTGCCCCGAGATCTTGGTACCGTCGTCGCCAAGGCCGATGTTCGAATCGCCCGATGATCGTTACGCAAAACAGCCTTCGCATTCCGCCGACGACCTTCGCGCGTCCTCGCGATGAACCCACGATCGCACGTCCGCCGACGTTGATGGACCATGGCGTGCGTTTCGCTTTTGAAGTATCGCAATGGGTGGCCCGCCCACAGCGATCCGTTTGCATGGTTGGCACTCGCCGGGTTTCGCATCAGTAACTCGAAACTGGCCGCTCAAAACGGGTGTCCGACGAAAAAACGCTTTCGCTCGCTCTGCAAAACGAATCCATCCACTTCGCGAGGCGAATCGGGACCGCCTCGGTTCGCAGAATGAGAACTTGCTCGCCGATATTTGCCCGCCGCCAATTCCGTGAGACATCGGTTTGACCGAAACCACTCGGTACTACCAAATACGAATCGCAACGCAGTCCGTATGCGTCGCCCTTGCTCAAACGAGAACGCGAGCTCGATCTCGCAAATGACTCAACGGCAAATCGCAGCTTCCAAGCGAGTTGGGGTCTGAGTGAGGAAGCCATCACGTCGCCTACAAAAAATCCGACAACTTTCGAAGTCCCTCTGCTCGGCGTCATCCCATGATTTGTCGTTGCAATTGCAGTGGTCGATCAGGCCAAAAACCAATCTGGCGCACAGCCAATTCGCAATTCGTGATTGAATTTGGATCAGCGATGCGTGGTTCGGGAAAGCGATGCGAATCCAAAAAGCGTTTGCCATCGAATGAAACCGGTTCCTCACGAACTAGGGCAACGCGCTCAAACAATTTTTGGTTTTCAGGATCTGACGGAGTCCGAGAACGCCAACGAAGCGGAGAGTGTGTTTCGTTAACGCGATGCCTTATTTGAATGATCAGGTAATCAACCGAAACTCCTCGCCACGATTAGAATCGAACCTTGCGGTTTGATCGCAGGACCAAAGACCCCGAGCGTGCAGCCGAAATCGCGAGGCGTTCGCTTTCGCGTTTCAAACCCAGGCCATGGATTGCGGACCCCAGTGATGCCAAGGCGGCTTCGCGGATGTTGTGACGCTTAATACTTTGCGGCTTTGTCGCTGGCGGCTCAGGGTCGGAATATTTCCGCCGCTGCATCAAACCGCTGCAGCAAGCGATCTGGACATTAGCGAGCAACTCCGTATCCGTTGGCCCGACCAACGGTCTAACCGCCGCGATCTTGGGATCAGTTGGAAACCAACTCGGTTAGCGCTTTCGGTCTTGGGAAAGACCAATCAGCCAGTGATACCATTTTCAACATGCGCGGAACAGGCTCGCTTTGCTCACTCAAACTTTCGCCGACGACGCCGAGGTCCACAGTATGCTCGAAGATCCATGAATAAACTCTGGAATTTCTTAAGCGCACAGATCGGGCAACATCGACAGGCCGTCGAGCATTTACCGAGGCGATCACATCAAGAACGGGCCGTCCTGCTGGCACCTCAAGTGACTCGCTAACGGCCAGACGTGTTGCTGCGGGAAACAACAAAACACCAAGGACCGACTCGGGAGAAAATCATTGAGCAAACAACCAATTCGTCCGATCACTCCGCCTCGAACGACTCGAATCGCGATCGCTACTCGCTTGCAGCGTTTTTGAAACCTTCACTTTCCATGGCCGATGATTCCCAAACCGGTCCGCCGTCGATCTCGACCGAAGCCACCCCGGTATGGAATTCAAAGCAAGACGGCTCGATCGGGTTCGGATGGTCGGTTGACTCGCGACCAAAATCGCGGACCAAATCATTCGCCGCGACCCCCACGAATCGACCACGAAATCGCCGGAACCAATCAATCATTTACGGTTGAACGAGCTTACTTCAGTCGTCGCCGATCGTGGCAATCCGGCCATCGGGACAACAACTAACGATACGCCCGTCACTCAACTTGCGTCTCGCAATGAAGTTCTCCGACGCCGATCAACACTTTTCCGACGACACGAGGCCCCCAGCATCGACGCGGGCATCGCTCGGCTGACGTCAGATCGATCGCGGAGAGATTCATCGCCGAGCGTAGCGGGAGTCGTCGAGACTTTTCGGCTTGCCTTGAAACCAAGCGCCGAAAAACTCTTGATGGGAGTTTCCGTTACGAAGCAAGTCGTCCCAATCGGATCATCAACCACAAAACAGGCAGCGTCGACCTACCAAATTCGGACGACGGCTTCATTTGAGCTTTTAGCACCCATCGGCCATTTGGCTAATGACGAGACGAACGCAATCAACAACGGCGACGAGCTTGAAACCTTGTGGAGTCTGAATCGCGACATATTTCCAATGCTCAAGCGTTTGCTCGGAATCCACCCACCCCTGGCGATCGCGCCGGAGATTGCTTGATGCGTGATCGACGATTGGTTTGGTGATGGCAGGCGGCATGAGCGCACTGAAACGCGTCGTCCTGGCCCGCCAATCCGTTTCCGTCATCGGACAGCTTGGCCGATTTGATGTCCGACTCGAACGGACGCTGAATGGCTGGGACGGCACGCTAGGAAACTTTCCCAGGCGGAGCAACCCCAGCATTATCGGGTCCGGTGCTCGATGCCATTCATGGCGTCGGCAAGGAATCCGCTTTGAATCGCTTCCCATGCCTGTCGCTGCCAAGCATTCGCTGCTGAATTCCCCAACGATCAGCCTATCCAGCCGCCGTCATCATCCCGACCACGTGGCGATTTCCAACCACCGCAAGGCACAAATTCTCTACTTCCAATCTGCAAACGTACCAAGCAAACGGCAACATGAATCGAGCACTCCGTAGCGGAAGTCGTCAAGGACTTTCGGCCCACCCCCAAACCTTAAGAACAACGAAAAACTCTTGACGAGTTCCGCGACGCCTTTTATTGTCTCGCTGTCGTACTTGATTCATACCTTGCACTGGCAAAACTCAGCGCATTGACAAGCGACCCAACTCAAGATAAAATGGTTGCTGTCAAATACAGACTGTAGTCGCTGCGTTTGAAAAGTATTTCATTCAGTGGCTCGGTGGGACTTGGCAAGGAAATGAAATCCGACGAGTGTCGCGGTCGTGCGTTGGATCGCTCAGTTTTTAGATGTCAATCCACCTGTGAATCGTTGTCGCCTCCGTAAGCGATTCGGTCTTCACCGACGACGATCCACGGTAACGTTTTTCGCGGGCGCGACAAAGACGATCGGCGACTTGTAAGCACCATTGCTGAAAGGTTCGCAGACCTCACGTAGGCGAGTCTTCTCTGAGACTCCGCAAATCCCGCGTCTCAGAGAGACGCTAGTGCTACGTGGTCTACTGAGCCGATATTTAATTGTGACGATGTGCTTAAGATAAGATGTCGAGAACCACGCAGTCGCTGCTCCTAACCCGCGACTGACGTACGTGACCGAGCCGATGCCTCGGCTTTGGCACGTCACGCCACCCAACGTCGATGGATGGACGTCTCCACCGGATGGCCTAGAAATCAGTATCTGCAAGCCGAACTGATACGGAAGGACGCGAACCAAAACCGGGCTGAGCACAACCGTTACATAATCGAGCGAGCACATGAATTGAAACGCAAAGTCGATCCGAAAGAATTTAGGTTCATCCGATCGGAAAGGCGTGCGCCGGACCCCAGGATCGAGAGTTTCAAGTCATGGCTCCAGGTGTTCCCATGATTTGAAAAAAATCGTCCTCGGTGACCGAAAATCCGCCGAAATCCGCGAGGACCGGTTCGCGACCCATTGTCCGCACGCGTTGATTGCAGAGACGCTGGCGAGCCGAGAGATCCTTGCGAGTGGCACCCTCTGCAGAGCTCGTACTGCGTTTGTTCCGGCTTACGTAGTCGACCAGGCATTCCCTACTCATGCCAACCCAATCTCGTTTGGTATACACTGCAGTCATGCCATGAAAACCTCCGCGCACGCTTCGCCGGATGAACCTGTTTATCGGCCCTTTTCATGGTGGTGGTGACATCGCGTTTTGACTTTGCGAAGGAAACCAGCTCGATGACGCTCGAACGATTTTTGCGTCTCAAACAGCGAAGTCAGCGATCTTGCCGTAGTCTCCATTTCAACACGCACTGAAATGACGAAGGAGGTGCGCACGTCGTTTGAAGCAAGAACGCTACCGAGCCTGCCCGTGCTACCGCGTTCCATCCATCCATTCATCCGTCATTCAAAATGTCAATGATCGAGATCGGGCGAGAGTTTCTCGATCTGGCTCAACATCAAATTTTCAACAACTGTTACGCCTATTTATAATGCCTT
>Ga0163217_1025149_pt1 | contig 14054 bp, 4 predicted proteins | sample SynspAceP_FD_185933 | JGI IMG/M metagenome (GOLD analysis project Ga0163217, IMG submission 185933) | Saline lake microbial communities from Ace Lake in Antarctica - Synechococcus sp. Ace-P (PacBio error correction) | ecosystem: Environmental > Aquatic > Non-marine Saline and Alkaline > Saline ... | reverse complement strand
AATTGGGTATGTGATATGAACGAGCATCATTGATTTTTCAAAGGACAGTTTTATTGAAATTGCATTATAGTTGTTAAGCCTCATTCATTTAGAGATAAAGATAACTATAACCCCGTTTCCAGTTTTTGCTTTACGTTGTTATCTGCCGGAACACTACAAAAACGGACAGGATCCACGCGCAATTAGTTTTTGTAGATTGGGCGCGGTAATTAAAAAATACATTTGTCGGAATAGGTTAACAAATTATTTTTTATATTTTGTTAACCCATTTCGTTAATAAAATTATATATTTGATGGAAATTAAGTTACAGAAACGCAAGAAACTGAGAAAACAATTGACCAACCACGCGATTGGCCAAACTTATTGGTCAACTCGGCCCGAAAAATAAACCAAAGATTAGTGAACAAAAGCTAGCAGAAACTTTGGCTATTAAGCGATTTATCCTGCAGCACGATGCCATGAACTCAGTGGGGGCACAAAGGTGAACTGCTGTGGATGTGGTCCCCAAAATATCGAATGATTTTGAACGCCAAAACCATGGACCCTTTACCTAAAAAGAAGATGGGGGGCTTACATTGGGAAAAGCATCACCATACGTATTCAAATTAATCAGGATAGAAGATTACCATTAAAAACAACTCAGACTAGCACTATCGAACAGCAAAAACCCACTTCTCTTCTCCCCCAGGAGATACTATCAAGAAACTATTTGATATAAATGGGTATGTCTCGGCTGAGAACTTGCCGGAAGAATGGGTAGGCCAAAAGAAAGATTAATGAAATAATAAAGGCAAAGAACCAAGTTCAACTGCTACGGCTTTTTAAATTAGAAAAGGGTCTTTAGGGGTCCGCTAGCTTTTGCTGAATAGAGAAAATGAATATCGGAAACAAATTTATCAATTGGAGCAGAAGCCTTTTTTGAAGAAGTCATGGACCTGGTTTAAAATTATTTCCTATCAGAGAAATGTGTAAATTGGGGTGGGGGTTTTTTTAACCCCGCCCCCCCCCAAAAAAGAAAAACAAACAAGGCTCGTTGAGCCTATTTTGAAATTCCTTTGGGTAGCATCTTCAGGTGAATGCAACGAATCTATGTGCATAAGAAATTTGCGGCTCTTTCGAGATTTCATTGGGCGAACACCAAAATCTTTGCTGTATCCGCCGCTTTTCGTATGGGAGAGTTACAATCTAAAAGGCCTTAATTGTTAAAATGATACGACAAGAAAAAATTTAAAGACAGTTTGATTTGGAATCAAAAGATTGGCTTTTGGCTTATGCCTTACTGATTTTCAAAGTAGGTGTACAAAGGAAATATGTGCTGATTGCGGTGTTGCACTAGTTTACACTCCTAATTCTACAAAGCTCCTATTAGCGGAGCAGCAGAATGGTTTCAAACAACATACCATTATACAATTATCTGGGAGTTTTAACAACCGAACGGATCATTTTGGTTTCACTTTTTTTCATGAGCAGGCCATATTTTGCTCCAGGAAAAAAGGGATGTTTTTTTAGAGAACCTAGAAGGTGCAGAAATTGACAATATTAAAGAGGAAGAAGCAATAATTTTGCGATCTAAAAACTTCTCCCCAAAGCCAACTTAATGAGATCAACAGCAATCTTCGCCTTTAGATTGATTGAAAAAAAGTTATTCACTTTTGCCAAAGCCTCTCTCTCTTCTCCCTGGTATAATCTTGTAGCACTCGACAAGCATATCTCGTATAAGAGCTTATATCACTCTTCAGACGGCTCCGTTACGAACCAACAGTGATTTGCTATACGTACTCGCTCTCTCGCTCTCTGACTCTTAATGAACACGTCCACCTAACTCGAAACCCATTATTAGTTTTCTAGAAGAGGCTCTGTCTCTACAGAACTATCTTGCTCGCGACCAGAAACATTACAACACACCAACTATCAGAGCTCGCGATAAAGCCCGTAGTATGAACTACTAGATGAAAATGTTATTTTGTCTGAATTTTAAATAGTCTTTATTGAAAAGTGTGTTAGTAATATACCTATGAATGCTCAAGTGATCTATTCACTACCAGATGAGAGCACCATATAGTGCGCTTAAGGCTTAGTGAGGACAGCTAGAGGCACCACTAGCGTCAAAGTTGTGTAGAAGTAAAAATTTGTCGCCGCAGGGAATTGTACACAAGACTGATAAGCCTGGATGCGCCTGTCTGGAGATCCGATCAGGTCGCGCTAGCTCGCCACTGATATGAGAAAGTGAAGAGGCATATTAAATCTCACTTCATTCAGTTTTTTTAACATACTTTTATTCTTCAAATGTACCATCTCTCAATACTAAGACGCGTCAGTGAGTAAGCCAAAAGGGCTCTGGTGGAATGATCAGTGTAACAAACTGGCAAATCTCGTATTAGTTCGAAAAAGTGTTGATCATCGATATCGCGAGTGAGAGTCGAGATATACTGGATTTTAGTGCGTCTCACCGACGACTAATTTTGTATTCCGTCGGCATGTGAGCCAAAGAATACGAATTTACAAATCATCATTACTTAAGCGGCAACGTTATAGATAAGACACTCTAAATGTAACATTATAGCACGCTGGTGGCGCAATAACCGGATGGTGGAGAGATGTGGTAAGTTTTTTTAAGCTGATATAGTTCTTTGTATAGAGTTCGACCTGTGTAATTGTTAAGTTCTATAGAAGAACGCCAAAAGCTGCTTTTAAAAGTAATATAAATCTTTCAGCAGTTGGTCTAAAAGACACTACCTAAAAAATGAACTTTTGTTTACAATGAATAGCAAAAAATACATTGCAGAAATTGAACCATTAGATTGCCTTGCGCTGCATTTAGAAGAAAGGGAGGTTTTTTTCTAAAACAATTTGAAAAAATTAGTGATGCCACACCTAACAGGCTTTAAATTATTTCTCTAATGTTGCATTATTTGGGGCATTCCTTTGTTAACGACAAGCAACAGCTTATAAAACATTTTACAATGGTATACATATCCATTGGTTTTAGAAGAGGGTAAAGACAAGGGAAAAAAGTATTTAGTAGAAAAGCTGAAAAGACCAGAGATTACGCATCCCTTTTTAGAAAGCACCGTTTTTCATTTGGAAGCACAGAGACTATCTGATAAAATACAAAGTTTAGAAAACATAAGGAAAAAGCATTTATGCAGGTTTTAGAGCTTTGTTCTTACTTCGGGTAATCGTAGTTATTTTTTAAAAGTTATTAGATCTCAATTATTTAGCCTACTACATACAACCCCAATATATAAATTTTCTCTGAACTCAAAATTTATAAGTGGATACGACGATTAAATGATTTATTCTTTTCTGCTGTAGCAAAATAGAAGAAGAACGCCATCCAAGATTTAAAGATAAATACAAACACATTACCTAACTTAACAGTTCACTTTCTTTTGAACGCAGTTTTTAGGAAGATGAAGCGTTTGAAAAAATATTCCGCACTAAATTAATGATTTGATATTTGCCATTTTATGCGGAACCGTATTAAGATGCTAATGCAAAAAATCTAAAAGGCAAATTAAAACCCTCGATTACCTTTTTCAGTTTTAGATGCCTTTACGATTTTGCAAACAGATGTAACGAAGGTATGAAAGACGCACCAGAAACAAATCATTAATTAAACGCTTCGGTATTAGGTTTTAATATTCGAGAAAAATTAATGGTTATAAGGAAGGCCTCATTTCTATACGCCTGCATACAGTTCACTATGTATATGGTGTAGAGAAACATAAGGGCGTGCCATAATACAAAAGTTTAAGGAACAAAGAAAACAACCAATGAACGTTTGAGGGACTTCTACAATCCTATTGTCAACGCTATTTTAAATAGACGACTTAAAAACGCTTTAACCACCATTGTAAACGTCTGCAATATGCGACCAGCAGTAGGATCGGTAACTTTGGGTTAGTGCTTTTAAACGGCAGTTAATTGTTATAAAAACGATTAAGGGCCATTTTAGTAGATGTAAAAGGCTTACCGCTACGTTGTGGATATAGAGAATTGTAAATGACGAACTCTATGTGATTGACGGACAAAAGGCTCTCTTTTGAATACAACCCACTTGAAAAAGAAAGCAAAACGTTATTTCAGCACACCTTGTATTTCACGAAAAAACAAACCCTTATTGAAAATGTTTATTTGGTGTAGATTCTTAACCTAATTCTGGAAAAATATGCGTTTTTAAGACTTTGGATAGAACTTTCTTAAAAAATGCCTATTACACCCAAAAGACAAATAGAACTGGCATACCCTACCAATTATTGATATTAATATCAAACTGTGGCAACTCACCTTAATTCAGCCGTGTGTTAGTTTAGACGACGATTTTAAAAGGATGGCTTTTAAAGGCAAACAAGTAAATTATAAATTTAAAGATTATAAAAATGCGTGTTTTGCTGAGTATAAAAAACACTAACAGTAAATACCGTAAACGGAGAAGTTTTTAAAATTATAGATGAAGTAAAAAAATAACTTCACAAGACAGTTAGATAATAAGTTTATAGCCAAAATTCCAAAAAGCGCAGGCGGACTTATAACGAGCAGAGCGCCAAAGAATTTTAAAAGCTTTTGAGGGGAAACTATTAAAAAAGGCAGACAAAGACGAACTTAAAAAAGCTTAAGAGAACAAAGCAAGAAAAAGCCCTTTTAGAAAAAGATGAAAATTGTAAATGAACGCTATTTTACCATAATTGCTTATTTGAGTGGCGTTTTTGAGTTTCCGGAGGTTATTAAGCGATGATGGCTCTATAGTTGGTTTGGATACTCTTATAGAAATCCCCTTATGGAGTTTCAATTAAGGTAAAGAGAGAGTCATTTAGTTAATAGAATAAATAACAGTTCCCGACTAAAAATTTTTATTTGGTTTATAGAACGGCTCACCAAATTTTAGGGTCAAAGGTAATGGGCATATATTTAATACCCAACTCAAATATTATTTAAAACGTTTTCGCACAAGATTATCGAGCAAACTATAATAATTTGGAGTTTAAATGAGATATATTAGATTGTACCTGAATATAGAGATATTGGATTGAAGCTACTGTTAGGAACAATTATTTTTCAGTTCCAAAAAGGAAGGCGCACACAACAGATTATATTACAGACGGAACCCAATGAATTAGATCAATTGAACAATTAAAAAATAGAGCCTGTGGAGAATATGATAGAGAAACAGCTTTAGCCAACAATCAGAACTGGGAGTCTTATTTTTAAAAGTTGAGTATAAATCTATCTTAAAATTAAATTCTAAAATAAGAAATATTCTTCAGTTTCCTTAAAATTTCCGTTTCAGAAAATAAGGCCAAGGGTTGCATTGCTCTATGACAAATATAAAGGTCAATCAGAGGAAATTATAAAAAAAACAGAGCATAACCATACTTTGAAAAAAACTAAAGCAGAAACACATAAAAAAATGGCTCATTATGGTGTGATGTCAAAAGTATTCTCTAAAATGGAATGGTAAAGAAATTATATTGAAATGATACTGGAATAGCTATTCCAAGAAACCCTAAAATATTTTAATGGAAAACGATATATTAATTAGAGAAATTACAAATCCTAGAATATTTGCAAGCTTATCGGAAGAAGGATATATTTATTAATGACCCTTTTCAGTATTAATCATTAAGGATAATGACCATTCTTGTAACATAGAAATTCTCTACCTTGCTCTATACTAAACTCAAAACTTTTGCCAACATTTTATTCACTTCAAAATCTTCGCCCAAAGGCAACTAAGGAGCTTTTCAAAAATATTGTTTACGATATTAAAAAATTTTCCACTCCAAAATCTATAGAAAATGAGAGATTATTGATGCATTAGTAACTGAATTAATAGAAATAAAAAACCACAATCCAGAGGCAGATATAAATCTTTTTAGATGATGAAAAGACCAAATTGGTTTACAAAGATATGGCTTAACAGCGGCAGGAATGGAGATAGTTGAGAATAGTTAATTATGGCGATTTTATTACAAAAAAGTTCAATTTTTAAGGTCTTATGTAGAGACTGAAAAAGAAGAGCACTTAAAACAAACATTTGCATACTTTGAAAGCTAGAAACTTCTTCAAAAGCGTTTGTAAAACAAGATAATCCAGTTTGAGTCAAGTGTATTTATAGTCATAGCCATTAAAAATTTTGATTTAGTTGAGTATTTAGTTGCATTTATTAACAAAACTTAAGATAGGATAGTTTATGTGGATTGGATGGTATGACGAACTAACTATCCACCATCAAGTAAAACAGCTGTCAAAATAAAGAATATGATTGATGTTAATAAAAAATTATTATACTGTTAGCCACAAATGAAGGAAATAGAATCTAAATGGTCTGCAAGTGGGAATTAGGTATTGGAAGATTGTTTGCATAAATTATATTGACATATGTGGCCCCCTGTTACCTTGTTTGCTGATAATTTGGAACTGGATCTGGGGATGAATATTTGACGATTTACCCTTATGTGGAGATAAAAAATATTAAAAGTTAGACATGGGATAATGGGACTAATTACAGTTATTTATCCTGATGGCAAAAAAATTCGATTTGTACAATGGCTAAAAAAACTAACTAATGAAAAGAAATAGAGTTAAGCTTTAGAACTTATTCATCAATGTTATAGATTATCTCATAAATTCATTTTTAGTTAAAAAGTTGGAGCATACTGCATTTACTGGCATAATTGCATTTGGCATTGACAAAGAGGATTACCAGAATATTTGTTATTGGTTTCCTGTTTCATTAATATTTTGGATTATGTTTCATTTTATTTGTGGCTTAAAAAAAATCTTTAAATATATGATGCTGTTATAAAAAAGGAAAGTTAAACCTATGGAAATGGATGTTTCAGATTTTAAAAGTCAAAGTCACCTTTGGTTAATAGCATTTTAGACCGACAATCTGGTCCTAATTTATTAACAGAGATAATTTTATTGATCGGTATGTTATATTATATTTTGCTTTTCTATAATATTCATCGTTACTCAAATTATAACTAATTTAACGCCATGCTATAGTAATATGCATCAACTCACCAAACCGACTTTATTACACTACGTTAAATGTCGCAGAAAGCGTTATGGTTATTAAAAAAATAACCTAATGAATATCCCAACGGCGAGTTTCGGTGTCGTTTTGGAGAAAGTATCAAAGAAGGTTGAGGGTAGAAAACCTATGCAAACACTATCACAACGGTTATAGAATACCCGAAAATTCAGAAGTCCAGAGTGGTTACAAAAAGCAATAAATAAAGGAGGTACAGTATATTTTCAACCCTCGTTGTCTCATCAAAAAGGCGATTTGCAAGAATAGATATACTAGAACGTTGGGCAGCATAACAACCTGGCATAATTTATGAGGTTAAAACTTACTACTTCTATGAAAAACAGATAACAACACAACCATTTTAAAGATGCGTGTTTTCAGAAAACAAGTGCTCACGATGGAAAAATTATAAGTTACTCCCCCAAATTTTAGGACAGCAAGTTACAGGTTGTAATTTAACCCTGTCGAAATATGAAGAGATCAAGAAGGAAATTTCAGTTGCATCGTTCAAGGCCCAAAGTGGCCATTGAGGCGTTAAGGAGCAGTAGAAGCCATGGCAAGAGCTCGCGGCCAAATTCGAACTACATCCTACACAAATATCAAGTTGAAACGGGGAGCTTTTTGGGAAAATGCAGAGTCTGGCCTTCGGTCCAACCAGAAAAAGAGATTCCCGCATATCGGGGACCGGGGCCACTCTACAATAAAGATCGGCCAGTTGCAAGTGGAAAGAACGATTTTTAAAGAAGCCGTTGGGCAAATCGAGCACTACCGAAAGAAGACGAAGGTGGTTAGGTCCCATCAAGGCAAACCTTGTTCCACATGTAAGCTCCTGGATATCCATCGCTCTGGTCTTTAATTACAGGCCCAGAAGTGAGAGTATGTGAAACCTAAAGCTTATGAAGGAAATGATGCCTTGCTTTTTGGAAACACCCCTACTACGGGCGAAACGTATGACCGATACCTGACCTTTGACCTTGGTATCGCGTAACGTGGAAAAAGGATAAGTACGTGTATATAAGCTTTATGGACCTACAGACCATTTATGAGAAAGCCAGGAACCACTTCGGGGACCCCAAGAGGCTTATAAGTTCCCTTATCTGGCTAAAGGGACCTGAAAAATAGAAAGCGCCCCGATCAGCTCTGGCAGACCGAGTATCACTTATATTCCCCAGGTTGCAGGGCTTTATGGTACATGAACCGCCATAATCGATGTACACAGTAGAAAGATCCTGAATAGGTGGAGCATTTCAAATTCAATGGAAAGAAGGGTGGGTGCATTAGAACTGATTGGAGGACACCATTGCCAACGAATACGGGGCGCCTTGAGATACCAACTCCGATCAGGAGTCAATCTACCAGTGGCCAATACATCGATGTGCTCAAAGGAAAAACATCCAAATCATTCAATGGGATGGCAAGGGAAAGGGCCGCTGCGAACAACATTTACATCGAACGTTCGGAAGTCGATCAAATATTTGAAAAAGATATATCTGAATCCTCCAAACGGGGTCTGGACCTCTATCAAATGGTAAGGGGAGTATATCGAGTTCTATAATACCAAAAAGCAAGGGCATTAACCGAAATAGGAAAGTGCCGCGCCGGATCAATTTATACATGCTAAAAAAATGCATCATGATAAACTAAAGGAATACCTTTAAGCTGTCTTACAGATGGGGTAGTGTAAAATGGTGATATACGGTTTCAAGAGTATCTATCATACTTTCTAATAAAGAATCTATAAAACAAGGGCGATATGCTAGCAATGAGCTGTTAGAAATTATAGACGTAACAGATTAAATTAGAGTTTTTGTACTCAGTGTCGTTAATCAAATAAATGCGCGTCAAACTTTATAAATAAAGAAACATTAACGAAACAGAATGTTCCGTGTATAATTACAAATACAGGTCTAAACCATTGCGATAGTTTTAAATACTTTAAGTTACCGCGATTCCAGAGTTTCGTAGTTTATTGAAAATAGGAGAACTAAGAGCTAAGAGAAAATAGGGCTTTTAGTGATAACGAGGCAATTAGGCATGGTATAGATATTCGTTAGATTTGAATGTTAAAAAATGTCAAACCAACAAAAAAGTAACATCAGTTAAGACAGACAAGACCCATAATCAATATCCTAATATTAGAAGGGAATTAAGTAAATGTAAAATTCCCATTACTTTTATAGATTAGGATGAAACCGTATGAAGTTTTGCTAGCCCAAGATTAGACGGATTAGTCGCATAACATTTAACCTTTCCAATATCTTTCAGCACATAACAGAAGATAATACCTTAAAGCATTTTGAATATTTATTAGATTCAAAAAATGCGCAATGGTATGTTAACAAGCTATGCAAAGTCTTTACAGGAGCACAGGCACGTTTGTATGTGGCACGCAGGTTTTTGAAATAGGAAGGAAATAAAGAACGCTATAGAATGGTTACCACGTTTACATTATTGCTCAAAAGTAACGAGCATACTTTGAATTTAGAGACCAATTTTCAAAAAATACTACATAGACTATCGTTTTCACGGGTTCAAGTGTCTAGTTAAACAAAATATTACCGGTTTTATGCCCAGCATATTAACCTATTCAGATTTAGATATTTAATTAATGGAACGTATGCGCATTAGTACTTGGCAGAATGGTTTTAGACCCAAACTTTAATGAAGATAAATCCAAACCGACAACACTTTGCTGGACTATTGAAAAATTGGATTACCTTGGCGAATGGTGGAATATTTTAGGTTTTAATTCAAAACTACTTCTTTAAAAAACCCAGTGTAATTTATGACTGAAAGTAGTTTGCCTATGAATTAATCAAAAACGCTAATGATATTTATTTTACGAGAAGGATATTTTTTCTTTTAGGAAAAAATGATGTTACTGAGAGGGGCAACATCACTCATTCGAGATTTGGGTATGTATTTACAACAAAATCGTAGGTGTTCATTTGATGTAGATTGTGAATACAATAGAATGGGTAGAATAAAAACAATTAAGATGTATTTAACGGTAAGGAGATATATTTGCTAAAAAAACTGTTTTGCTTATCAGGTGAGGCAAGTCAAAGTTATCAGGATGATCTGATTTAGGTAGCCGCGTTTTTCCTGACATTGTTACAGAAGCAAAGTGCAGAAGAAATGGCAATTTTGCAATACACAAGATTGTAATTTAAATACCGCACTCTGTTCAAAGTTACTAATTTTTTGGTTTGCTAAAAGATGGTTTTTTCTGTTTTGATTCTAAGCTGTTTTCGAGAGCTTTACAATTTCGCAACGGTAAAGGATCCGTCTAATATTGCTGTTGTAAGTACCGTAGTCATTAAGTGTTTCTGCCCATTTGTTTTGGGGACTGTTTGGGTAGTTTATAATTAGCGCAGTTTTGTCATGTAAGAGATGATTAAGTTAAAAAATGCTACTGCTTGTTCTTTTGTTGTACCGGGAAGACTCGTGAATATCATCGATACAGTAAAGTGTGCATGCAGATACGTTTGTATTGATGCTTCTTTTCGTGTAAGTATCTTTATTTTCAGGATTCTTACAGGGATCCATAGTTTGGAAGTAGGGCCCGTGTAACGTAATTGCACGGCATCGAAGCAGAGTCCTGCTGCAGATAGGTTTTTCGACTGTTCCGAGAAGGTCCAATTAGAATCAGGTTATAATTTTGTTCGATCGCAGTGAGCTTCCCGCAGCTGATTGAGCTGTTGTTTCCCAATGTATTTTTCACTTGGTAAAGTCATAGTGATTCTAGCATGAGTGTCCCAGTGGAGTTCCGCATATTTTTTCGTGCGGTTCCCGGTCTTTTACCGCTCTCTGATCCCAACTCAGTTTTAAAGAGTTTTATAAGCAGTTCTACATAGGTGCTTTTTGTTGGTTTCGCTTTGGTTATCCATCTTCTATATTGCTGGCAAGGTAATGTAGGCGTAATTGTGGCATTGCGTCTTAAGCTGCTGTGGATGGTGTCATATATATTTCTGTTTTTAGTTGTCGATGATCTTTTTGTAGTCGTTGATATCACTTATCTGTGGTGTCTCCATCGGCTTTGTTTTGCCGCGTTGTCGCGCGTAGCGAGTTTCGATTTTCCTTGGATTGCATCGGTTGGATTCTGTGTGCTTTGTATCCAGTTTAACCACGCCTTGCTACACTCTCAAATCGCTCCGCTATTTAATTCGCTGGTTAGCTACACAGAAGTCCGAGGGGTGTTGGTCTTGCGATGTTTTGGTAGTGTTCGTTACCGCTTTTTTGATTAAGCTAGCAAGTGTTGGTTCTAGTGTATCGGGCAATAGGCCTTGAATTTTTTACATGTACGCGACTAGCTTTTGCGGATCATTAAATATCCTGAAGCCAGTTCTTTGCCGAAGCATTAAGGCAATACTCGAGTGATTTGATCCCTCTTGTGATCTGGTATTGCTTGATGTGCTTCCCTTTTTTCGGATAACGTGGCTACGAAAAGCCAGGGTTCCCGTCTAGGGTAGGAGTCGTTTATTTTGTCAATTGTTCGTTGCACGGTTTCACTTGGTTCCTTGTTCCGTGTATAACTTCCCGATGGGCAAAGGAATTAGAATTGCCTTTATAGTGATCTGATTGGTTTTTCTGACGCTTGTAGGTGCCCACCGCGTTTTATGTCAGAGAGTTTCATAGGCGATATGTGGGAAAAATGGTATTTTGTTCTTGTTAAAAACTGCCTGCAGGGCCGTTTTTTTTGGTAGGTTATGGATAATTGCTAACTTGCCTGGTTCGGTGAGCCATGGCAAGGATTGCGGATTGAGGGTTTTCCAGATCGAGATGATCGTGACGGTTGTAGAGAAAGTTTTTACTGTCACGTATCCGAAATCACGTTTTCTACCTTGCCTTTTGGTCGTCGGGATCTGCTTTTCTACGAAAATGGACGGTCTGGAAGTTCTTGACTTGGTATAACTGTCTAAGACAGTCATTGGTCGAAATAATTGGTTTCCGCTGTTTTCAGTTCATACCATGGTCCTGTCCTGATCATAGACCATGGTTTTTGGGATACCCCGAATAGGTCAAAAGGTTCCATGATGCCTGGCCATACATCCTTTGCGGTAAAAGGGGGCGAGTCTAAAACAAATATATCATCCTGCTTCCTGCGAGTGAGTACCATGCAAAGAACGTACACTTTTTTGCGTTGGTGCCGTAGCAGCTTGATGTTTGTACACTGCCAGAGTAACTGTGTGCTTTGTTTTCTCGTAGGTAGTTCTCCTATGGGCCATACTCTCTAAACGTTCTTAAGGAATGTCATTACTCCTGACGGGACTGCCATAACAAAAGTTTATGAGACGGTTTGTTTCGCAGACATCCGGCAGTTATGTTAGGCGTTGCTTTGAGCCAATCGGAATAATGTGTGCCGCAGGTTTTCTGGGAATTCCTCTAGCGGAGGAGGCGGGACAGAAAATCTTTGTGAAGGGATTGCAATGTTTTTAACTTTTTTGCCTTTGGCAGAAGGAAGGTCTTCAAATCCAAGCCTGCGTTATGCGTGAATACTTCTTGACCGTACGCCCAGTTGACGCCAGGTGGCTTGCAATTTGTTTTGGCTGAACCCGAAGCGGTCCAGACGGTTGAATTTCATGAATACATAATCCATGTGTTTTGTCAGTTTCGTGTGATCCGATACCTAAGGTGTCTGTTTGAACCGCCTAAGTAAAAAAAATGAAAGACAGCCAATTGAGGATTTTGCCCGCCGCGGGGGGCAAATCCCGTTCTATGTGGGAAGTTATCTGTATTTATATTACGAAAGTTGTTGTCAACGGCTGGGTTACCGATTTCTCTGATAGTTTTATTTACCGATAAACACAGTTTCATTGTTGCATTAAAAGACGGACTGCTCAAAAAATGGACATGTGATAATGAAGTAAAGGTTGACGTAAAAATGGATAGAGAACGATGACTTGATAAAGATAGAACGATATCGAAAAAGACTTAAATTACGAAACATGCGGTGTGTTTGTAGAACTCGTTTAAAAACAGAGGAAAACAAATGTCGATTCATTTTCATAGGGTAATTGAAGAACACTTAAAATTCTGCCACCCTTTTTGAAATAAAAACTGATTTCGTAGAGGGTTCGGTATCATAAATGCCGCTCTCTAAAATAAGGTTAAACATCTACTTTCCATGCGGTTATCCACTGCCCCTTGGTTTTTGCCTTGATTCGGAGCTAACAAAAGTGGATAAATGTGGTTGATCGAAGTATTCAAATAGGCGTAGCAGATTAGATAATTGGTGATCGAGGGTGAAGGTCTGTCTAATAGATTAAGCCGATCTTTTGCAAGCGTGCTTTTATTTGAGGGATACCAAGTGGTAAGTCGTGTCAAATCGAATCAGTCATTTCTTCTATTAAAAACTCTTCGGTTACGATGGCATTCTATTTAATCCGGCCCAATTGGTTTTGTAGTGTATGAGATCTAGAGGCGTGATTTAAAAACGGGTCGATATTTTGGACGTTTCCAGCGTCGCATTTTTAATAAGGATTTTTTTTCCGGGCCGTTGCGGTTGTGAAAGAAAAACGTAAATCTATGGGCCCCGTCATAACCTTTATATCCCAAGTTAAGGTTGGGTTTGTTATTTAATATATAGTCGCGTTGTACTTGTTGATGGCTTGCCAACCATTGGAAAATTTAAGCTGTGTGCGGAATATTAGACAAAATAATAAGGGCGATGAGGTATTTTTAGAACCAGATTCCTCCAATTAATATTAGCTGTACAGGTAATTTTGCAGGCTGTGTTTAGGCGAGTACCTTGAGCGAATGATTCAGATAGGAACCTCTTACGTAGGGGCAAGATGTCTCCCTTCTTGGTTAAAGTAAGGACAAGGTCAGTTGTATGTAAGCTTCCTTTTCTTTTAGTGTTTGTAACCGCTAGAAGCTCTTTATAGAAAAAGAGTAGCTCGCTCTAAGAGAAAGTTTTTCTTTATCGTAAAGTCTGCTAGATTACACTATTCTCTTGTTATAAGTACTCTTTCCGAGTAAAGATTAAGTCAGGATTACATTGATTTACTCTCA
>Ga0163217_1010528_pt1 | contig 14054 bp, 5 predicted proteins | sample SynspAceP_FD_185933 | JGI IMG/M metagenome (GOLD analysis project Ga0163217, IMG submission 185933) | Saline lake microbial communities from Ace Lake in Antarctica - Synechococcus sp. Ace-P (PacBio error correction) | ecosystem: Environmental > Aquatic > Non-marine Saline and Alkaline > Saline ... | reverse complement strand
CGAAGTAATACAAACTTAAACCAAACTGGCAAACTTATTAAAGAAAACCAACATGAACAAGGTAGATAAATACATAATAAACTTCATTATTAGGCATTCCTGGTTGTGTGTTGTCATATTCTGACCCGTCGTCATCATCATGTAAAAGAAAATCGCAATCGAAGCCAAAAATTGGGAACAAACTTACGTGCATCTCCATAAAAGGATGCTGAAAGGGTAGGCTGTGAACAATTAATACATTATGATGCTAAATCATCGGCCCATAAAAAATGCGTTTTGCCGTAGGGCAAACGATTGTTGGAAAAAACATAAATAAAGCATTAGAAAATAGGGCATTTGGATTTAAAGCCGGGATACAGCCACTAAGCGACTAACGCTGCCTTGTATTCAGCTTCAATTGTTTTTTTGCTGCCTTTTCATGGCGTTGTCTTATACCTTTTCGTTAATCTCTGCAATCTTGGTTTTAAAAACCCTTCATTTGGCTGCAGATAAGAAATACGATTTATAGGTAACGCGGCCGACATTGCTAAGCGCACTAAAATAGTCATAATGTATTAATGGGCCAATACCGACAGGAGCAAAGCCACTTAAAAAGTAAAACAAGGCTGTAAATACATACCTGTTAATCAAACCGAAAATACCCCATCCGAAGGGAATGGAATCTCTAGTCCTAAGGTTTTATATTGCTGCTAAAAACTTTGACATCGGTAGGGCCGTAGTACCAGTTCCATCGTTATAAGGGGCCAGATTTCGGCCATCTTCTAGTTTTAGGGGAGCTTGGGTTCATATTCTTTCAATAAAAACCTTGGGTATGGCTTTCTCAGTTGGACCAAGTTTGTGGAACGTAATTTAGGCGGATCAAAATGTGTATCCGGAAGCTTAATATTGAGCTAATGGAAATGGCTGCCTATACGATAACCACTTTATGTCAGTTTCTGTTTCTTCATCCCAGAATTCCACTCTCAGCATAAACTTACTTATATTACCATCTTCATGATTTAAAATACGTAATCGTGATATCGATTAGCATATTGAATAACTTTTTGAATGACGGATAGCCTTTAATTTCCAATTCTAAATTAATGGGTTGTGCATTATTAATTACCCACTTTAAACCTTGAGAACCTAATTGGTGGTAAAATCGACCAAGTATTCATTGGGCCTTCATCTCATAGGTATATTTCTAAAAATTGATTGCCAGCAAAACTTTAGCTTTCATAGAAAAGCGTAGTTACGCCATTAGCCTCTGATAAAACTAGGTTCAAAAAAACAATCTTTTGTATTTAAAACTCTATTATCGGTAGTAGTAACAAAGTTAAGTGCGAACACGCATTACCCATCTTTAACTAAATAAACAGGAATAGAATCGTATGTTTGAAACTCTTTAAGTTCTTACTTCAGTTAATTTCACCTCATTTAGTACTGATTTTCATGTACCACCAAGTTCATTTTTCCAAAAAAGATGTCCTTCAATGGCTTTTGGTATAGCTAAAGCCCATAGAACTTTTGTAATTTGCGATTTTGCCGAGAATCATTTTAAGTTCAAGGGGCAGGGGCAAGGGGTATCTTGTACAACGGGCTTCTTGCTTTTCAGAGGCTAACATCTACCCTGTTCCTGTTGACTTTATCTAGCTTCAAAATTTCTCTTTGCGTTGGTTGATTTTGCCAAAAACATAAAAAGCAATATTCAAAAAATCAAAACAAAAACCTATGATTGGTATGACGGTCTATTTTTTTTTCTTCCATCTAAAAACTATTCTATTTTATTCTGATTTTTTTATTCAATTCACAAATATAACTCCAATTATAAACCACTAAGTGCCATACTTGACATATACGCTTAAGGCATTATCTCTAAGAAGTTAAATTTTATTAACAAAGGCAGCTTTAAACAAAACCAACAAATAAAGGGATGTGGGGTTAAAACTGTACTCTTATACTCGGCATGGTATGCCACACCTATAAACCAAGCGATGTTTAGGAATTTCAATGATTCAAACCAGCCCAGTTTCCTTATTAATTACCGGAAGCAATCATACCTGCTTTTTCTATTTGTGCTTTATAAATCGTTGTTAAATTCAGAGCGATGGGCGATGACGTTCTGCAATTTCCTAGCACCCATTGATATTTACCTCTTTAACTAAAAGAACCCTCTTTTTCAGCTCAACAGTCCCAACTCCTAAACGCATTCGTGCCTCCTTTATGGTGATATTTTTTTGCGCTTCCATTAAGTTAATAACAGGATGTTTCTGTCTGGCTAACAATTTTCTGTAGGAAGTAGCATCCTTGTTAGCCCAGTACATTTCTAGAAAACTCAATAACTGCCATTTTGCATTCCAAGACAAAATCCCTAAAAAGCGAATATTATTTTTCTCTTGCATATTGTACTGCCTTAATTTTACTTCAATACCTCTTCTCCAAAACCTTGAGCCACGTAAAATACCATTTAAGCCTTTAATTTTTGCCTCATAATTTTTGACAGTAATATGCTTCGAATGTATAGAACGTACATTTACTTTAACTTCGTTGACTGCACCTGCATGTATAAATGATTTCTAAAAATGGACTTATAAGAATTTCTTGTAATTCTACATATTTACCACCAAACAATAGTTACTTCGTTGTTTCGGGGTTTTTATGCGTATTTAAAAAACTGATTCCATAAATCTAAATTTGGTCTACCGTATTCAGGCAAGGCCAAATTTTTGAAGGGTCACCGGTGTTCTAGGCCTTCTTCCTGCATAAAAAATTGGCGCACATCGTAAAATTAGTTGATTGCATCAATCCGATTGTATCACGCTTCTCGCTTTACATTACAAAAAAGGGCTAAATTTTTGTTTTATTCATCAGAAATTTCATGCTCTGCTTCTACACACTAAATATCAGCATTTATACCGCTTTCATGAGTGTTTTACAGAATGCTGTGTTGCGTTTTGTTAACTCTCCTGCCGCAGATAATACGGTATTAAAAGTGTAAATGATAAACAATTCCCATTGTGATCTCCCTAATTTCCCATTAATAAACTGCGGAACCGCTTCTATGTAAAGTAATGATCAATATCGCCAACAGTGCCACCTATTCTGTAATAGACAATATCATAATCAACTTTTCCAAGAATCTGGATGCCGTTCTTTTATTTCATTGGTGATATGTGGAACCACCTGCACGGTTTTTCCTAAAAACTCTCCACGACGTTCTTTGTCTAATAACACTTTGGTATATTTTACCCGTCGTTACATGTTAGCCTGCTGACGTTTTTTACATTTAAAAACCTTTTCGAGTGCCCTAAAATTCTAAATCAGTTTCTAGCAACCCATCGTCGTAACATAACATTCTCCATGTTCATAGGGATTTAAAGTCACCTGGATCTATATTGATGTAGGGGTCTAATTTGAATGGTGGTTTTATAGCTCTGGCCTGCAAAAAGTTTTGCTAAAGAGGCGGCGATATACCCTTGCCAAGCGAGGATGAAACCCCACCCGTACGAAATTATATATTTGTTCTTGAACATGAGCCTAGGTTGATTACTTTTTTACGCAGGCAAGTACAAAAATTTGCACCAAGATATACGGCCTAATTGTTTAGGAAAAATCTTTTTGAACCTTTTTTATAAAGCTCTAGGCCATTTTATTTTAATTTCGTTCAATGCGCCCTAAAGCAAGTTACCTAGCTTCCCTTCAGGAAAACCCCTGGCTGTTGAAACAAATTTAAATGGGTTCAGGTAAGTCTTACTAATAAACGCCCTTTGTATTTCCAAAGGCATATTTGTTAATGCGCAGAGCTGCAATTAATTTCTTGGGTTATTTTTTTTATAACATTGTCTTTTCACATCCAAATATAATAAAAGTTGCGTATATATTTAATAATAAAATAGAATAGTTTAAAAGACATTTCCAAATGAAAAAAAATTATAAGAATTATTGTTTGGTATTCTTATTTGAGCGCATGTTCTAATGATCGAGAAAGATCTTTTAGATGCCATTACAAACTAACAATTGACCCGCCTATTGACAATCAAATCTAGATTAGCGACGGTGATGTGTAGCGATACAACAGAAAATGAAGATGGTACTCGGGATCCCAATAAATGGTGCCTCTTTTATAGTAGCTAAACAAACTACACAGACAAATTCGGAGCCATGGAATGAGGGTGACTGTGATGCTGACGGTCTTAAAAACGCTTTGGAAATACAGATTAAAACCAAACCCTTTAAAAGGCCGATTCTTGATGAAGATGGGTGCGTTAGATTGGCGTTGAGAAACTGACGGTACTGATCCCTTAAAAGCCGAGTCAAGATCAGGATGGGCAATTGACCGGAACGGAGGGAAAGTTGACGCTACAGACCCATTATGTGGCAGATACTGACGGGATGGAGGTCAAGACGAGTCGAAAAAAATGATCAGACCAACCCTTAATATAGATACTTATGGTGATGCGTGTTAAAACGATGGAATCGAAAAGGGCGGATGCGACAGACCCTTTAAACTGATAACTGACGGAGATAATCTATCTGACGGAATAGAAAAAGATGCGGGTACTGATCCTTTAAAAAGTGGATACAGACGGGACCGGTCTTTCTGATGATATAGGAAAGGAATAATAATACCAATCCTTAGATTATTGCTTTGTCTTTTTAAACAGTCCAAATTCAAACGCCAGCAATGCATGGAATATAGAGGATTGCGATTTAGATGGTACTTCAAATGCTCAAGAAATCTAAACGGAAACAAATCCTTTAGTCTGTTGATGGAAACTTGACCTTGAAACTTCCCCCAATTTGCAGCGGACTTGGAACTTTAACAATGCTGTTATTAAATGATGGCAACAGGTAACTCTAATAACAATAGTATTATTTAAAATACTAACCATATTCAATAGTAAACCTATAACGGGGGGCAAGGCTTCGCAGACAAGATGAAAAGATGTGAGGTCGGTGTGTGCAATTTAACAGTATAATTCAACTCACTAAAGGTAAGTATGGTTAACAAGACACAAGGCACTTATGGAATTGCTCTTTAAAGTTCCGTTTTATAGGCAAGACTATGAGATTAGCTTAGGCTCAGAAAAGTTCCATTGTGCTAATGGCGATTGGGACATCCAAGGCATGCGTTAACGGTTAGCGCAAATGCCAGCGTCAATGCTCTTATTGAGTCATCACACTCACAGAAAACACCTTACAAATCAGCACGACGATGATAGGATGACCTGCGGGCGGTGTCATCATAAAAGCGAAGGACACTATTATGACTTTAATAAATAATTTTATAAAAAATCTTCTAGCAGAAGGCCTTTGTTAGCCAACAGAACTTATCTTTTTAAAAATATTTATATTTAAAAAAAAATGGGTATGAAAAAAGAGACTTTCATTTTGGAACAACCCGCTGTTAGCGTTCTTACGGCATCATTTCCTCCATGCAACAAAACAGCTTCTGATTACCAACAAAGAAAAAAAGATTTTGTTTTAAAAAATAACATTAATTCACAGTTGTTTGTCATTGGTGCTTTAGCAAAAATTCCCTTAGAAGAATTTTAATAACCTTAAATAAGCTTAGGAGTTAAAGCAGTTGATTTAATGGGACCTGGAAGAATGGCCCCTTTTAAAAAAAATACCAATATTCATTCTGCCATGTGCAACGGGTGCAGAAATTAGCCTTACAGAAGGTTGGAATGACCCACAAAATACCATGAGGTACTATCAAGAATTAACGGGAAATGATTCCTTAAAGGGCTAATGTGGTTATAAAAAACCTAATTTGTTTTAGTGCGAAACGCAGAGGAATGGATTGATCAAGTAGCGTTTTGGCAACATATGTATTGACGACTTTCTAAAAATTATGCTATTGAGCTGAGCAAAACACGGTTGTAATTATCAAATGACAATTATTCAATGCCATTATCATCCTGATTATTATTGTGCGATACCTCGCTTGGGGAATTGAACTATGTAAAGGCTTAGGATTTCTGAAAGTTTTTAAATGCTTTTGATATTTACCACATGCAAATCAAGAAGGCGATTATCATTTTAGAAGCATTCAGATAATCACCAGTATTTTTGGACAATTACCATACAGCTGGAGTTCCGGGGTCGCCACGGAAATAGATTGAAAATCAAGAGTGATATTATCCTGCTATCATGCGCGCTATTCTAGCTACCAGGCTATAGAAGGTACGTAGGCTCAAGAATTATTCCTGAAACGTGAAGATAAAAATTGAATCTTTAAAACAAGGCCTTTTTAATTTGTATGTGTAATACGCTTAGGTCTATTTTACTAAGTATTTTTTATTTGTGACGCAGGTATAAATTTGGTTCTAGTACCTTTTTTAAACGGAGTTGTTGCAGTCCTGACCTTAAGTTGTTTAATCTTTTTTGGACCTTTATTAATATAAGGCCCGCACTTCTCCCATATCCAGTGGGCACAGGACCTAATGTTATGAGAGGCATGGCAAGAGAGTCCATTTTCCATCACTTTCCATTCGTCCCACGTGGCTTCTAGACCACGCATCCGGCAATAATTTTACCCACATTTGATAACTAATGTTGGAAACCATTGGGTTTGTATAATTTCACAAATAAGAGTTCTCCCAGTGTGTGCCTCCTGAGGAAATACGTAACAATAAAGCTCAAGAGGCCATCTTCTAAAAGTTACTACACTTCGTCTGGTTCGCTTTATCAAATACTTTAAAAGGAGCACTAACCAGGGAAAAGAATCATTATTAAAAAAATTTACCGCCTTAGCTATGATTTCTGATTTAGAAGCATTAAGAAGTTCAGTTGAATCATCAAAAACCTGGACTTTTTATTAGGTTCTGAAAGATTTTAAATGACCTTGTAATCACTCCATTTTAGCTTTTCATACCTCCCCTTTGCTTTATTGCCATTTGTATTGATGCGCTCCGCCTGCAAAGTCCATTCGATATAGCTAGTTTTAAATAAGCCTTCAATGGGGGGGGGTTTTTTTTTTTTATAAAAGGCCCTCGTTTAAAACCCATTTTTTTTTTTTTTTGTGCTAAAAATACAGCCTTTTCGGTTTTGAACCAGGTAAAGGTTCGTTGTAGATCAGATTATATGGCCACAAATACCAAGCTATAGCAGCATGAATGCACCAAGTACAATTTTAGTATTATTTTAAAAATTCTGTTCATATATTTGCGCTGAGTACCAAGCGCCTATGGCGTTACCCCTTTTTATTTGTAATATCAATTAGCCTACAGCCGCATCGTCTTCCGCGCTTATCAGCACCACCTTCTAACTTTCGTGAGGCAATATCTTATAGCATCTACCTACCTATAATTGGGGTGTTTTCTTCATTATGATATATTCTTTTACTTTAAAGCGTTTCAGTATTTCTTCTAAAAATCCTGTTGGGCTCAAAAAAAACAAAACAACATTCGGTGGTAACCATTGATGATTGAAATCTGGTGCGTCTACCCGCATCTTGCATACTCAATATGATATTCATACTATTCAGAAATAGTTTGTGCTACAGCAGTGATAAATTGTAGAACACCTGCGTACCTACCACCATCCATAGTTTTCCGTCTTTTCAACAATGGTGGCGGCATACTACTCAGCATTCTTTTTCTGGTGCAATGCTATTGGCTCAGCCACCGGTGAGTCCAAACATATTAGGAACCGCCGGCTTTGGGCGGCTAAAAATCATCCATTTCATTATTTAAAAAGAAGCCTAAATTCATCGCTATTATAATTTAGAGCCAAAGCCGGCATTTAAAGTCGTTTTACCGCGTACCGCGTTACCTTCAGCTAACAATAGAGTAATTGGGTTGTTTCCATGCTTCTACAATTTGCTACTTTCCGTGAGACACGTCGTCAGACTTAGTGCTTTTATCAAAGCAAAACTCTGCATACGTTTCTTTAAATACGCATTCACTTTAATAAACATCTAAGGGGATGGTTACAAAATCGGATCACCTAAATAGTAATTTCTATCGGCATTAAGCATGGCGAGAGGCTTCCGTAAATAAACTGAATACTTTTTACCGAATATGATCAAAATCCCAATATTCGTAAGGTTCTATCATTTAAAAATTTTGCTGCATGGTAACGGCCTCCACTGCTAGGCGGACTCATAGAAATAATTCTTCAAATCTTTATATTTAATATAATTAGGTTGACGCCACTGCGCTTCGACTTTTCTAAATCTTCTACGCGTAACTGCCTTTCCTTTTTCTTGAATATAGTTGGCTAATTTTTCAGCAACTTCACCCTTATAAATCCGTCTCTCCCTTTGCGGCCATAATGGTTTTCAATGTGTTTGCTAAGGCAGGGTATTTTACGCGTATCACCTTCTTTGTAGATCGTTTGCAAATTGGTTAGTACGGCTATTAACTTCCATAAACGGTTCGGTAATACGCTAACCCTTCTGTGGCTTGATCAGCAAGTAAACAACAACGGCCACGTTCGGCGAGTTCAATTACAGGGCTAATGATTTCTTGTTAAAGAATTTTTCCGAATTTTTTATGTACTTCAATAATTCAGCAATGCTCCTGAACTCCAACTGCGGGTTGGCTCCTTGGTGCGCTTAATCCGGAATTAAAATTTCCTAAGGGAATTCTAAATACATTATTTTTATGTGCAGATTAATGGTGCTTTTTCTCTAGAATCTAAGCTCCAAAATCACCATCGCTTTTACGATATACCATAAAAAAACCGGCCACGCCAATATTACCGGGCTACAGGATAAGCTTACTGCTAATGCCAATTGTGTACCTTACCCTAGCATCAAAGCCATTTCCACCTTTTACCGCCATTAATATCCTGAACCATTTTTGGACGCTTTCTATTCTGCAGAAACTTTCCATAGCGCTATCTGAACTAAACCAGTTGGTGTTGGTATGGTGATTGAATCTTTACACTGAATACAGCCCTTCAAAAAGTACGGCCAAAAGGAAATAAATGTATTTTTTCATGGTAATTGGGGTTCGGTTTAAAGTGAATTAATATTTGTTTGTTTTGAAAAATCGATTTAGCTTTTAAAAAAAGAAGTGAATTTCTTTTTTCCGAACTCTTGGTTAATGTTCGGTTTAATCTAAGATAGCAAATTCATTTTAGCATTTACTTTTTTGTACGTCTATTCATTCCATTAAAAACCTGTTCAATTACCTTCCAAATTAGCATAATTTTACGATCCCAATTCTCTTTGATCAATACGGCATCATATGTTTAGTTGCCTCAGGTAGTATAGAATAATTAGCTTCTAATAACTTCGTAAAAATTTAGCGACAAATTCAAGCTAAAGGAACCTCTGAAACTGGTTCCAGTTTTTAGCTAAAAAATATTCGTAAAAATGTCAACAAATAATTCCGCATAATGACTGTAATTTTTGATGCTAATTTTTTTGGTACTTAGCGCCTACCGTTGGTGCGCATCTGTAAAATGTATCTATATGACGGTTGGTATGTAATTTTATTCCTTTTTGTACTCTTTCCGGTAAAAGTGTGTACTTTATTTCCTTGAAACTATCGCAAAAAATTACAAGGGGGGGGGAAAACTTTTTTTTTTTTTTTTTTTTTTTTTTCCCCCAAATTCCCCATCATTTAAAGGGATAAATTAATATGCGCTAAAAAATTCATACAATCGCCAAAAAAACACTAATACGTTCGGAATTTACGAATAAAGAGGATACCAATTTAGTTACGAAACCGATTATATTTGCAAAAACTTTTATACAATTATGGACACTGATCAAATCAATTTCAGGGAATTCGAAGGACTATTGGAGGCAAACCAGGCGATAATTTAACGCCAATTGATGCTGTAAAATTTGCGGCTGACTTATTGGTATCTGGCTTAAAAGGGTATACCCAAATAGTAAGGCACAAACTAAAAGTAGTTATTGGGAAGAGATGCTCGTTTGGTCTGGCGAAATTGATTCAGAATTTAGTGGTTTCAACCTTAGTAGGTTTTAGGGATGACGTTAATTGATCTAGGACCTGTCAACGACTCCAACCGTTGAAAATTTGCCGGTGCCCCTTAGAAAAAAGCAGATGGTGGTATTTATTTTAACTGCTAGTCAATAATCCTAAAACAATGGGATGCCTTTTAAAATTATTAATGAAAAAGGGGAGTTTCTTTAAATGCTGAAAGAGTGCTTTAATTCTGTGAAATAGCTGGAAAAAGAAGATTTTGACTTTTCCGCAAGTAAGATTGATTTAGGGAAATACCAAAAAACGATTGCTTTATATCCGTATTCATATTGACGAAAGTGCTAGACTTGCCCTTAATTGATGCCGATACCATACGAAGCAGCAAAGTTTAAAAGTGGTGGTTGAATGGTGTTAATTCACCGGAGGAATTGCAATTCCTAAATTTATTAAAAAGAATTAGGGGTCAGAAGTGGGTGGATTGTATTAGTGAGCCAACCGGTCATTTTCCTCATACCCAGGAACTCTAAACAAGAACATTTTGCGATATTGTGCATTGGTTTTAAAAGAAAAAGCGGATTTTTGGAATTGTAGTTAGATTTCCCTGATGTAAGGACCGCCTTGGCTTTTATAAGCCAACGATGGTGAAATGTTTGGCGAAGAATATACCTTGGTGGCTTGTGCTGATTATGTTTAGGAAAAACGAAGGGCATCGGTATCGAACTTATTCATCCTCAAGAGCCACTTCGAAGATATTACGGAGAAACACGGCGGAACTTATTGAAGCTGCTGCCGTTGGCGAAGTAAATGTCGGTCACTAAAATGAAGGAAATTATGCAATTATCGGGGGGGAGGAAACGGGAGGCATTATTTATCCAGAAGTCATTTTGGTCGTGATTCTTGGTTGGTACGCTTTATTTTAATGTTGATCTGAAAAAGGTGGCACTGTAGGCAGCATTAAGAGCTAGTTATCCGTCTTATTTTATGAAGCTAAAAAGCAAAATAGAAATTAACGGCCCAGGTTTTAGACCGTAGATTGCTATTTCTAGAATCTATGCTGACGAAGCGTACAAAAGACAGAAATATTTTCAATCGTGATCGATTGGTGGCTGTCAAAATCGGATTTTGCTGAACAATTGGTTGGTACAGCCGCGTTACACTCTTACAGAGAGCCAATTATTCAGAATCTTGTATACCGAAGCGAAATCTCAGACTGAGGGGCGCGATAGTTAAGCTCCTATAAATTTAGTTGAGAGAAGTTAAACAAATACGGCGAGGTTTAATAATAACACCCTTGCACAAGTGCTAAGTGCTCTTTTTTGCATTTCGGGTGCTAGTATTCATATAAAGTGAGTTTTTGAAATAAAATTACCTTGGTTTTTTATTTGGGTGTAGCCTTTGATCTGTTCTGTGCTTCTCTAAATCGTCTATTGGAGTCCGGATAAATTATATGAAGGCGGACTTTGTGCAAGAATTGTTGTTCTCGTTAAGGCGTGAAGAGCATGGCTAGATACTGTTATTCGTTCTGAGTGGGTACTTCCGTCTCTGGCTAGTGTTAATGGGTATAAAGAGTGGTCTTTATAATTACCTCTTTTACATTCGTCACTGGTAATAGAATAAAGCGAACTCGGAGATTGGTGTTCGATGCCATTGGGGTGTCTGGATCACCTCGTTGACATGGAGTAGAGCGCTCGGTTGGTACTTTAATACCCATTAATTCTGTCCAATAAAAGTGCTCTATGCGGCTTGTGGAGGATTGGTCACTAACCATTCCGTATATGGCATCACCTGATCCTTGTGGTTTTTTTACCACGTCTAGTTTCTTCTGGTATTAATGTGGTATTTAAAACGTGCTCTAGGTACTTCCTTATCCAGTGGTCAAATACTTGTTTTTTATTTTGGTATACGGCATAGCCTTTGGAGCTTAACGTAATTATTTTGAGGACTCACATTCCATCTTCCCAATTGGCATAGTGAGAACAAACTATTAAAATTACTTTTTGTTTTCTCAAGCTCGTGTAGTACTTCTAATAATTGGTAATACTGTATCGTTTTTTAATATCACCTTGATATATTCAATTGGTCTTAATCTTTCCATAAACGTATCGCACCAAATGACCGTTAAAAGGTGCGTTGTATTTCTTTTAATTCTTTTGCAGATTTTTTCCGGAAACACTTAATCTAAATTGGTTATACACTAAAATATTTTCTTTCGATAGCCTAATACCGTATAAACGATAAAAAATATAGTCTGACCTGAGCAATAACTAGCTTAAAAGGAAGTATAGAAATTATCCAAATTAGAAGGATCATGCCCTAAAACAAAATTACAAGTAACTGCATGCCATATAATTACGCAAATATAGCTATATTTGCGAAAGCAAATAGAAGCCTAAGTATTTATGTTTGAGGAAATGCATTTTGCCCACTTTGGGATTATTGCCCTAAACATTTAGTGTCCCTTAAGGGCTTTAATGATCTAGTTTTTTTTTGATGTTATAAATTTCAAAAGTAAATGCCATTAGCTGCTGGTCAAAAAAGAACGAATGTTTACTTCTGCGGTTTTTACATGTAGATTTCTCCCATTTATTTTTTAATATGTTTACGCTGTTCTTTTTTGCTTCCGAGTCATGAAGGGCTAAATTCAATACAATTTTACTTATTTATGTGTGTTAGTTTGGCAGCTGGAGCCTACTGAGTATGGTTTTTCATAAAAACGAGCCCTATTATAGCGCTGTTGTGCCAGTGCGCGCTGTTACCGGTATCTTTATATGCGGGCGATTTTATTGGAGCCACAAAAATCGTTTTAGGATTTATTTTTATTCAATTCCTGTGCCCGCCTTATGTTTTGGTATTGGGTACTTTGTTGTATTCTATTTTATGGATGAAAAGTAGGTTAGGGAATATTGGCAACACTGCTCACTTTGGTGGGGGCTTCGGTGGATATGTTTTACAACGCTTATTTTTTTTCCCAAGGGGTCTTTGCAAACCGATTCTTTGATGGTCGCTTTGTTGGCGCTTCCTATCGTTGTTTTGTTTGTATTACAAAAAGCAGGAAAATTAAATTAAAATTGCGCTCTTTTTTAAAAAGGGCAGAATTTCAAGTAGTATTCTACACTATTTTTAGTGTATTATTTTAGTTTTGGATACCTTATTAGCAACGCTAAAAGGGGCTAATACAGCTAATTTTAAGTTTTTTTAATCTCAATAAAATGCCATGGTTTATGAAATCTTCGGAAGCTGCCACCTTGGTAAAAAGGCCTTATGCATCCAAAGATTCTTCTTTTGTCCCATTAAAATGGCAACAAGAACATTTATAAAAACAAAAGAGGCCAGATTTGTAAAACAAAACCAGGCTTTTTATTACAACGAAATATACTAGGATACCATTTTACATCGGTGCTCCCAGTAATTCAGCAATTTTTACTTTCGAAGTCCTCTCCTCTTAAATCTTTAGCGATTATCACGCCATTTTCATCTAAGATAAACATTTTGCAGGAATGCATTACGTTGTATAATTTTGCTTATTTCATCAAAATACTTAAATTAGATACTTGGTTCCATTCTAAACCATCAGCGGGCAATCGCATCTGGTCCATTCTTCTTCTTGTTTTAATCTAATGAAACACCAAGAAAAATATTTTTTAATCCACTTTCCTTATATTTATCATAGATTCCGAAACTAAATAGGTTTTCAGCTTAATGGTGTCTATCTATCTCTCTCTTTATAAAATCTAATAACGTAGACTTTTCCTAATGCATCTTTTAAAGCCCCAATATATTCCCCAGTAGCGTGTAGGAGCCGAAAATTCTGGAGCCTTTGCACCAATAGCCGTATTCTTTAATTTTTATCTGAAAAAAAGCTTTAAATTCTTTCGCTGCGCTGTATTTTTCACTTTTCTGGCGTGAATGCTTCATATTATAATTCAATGATTTTCATTTTTCAGAAAGCTCTCTGTGTCTGTTGAAAACGGCTCTAACAACATTAGCAGAAATTAAAAGCACTGGGATTTCTCTCTAAGCAATAAGTTTCAAAATTTTAGGGCTTCTTCCCTAAAATTCTAATAAACTCAGCTTGAACATCGCATCTTGGCCAGCTAAATCACCACTAGCACGAGCTTTCAAATCTTGACCCATTGAAGTATATCGTTTGAAAAAATTCTACTTTGG
>Ga0163217_1114542_pt1 | contig 14055 bp, 17 predicted proteins | sample SynspAceP_FD_185933 | JGI IMG/M metagenome (GOLD analysis project Ga0163217, IMG submission 185933) | Saline lake microbial communities from Ace Lake in Antarctica - Synechococcus sp. Ace-P (PacBio error correction) | ecosystem: Environmental > Aquatic > Non-marine Saline and Alkaline > Saline ... | reverse complement strand
GGCTTAAGAGCGCCGTTGCGGAATAAGTCCTCAACGACCAGCTCTACCTCTACATGGCGCAACATGACACGTGAGCTCCTATGACCAGAATGCGCGTACGTAGCCGCTTAATAAGTGTAACCCTTCATCACACCAGACGGTTGTATCCCCTACTCGCCTTTTGGGACCAACGCTGTTGGATCTACGGGCAAACCCAGTGCTAATCGAAGACCTATCCATCTTTCTTTATGCTTCGACCTTTCCTGTACTATGAATTGACGACTTATGCAAAATTTCGACCGTCCTCCTTGAACACCCCGTCAAACTATGCAACAAACATGGTGGCCCGTACCCCTACCATTGCTCTGCAACATGCAACCACACACCAATATTGGCCTCCCAACCCCCCTTATACACTACCTCTCACGCGATCCCGACAGCTTAAACCCGGAAAGATGCAGCATCTCGGCACTCTCTCTGCCCCTCGCAGCGCACCGGCCCCCATCGGCTAACACATACCACCGCGTCACGCCACCCCGTCAGTCGTCGAGATATTCCTTCCCCGGGCGATCGGTAACGCCCACTCCTATCTAACTTAACACGCCCATACAATGATCAAGTACGCAAAGCATCATAGGGGTTATACGCCGGTCTTACCGCTCTTAGTATTCAGCACACTTTCATGCGACTCCTTGCGCGAAGCTTCCCACACCTTTGCACCAAAGCACCCATGCCTGTTCGCGACATAAGACACTAATCGCTACACACTCATCCATAAGAAACGCGCCAGCAACGACCATGACTTCGTCCGCTCACCCTCGCTAACTGTTGCCGCAGGCTGCCACCTGCGCTACTCTGGCCATTATCACCTCGAGCACGGTTCTTCTGCCAGTCACTGAGCATCCCGGCAAAGTCCAACCCTGTGTCCAGACAGTTACTCGGAGAGTCTCGTCCATGCTACTTGCCTCCCATCGACTCCTGGCACTCTATCTTAGAGCCCAATACACAGTAGATAAATCTGTAATCATAGATCTGCAGCAGCCCCGAATCTCCTTACCGAGATCAGCGCCAAATGCACGCAGCTGCACGCGACGGCTCCACTAAAGCACTCTTTCGCAAACTTCGTCGTACACAACTGATACGACCGCAAATGTACACATCAGCCGTTTACCCACCACACCTGCACCAGTGACTTTATGACCTGTGGCTCTTCTGTCATGTCTCCATCGCCTGCAAATAACTGACCGCTTTCTCAAAAGTGGATCGCTCCTCAAGCCGCAACTAGCTATACTACCCGATCGGCGCTTTGCCCATCCTTCGCGAGCACATTTTATCGTGCCCAAACGCGTATCCACAATGATAGTAAGGCACTGTGTCAGTTGACCGGCAAAAAACACTTGTCATCGTAGCTTTGCATGAGTCTCGCCGGGATCGCTATTCAAGTCCCGATCAGTAACCGAAACAAATTCTCCATCATGGTCGTTCTCGGACAACTACCGAGGCATAAGTCCTCTGTCTGGCGCTAACTGGTGCACTCCGTGACGGACTGCACTCTGCGTGCTGACCACTGGGTATAACTGACCCAGCAACGACTACCCCCATAATCTCAAATATCCTATTCACCTTAAGGTGAGAATCTTGTCATCACGGACTACCCATCATTCTCCACTTGACCAACGCCGCATTTCCACGATCACAGGTCATGCTGTGGGTACTCACTGCTACCCGCCACCGACTTCAGCAGCTCCATACCAACGCGCCTGTATCAACAGCCATCCTTGCACACGCACTCGCTGGATTCACGACCTATCTGCAAACCAAGCTACGCTATCCTCCCACAGACCTTTGCCGAAAGGACCAGATCCACCGCAACGCGCGTTAACTATCGCAGCCTTTACGTCGCTGATTATGTCTCTCTATAGCATCCCGCACTTCAGGCCTCCTCAGCCGCAACTACTTCCACAACTGCACTCCCGTGTGATCGCATCTCAGCTATCGGCGTCCATCTGTTCGAGGCGCCACCCGATCAATTTCAGCGCAATAAAGCACGCGGTCTGGCACATACCTGAAGATACACCAAGTCCGTACCTCCACCGCGTTGTTATCAACTCTTTTCCTAGGTTCCCCGCTTCGAGGTATGCAAAACGACCACGTAAACCGCCCCAAGCCCTCTAGACATACCGCACCTTCGTATCTGTGCCTGTCACAGGAGAAGGGGTCGACTACGGCTGTCGGCCGTTCCCCATTGCTATATGCCGCTCCACTGTTACTCCGTCCCGGACACCACGAACACTATTCTGGCTCTCACCAGTCTTCTAACAATTCGAAACTGCACGCCTGACCGTCTAGCACATCCACTGGACGCGCCGGTCGTTATCCCAGCAACCGCCTGACACCCCGTGCCGCGCCGCCCAGCCCCTCTCCGCCAGCAGACCAATACCACTTCCCCTATCCCAAGGAATCTCCTTTCGCCCCTGAATGATGCCACCTTTACCACTATGCCCCCTATCGTGAGCCCATGGTCCATGGTGTTCGGATCCCCATCGCTTGATTCACAGTCAAATCAGCTAATAAGCTCAACAGGTTCGGTGCCACTTTCTCATACACATAGCGCCTTAGGCTGTTCAGGTCATGTACTTCGCGTATCACTTGACCGCCCCACGGTCTTTCCCTCCCGATGCCTCTGAACCGACGGATACCAAAATAAGCAATTATTTTCAGACTGAAGCCACACGACTGCGCAGCGGCGCGTCTCATCTCCCCACCTCCATACTCCAATACTCAGTCAGCCCCACCCTACGCCCAAGCGCTACCCACTGACTCTATCAAAAACACACCTATACCCGCACCCTTGCCACGCCTTAGCGTCAAGCACCTCCAATTCGACGTCAGTCTTTTTGAGAATCATCTCCAATCCCAGCCATAGTGTGATTCTCAGCACCGTACCGAGAATGCGCGCCATGGCGCAGTAACTTGTTCCCCCAACATATGCGCGGGGTGTGATGAAAACCTCGTACCAGCAGCCAACCCTTCGCATGACCGTCGTCTCTGGCACCGCACTGTCACGATATTAACCCGCCTCAACACTCCAACCTCACACCCACATTCCATCCCCACCCATATATAGCGTCCCACGAACCCTAGGCACACGGTAGCTCGGCCGTAATCTCTCTCTACTCCACAGCCCAGATAAACCTTACACCATTGGCCACGCTTAATCACGATCCTTGCCTAACACTCCGATTACTGCCGCGCACAGACGCCCTTGACATCGCTAAAAAATAAAGCTGTTCGGTACACACATTGCTCAGCACGAATACAACGAGCCAACGCTTCTTCGGCCCCCTCTCACTACTCTCGCAATCCTACTCACGCCACTTGACCCCAGGCCCTTTCCGATTTGACACCGATCGCTCCTTTAATCTCCTACTGTCATCATTTCACAGACCTGCGTTCCGTCCCCTCTAACCTCTGAAACCCCACCCCCCCTCGCGGCACAGCTTGGACCATGCCGCACTCCCATCTATCGCTTGGCACCTACTGCACAACGACGCGAGGGCGCATGTTGTAGATTAAAGAATAGATCGCGGGACGGCATCAATCATATGCTGCCTCCATTAAAGATTCTGTGCACGCAGCCTCGACCTAGAACGCTATAAAGCTCATACCATTCATGTCCATCGCTGACCTCACGACATTCGGTAGTTTCCACCGACTTTCTGCAGCCCAATCATCCCGTTTCGCCCCTCCAAAGTTCTCTTAGCCCCTAGTACCAGCCACTTGACTTTCCTACACATTGCCATTATCTTTAACCACCGACATCACCGAAGAACAATGCGCCATGACCAACCCCGACCAGTCACTCGTGTCCGCGTTAATCAGCGCCGACGTAGCTTCTGACCTAGTTGAAGCGGGCACAGAGCCCCACCTGCCCATTACTCTCCGAAGTCCCATAACTCACACCCAAAGAATCTCACATAGAACACACCCTATCGATCCCTCAAGCCAATCGCCCCCGACATTTCGTCACTAAGCGACTAGTTCCCTCCGTGCTAATTATCCTATACGAAGACTACCGTGACCTAAATTCCCGCAGTGCACAACTCGGCCAGAACTGCGTAATTACTCATCTTCCTGCTCTTCCTTACATATAACCCACTCTTACCTCTCTGACACCCCTAGCTTAGCGAAACGCCAGTCCACATCGAAGTTGTGACGGCCAAGAGATACTATAATCGCAATCGCTCAGCTCGCCCCAACGAAGACCACGCCACCTGCACTGCAACTCGCTCAGCGCGACCGATCCTCTGGCGCCACCGTGTCTGTCCGATTCATCTCTGACCGGCACCTCTACAGGCCAGCTCACCGTCATTCGGTCATACCGGAATCAGCTCGCGTTCTATCATGCGAGCGACAAGCGCCTCCATCCGCCTCTCCTAGCCAGGCGACTCCAGTCCCCAGTAAACATAATCGAAATCTCACAGCACCCCCCGCCAAAGCTAGACGGATCCCAGCGCACATACATCAATTGCGCCCTTTAGCGCCCGCAACTTCCGGACAGATGCGTGCCCCCCCCTCCACTTCCGGACTCGCAGGCCGCGATGCGGATACTCAAGCGCTACTCCGCCCTCGACCACGCTTATGCTGCATCCGTCACGGACGACCCGAGCATGACGCGGCCGGGCTGATTAGGACGCCGACACCTCCATCACGCGTACGCCACTTACGCCTCGTGCATCAGCAGAATGTTCGCCTCGCATCCAGCTGCACCTCGTTCCAGCAGAGCACGCCGCCCCTCCTTCCAGCTTAGCATGTCGCCCGACTCTGAAGCATATCCTCGCTACCGCCCAAGTGCTCCAAGAATACACAACGTGCCCGCGCTGTCCCTATGCATAACACCGACGGCGCCATCTCACTCGCTAGATAACCTATTTCACAGGCGATCACTCGATACGCCGCCCTACGCAAGGCGCGAGACTGCCATGTCTGTTGCTCAGCCAGTGCGCTCTTCATATCTGCTGCTTATAGGCCTTCAGGTCCATCCCCCATTGCCCCATCATCAGAATTCCAGTGCCGTTCCAGATGCTCGCGCCCGCATCGATAACTCAACAGACGCACGTTACAGCGGATTGCCATCTCGCACCATCCACTAAACGACGGAGGTGCTGGCCCTGTCAATCCGACCCACACTACGCGGCTCGCATAAGGGCCATTCCCATGGCGTGTCCATCGCGGGTGCCGACATGCAAGCCATGACCGCACCGTCGCCCCACCTACACCCCGTACCAACCGTAGAATGCACAACGACAATCTGTCGATTTCGTCCCGTGGCTTGAATCTGGACGTAGCAGATAAGCAATGGCGCACATCTAAAGCACGATCCTATTAAGTCGGGGCCAAGATAAGAATCGGGCAATCTTAGACTTAGCCGACCCAGACGCGGATCCATCATCTGCGTAGCGAGCGAGAGCCATACACGTGTCGCGTCGGTCATATAGCGTGATACCAGCAGCGATTGAATACGGGCGCGTGCGGTCAGTAGATTCAGCACTCCGCGCGTGCCAAGCGCTCGCCCCGCACTAAAAGGCTGCTAGCTACACCCTTGCTCACGCACGCTAGCACCACATGCATTAGATTACGGCACATGCTCACGTATGTCAAGGCTCGATCTGCATGTGTCAGCAGCCCAAGTCGTCTACCGGGTGCGCAGGCATTGATGAAGAACAAGAATCTTATCTCGCCAGACTCGTCTGTATACTGTGCACCGATGTCGCCGCGTATCGCCTACTGCGTTGCGCAACCTACCTCCAGCACTGTGCCATGAAGCAGCGCGACACTAAGAGCCTTGCTCTGACCGGTTATCCGTATACAACTGGCCGATGCTAGTCTCACGTCCTCACGCACCTCTCGCACGCCCATCTCCGATCCGCCATCTACCAAGCCTTGAGTCACCTGCAGAGCCTCGAAGCGAGGACCACCAGACGCAACATGCCATGTTTGCTAGCAACCGCCTATCTGCGTCGCACGAGATCAAGTGCCGTGCGACCAAAGCGATACGATCAGGATAGCTATGTCTATACCTGTCTAGGCCACACTCTATCTACGCGAGCGGGTCGCTCGGGTTCGTACTGCCAATGAACGCTCACACGGATTTCTAGACGACGTATAGCAACAAGAGCCAGGCTCTCGCGAGCGCGCCGGGGCCCAATTTCGGGCGACTGTGTGGATGCTGCACGAACTTATGCCCCAGCATGCGCCGCGAATGACGTGCGCGTGACCGGATCAAAACGGTTTCTTGAGGGACGCGGGTGTCGACAGCCTGCCCGTCACCAAGACCCCCAAAAACAGCGTTGGCCACCAGATGGGCATCTGTCGGCTACCCGATGCGAATAGGTAGTAGTGGACACCGCTCCAGACGCGCCGCGTCGCAACTGAACTCTGTCGCGCGCGCTCGCGGCGAGGATAGTCCTATTTCCGTGCGCATATGCGGACGTGCAAGTCTCGCATGTCTGCATCCATGGCGTCTCGAATCCGCCGCGCTGTGAGACTTGCAGCAAGGACTAAGCGGCAACGCCGCACGGTCGAGAGAGCAGACAGCCCACGCTCGAGCATCCGTGACGCTCACGGCGCGCGCATCGACACGCACCGATCACGAGAGACGCGCGTGTCGTCAACTATCTAGTCGATTCGTGCAACGTCCTGTGGCTGCACCGGATCACCTCGTTCCTATATATGACGTACGGTGCCAAAGAGTCCAGGCCATTCTTCACTCCTTCGTGTGCCCGTGACACTGTCACACAGCGTTTAGACGACACACCGCATCTCCTGCTGTGGATACAGATTAGCGCTAACCATTGACTCACGCTATTTGCAGAGCGCAGCGCTGATGGACCAAGCCCTCGCGAAGGAGAGTCTCCATCTCACCGTTGCCCGACACAAGCACTCGTAGGAACACGCGCCTCACCAGCACGCGCGAAGTGCGATCGAACGCAATGCACGCTCACCCACTATGCGTCGCTGCCTATCTGGCACGATGGGGTACTCGCACGCCGTAAGACGTGCCAGCCGCGCGGCTGCACTGATCGTGCAGCACGCAGCGCCACATGCACCTAAAGCGCACGGTCCGCGTCGGCTAGCGGAGTTCAGTCGGCCCAATAAAGCGACCGCGAGGTGCGCCCGAATGAGGTCCGCTGATCATATACGAACCCTACCACACGAGTGATGCTGCTCGCGCATCAAACGTTCGCACACGCTCACCAACATCATCACGTGGATACAGGCGCGCGAGCCGCCCAAGAGGCCATGTTGACGACATGGTATGCAGAGGAGCGCGGAGCGACGTGCCTCGCACTGAAGCTAATGCAGAGGCGCGTAGAGACACACAGTAGCGCACACCGCGGCGTGGCGCGGCTGAGCCTGTCTCATTAGCCAGATACTGCATTAACAGCGAGTGCGCGGGAGGCTCGCGCTGAGCCACAACTAGCGTCTGTGACTTCCGCGAATCTGTAATCTGGGCTGCGCAGCAAGATAATCGTGACTCAGATGGGCTCGTCTATGCGCCCGCCACACGCGTCGGCTGCGTCACTGTGCCATGCTATGCTATCCTACGCGAGCGGGCCAAGCAATGAACTACTACGGCCGCCGCTTTCGCGCACACGATGTACTAAGCCAGCCCGCGCACGATCGTTTCCGCAGCAGCGAGAGCCTACCCGCGAATCGAAGCTGTATCTGCCTCGGAGTAGTGCCGCCAATCACGGCGCGACGCCAACTATGTACACATTTCAGGTGCACGGACGCAACACTCAACGCCTGATGATGCGTCGATTCATATGGACCGAGTGCACCCACGCGACCGTCCTTCTACAACCCACTAGCGCCCGCAGCGATGCTCGGATCCTCTGCTGCCTCACCAGCAGCAGCTGCTTGCGCTCGCGCTGCATCCGAGTCCTAGCGATGAAAATCATAGCTGGCCTCCGTCTGCATAGCTCGCGTGAACGAGAGAGTATTGTCCTATTGTGCAGCACGCACAAATCGTCCGAAGCGTACTGGCGGGGTCCGCACAGATCTGCCATGCGTCACACATCGCATTCCATCTCGCGGAGCCGATGAACCTATTCTCTCGTCTGGTCTACCTGCGCCAGTCATTGTCTCGAGCAGTCCAGGCTGCGATGTCGACCGCCCTGAACTCCATGCCGGGACAAGCGAGCGTGTCATATCAAGAGCGGTGTGCGAGACACGCACGACATCGCACCTATTCACGCCGCGACTACTGCGGCGGCGCATGGCGGCTCACACCTCGCGCACTGCTCCAGATAAGTCGCACCGCGATGACGAGAGTGCTATAACCACGACTCAAGCGTGCGTCCGTGTCTGTGCACCAGCGCATACCTATACAATATCACCGAGACCGTCTCGACAGCACCGATTAGACCATCGTGCCTCTGAGATGGCGCGTGGCTGCGTGATTAACAAGTATCTCAACGTGCACTCCTTCATATCGAATAACTGCGTCACGCCCCAACTCCGACCTCATTCAAGAGGCCGCACAGTCGCGGTCAGCTGAGGAACAGTCTGGCGGACGAGATTCAAGACCGCAAGTCCAGTGCACCACAGGCGCTTCGTCTAGCCCGGTGAATTCGCGCAATACCAGGTTCTATGCACATCGTACGACAGCAGCCGAGTGCGGCGCCCCAGCTGGTGTCAACGGCTATCACGTGAAAGCCGTATACCATTAGCACCGCGCCAATCATTCAGCAACGCGTGCGATTACAACAGAAAGCGTCGATACCGTCTACGCTGCTGCGCGTCACGGCCTGCAAAGCTCAACGGCGAAGCCCCCGACACCTGAGCAGCAGCCAGCGGACACCCGGTGCGTCCGGCGAGACCTGCTAACGAGCGTCTCAGCTAGGCCATTGCCAGGTCTCGGCGGCTCCGGCACCAGCCGCCATCACTCTGTCCCGGCGCGATCGCGGCACGACGCCATAGGTGCCGTCCGAGCGCGTATCACAACCGTCGCCCCGAAAGCGGTGGACGCGCGGGACCGATCGTGCACGTTTGCAATAGACGGTGTGATTATCGTGCTGCCGACTGACACCACAGCGCCACAAGCACCGCCTGTACCGCTATATGACCCTCCTGGCGACATGGGTGAACTGTCGCTCTATCCTTATGCGTGCAGAGTACGTTATCCAAGAGACAATGTAACCTGCACGCGCGCAGTGATGTCGCGCCAGACAGGTCTTAGCGCACAGTCATCGCGCGTCATATGGATAGTGTGCCATCTCATCCCCGCTTGAGTCATCCGTGCCGGCGACTCAGATCCCTGTGGAGACCGAACGCTTGAGAGTGCACCTCACCCGAGCTGAGCCCACGTCACCACGAGCGCAGCGACACGCTGCCTGTGAGTTAGTCCGCCTCGATCTGAGACTACCGATAAGGCGTGTGCGACAACAACGACCTCGTTGTCGGGGAGTTGAGTCTGTGCTATGACGCCAATTGCGAACCGCCTGCACTCTGTGGCCGAGCGTGGTCGCCGGGCGGTCTGCCGTCCGCGTTTAGAGGTGACGTTGAGGCATCGGATGCACGCCCTTGAGCGTCGATTGCCGAACATGAGCAAGTCGTCAAGCCAGATTTGGGCTGCGTGCAGCATCCTGCTGACGCGCGTGAGTCACGTCAAGCGATCGCGGTGGAGTGCGGCGCGGCGACCATATACTTCTGTTCCCCCTGGTGCCACGAGTACGATATGCCTAGTATGCACGGTCGCCGAGTGCAGACCTCCGGCGAGGTACGACTGACCACTCGCGCCGGCTGAACGACGCGACCGCGTCAGAGAGCGCATGCGCCTGCGTCAGGTGAACCGCTAGACTCGCTAAGAGATTGCGTTCCAGCGAGCGGATACGCACCGGAGAGTACGGCGACAGCCTCGTATCTGAAATCGACTGAATCTGCCCACTGCACCACGGCGGTCTTAGTGCTGAAGGTGCTGCCCACCATTGTCATCTTCAGCCCCGCGCGCCCGCGAGAGGCACAAGCGCCATGCAGTCCGCGTTAGCCCAAATCCTCCGTTCTCGGCCAGCAGGTGCCGCCGGACAACTACTCATAGTCTGCAGACGTCATTGGCGTAAGGCGGTCGACACACGAACTCAGTCAGCCAGCCGCCAGCATCCCTCTCTAGGGCCGTCGATGCCTATAGGCGACAGACAAGCACGCACGAGAACTAGAGCGCGGCTCGATATAGGTGACCACTAGAGATCGCAGTCGCAGCTGCGTCCGCGAATCTCTCGCCGCAGGTGATCGTCCACCCTATGAGTTAAGCTGCGGTGTCGGCCCGCATGCTGCTCCGCTGATCTAGGCCACGGCGTGTGTTGAGGCGCACGCGCCCGCGCCGGTAGTACTCTACTCAGCTCTTGGCGCCGACATGGCGTATGGTGCGTCGAGGTAACAGAGAGAGAGAGCGCTGGTACGCTGTCGTCAGCAACATCAGAGCAGAGCCGGACGCAGCAGCTTAGTGACGCAGCGCATATCCAGAGTATCACCGCTGTTGAACGTTCTTCAGATCAGTGTATCAGCAACAGATAACAATAGTCCGATCACGCCGCTATCTCCAGGCTCCCGTGTTGCGTTTGCAGCCACAAGAATTCCAACGCGCAGTCACAGCGGGCATCTCTGCGCTATCTCGCCTACTCGCAACGCTCTACGATCAGACGGACGAAGCAGTTGTAGAGCAGCGCGTCCGATGCATCGAGTCCCAAGTATCCGCATGACTTTCGATTGACGGCCTTCCCAACTAATCGCCCCTCGGCAAGTCCTCTCCCGCGGGACCGGATAACGATGAGCTGCGTGGATGTGGTGCGGATTTTGGATGACATCGGGGCCTGAGATGCTGGTGGTTCACGTGTCGGTGGCGATGGTAGCGTATTGTCGTTATGGCGCAATTCGGGGTTCTGTGCCCCAAGGACACGGCCCGCCCGAAGAAAAATGTAGCAAGGATGGCGTGTACGCGGCGGGGCACGCCTAAGCAAAGGGACAACGGACGGACGACCCTCACAGCCTTTGCGATAGGATTAGGACGATGCTCGGATTTCTTATCCGGTATTGGCCGCGCTTTTGCTTCTTCCCATGATGCACAGCGACAGAAACGGATGCGCCTGGCTATGGCCGTCTGATCCACCAATGACCCAATCGCAGAGTTCCGCCGATCGCCGAGCGACCGGTTCCTAACGTGTTCACTCGCGTGTCTGGGGGCCAGAGAGGGACAGCGGTCGCTTGCCAGGACGCTTTGGGCAGTTGATTCGGAAGCTGCGTTTGGGACGGAGAGGCTAGCTGCTGGCCCCCGCGAGCCTGCGGTCGCCCGCGACCTGGATCGCGCCCTTGGGCCGTGCCGTTGTCTGCCGGCGTTAAGCACACGCATTTCGAAGCGTGACAGCGTGCGAATATTCTGTGCGGTCTGGCGCCGGCGATCTATGCCACAGGTCCGCAGGACCCATCGTGGGATGACCTGACCAATACGGGGGCTTCACGATCTAGACGACGCGACCTCGCCCTCGGATCGGGTGCTGCATAACCACGAATCGAAGACGCTTTCACCCTCAGCGGCGTTTCCCTGCGCGAGGCCGGCTCCGTCACGGCTTTTCCGATTGAGGCGCGCGGACAAACGTTGCGCCCTTTGTCGAAGGGCAAAGCGCTGATAGAGACATTCATGCGGCGTGGCTTTATCTGCCTGGACCTTTGGCCGACACACGCGGGGGCGAAGCTTTTGGTGACCGCACAGACAACCACCGGGCCACCTGCTTACCGCGTGGTGCAGAACACTGACGCGACGGGGTTTGGCTTTGTATTCGGGGCGGATCCATGCGCGGGTCAGCGAACGAGTGTGTTCCTGCCGTCGGACCGTGGCTATGACCTGACATCGCGCCCGGATCGTGATTGCGTGCCGGGGGTGCATTGGCAGGGCGGCCGTGCGCGTCGGCCTTTTATGGTTCTGACGTGGCTGGGCAAGGAATACGAGACGGCAGCCCGACAACCAGCTTGTGGGGCTCGGCTTTTGCGCCTCAAAAAACGGTATTCTGACCCCAAAGCGCGGCCTTGCGCGTATGATGATCTTCTTTCCATGGCTGGCGATGGCTTTTGATACCGGTATTGCTGGTCAATTAATAATGCGAAATAATACGACGAGGCATCAGGAGCAGTGGTCATAACGGCTTTCGAGGCACGTTTGTCATAAGCTGGTTCGCGAAGACAGAAATAGACGGGGCCTGGACGCCGCCCACCGGCTCGTTGCAATCCCTGAAAGTCTGGGGGGACAGCCTGGCCCTCATCGTGCGAGGCGATTCACTTCGCGTTGACGGGCCGAATGACGTTCGGCTCGGATCAGGCAGAGAACAGCAGGTGACATCTCGACAACGGGCTTGCGTCGACCTGGTGCATCGTTTGAATCGGGACTGCGGTGACGGCACCGATGAACCGACCACACCGGAATTTGCAAGCGACCGTGACACCACCGTTGATGGGACAACATTTTACCGTACCGACGGGGCGCCAAAGCTATCTGGTGACGGTGTCAAGTCGGCAGCAGTCGCCGCTGCTGATGATTCATCGACGCGCACTGCCGGCCCGATGCCTGATTTGATGAAGGTGGTATCTCGCATACGCTGAAGTTACAGGCCGCTGCAGATCGCGCGTGGCGCGAGTATAGCTAGCGGGGTGATCTGCTTTACCCCGGTACGATGCACCGCACCGCCGACGTGCCCGCCTCATCGGCATTCTGCGGCGAAGACGATTTGATCCAGTACACAGGATAACGCTGCAAACCCGTGGCGCTGGATTGGCAGCCGCCGGAGGAGCGCGCGCACTTTCCGTGGGTGGCGCAGCCTCAGCTGCGGCCCTGTCCGCTTTCGCGCCAAATGCTTTGGGGCTGCGCGGCCTGACCGCCGGGATTTGCTAGGACTACTCTAAACGTGTCGCCCCAGCCACCGGACAATGCTGCGCTGAAAAGGCCCTCGTCGCCACACGCGCTGTTTATACACCGACGAGGTCTTGGGTCACCGCACGTGATCTGGTGAAACGGGTCGCATGTCACCATCGATGCCCCACGGCGCGCGAGGTGAACCTATATCACCTGCCTGCTTGATTTCCACGAGGTGCTTTGGGCCAACGGTCTCGAAGACCGAGAGCTTTTCCACCCGGCCTCTGCCGGCGCTGGAAAGCATAGATCGCCGCCGCAGACCGGCGCGTCTGCTGACCAGTCCCCCAGATTTGCGTCCGATCCGGCATACCCTATGGCGGCTATGCGCGGCGCAACCTTTGTCTCGATGTTCTCTATATCCGATCCTGCGCGCACGCCGCCTATCTCTTCTTCTACCCCGTCCTGCTTTGCAGTGGGGGTTAGTCATGGCTGTCTTTCGCCCGCCGACAACCCTGAACGCATGCTTTGCACTGTCGCTGCGACCTAATTTCCGGCATCGCCCGCGCAGGTCGGGCAATTTCGCGGGCCTTGCAGGGTCCATCACCTATCTGGTGATCTATCGCTCGGAGATGCCCATTCTGAGGCTGGGTCCTATATGCCTCTGGTCTGGTGACGGGGCAGGCTGAATCGGGACACCCGCGTCCTCAAAGGAACCGTTGATCCCCGTCAGGCGTATTGCGGCCTGTTGCGCAATTTTTCAAGCAAACCTTCGAAAGTCATCCCCGCCATCCTTTTGCCAACGCCGTTCAGAACTGGGGCAAATTCCTTGCGGGCACGGCGTCGCACCATCGTGGCCCAGAAAGCTTTTGACCAGCCACATTATTTTGCCCGTGCCATGCCTCAAGCGTGGTTTCGCCGCCGCTTCATATCCTTCAAGCGGTGGAATGTGCGACCCAGACGGACGGTGGGCGACGGGGAAAACCGTGGGACCGACCCAGTTTCTTCATATCACCGTCGCGAACAAAAAGCAGGGTCTTGATGTCGGGCCGTCTTTGGAGCAAAAAGCTGGGTTTGCCCAAAGGGCAAAAGGGGCCGTATTAAACGAGCCGGAGGCAATTAATCCTTTTTCAATTTTCCCTCGAGGGGTTGGCCTGATGACCGAAAAACGAACT
>Ga0163217_1114243_pt1 | contig 14057 bp, 19 predicted proteins | sample SynspAceP_FD_185933 | JGI IMG/M metagenome (GOLD analysis project Ga0163217, IMG submission 185933) | Saline lake microbial communities from Ace Lake in Antarctica - Synechococcus sp. Ace-P (PacBio error correction) | ecosystem: Environmental > Aquatic > Non-marine Saline and Alkaline > Saline ... | reverse complement strand
TGCAAAAGGTAAGCAGAAGGTGTACGAAAATAAAAAACCAAAGATCCAGAAAAGGGGTAAAAAACTATCCTAGACTGAGGAAAGCGCGGACATTGCATCGGGAAATGTCGCGAATAATCTAGCGATAAACCCAACCCACCGCACCAGGGAGGCATCACACGACAGGCGGTAACGAAAGCACCGAGGCAGGCGCGAGAGGAGAAGAGAAAGCTGTAATGTGATGTAGCCGCGGCCCTAATCGATCAGCTGCTATCGGCTTTGGCTGTGTGGCGCCACAGAGGCGCGACGGCAGATGTGGAATTTCGAGGTGGAGAAGCATACGGGGTGGAGCGGCCTGGAAGCAGCAAGCTCCGCCTCCAGGAGCAGAGCCGCAGCGCAGCCGGCGGGAAACGATGTCCTCTTATGGCCTTTCTGGCGGCTTCTAGATGCCATTTCTGCCAGGCAAGTTTGGCGGCCTTGAGCCGCCCTGGAACCGGTGCTTACAAGACCCCAGGAGAGGCGGGACTGAGTTCCTTGATCGGCCTCCTGCTGCATCGCTTTGTGGCTGGGAGATCGCAGCCAGCAACCGGTGGCGAATTGGGTTGTGGCCTCAACCCCAGCCAGGCTGGCTTTGAACTTCCTCCCCGGCCAGCCTCGATGGTGGCCCATGAGCTGTGGATTGGCCGGTCAGCCAGCTCGTGCCCCGAGCGCGGATAGCGAGAGAGCTGGCCATTGAGCCAATGGGGAATGCCCGCTGCCGAGACGCGAAAACCGGCGCCGTAGAGCGATGGCAGCAGCAGAGGAAGAAGATGGTGGCAGCCGTGCAAGGCCCAGCACGGGCGCGCAGGGGGACTCGGTGGTCATGGGCTTGCATCGCAGGAGAGGCGGAAGAACCAGCCCCCCACGCCCGTGGCTTCAGCCGCAATGAGGCTTAAGGGCGGGCGGGAAAGGCCGCGGTTGGCCGGTTCTTTAGCCCTTGACGCGGGCGGCCGAGCGCCACGGCCCCGGAGGAACGCAGGCGATCCGGCTGCTGGCAGCCCCAGGGGCCACCAATGGTTGGTCTTCGCCCGTTCCGATCGCCCGCCCGGACCTCTGGGGTAAGTTCGCGGCCCGGTGCTGGTGGCGCCCGAAAGTTCTTGCTTGATGGTTTGCTTACCTGCGCGGCCTAAGGTCCGCGTCGTTCGTAGGGGCCCCCCCCCCCCCCCCCGGGCCCCGGCTATCAGCCCTGGTGCAGCCACCTAAGCCTCCCACACCGTTGGTTCGCTCAGCTCTTGTGGCGAAAGGGCAAGGAGCAGAGGAAAAGGGGCCCGCCCGGCCAGGAGGCCCTCCACATGCTGCATTGATTCAGGTGGTATAGCTCAGCGCGGCCCCGGGCAGGGGTCAGGATTCACCGAAGGACGGTAGGCCCTTGCCTATCGAAACACGTGCCCTGCAAGGAACGGGCGATTGCACCGAAAGGGCTTCCTCGCAGGCACGAAGGCGCAATCATCTTCTTGACGGGCTTGCGCGGCTTCCCTGGAAAGGAATTGCTGCTCAAAGCTTGAGCGGCCTCCCTTGATCCCTTCGGATAAAAGCTGGAAGATGACGACAGCGGGCGGATTTCGCAAGGAGGGGTGCTTGGCAGTGAGGCCATGGCCAAACGGTTTGACGGAACCCATGTCCCCATTTTTTTTTATTTCTGTATTTCCGCCACGGCCGCGCAGGAGAAGGGCAGGCAGGGGCCGCGTTAGCCGGCTTAAGCCGGCAGCCCCTGGCCGAACTTGAGGTCAGCGGCCAGTGGCAGCCTTCGGGTTCTGGTCGGCGTGGCTAGGGCCGCAAATCCGCCCCAGCCTCTTTGCTGGCTAACGGTTGAGTTAGCGGGCCCGGCTAAAAGTTTGTTCAGCCCTCGAATGAATTATTTAAAGGCACCACCCGACCCTCACGCCCAGACCCCTGATTCTGGCCGCCAACATATTGGAGCTACTGCGTGGACAAGCAGAACAATTGCCAAATATTGCCACCCTTGAAAAGTGTACGCTTCAAAAGGCGAAGTTCCGGCCAAGATTTTCCCTGAAAAGATACTTCCAAATATAAACTGTCGAAACAGCAAGGTAACGACAGAGCCCAAACAAGCCGAAGCGGCCGTAAAAACTTTACGGTCTAGGCCGCTCGTCCTTAACCACGGACATTCCGCCATAATTACGTAACTGTCAAAAAGTTTCCCGACAGCAAAAAAATGCCCACTTAATGATTTAATCCCGACGAATTTGCCAAATCCCGCTGGAATAACTTGACGGCTTTCTTGATGAGCGCACCAAATTTTGCGGATTGGCCCAGCACACCAAGCAGGCCCAGCCCCACACTGCGAAGCCTTAAAAAGTGATCGCAAGAGCCATAAGTTCTCCTGGTAGGCGCCCAACTTTGCCCCTGGGTGCAGGCAGAATGAAGCCTAGGGGGGAGATGAGCAAGAGCTTTGAGGTGGGCCTGTCCACTCGAAGGGGCCTTAGGGGTTAGATTGCCACTGGCCCATTCCAATCAAGTTCATGCGACTCAGCCAGTTATGCAGAGAACTCATGGTGTCTCGCCCACGCGCTCAGAGCCCTGTCAAACCTTCTTTCAAGTTCCAAGGATCATCTGTTTATCCACGCTCACGTCTCAGTACTCTCTCTAGCAAGGCCGAAAGTCGTTTCCGATTCTACGGTCGCCTAAAAGAATCGAGCTCTTGGTCTTGGGAAAATGATTCAGTAATGCTATCCGACCAGAAGTGGGAATCTGATCTTTAAATGCCCCATCCTGGACGCCCAAGTAAAGGAGTTTTCGCTGCATCCGCTTACTGCATCCAACCAGCCCCTGCATGCGTGGGAAGAACATCTATCTGCAGCACTGGCGAGCATTTGACCAAGTCCTTCTTTGCGTCGTCGAACGATGCGCTGGCGGGTAGCAATGCTAGCCCTCCTATAGTTCACCTGTGTATGGCGAACAATAAGCGACCAATAGGGCTTTGGGTATTGAAGCACCATCTATTGGAGTAGCCGGAGCAGAAGCGTGCCCCATACTTCCCCTCGGCGATCATAAATAATGAAGGCCTCTTCAAGAAACCATCTTTCTGTCTGGCTTGTCTCCCGTGAAGCCATCTAGCTAATGTGCCGTCGCAAGAAGAATCCATGGATTCTGGTTCATGTTCAATAAATGCAGTCTAAACCCGAGCGGAACCTTACCAATCCGCCAGAGAAGACATCAACAGAATCCCAAAAACGTAATCTTCTGTTGCCCCAGTTTCAGGAAAGATGTCACCCCTCTCATTTCAGTACCACCGGGGGCCTTGAGACATGACCCAATGCGCGGATACGAGCGACGCGTGTGCGCGGAGGCATTGACGTGGGAAGGGATGAGCCGGCAGCCGCACAGCCAGAGCGTGGCCCGATTTCTGAGGAAGCTGGGTTATTCACGTGGTGGAACCCTCTTCCTCCCCCTCTTATACAAATGGGAGGAAGACCTGGCGGTTGCAGGGTGAAGTGGTGCCGCAATCCGCGCGCGAAAGATCCCGAGGGCTGGGGTGCCACCGACAAGTTCACTGTGGTGCTGGAGAGCTGCCGGCTAGACGCGACTGAGCTCAGTGCGTATTGCCGTGAGCGGGTCTTCGTGATCAGGGCCAAGCACCAGATCGAGCCACCAGGGTGCGGTTGCGCCGGGATCCAAAGCTGCCCCCACGCTGCAGCCGGGAGCAGGCTGGAGACCCCGCGACGCGGGTTGTTCGAGGCATGATTGAGAACGATGGCCATGAACTTGCTCCCAGAGGGGGGAGGGCTGCATTCCGGATCTCCTCTTGCCCTCAAGACAATCCCCCAGGTGGTGGCCTGGGGCGGGCCAGCTAAGTGATTTTTTCCGGGCGAGCGAGATGTGCCTCTGCTCTGCCGGGACCCGATCGCCATCAAGGGTTGTGGGTGAAGAGCTCAACCAGCAGCTGATCGGCTGCATCGCTGCGCGCGTGCGTTACACATCGCCAAGTTACGGCTTCCATCGGCCTGTTTCTCGGTGGCCACCTGAGATGCGCGCCGCGGCCATGGGCCTCGAACTTGGGCACCGCCATGCGACCACCTGGCCGCGCTGCCCGTGCATCGGGCTCGAGGCGGCCTCGGAGCGGGTGGAGGACTACAGCCGACTGGGCTTCAGGGCGGCCTCCCCACCCAGCGCTGGCAAGCGCTGGCCAAGGGGACACGAGCGCCGATCGATCCCCGATTCGCACGGCTGGAAGCTGCGTGACAAGGGGGCAACGCGCTTGCCGCAGCGGGCGGTGCGGCCTACGACGCCCAAGACGCGAACGAGCGCGCCCCCCACTTCCTGGCCGGTTACTGGTTGGCCAGGCGGCCGGCACTGTGGCTGGCTTCGTGATCGATCGCCAGGGGCAGTGTCACGCTTCGGGCGGATCCGCCTTTGCCTGCTGCAGCCAGGGCACGGCTGCGCATCGGGGCGCTGCTGGCGATAGCCCGGCCCCTGGCGAAACGCCTGCTTGCGGCAAGCGTTGCCCCTGCACCAGCTCCAGCCCGTCATGGGGATCGATCGGCCGCTCGTCCCCTGTGGCCAGCGCTTGCCAGCACGCTGGGTTGGGGGAGGGGCCGCCCTGAAGCCCCAGCGGCTGTAGTCCCTCCACCCGCTCCGGAGCCGCTCGAGCCCGATGGCCAGGGCAGCGCGCCAGTTGGTCCATGGCGAGTGCGCCACAAGTCGAAGTGGCATGGCCCCGCCGCGCATCTCAGGTGCACCAGAAAACAGGCGAATGAAGTCCGTAAAACTGGCGTTGTAACGCACGCCGGCGATGCAGCCGATTCAGGCTGCTGGTTGAGCTCCTTCACACACCCTGGCGATTGGTGTCCCCGGAAGCAGGCACATCGCCATCGCCCGGACAAAATCCCCTCGGCCCGCGCCCAGGCACCACCTGGGGGATGTCTTGAGGGGCAAGGGGTCGATCAGCCCTCCCGCCCCGCTGGACGCAGTTCATGGCATCGTTCTCAACATGCCTCGACCACAACCCGCGTCCCGGGGTCTCCAGCCTGCTCCCGGCTGGCCAGCGTGGGAGGCAGCTTTGATCCCGCACCCGCACCCTTGGTGCTCATCTGTGCTGGCCCGATCAACGAGACCCCGCTCACGGCAATACGCAACTGAGCTCAGTCGCGTCTAGCCCGCCAGTCTCCAGCACCACGTGAACTTGTTCGGTGGCACCCAGCCCTCGGGATCTTTCGCCGATGCCAGGCCACCCACTTCACCCTGCAACCGCCAGGTCTTCCTCCATTTTGTAGAGGTCACCACGTGAAATACCCAGTTCCTCGAAATTTCCGGGGCCACGCTCTGCCTGTTGCGGCGGCTCATCCGCCTTCCTCCACGTCCAGCCTTGACGGCCTCGCTGTATCCGCGCATTTGTCATTCCTCCAGCCCCCGGGTGTACTGATGAGAGGGGTGACCTTTCCTGAAACTGGGTGGCAACAGAAGATAACGTTTTTGGGGATTCTGTTGATGTTCTTCTCTGGCGGTAATTGGTTAAGGTCCCTTCGGGTTTGACTGCATTTATTGACATGACCCAGAAATCATGGATTCTTTCTCTGGGACGGGCCACTAGCTAGATGGCTCACGGGAGACAAGCCCAGACAGAAAAGATGGTTTCTTGAAGAGGCCTTCATATTTACTTGATCCCGAGGGGAAAAGTATGGGAGTTCCTGCTGGGCTACTCAATAGAATGGTGCACTTCAATACCCAAAAGCCCTATGGTCGCTTATTGCGTTCGCCATACACAGGTGACTATAGAGGGCTAGCATTGTCCACGGGACAAGGCATGTGACGAACGCAAAGAAGGACCTTCAATGCCGCCGTTGCGCAGATAGAATGTTCTTCCACGCATGCAGGGCTGGTGGAGTGCAAGTACGGAATGAAGCGAAACTCTTTACTTGCGGCGTCAGGATGGGAGGCAGCATTAAAAAGATCAGATTCCACCTGGTTCGGATAGCCAAGTGACGAATCATTTTCTCCAAGACAAGAGCTTCGATTCTTTAGGCGACCGTAGAATCGAAAACAGACTTCGGCTTGCTAGAGAAGTACTGAGACGTGAGGGAAACAGATGATCCTTGGAACTTTGGAAGGACACAGGTTTGGACAGGGCTCTTGAGCTTGTCGGGCGCAGGACCACCATGAGTTCTCGCATAACTGGCTGAGTCCATTAATTGATTGAATGGCGTGCATCTAACCAGCCCCTCGAGTGGACAGGCCCACTTCAAGCAATCTGCTTCTCCGCCCTAGCTCTCTGCCTGCCACCCAGGGCAGAGTTGGGTCGCACAAGGAGAGACTTATGGCTCTTTGCGTCATTTAGGCATTCGCAGTGTGGCTGGGCACTTGGTGCTGGGCAATCGCAAAATGTGCCGCTCAGAGAAGCGTCATATTTCCAGCCGATGGCAATCGTCGGGATTAATCATAGTGGCATTTTTGCTGTCGGGACTACTTTTGACAGTGACGTATTATGCGATGTCGTGGTTAGGCGAGCCGCCAGCCGATAAGTTACCGCCGTGGAAGTCGGCTTGGTTGGCTTCTGTCTTACCTTGCTGTTCGAGTTTATATTTGGAAGTATCTTTCAGGGAAAATCTTTTGGCCGGGGGACTTTCTTGAAGGTACACTTTCAAGGGTGGGCAATATTTGGCCAATTTGTTCTGCTTGTCACCGCACAGCTCCATATGTGGCGGCCAGAATCAGGCGGTTGGGCCGTGAGGTCGGTGCGGTGCCTAAATATTCATTCGAGGCTGACAATTAGCGGCGCTAAACTCAAACGTTTAGCACAGAGCTGGAGGCGTTGCGGCCTAGCACGCACGAGCAAACCCGGAAGCTGCACTGGCCTGCTCAGTCGGCAAGGGCGCGCAAGCCCGCTACGCGGCCCCTGCCTTCCCTGCGCGAGCCGTGCGATGGGATCGGGTTCCTCACCGTATTGGCATGGCCCCACTGCAAGCACCCTCCTGCGAATCCGCCCGCGTCATCGTTCACTTTTATCCCGAGGATCAAGGAGGCGCTCCACAGCTTTGAGCCAGCAGTTCTCGGGAAGCGCGGCAAGCCCGTCAAGAAGATGCGACTTCGTGCCTGCCGAGGAAGGCCTTCGCATCGCCCGTTCCTTGCAGGCACCAAAGGCTGTCACGTCTCGGTGATTCTGAGCCCTCCGGGCCGCTGCGGCGCCCTTTTCTCTGCTCGCTGCTCGCCACAAGAGCTGAAGCGAACAACGGGTGAGGCTTAGGTGCTGCACCAGTGCTGATTAGCGCGGCCTACGACGACGCGCCTTAGCCGCCGCAGGTAGCAACATCAAGCAAGACTCGGGGCCCACCAGCACCGGGCCGCGACTCAGAGGTCGGGCGCAATCGGAACGGGCGAAAAAACGCAACCCATGGTGTGCCCTGGGCTGCCAGCAGCCGAATCGCCTGCGTTCTCGGGCCTGGCGCCGCGCAGCCGCGTTCAAGGGCTACGCAAGCGCTTCGCCCCCTTAGCCCATCCCGCTGAACCACGGCGTTGGGCTGGGTTCTTCGCCTCTCCTGCATGGCAAGCCATACCACCGAGTCCCTGACTGCGCCCCGTGCTGGCTTCACAGCCTCGCCACACTCTTCCTCTGCTGCGCCATCGCCTACGGACGCCGGTTCGCTCTCGGCAGCGGCATCATTGGCTCAATGGCCAGGCTCTCGCTGTCGCGTCGCACGCTGCACCGGGCCAATCCACAGCTCATAGGCCACCATCGAGCCTGGCAGGAGGAATCCAAAGCCGCGTCGCTGGGTTGAGCCACCAAACCCATCGCACCGCGTTGCTGGCCGCGATCTCCAGCCACAAAGCGAAGCGCAGGGAGGCCGATCAGCGGAACTCCCGAAACTCTCCTGGGTCGTGTAAGCAACCGGCCAGGGCGGCTCAAGGCCGCCAAAACTGCCTTGCAGATTGGCATCAGAAGCGCCAGAAGGCATAGGACATCGTCCGCCGCTGCGCTGCGCTCTGCTCCTGGGAGCGCTGCTCCAGGGCCGCTCCACCCGCTCGCCTCCCACTCGGAATTCCACTGCCTCGCGGCCTGCTGCCGCCACACCAAAGGCCAGCAGCGGCATACCACAGCTTCTCTTCTCCTCTCGCGCCTGCTCGGGCTTCGTTACCGCTGTTCGTGTGATGCCTGGTAGCGGTGTTTGGGTTTTTTTCCAGATTTTGCGGACATTTCCGATGCAAATGTCCGCGCGTTCTCAGTTCTAGGGATAGTTTAACCCTTTTTGGATCTTGGTTTTTTTTATTTTCGTACACCCTGCTTATCTTGCACCGTCGCGTTTGATTGTCGATCAATTCATCACAGCAAGATCGGACGGCGCCGTTCAACAGCTAATACGAGAACCACACCGGCTTCCTGCCCGATTCTTCCAAACAAAAGGGCCCGGCACAGATGTGCTTCGGGCCAGCAGATTCAGTCGTTGCCTCGTCCAGATTCAGTAGCCACTGCAGCTGGGATCAGCGCCTGGCCCCGGCTGGCTTGGGTCCATTAGCTGCCAGGTACAGGCTCTGAGCATGGTGTCGATTGCTCTGGAGGTGGTCGTCTGGCCATTGCCACGAACTCAGCGATCCAACCCGCTGTTCGGGCCAAGGGCCGCCGCGCTGGCTTGAGAAGAAAACTGAGCACCGGTGTTGCGTGCGCAACGAACTCCCGTTGCTCAGAAGCAGCGAGGGTGCCGTCATCGCCAAGGATCGTGCTGCCCTTGCTGTTCGATACGGCTCGAGAATGTTCACGGCCATTGGCATCTTTTGTAGAGCCTTAAACTCAGCGCCAACTTGAGAGCGGAAGATCTCAAAGAAGCTGCCACGGTTGTCGCCACCGGTACGGCCCCTTGGCCATCAATGAACAAGCGCTCCAGCAGCCGATCCTTGCGCAGTTCAATCCACCTGCTTGAGGCCTCAGTCACGCCTCTTGGCCACCAGCTTCACCTTGCGGGCCAGCAGAGGCTTCCAGTTGGCGCTTCGCGTGGGCAATCTCACGTTCCAGCTGTCCTTCTGCCGCTCGGCCTCCTGCAGCCGCTCGTACTCATCGGGATTTGATCTTGGAGAAACTGGGAGAGTGGCGCTTCAAGGTGCGGCAGATCGCGCTCCAGGTTGTTGGTCTTACGGCGCTCAGCCTTGAGGGCTCGCATGATCTGCGCGCCCCAGCCCGCGGGGCAGCAGCTCGGGCTTCTGCTCATCGCCCAAGGCAATGTATCGAGGGGTTTCCTCGTCGTTCCTGCTCCCGTCGAGCGGTTTCATCCTCCAGGTCGGAGGTTATCGGCTGCATGGTCAGGTTCAGTTGTTCGCCGGCAACCTGTTGGCGCTGGCTGCTTGCGGCTGAATCAAAGGAGACGTAGCGCTGCTGAGCTGCAGCGGAGTTATCAAAGAAGGATTGAGGCCATGCCGTCCACATCGGCTGTGGTTGATGGGAGCAGCCCGTCCGGGCTCTGCTCCTGCCTGCTATTGCCTGCCGCTAAAGACGGATCGAAGATAAACCAACCAGCGGCGAAGTCGGATCGGGATTGGATCGGGATCGGGGATCGGGCGTGGGCTGCTCTGCGTGTGCGGGTTCTCCACATCCAGAGGTCATGCGGTCACCGAGACACCGGCGGCAGTTTTCGGTAGACGGAATCCATTCGCCAGCGCGGAAGCAGGTCGAGGGGCCGGATCGCTGGCACCACACAGATCCTTGGGCCAGGGTTCCAGCCACTGCTGGGCCTGATCGCCGGCACGTTCACACCAGGCCAGCGGCAGCTGCTCAGCGCCGGACGGGGTTAGCGATCAAAGATCCGGCAGGTTGTACTCGCGGCAGGGTGGGTCTTGGTGGTGTCATAGAGCTCAGCGAGCACGGCCCCAATGTGTCGCCCTCCAGCACCCAGGTGCCATCAGCGCCGAAGCAGTTGCGGGTTGGAGGTTGCGCAGGGGGTCCACCGTTGGTGCCATGACGACCAGCCAGGCAGGTGAAGCGCTGTCGCCTTTCCACCGCGTGGTGATCGTTTCGTAGCTGGCCCAGTCCAGGGTTCTCCTTTGCGCAAGGTCTGCACGGTGGTGCCGTTAGCGCTCCCGCAACACGCTTCAAATGTGTCACCGGGGCTGGACCACCAGCAAAAGCGGTGGGCTTGAGCGCCAGCACCACCTTCTCGCCCAGCTGTGGCTGCACCCCAAGGCGCCGATGCCACCGAGCCATAGGCCTGGCCCACCAGCAGCAGAGAGAGGGCCAAAGCAGCTCAGCTCGCTCGGCTGTGGGAGGCAGCAGGCCGGGCGGACTGGATGGCCCGAGAGACACCAGCCAGCAGAGGCCATCACAGGGGGCAAAAGCAGTGGTGGCCGGCGTCGTCGTTGATGCCCAGTGTCGCGATCGGTGAATCAGGCGGCTTGGTAGGTGCCGCGCAGGGCGCTTGCCCTGCCAGGCTGGCTGGCATCAAGGAATCCCAGGCGTAGGGGCGCAGCGCATACGCAGCACCGCCGCCCGGCAGATGTAAGCCCTCGCAGAGGATGTCGCCGGTGTCGACACCAGGCCGTTGTGTTTGTGGGAGATTCAGGCGCTGCTGGGCAATGAACACATCGAGCACTGCGGCGCCCGATCAACCCGGCTCCCAGAAACCGTGGGTTGATGGGGGTTGAAGAGCAGCAGCGGGCATTGGGCGACAACCTGCACGGCCGCAGGGGGCGGACATGGTCATCAGCGCGCAGGAATCCAGCCCTGGTAACTACTGGGTGGGGGTTGGCTGCCAACTGCGCAGATCGGCAGGATCAGAAGAATCGTCTGCGCGTGCAGGACGCGCTGCTTGGGCCGGCGCCAGCGAGGAAGCCGCAGCCAGCCTGATCCGGACGCTGGGATCTCGTATTCGGTGACCACTTTCCTCCATGAGCAGATTCGGTGGCGTACTCGATCACATCGAGCTTTTTCGTCGGCAGTTGCTCGGGGATCGGAATGCAGCGCCCTTGCGGCGGGGACACCTTCGTCACCACCGCGTTCTTGCGGTGGCGCATCAGTGGTCAAGCGGGGGAAGGTGGAGGCGAGCAGGGCGGCATCAACAAGGCAAATGGCATCGAGGGCTCGCCTTGCGCTGGGATCGATCGGGGTAGCTGGCCTCCAGCTGCGCCATGGCGTTCATTGATGGCACGCACGGCTGTGCCGTTGCAGGCATTCTGCAGGCACGCGGAAATTTGGCTTCGAGATCAGTGGGGACGGCCAGGGCGTAGGGTTCGTGTGGGGATCGCTCATGGCTGGTGGCTGGGTACGGCGATCGGATCAGCGCGTTTTTGCTGCCATGGGGTTCACCACGCCTGGGGCGCTGGGGATGAGCGCGAGCTGGTGGCGTAGCTCAGCGCTGCTGATCACGCCGCGGCTCATGGCGGTGAGGCCATTCACCAAACTGAGGGGCAGGGCGAGCTGGCGGGCGTGAGCGGCGTCACGGTCAGCGGACCACCCGGCTCCTGCCTCCAGCGGTCACCGGTGAGAGCGCACCAGTGGCCCAGCAGGGTGGAGAACACCGAGGTCCTTGTGCGTCGCCACGACTGCAGGAGATATAAGGTGAGGCTGATCTCCTGTTCACTGCGGCCGGCTCCCATGTTCTCGGGCTGGGCACGAGCGCATCGCGGCGCATGTTCTTGATCAGCATTCTGCAGTGTTAAGCGCGGTGCTCGGCCAGGAAGCGGCGCGGAATCTCCTTCCACTCGAAGTCCGCGCCGGCAGCAGGGTTCCTGAAGGTGTTGGTGAGAGCACCAGCTGTTCGGCGGGGCGCTTCACGCCATCGGCATCCGGCACGTTGCCGAACTGAGTCCACCAGGCCGCTGCGCACGGCCACCGGCAGGCGCAGGCGTGAAAGCAGAGTCCTCGTACTCGCTCTTGAGGCGGTAGTGCCGTCAGCGTACTGATGGGCCAGACCGAGGTGCGGCAGAAATCGCCATTGGCCGAAGGCGCACCATCGGCCGCGTACCAGACCGCAGGAAGCTTGATTGCAGCCTTGGGGCTGAGCAGGCGGTGGCCAAAGGGGCTGGGCCCTGAAACCACCGGGTTTCACGGGGGCTGGGCACCGACGGCGAACGACGCCTGGGTCATGCATCTTGGTGTGAGCAAGCAGGCGGTGATAGGTCCAGTCGCCCAAAGCTCAGCGGCCGCAACTCCGGGCCATCGGCGCCTGACGAAATGCACCGCGGATCAGGTCATGGTTGCCCGCGGCGTCACAGGCCCGGCGGCGGTCCTGGCCGCCACCAGAGACCGTGGGGCGCCGCCTGCGGATTCGGCTGTGCCCAGTCCAGCAGGTTCCGTACGCGGCACGAGCAATGCAGCCGGGCAGGGGCGCGATCTCCAGCGGCGATGCATCGGGCGATGACCTTCGGGGGCCAGCGGTGCTGGGCGGCAGCACCATCAACAGACAGCCGCCATCGCGCAGCACGAGCAAGATCGGCCAACGAAACAGGAACACCGACAGGTCGGGCCGTGGCCATCGACAATCACGAAGCACGCGGAGCAGGCTGCTCGGCAGGGCGCGGGGGTGAAGAAGGAGAGCATTGCCGGCATAGTGCGCAGGGCATCGCGGAAAAAGCCGGTCGGCCGGCCGCTTCGATGCGGCTGGCGTGGAGAGGGGAAGGCTCCTGTGGCCCTGGCAGAATAGACCCTTGCGGCGGCAGGCGCCTTCCGGTGACTGCAGCAGGGTTCCAGCAGTCGTAGGCGAGCTGAAGCCGATCACGCACGGCCACCAAGGAGGGGATGCTCCCGCCAGGCTGCAGCAGTCGGAGTGCCTTTGGAGCCAGCGCGGGCCTGCTGCTCGGTTTGGAGAGAGCGGCAGCCATTTGTTGCGGATCGGCGCGGACTCTGGGAGGCCAAGGGGCTTGGTGCTGCTGGGCTATTGCCAGGTGGGGGCCCCTGCTCCCTTCCAATCGGCCCTTAGAGTCATCCAATCAGATCATTCCCTGGAGGGATGGGCCATGCATTGCCGTCAGACTCGTCAGCGGCCTCAAGAACAATCCGGCCGAGGCCTGCGCCAGTCCCAGCAGGGCATGGTCGTCGTGCTCAAACAGGGACCATCCCGATTGCGGTGATGATGGCCCTCGATCAGGGCGGCCCTTGCTGCAGGCCCGGGCTGGCGGGCGCGCTGGCCACTGGCCTGTTCCCGCGATGGTGAGCTTCTCCTGGCTCGCGCCGCCGGGTCGCCGAGATGGACACCTCGCCTTTCATCTCCCCATCTCTCGCGGCTGGGGGATTCCCGGTTGATCCGTCTGGACGGAAAGCCGAAACCAACGCCGGACCTTGACACCCTTGGAGCAATGCTGGAGTCAGTCATTTCAGTGACGCCAGCCCTCTTGATCGGCCTCGCCCCGTGTGAACGGGATCGGGCTTGGCTGAAGGAGCTGTTCGGTTTGAGGTCCTCATCCCAAAGGTGGGTGGCGATTGAAGTGATCACCGGAGGCTTCCCGCAGAAGAAAAGCGGCGCATCACCGCAGCCACTGGAGGGCTGGCTGGCTCCAGATTTTGCTGGACCCATCCCAGCCGGGCCTGAACTTGCCGGATCTCGATGAGGGAGAAGCGGCCAGCATTCGCCTGGCCTGGCACATCCCGGCCGGCGCTGTTCTTGATCGACGAGCGCTCAGGGCGCGGGCCGTGCGCCCAGGGCCTGGGGCTGTCGATTTGCAAGGTTACCAAGCCGCGGTCATTCGGCATGGGGGCCCGAGGGCGCGCCATTGATCCCGTCGGCTCGGGGCCGTTGCTGTCCCAACTGCATGGACAGCGATTTCAGGGGATCGCTCCGGCCAGTGCATTCATTATGCCGTTCTGCGGCGCTGCGGAAGAGGCAAGGCCCCTAAAAACTCACAAGGGAGCCCTTTGAGGGAGGTCTGGGCTACGCGCTCAGGGCCCAAATTACAGGGGGATGGACTGGACCAAACGCACGGTTGTCTCAAAGGCTGTTTCTCAACCGACTTCCAAAGTTTGGCCGCTACCCGCTTTCCCCCCGACACTGCAGGGGCAGCATTTTGGAACAACCCTCAAGATCAAAGAAAAAAAAACTCCTGAGTCACTTTGAAAGATGTGGGAAGGAAAACGGGGGGACATTGAATCTATAATCTCTCTCTTTTTG
>Ga0163217_1019037_pt1 | contig 14057 bp, 6 predicted proteins | sample SynspAceP_FD_185933 | JGI IMG/M metagenome (GOLD analysis project Ga0163217, IMG submission 185933) | Saline lake microbial communities from Ace Lake in Antarctica - Synechococcus sp. Ace-P (PacBio error correction) | ecosystem: Environmental > Aquatic > Non-marine Saline and Alkaline > Saline ... | reverse complement strand
ATCCTTCAAATCAGGCGTTTACAACCAACACAAAGAATGGGCTGAGTGGCAGCCACTCTCGCTGACATAGAGCGGCATATGGACACGCATTAACTTCATCTTTTAATAGTAATAAATGCCCAGTCCACTCAAATTGACTTACCGGTCTATTTTTTAATGATGTTCTTAGCATTCTGATGCACTGGATATTGGCTAAAATGAATAGAACTAACTTTGTTCCTTTCTTGTCGATGATTGAGACTGCAGTATAATTTTGCATCATCAAAACACCACCTTTAAGTTGAGCAATCGCTTACTGTCCGGGAATTCTCCGATATAAACTCTCGAAAACACTACTATAAGCTCCATGTGGCCTCTATAACTTGTGCAAAAACGTATCGCCCGTTGCCCTTTCGGCGGATCATAAAGGCGGCATCCTGCGTTAAATTAAACTTTCAGGACTCCTTTGCACCCAATCGGTGTTAGTTAGTAATTCATCAGCCGCGTTGGTAGCGGTAGTTCAAGGTAAAAAAAGTCCCGTTGCCCAACACGAAATTGTGTGGTCTCGCCAGAGGGCTTGGCCTTTACCTTCCAAGTACAGATGCTTGATAACCGTGTATTACTTAACCAAAGACTTAAGCTTATCTTGGTTGAGTCATACTCAAAATTCATATTTTACACCTGCCCATTAAAATAGAAGGGAAAATCATTATTGATTTTTACTTAGCGGAGTCACTTTCATATATCCCAGTACAACAGGATTTTTCGAAATTAATTAAGTTTAATCATCGCCATAGTCGTTGCATCTCGGTACCTGGTAAGCGTTTGGACTTCCTTAGCACTAACACTTTGCAACATCGTCCTTAGAAGCATTCAAAAACTGCAACTGTGAATGATATTTTGCTACCTGTTTAATCACCATTAAAGTGCTGATGTTTTGGTTTTGGGTAAGAGTATTATGGGCAATAGTCTGCTTTGCCAGGTTTTATTTTTCTTTGAGGTAGTTACCAACCGCCCTTTTTGCCCTATATTACAAAACGAGCAAGCACACGTTAAGTCCTGAAGGACTTCATTACCCTTGTCATTTAGGTGAGTAAGACAGCTTGTTCATAATGACCGTGGCTCAAAAAACCCTGGTGCAGCATATTTAAACACCAGTGTCAGCTCTTCTTGCCATTAACGAATTATCCCAACACCACCTTTGTCGCCATTTTGACCACCCTTAAGTTTATGGATTTTTTGGACAAAAGGCTTGCGACTTTTCCATTCTTCTTAATCCCAATGGCAACGACAGGCCTGACTCGTCTAGCAACACTTCATTTTTGCTGCTGGGCATACTCAGTAGTTGTGGATGTTTGTTCGCTCCGTAATAATTAGGCTTACGTCGACGGCTGTCACCAATTGGAAGAGGTATTAATAAGACATGCCTTTTTTTGGGCCATTCATTTCAAGGGGAAAAACTCGGCCATCGGCATCGACAAGTTGAAGCAGGTTGCATTCACCGCTTTTGAGGAGTACATTATTCATTAATGTTTCAAATACTTGCATTTCAGGTGAAAACATTGCTCGCCATTGCCAGTGCAAAAATCAAAAAACGGATACAATGCATAGCGCTGATAATAGGGTCCTCAGTGTTACATAACCATTTCGGGTGGAAAAAGCCTCTTCAAGATTGGCCAAAAACCTGCTTTTTTGTCCTTCTCTTTAAATCAAACCGCCATCATTGTCTCTGGCCATCTAAGGCAGAGACCATTTCGTTTTTCTTAGCCATACAAGGCCGTCTTTGCAGTAATTCATCGGTCATTTCATGGACTTAGTGCAATCATTACCCGGACAGCTGCGTTAACCCCAAGTACTTGTGGTTGTGGCACGCGATTTATAAAAACTGCGATTTTTCCGATGGATGATAAAATCGGCAAAAGGGTCGAAATTAAAATTGTTCTCTAGCTGATCGCGCTCTCGCTACTGAAAGCGTCTCATAAATAGCATTCATAGCTTGGCTCATTATTAAAACCAACCAATTGCCTGTCATTTAGCATTTGCCAAGAACAACTTGCCGCGGGCATTAAAAGAGCGTTCCTTGAGGATGCACCGGTAGCTCCTGATACATAGCCTTCCATTACTGAAAGAGCATATCGCGGATATAAAGAAGCATATTTATCCGTCTTGCAATATTTGATTAAAGCGCCCCCGCTTTCTTTTGTAATTAAGGAAGTTTTTGCTTGTGTCTTTGATGGTATAACCACTCCGAAAAAATCCTTGGAATTGGGGTGTATCGATACCCAATGCAATTTCAGCAATCTACTTTCTTTTTTTGACACTTTGTACAGGTAGCGTCAAATAAAGTACTTTACCCAAATTTTTTCTAAGGTTTTCCGACACCAGCCCTTAGTCAGAATCAAATTTGGATGCTCTTAGTGCTTGAATTAATAACGATGAAACAAGTGTAATACTTAGCAACAAATGGCTCCGTATTTGGCTAAAGTGCATGCCATAGCTCCTCTCTCTAATAATTCACAACTCACAACCTCCAAACTATCATAGTTAACTAGTGATTTTTTCTCTTAGGACTAAGGTTTCAAATTGACGCACAGTAATTTGCTTCGCAATAAGCGGAATAAACAAAACACTAGCTCATCAATGGACATTTGCTATGTTTATAAGCCCTCTACAAAGTTTCCCGTGCGGGGACTGCAAAGTATTCAATTAGAATACCGCAGTAGGACAAGTCGCACCATTGATCGGCAAATGGCGTATCAAGCAGCTATCACCAGCTTTTAATACTTTGTAACCCATCAATATTAAAATGGAATTCGCCTTCACCACAATAGGTTACTTTGAATTGCCTATGGGGGCATGGTTGTAGCCTATAGCACCCCTTCTCGAACCAAATTTTAAACTGCCATCAATTTCTTTGTTTATAAACCCAACATTTGGCGTTTAAACCACCACCAATATCCTCAATTTCTTCTCGCTTACCCAAATAAAAAATGTTCACTTTGGCTCATAATTTATTACCTCTTTTTATTGCTCATCATTTCAGCTTAGAAGCAGCGTAATACCTACTAACCCAATGCTTTTATTTTTTCACCCCGTATTCCACTTGCTCACTGGAGGTATTAGTGCTCTATACCCGTCATCATTAAAAACTGCAAGCTATTTTTTGCGCGTTTCTCACCAACCCCAATTCAATTTATGTACATCTAGTTCCATGGACTTGAGCCCTTCCATTTGCCACCTAACTGCAACGCCAATGATTTTGCGGTCTATAACCACCTTAGACTTGCTGGTAAGGTGAACTAAAAAGCCTTTTTTTTTTCTTTTAAAATTTTTTTTGTTTTTAAAAGGGGGAAGGCCTTCAAAGTTATCAAGAGCAAGGACAAAGTCACTCAATATCCTGATGGGGCTTGTTTCGTTAACCAACAAGTATTCAAGGCCAGTGGACTGATTACTTGCCTACTTCAAGGAAGTAAATCACACAGATTTTCCGGAACATTGCCATTAACCCATACCTGCATCAAATGCCGCCCTGGAGGTTGGCTACGGTGCCCATTCAGGCAATTTGGCACGGATGCCCTAAATCTTTTGACATCTCCAGAAAAATCAACTTTTAAATCCTTTTGTTGGCATGTTGCCGATCGAAAAATCCCAAATCACTCACACCATTCAACAGCGTAGTTTTTTGCAGAAATGCATAAAACGGTGAATTTAGACGGTTCCAGTGGGAACAATGATGCGAAAAGCTGCTTTGCGGTCAACACAGCGCGCTCGCCACGGCAAAGCCTGCGGACATTGCAGCGACGGTAGTCATGCCCATAAGTTGTTTGATTAACTTAGTGGTATTGACCCCGCGGCCTAATGCGCCTAAATAGAAAACATTTCTGCCTTGCAGGTCAAGAATGGCTTCACCTATCGAAGGGTTTGCTTGCTCACCTGAGGCCCATGATGTTTAGTTAAACCTCCTTTTGCGTGAGCTTTTTTAGCGTGCGACCAAGTGGGAGGCATTCAACCATGCCCGCGCCTTTTCTTTGCAAGGTTTCTCAGCACCGATCTTTCGAGTTGGAAATGCTGGATTGAATCGTACGCTCGAAATCGATCAATACCACGCCTTCTTTAATTGGCCGGGCTAAGATACCATCTTGGGCATAAACTAACTTTTCGACAACGTTTGACGTAGTGAGACAAAGCATCCTATATTTAAATTATTATTCTTTTATATTTTTTTTAAATATTATATTTTTTATTAAATAAAATAAATAAAACAAATTTTTTTTTTAATCTTTTTTGTTTAACAAGTCACTGGCGCGGCTAATTCAGAGCCGATTAGGCCTCGTTAGCGCGCGTGCAACAATCTCGCCGCATAACCGCATCACTTTTATGAAGTCCATACAATGGTGTTTAAAACCTTTTTGTGCTAGGTTTTCAACCATGTTGCTGCCCTATGAGGCCAAGGCCTAATGAAAACCAAATGGGTTAGGTTTGGTCATATCTAACTTCTTATTGTAAGTTGCATTTTTGTATACATCACGGCTTGGTTGAGTAAAGCGCCTTAACCATATCCCCAAGAATAATGCTGGGGATAGATGCTTTATTTTTTTGATGATTTTCTCTTTATTTAATATTAGGAATTTTTGCTTCTAGTATTTGTAAGCTAGCGCCCAGGGTGATGCGCGGTCAGTAAGCCCTTCGAAACACAGCAGCGCGCCTTTCATTTCACACAATACTGCTTAATTTTTTCTTCAGTAGATTGACGGCTTCTTAATATCCCAATGTTGAATTGGCTCATTTACATCGTATTAGCTAACCGCTAGCATTAAGCTGTCCTCTGTCGTCTTGAAACAACAGGGTTATACCCCATAGGATAGGAGGAAGTACTGCTAAAAATCGTCTGAAATCGGAATGCTTTCCACGCCATGTGTAACGCCATTCTTGGTCAGACAGACCCAAATTTTCTTTTCGTAGTAGAAGCGTAAAGTGTTAAGCGTTTTCAGATTAGATTGGAGTAAGTCCTTGCACTGCGGTAACTTACTAAGGAATTTTGCGAAGATCCGGTTGTTGCTGCAAAGACTTGGTACTTAGGACGGGCTTGCTGAAGTTGTAACCGCTTTCACTCACCTGAGAACTTTTGATGGTTATAGGTTAGCGACCACACCTCAAATTCCTGATGCCATCCTAAGTCTCACTTTCAAAAGCAGAAAGGTCATATTTGAAGGCCATTTCAATACCTGTTTGCGTAGTTGTCTTTTTGTGTCATGATTAACACTCGAAAATGGCACACAAACACCTACATTCAGCGCCAACTTTGGGTACCAAAAAATACATTGATGATGGGCTATTGGTTTCCAAAATAGACCTTCTCCTTGTTCACAAGTTGGACCAACAATGTTTTCACGGTAAGCCGGTGATTGGGAAGCTGAATTATGGGGTCGACTTGTGTCCAAACATGCACTATCTTCACGCTGTTTCTTTGTGGAAATAAACCAATACTGACTATGGTGCTGCTTCAGCGAAATTACCACTTCAAGCAGAAATATCAAATGAACGTCCACTCCACTTCAGAGTTTTATATCTTAGGATTACCTCCCGAAACAAGCAGGTGTTAGGGCTCGTTGCTGAATGTGTATTGAACTCGCATAGGTCGTTAAATTAGGGCGGACGAATATCTTTTTTACCAAAGCAGCACGTTAAAATGACATCCTCAGCGAACCTCTGCAATTAGATTCACTCGAGGAAGTAAAAAAGTCAAACTACTGGCTGTCGTTTTCTTCTACCGTTTTCACCATTCACGCTGGCGAGTACCAGTCGAATCTAAGGTCTGTTTGATATAACGAAGCACTCAAAATTACCTCGAATATTACCAGCCTCAAAATTCGCTTGAGCATACAGAGCGTGTGGTAGATTCACTAATATTCATAAAAGCCATGCAACCGATGATTGTTGGTGTGTGTTAAGTGGTTTTGAAAAACCGACCGTGTTGAGTAATGGCATTGGCGAATGGTATCCAAATCACGCGATCTGGGTCCGATTGCGATTCCAGTTTTGGGTTACAAGTTAGAAAATCTTTAACAAAGAGGTGTCTCGGCCATTCAGCGGCATTAAAGTTGTTTTCAGGGCTGCAGTTAGGTGTCAAAGCATTACAAAAGAGGCCTTCTTGGAGAATCTGATAACTTTGGATATGCTAACATTTTGAACCAATTACGTTTAGAAACACTTTGACTCGATTTATTTTTGTAACGATAGCCGATCAACTTTGTTGGTAATAATCGACATAATTGAGGCATAGGTGAATATCAACACGCCACAGCGTCTTCAGAGATTTTCGTTTAGTGTTTTGGCCTATGGCTTACAGCTGCCAACGCGGTTTAGTGTAAGATCGGAGCGCAGTATCTTCTTGCGAGGTTTTGCTTGCATTTTGCTGCGTCAAATGCAATACCAAATGCAAGTGAGCCTCCGCTTTTATAATATACTCAAATTTGGGCGTACCATTATTATTGGCAGGAGCCAAGTGTGGTAGGCATTAGGGTTAATAAAGTTAAGTGTGGTATCAAATTCTTAGGTGTTGATGAATCTAAGAAATTAGACGATGATACTTCTCAGCACCTGGACTTTATAATTTTCACCTTGATATTTCGCCTACCGACTCTCTCCTGAATATTTTTACTCTTTTGTTATCGTTGTTGCTTTGTATCACTTGGAAAAGACGCTCAGATTTTGTTATTCTGGAGCCGTCCGATCTGAACGGGAATGAACTCCCTGAATTGCCGCCTGGAATATATCCCAAGTCCTAGGCCGTCTAAGGAGCCAAAAATCCACGTCTTTCCAAAACCGCCACTAGGACTGAGACACCTATTAGGTCACTCACACCTGACGCCTGAACTTTCTTGAACTCTCTTCTCTGCGTTCTTTGATCATTGATTGATGGCATCAATACCAGAAACTTGCCTCTGTGGAATTTTGTGCGCCCATTCAAAAGGACCCGGCTAAATTGCTTTCGTTTTCATATTCCATAAGTTATCGTAAATCTTGAATAAGAAATTGAATGGGTAAAAAGTGTGGAAACTTTGCTGCACTGGTCTAAACCACTATCGAGCGGAACAAGGTTGTCACGGTCGGCACGAGGGACGGATAAAGCTCAGTAACATTCTTGCTTATGCATAACTGGGCACTTAAAAAACGACGCAATTTCACATTATCAGTTTCCCAGTATTGTCACCATAAGGTACCGGACACTCTAGGCAAACACCATCGTTTGAAAGTATCTGCTTTCTTCCCCTTGTATTTTCTGACAGATACCCAATGTTCGTTTTATATTCAATTGGACGAATCGTCTAAGGTTGATTTTAGTGCCACACACAGAACCTTTTCTTGGTTTTTGCTTTTTCAGGAGATTTAGTGACTCAACACCAGTCTATTTATCGAAGCGAAAACAATCTTCAAAATTGAACCACTGCGTCTCCAGCACCTGAACGTACAGTAGATAACACCATTAATTTTCAGTGCGGTTTTTGCGTCAGTTACCTACTAATTTTGCACACCAGTACCTACTCTAGCTGAACGGAGTGATTTTGGATACCCTTATGTTTTTCTAAGTACTTCAGCCAAGTATTTTTGCGTCAGTGCAATTTGCCATAATCTTCTCAAGCTTGAATTATCTCACTCAAAGCTAGACGCAGAGCGTTTTTTTTCTGCAATGAGCATGGTAAGAGAAGCCGTATGCACTGACTTGAAATTATTTTCTACATCTCAGCGTTCAGTTTTCAGTCTCTTGTGCAAATAGCGCGAGGAAAAATTCAGCGATGTGGCTGACAGCCACAAGCTAAGGAATTTTAAGATAGTTTGTGTCCCAATAGTTCCTCTCCTGTGGGCCTTTGATGAACCAGATCTAAAAAGTCATTGAGCCACATCTTTAATTTTAATAAAAATTATCACTCTCTGTTATCTCTGGATAATGATTCGGACATTAATTTATAAACTTTAATACTAACCTCCAAGTGGACAAGCAAGTTCACTAAAACCACTCTCACCAAAGAATTTACAATATCATAGTTACAACAAAAAACCAGAAAAGGTCAACCCTTTGGTAGACCCAAAATAGGGCAAATTAATAATCACATTAGCGTTCTTACCAATACTAGAGCCGATTAACTATAACCCGTTTATTTCGCTTTTTTTATGGTTATTTTTGTAAGACCCACTTAGAATGATTTAGCTTTTTATTCAAAGCATTGAAGACTTAAGTATTATGAGGCATTAGTGCTACAACAATCTGATGTTATAGTAAGGATAAAAACTGAAAGAAGGCAAAGCCTCCTATTGAAAATCTCAAGTTTAAACACCTAAATTGGTTAACTAATTTAGATAAAAATCTTTAGAAATAAGTACTTGAATTTAGGTTCGTCAGAGGACCTTTTCAGCTTTTCGCGTCGTCGTGTGGATACAACTTAGTTTATAAATATATTAATAATAAAGTTGCAACATGCTTTGGCGCAAGAAAATAATTTCAAAACTTATTTGAGGTTGTTTACCTTACTTTGGCAATTACTGTTAAAAACTGCACTCAAAGCACTTAAAAACAGATTTTTCATGAATTCACCAAAAATAAGCTCTCCCTCCGTGACGTGGATTTTTCCGTTCGTCTTGCCGCATTATTTACGGACACTTTAGTTGCAATAGCCGTTTGCTATGGTGGCTGCTCAATGTTGATGCTCATAACCTTATTATTATTGGTGGTTGAAAACGCGAGGTTTAGATAATTCCAAGGTTTTATACTAATTTTTAGTTGTAGTTTTTTCAGCAAGCGTCTTTTATCAGAGCCTGTTACAGATCTGGGTTGAGCATTTGGGTAGTTTGATTTTTTTTCTTTTTGGTTTGGTTCGTAATGGTGGACAAACTATTGGCATATAGGCGAGTCTTGTGCGACTCAAAATATTTTAGTACCACAGATAAAAACCCTTTGGCTTTATTGGCAGAGCACTATTGCGTGGCCTTAATTAGCTCATTGGTTGGTTGGTACCTTACTGGTACATTTTGATGTTCAAAACACAAACAGTCCTTGCAAGGACAGAATAGCCGAGGTACTGAGATACTGTATTTTAAGCAAAAGAAGCCAACCATCATAGCTATGGTAAAGGTACCTCTCCAAGGATTAATATTGTTTTAGGTGACAGGGCTTCCACTTAACCTCGCCGTTGCAATAGATACATGGCGATAAACCGCTATAATACGCACTGGGAAATGCAGCACAAATAAGGGGGTGGTTATTGATAAACACTGGCTGAGGGTGCCATTAATAGCCTTCGTTGCTTACAATAAAAAAACCTGAAGCCGGTACAAGACCCCCATGTATAATTTTTGCGTGCCCCCATCGTTCACGCACTTCGGTAAGGGGGCAAAGTATATGAACGGATTAAGGCCATTTAAATAACATGACCCCCCACCGTGAGAGGTTGTTTAATACCTTGCGCCAACATAAGGCTAATTCATAGCGGTTAGAGTCTTTGACTATTGTTCTGCAAGTACTCGCATATAGCCATATAGCCCCCTCCGGATAGATTAGAAGCCTCTGGTGTTTTAAATTCTTCGTCACAACTCCGAGGTTTATTCGGGTGTGTTGTCAATGTGTGATACCCAAATATCTTGTGCTTTTTTGATGTCACGGGTGATTTGTGTGTTTGGTATAATAGTTGGTATATTCGCATTTTTAAGTACATCGCCTGACCTATAGATGGTTGTTTGGGCCACTTAATGATTTGTGTTGTAAGGCCAATTTTTTCGTTTCAAAACGGTGTTTTTTATTACTCGTCACTCTCGCGAAGGTTTATTTCTATCTATATACTTCACCAATTACTGACAAAAGTTTTCACCTTCTTTGGCCCACACTATATAAGGTTCAGAGGTAAATAACGCTCCCTCCAGGATATCGCTTTGTAGTAACGTTATTTTCTTTAGCTTTGGCCTTCGGTCACAGGTTTGTCGACCCCACTCTCTCATACCATTCATGACAATTATAACCATCAGCAGAGCCGATTTCATCGCGGATACAATTGATTGGTTCCAACGACTTAGGCTCAGCCGCTTGTATGACAAACCAACTCACTTAATTTTTACTGGCTAGAATTCCTCTTACCATCAGCCCACCAATTAAGTCTGGACCATAGGAAAAAATCTGTTTCAATATACTCCACGGTTTGGTTAAACTCAAAGTATGTAGATTTTGCAGCTACGGTCATATTCCATAGCACTTTTACCTACTTGTTTTCATTTGCCTTTCAATAAACGATATAATTTGTTGATTATCGCTTCAAGTCCAAGTTCAATACGTTCATTCTTATAGCTCATTTTACTTGTTTGTTGTCTGTTAACAATGTCTTTCGTAGCGAATATACCAAATCTATGAATTTAATACTACTTTTGGGTCTATTATATCCCTTTCGCTAATCCTTTGCTCTAAAGGCGTCACCCTACCGATTTTTATATGGCCGCCCTTTTTTGAAAGTAATAAGGGCAACCCCATATTAGTTGTAAGTAAAAATAATTACCGTTGCATCCCACCAACAATCCAAAATTTGCGCATGGAAATTGCCTACCTTAGGCTCTGGTCCCGCCTTATCAACCAAAAAAAACCCATTAAATATTACCTTTCTAAGCGATCTGAAGTCATCACCAATAGCGTCCTTGCCCTAGGAGGCTGCAGCTCTAGTGGCACTCGGCAATTAGCACCAGAAAGGAAGGACAGGCGGTTAAGAAAAGCCGCCTCAATGGGCAATTCAGCGATAGCTATCAATAGAAAGGGTCAACCCACAGTTTCTATTTAGGGAATAAGCGGTTAATTTGCGTTTTTCTTTTTGCTGGCTTCTATTCTTGGTTTCAGCGGATTTGATTTGATATTCGCGAAACTCAATGATGCGATAGTTCTTGTGTTTTGCCCAGATGTTTTCTCCCTTCATATTGTAAACTCATCTTTTAAGATTAATTTTTTCTCTCGGCGCCATTTTTTTTTTCGAGCACTCCACCGCTGGTTGAGCTATAAACGATTCTATATTCTGTTTTCCGATCGTTCTTTAGTATTATGTTGGGCCCAGATAAAACTTTACGCAGAGGTGACTCTTTTGCCCTGGTTTCCGATATCATTGGACAAAAGATACAGGCCTGTTCATTGGCAGTTTGTTTTGAAATCGCCCTTACGGAATGACAGTGGTCAATCCGCTTTGGGCGCGCCTGCTTTTTCTTCAAGTTTTGATATTCACTTCAACCGCTAAAGGCGCCAACCTCATAGATGTTAATAAAGCCAAGTTAATAATGCCATTTACTCACAGCAAAACCACTAAACATTGACGCGCAGTTAATGTTACATTTGCTGAATTCCCCACAGGCCCGCATCACATTCATTTCCACTATCAACATTATAAGCGGCCATGTGTATAGCCAAAACATTTAATGCAGAATAAACTAAGCGTCAGGAATTAACGATGCCAGTCACCGGCTACTCAATTTGCCAAAAAACCGTGAGGTTTTTAAAACTCCAAAAAAAAATTTAGCCGGAACGTTCCGCCATTTGTGAGGCTTCAAGCCAGACTTCCTGAATAACTTTCTGAGTTATAAAAAATTTTGCCATCAATAACATAAATCAGCAATTTGTGATTTGACAGTTTCTGTCTCTCTCACTAAATATCGAAATATCAGCACGCTCGAGTTTCCAAAGGAAAAAGGGTTTATTTTAGTAGCGCTACATGAAATTTTTTTAAGTAAACTTAGTGTTTTCTTCAAAGTTTAATTTTATTTCTATAGTGCTTTTTCATTGCACTTAGCCTTTCAGTAATCATTAATATATTACTGTGGACTCAAATATTTTGCGTAATTCTTATCACGGGCATTTTTTACTCAGCAACGGCTCGCAAGCAAAGAATTTTCTAGTTCGTATATTCTGGGTTGGTGACTCTTTATTTTAGTCAAATAATTAGCGAGAATAAGCGTTGTGGAATTTAGCGTAAAAGTGGCAGTCCGGAAAAAACAGTCGTAGTGCATGATTGTTGTCGGGGTATTTGAGCCAAGGCGTGTCTAACTTCTGTTCGCCAGAGGCAACTTGACATCAATTAGCGTTGGCTTATATCAGTTTTAATTTGCTAAAAGACGTCGCGATTAGAAGGGCCAAGCAGGTCAAATGCTACTATTACATCATGTGTTCCTAATGTTTTAAGTGTAGCGCGCTTCCGTTATTGTTAGTAAGGTTGCATGGTAAAAGAGCGTTTAATTAGTTATATGAGCTCAGCTCAATACAAAAAAATTTATCGCCAAAAACCAGTCAAAACCCTCAATGAAACGGGCGCCATTGGAATAAGCGGGTTTATGATTTTTTAATAACTTGAGTAACATGTAAATAGGGCGATGATATTCCTATTTTTGGGAAAATCCGTCAAGCAGTGGAAGCAACCCAAGATGCGTCTTTACACCTTTTTACAATTTAAAAACTAAAAAGGTTTTGGTGAGTTACGTCGCCCAATCGTTAAAATTATATTTTAATATGTGCTCTTACTTCTGTTCGTGAATACTCCCTATTGGAGAGCGGGCTGCTAGGCTCATGGTTTAAGCGATTGCTTACAGGCATAGTAAAACCGCTAAAGATTGTAGCGGAATATGCCGGCCTAACATTTGTAAATACCCTGGCTTATTTACTGAAACAAGCACAGCTCTTAGAAAAGACATATGGGAATTTGCATGTCAGCTCATATACTTCGGTCAATGAAAAAACAAATGGCCTTCCGAGTGGGCTTGGTTATGAACTCGTATCTTGGTCGGTTGGTCTGTGGTTCAGCCCAATGGAATTCGATTATGACGATAATTGGGAACACAAAGGTGGTCCCGCAGATTCAAGCCCCTATTGTCTGGTTCGGTATAAAGGTCCCTATAACCTTTGATTTCAGGGTGGGTATTTTCTTATTTAACCAGGCGAAAGCCATGGATGAAATTGAAATTATGACATGGGGGGGCGCCGCAGGTGTCCTCTTGGCATCTATGGCATTTGCCATCAGTGAATTGAATTTGCCCATTTTCAATATAGTGGGTATCTTGGCAGGGTGAAAAACATGTCTGATGCCAAATGGTCCTATCCGGTTCCCAGGCGGATTATTCTCACATAAACCATTTGTCGGTTGTCCAAACCGTTGAATAGTATTTTATTGTAAATACGGTATTGCATGAAGGTTTCGTTTTTATGTGTGTATGCGAGCTATTTAACGCTATTTATTCGTTTGGATATCGTTTGATCATTTATTCTATTTTGAAGTTTGGTAGAAATGTTTTTGATGTTGCTTACCTTAACTGTGTCGCTCCTTGTGTTAACGCATTCTGTTGGTGAAAATTGCCTCTGACTCTGTTTTTTTGTTTATATGTAGTATACCCCATAACCTTTTGGTTCCCTCTTTCTATGACTTCTACTTCAATGTCTTTCATGTAGCAATTTGTTAATTTTTTAGTGGTGACAAAGCATTTATGACGCGGACTCTGCAGGAGGACATTCTTTGTCTGTCCAGATACAGGCGTGCGTGTGTGGTTGCACACCTGGTGCATAAGCGCTTGCAATCTGCTCGCCAGCTTTCCTCGTCCATTTCCTTGTTGCGAATGGGCACAATTTTTGAAACCATGCGCTTTCGCTTTTCGCGCCAGCGATCGTCTCTGATTTGTAAAACGCTGTCTGCATCAGCAAAAGTATGTTCGAACCGGTTCGCGCTCAGGTTGTGCAGTTCCCTGGCCAATCCTGCCGGCAGGCATGCGCCCGCATTTCACGCTCCAACCATGGACCAGAGGACTGAAAGGAGTGATTGTTCGCCATAATTGGACGCACAAAGAGACGTGTTGCAAATTTAGATCTCGGCACCTGGCTGGCCCGGATTTTTTATGCTCGCGGGGATCCAGAAGAAACGCCACGGCACCATTCTCAGAGGTTTTTGATACGGGACGAAAGAGGAAAAGCTCAGAACCTTTTTTGCCTCCTTTTGTCCCTGCGTCTCCATTGAAGCCTCGAAAGAATGTCGATTTGGCGAAAATATAGGGATCGGAGGATATTTTGATTGCTGTCTGTT
>Ga0163217_1102887_pt1 | contig 14058 bp, 16 predicted proteins | sample SynspAceP_FD_185933 | JGI IMG/M metagenome (GOLD analysis project Ga0163217, IMG submission 185933) | Saline lake microbial communities from Ace Lake in Antarctica - Synechococcus sp. Ace-P (PacBio error correction) | ecosystem: Environmental > Aquatic > Non-marine Saline and Alkaline > Saline ... | reverse complement strand
AAGCCCCTGCGGTTTTTGCGTCCAAGAAAACATGACGCGAGCACAAAAAGAAAAACGCCTGAAAGCCACCAAAGCCGGTTTGCAGGCTGGCGGATCGCAGGCAAGCGGCTCATCATGGCCTGCGGTACTGGGAAAACATCACTTCCTTGTGAAGATTGCGAAGACATGGCGGGCAAGGGGCAAAGCAGGTACTGTTCCTGGTAAACCAGTCTTTGCGCTTTTGAGTCAGACCTTTGACCGATGTGACGGGCAAGAAAGCGAAACGCCGCCTGACAGCTATGCCGTGTTGCTCTGATAGCGATGTAGGAAAACCCGCAACCGCTGTCAAACGCCGGTGTAAAAATGACCACTTATCAGCCAATATCGCCGATCAAAACTGACCCACCCTTGGCGTTTACCCGTGTTGGTTAATAATTCTTGCTGCTGGCGAGGATCGGCTGCGGATACCAGCCGCTTTCTTGTCCTTCCAGTCTATAGCTTTCTCCCCGGGGATTCTGGGACGATGTGCGCATGTGTACACAGGCCGATCCAAAACAGCGCAAGCGGTTTAACGTCGTGTCATTATCGAAGGCGCTGGCCCACTGTGAAATGGGAGTTGCTGGTGACGATTGACGCTGCCTTGCTGTTAGCGTTTGGCGATGACATTGAGAACAGATTGGCATTCCTCGCGGCCCAAATGGGCAGATAGCAATTTCGTCCTATTGATCAGCAGGCCGTGGCGCCAGGATGGCTGCGCTTTAAGTTACTGATCCAGACGCTCCTGTTTTCGGGCAATGACCAGGCTGCAGCACATGTCGAGCGGCAATGAAGCGCGCTTGATGCCTTGGTTGATGGGCCTGTAACCCAGGGCTGATGGCTAGGTGGCTTGCCGACGCCGTTAGGGCGAGAAGAACCACATTCTCTGCTCGCTCTACGGAAGGCCAGGTTCGTCAGCTCATTCAGTTGTTTGCGCGGGCGGCCGCTGGTGACTTTGAAGTATAATCCTCAAAGAGCTTTCGTCCCGCGGAGCCCGCGAACTTCAGGCAGGTCTATCTCGGGAATCGTTGTTGAGCGGGCATTCAATTCCGGCTCAATAGCTGTTCCAGAAAGTCAGCTAATGTGGCCTTCCTGCGAGGCAGTGTGGTCGGCGATTAGCCGGCCCATTTCGCTGGCCAAGGTGTTCGAAGCTTTGAGACTTGCACAGGCCGTGCTGGATACCGCTGATGCTGCAGGTTCACGGCGGACCCTCCAGCAGCCGGTCGTAGACACTCAGCGGATGCTGAAAACTTTCCCTCGGAACGGGTCGAGTGGATATCGGGCATCCCTGAGCCGCCAGCTGTAGCCGTGATGGCAGTGGCTGAGTTTCAAAAGCGTTCCTGATCCAGCAGATCTGAGCTTGATACCGGTGGTGCCATGGATGCGCTTGATTGTGCACCGTTCCAGGCCAAGGGCTATTGTGCGCATTTGGCCGTGGCCACGTCAACGCAACCAGCCTGATTCAGAGGGCCGCCAGAGGTGTGATGAGTCATCTCTCTTTCAGAGGTTAACCATTGGAACGCTCAAACCTTGCCCTGGTGCGAGCACGGTAGGGTCCGGCAAGCGCTGGGCGACGAAGCCATAATCCTGGGCCGTGGCCAACAGCTGTAGCATTTCCAGCGAGTGGACGGACCTTCGCCGTAAGCATTTTCGCGCTCGATCATGATGGGCCTTGGCGTTGTCGAACAGCGATTTCCTGAGGAAACTTCCACCGAAATATTTGGCGGCCTCTCCGATGCCACTTAACCAGTCTTTCCTGGCGTCATGCTCGGAGAACCGGACATATGTGGCGCGACTGAATCCCAGCGTGGCGACAAAGCTTTAATCGTGCGCCGATGGCGACTATATGGTTGTTAAAGTCCACCTGCATCTGTTTAGCCCGGAGGGCGTCTCAAAGCGAACCACTGGGGTCAGGCTCAGCGGCTTTGAAATACTAACGTAGCACTTGAGCTGGCTGGATCCGGCCAGCGTAACCGCGATCGTGAATCCTCTTAACAGTACTGTTGCGGGTATCCATGCGGCTTCGCCGCTCGATCCGCGCCAACAAATAGTCCTTTATTAGGGATTCCAGCTTGGACGCTCTCTGCGGGTCGGTTCTGGATAGGCTGGGCACCGCGGCTCAGATCCCCGCAAGTAGCGGCGTACAGTGTTACGCGACAGATTTAGCTTCTTGAGCGATGTCTGCGAATACTTCGCCCTGGCGGTGCTAATACTATGATATTTCCACAAAGTGCCCTCCTGAGTCAACATCGGCCGCCGCTCTGATTCATTCTGATTAGGCGGCCATTTTGCCCAGTGGCGTCATTTTAAGTCGGCGCTTGGTGGGTCAGTATTACTCGCGGTGGACAACGCAGAAGATGACCGGATTCAAGCGACGCGTCAGCGATCTTCAGTACCCGGCAACGAACCAACGCTAAAAGTCTGGCCATGCATTGTCGCCGTCATGGCGGACACACACATGAGTGTTGTTTTTGCGACCTACCATTTCAATTTGCCGTGATTCAGTGAAGGCGCAGAAAGCACTTTGGGCTTCCTGCTTTTGATCGGTCTTTGCGATTGAGGCGCACCGTTACATACTGGTGCAGTGTTGAGGGCGATGATGAGGTCGCTTTTGTGCGGGTTCACTGACAACGGGACTACATCCAGGCACAAAACGGCTCTACATTGACAGCCACCCCACGCATTTACGGGGGAAGGCCGCCAAGCAGACTGAGGGTGTTGTTCTGTTTCTCAATTGGACACGAAACGCACTTTTGGCCGTGAAACTGTTCGTCATCAATTTCTCGGAAGCCGTCTCTCGTGGTCATGCTGGTCGATTACAGGTGATCCGTGCTGGCTGTAGAAGAAAGCCACATCAATCGCGGCCTGCAAACCATACTCAAGGGCGAATGGCAACGAACTGAAGGTAGACGATTGCCGCCAAGATCATTTGGCTGTTGGAAAGCACTCGCCAGCAAGGAATGACGCTCTCGGTGATGAAAAGCCCCATGCAAACGCGCCCGTTGCCTTCTGTCAGTTATCGAAAAGACTACAAAGCCAAAAACATAAGTCAGCTCAAAGCTGATTCTCCGATATGTTTTGGCGAGGTGGTGGCTGTAATTATTCAACGCATGGAGTCGCGCAGTTTTAGAGGTGACAAACCCAGACGCAGAAATTGATCCAGCTCTGCTGCTCAACTGTGAAGCTCAGCTGTTGATTGGCTCGATGAATGCCAGCGAAAAGGGCTCAAGCTGGAATGGTTTAAAGCAGAGCACCCGAAAAATCCTGTCGCATCCTGTATCTAAACGTGCGCTGCCTCTCGAGGGTGTTGATGGCCCTGCCCTCGGGATGGCCGTGTTGTTCTGACACCCCGTAGCTCCCAGGTTTGATGTAGTGCAGTCCGTTGACGGGGTCATGCGCTCTGTCGCCTGGCAAGAAACAAGGCTACGTTATTTTTGCCAGTTGGTTATCCCAGCCGGTGTAGAGCCGGAGAAAGCGCTGGGACGATAACCAAACTTATAGGGTCGTCTGGCAGTGCTCTGAAACGCTTGGCGCTCCACGATGACCGCTTTTGACGCGATGATAACAGCTGGAGTTCAACGGTCGCGATGTTAAACAGATGGAAGTCATCAGCGTTAGCGACAAAAGTACAACAGCGCAGTAAATCCAGCACATCAAAAAGCCGCGGAAAAAAGCTCGTGTGGCAGTTACCATTGGCTCCAGCGCTGAAAGACAACGATCCTGACCAGGCAAGCCTGCGCAATTGAAGTCGGTGAGATCGAGCGCGCCCTGTACGCCCAGGTGAGTCAAAAGTGCGGCACCGCCACCACTGGAAGACTGGGCAACGACATTGCAAGAATCGGCCAATACGCACATCGACCGCACCAAGCCATTTTGGAGAAACCAGACAACACCGCTGAAATCGCCCGCCTTTGAAGACTTTTCTAAGAGATTACGTGATGACCTGAACAAACGGCAATCAGTGAGGCGACATCGTTGAAATGGCTGGCTTCAGCATCTGATCACCAAGGCGGTATTTGATGCGTTGTTTGAGGGGTACAATTTACCCAGCATAACCCCATTCCATTGCGATGCAGAGCCGTTACCAGAGCAGCTTGTGAAGCGGCCACCCAATATCGACAAAGAAGCCGACACCTTCGTTCGTTCTACGAGTCGGTGAGAATGCGAGCACCGGCATTGAAAGCGCTGAGGGCAGCAGCGCATTATGTTGAGCTGTACGAATAGTTCTTCAAAAAACGCTTCCCTCGGTATGACTGATCGGCTGGGCATTGTCTACACCCCCGTCGACGGTGGTGGATTCATCATTCCACAGCATTGAAGACGTGCTCAAGGGCTGAGTTTGGCAAGAGCATGGCCGATGAAGAACGTGCATCTAATCGACGGCTTCACTGGCACTGGGACTTCCCGGTACGGCTGCTACCAAAGCGGCATCATTCCCAAAATTAAGCTGAGCACAAATACAAGCATGAATTCACGCCAACGAGTTGGTGTGCTGGCTATTACATTGCGGCTATCAATATCGAGGCCACTACACGGCATCATGAATTTGACAACGTGGAACCGCTGGAAGAAAGCGATCAGATTTTTGAGTTCCCTACGAGCGTTATCACCGGCATTTTGCCTCACCGATACATTCCAGATGTACGAAAAGTGAGGAACATGGTTGAGGCACTGCCTAGTTGAAAACAGTTCACGCCGCAAAACGCCAGAAAGAACTGGATATCGGGGTGATTAGGAAACCCACCGTATTCAGCGGGTCAGGCCAGTGCCAACGATAACAACGCCAACGTCCAGCTACCCAAAGCTGGATGAGCGCATTCGCAGTACCTTATGCGCAGCGGTTCGGACGCCAACAAACAAGAACGTTTATTACGGACATTACATTCGAGCTATTCGCTGGCATCAGGGACCGCATTTGGTGATGCAGGCGTAATTGTGCTTTGTGACTAATGGCGGTTTTCTTGGAGGGCAAGCCGGCTGATGGGCTGCGCAAGTGTCTTGCCGAAGATGTTTCCCAGATTCATGTGTTTCATTTTGCGGGCAATCAGCGTACCTCGGGAGGAGCTATCTCGCAGAGAGGGTGGAAGATTTTGATAGTGGATAGCCGCGCGCCAATTGCTTATTTCAATTCTAGTGAAAAAACCCTGAAGTGTTAATGGCCAATTAAAAACTGACCCACCTCTGCCAACAATTTGGACCCACCATAGTGGCTTGGCACCGCCATGTTGTCACTTTCAGAAAGGGCGACAGCACGAAATATCAAAAGTCGACGCACGGTCTTTTCTGCGTTTGGAGTGCCTCACAGAAACGAGTGAAAATAAAGCACGCTTAAGCGTAGTTCCCTCGGGCTACCACCGCGACCGCAGCTGCGCAGGTTCTTCTTCCCTTGCAGTGACGCAATCAGCGGGGCAGGAAAACGTTCCCCTTCCGGCATGGCAGGCGCACACCAAATCAGACAGCACTGGCCTCCATTTGCGCCGCCAGGTCAGCCATCCTCTCGCCCGCACGTCCTTGAGCTTGTGCTCGGCCAGGCTGCTGGCTTCCTCGCATGGCGGTGCCATCCTCAGGCCGCAGCAGCTCGGCGATCTCATCCAGGCTGAAGCCCAACCGGCTGGCTGATTTCACGAAGCGCCACCCGCGTTACATCCGTTCTCGCCATAGCGGCGAATGCTGCCGTAAGGCTTGTTCCCGGGTTCCGGGAGCAAGCCCTTTGCGCTGATAGAACCGGACAATGGTCTCCACATTGACCCCGGCCGTCCATGGCGAAAACGCCAATGGTTTCAGGTTCTCCAAATTGTTTTTCCAATATCGCTTGACTGCGTTAAACCCGCTGAAGTTGCCACCCATTCCACGCTTGAAGCCTTGCCACCCGGACCGGCAGCAAGGCTGCCAACCCATCGGAGCGTAGCGAGCGGGGTTTTCTTCTTACTCCGAAGTCTCAGTGCCCGTCAAACTTTGCCTGCTGTTTTCGAACATGGATTCGCCCCGCAGATTGATCTGTAGCGTTGTTTGTACGAGCCGGGTTCCATTGGATGGCATTGCCAGAGTGGCGTCACGATGATGCCGTGCCATTCCTCGATGGGTTAATTGGCTAGTGGCCGATGGTGGAGCGCCGGCCATGTCGGTCTTCCAAGCACCTCCAGCAAGTCCCGCCGGTTTTCTCCCGCGCTTCAGCTTCATCAGCCCCCAGTCATCCAGGATCAGCCGTTCACCTTGGCCAGGGCTGGTGGTTCAGGAAGCTTTGAGATTTGGCATCGCCCTTTGGCGATGGTCAGCTCTCGTTGCAGCCGGGTTCAGGCGGTACGTACTGGCGGTGTACCCTCCCGGCAGGCCTTGAGTGCCAGGAGCACAGGCCAACCAGGGTTTTTCCCGACGCCAGTCGGGGCGGTGATGAAGGCACGTTCAGTTGTTTTCCTTCACCCACTTGGCAGCTGGCCAGACTCGGACAAGCCCCTTTATCCAGGCCCGGCCGTGAGTTCCGGTAATTCAATGTCTTCGAGGATGGCGGGCGTGTCGCAGCTTGGCCCGGCGCAGGCGGCCTGCTCATGTGTCGGTTGTCCCGTTCCGTCATCCGGTCGACCAGGCAGGCCAAGGCGCTCTCGAAGCTCAGGTCGGTAAATGTCGGGGGTGGCCGATGATCCGCCAGGGCGGCGGCCATGGCGGTCAGTTTGAGGGCGTGGAGCTTATCCAGCGTGGCGATGTTTCAGCATTTCAGGTCCTTCAGTTGGTAGTTAGGCGGGGCACGATGTTGTCGTGTGTGTCGGTAAGGCCAAGTTCTTGTTGCTCTTCCAGGGCTGCTCATCCAGGCGATGCTTGAGGATGGGATTCGATGCTCTTGTATCGGGCGAGCTGCCCAGCATCAGGGCGCGTGGCAAGGCACGTTCTAATCGTTGTGGCCTCGCCGTAGCTCTGCGCCCAGCCGGAGAATGCCCAGACAGGACGATTAGGCCTGTTGCGGATGCCTTCTATGCCCCCAGGCGCGGTTACGGATTAAGCTTTCATTGCCGGTCAGTCTTGGCTGCCCAGGCGCGTTCAGTACGCTCTGGGGTCCACTCGCCCGTTGGCGATGGGATCCGCATGTGAGCGGCGATGGTTGCTATGCCGACCCTTCTGATCCGAACGCCGGTTGGCTGGCGATCCGGTTGCCCCGGTGGAAGCAATTCGGATGGGTTGTGGGTGATCCGGACCTGCCACCTCTTTCTTGTCAGAGACTGGCAGCACAGATCAGAGATTTAGTGCTTTATTTTAAACCGTCCGTGAAAACGGAGTAGAACCCCAATCCGCAAAGTTCCTTTTGACAAAAGCCGGGGCCTACGCGCACTCTTATTATCCTATTTTGCTCGGTTGTGCTGATTGGGCAGGCCTTTCCCGCCTATGGCTTGGTTGTGGCAAGCTTGATCGGGTGTGGGAGACCGGTTCCTGCCGACAGTATTTCGGGCAGGGGACTGGAGAGTTGGATCTGATTCCTGGCGGGTATGGCGCGGTAGCGCCACTTCTGCCTTGTCCTGGCCTGTGTTTGGGTCACCGCTACAGCTGGTCTGCCTGGAAGAAGCTCACCGCGTTCCCCCTGGGCGGTTCTGGCGATTACGCTGGTTGATGTTTATGGGAACTTGCCACACCGACGTTTATCAGCCAGTACGATGTACGACCCAAACCGGTCTGGTTTATCGAATATGTGAAATTCCCACCGGGAAGTTTTTTCGATGGCTGTGGACCGGGTTTCAAGCCCACGGTGTTCTGAGTCTGGGGTTTACGCGGGCGCCATTGCGTTGTTCTGGCGAGCACTACGGCCCTGGCTTCGCGACCTGTACCTCAAGCCACAAAAAAGGCACGCTCCTGGTGTGGCCACCTGGTGGTTCTGACCGGTTTATTGTGCCTGTGCGCTCAACCACAGGCCATCGTCCGTGGCGAATCCGGGCCATGTTGCCCTGACGTCCGATCCGCTGGTTATTCACTGATTATTCAATTCAACCTGGTCGGTTCTTTGCGATTTATTGAAATCTCAAACATAAACCGAAAACAATCAGAGTTAGCTCAATCAACCGATGAGGCGATGTTGAAAACGAGTCACACGGCTCCCTGGCTGACAGGCTACCCAGTTTCCTCCGAACGCTATCCCACCATGCTCATCAAACGCCTGGCCACTGAGAGGGCCACTCCCCTGAATCTGGTGATTGTGCTGGGAAAGGCCTTTGGCGCAACGTTTGTTGGAATCGCTCGGCGGCGGCTCGGTTACGCCCCGGCTGGAGGGCGCTGAAAAAAGCGATGGGGCTGGTGGTTGAAAACCTCTTACGCGGACAGAACCCGTCGTGAGGGGGCATCGAAGCCGGTGATTCTCCGGGTTTCTGCCGTCAGCGTCGCGCCAGTGTGGGAAGCTGTCATTATCGCAATCACATTATCTTCACCCTGGCGGGGCTTCTGGAGCGAAACGGCTTACAACACGGTTTTATTTTACGGAGGCGAGGCGCATTTTGAATATGGGTAGCTTCTTTTCTGGGAACGGGTTTTTCAGGCATATTGCGGACCAAGGCGATTATGCAACCCGAATTTTACCGGCAGTTGGGGCGTCATGACGAGGAACCTGTTCAACAAGGGCAAACGAAGAATTAGAGAGGCGCATTGCGTCTGGCCAGCCATTTTTTCGTCATTAGGTATTTTCTTTCTTCCAATCACACGCCATTCGAAATTTCCCGATGTGTAGGATCTCGCTGTCTATGGACAGCGAGAAAAACACCGTTAACAACGCGGTGAAATTATGCCGACATTGCGTTGGGCAGTTTATAGAAACCGCGCGCCAGCAGGACTACTGGAAAGAATACTGTTATTCTGATCGTCGGCCGACCATGATTGCCCGTGTGTGGGTGAACGAGCTGGTGCCGATCAAGATTTTCCACATCCGGGCTTGATCCTTGGCGGCGGAAATTGAGCCAAAGCGCGTAAGCACCATTGCCAGTCAGATTGATCTGGCGCCCACCCTCTGTCGCTGAGGCCTGAGACGGATACCGATGATTGGCCGTGACATCACCAGGGATCCGGATGCGCCCGGTTCGCGCGATGATGCAGTTCAATGACTTACTACGCGTGGATGGGAAAGCGATTAATCGGGGTTACGGTTCTCAGGCCAGAACCGGGCGCCGCTGCGACGCCTTTATACCCTGGTCTGGCAAAAACTGGACTATCTGAATACGCCGCCTCGGGAGCGTCGTTCCAGCGTGCTCTTGGCATTTGCCCAGCTTCCGCTATGGCTCTACCGGGAAAGCAAAAATACGACTTGCCCAGAAGGATTGAGCATAGCGCCGGCGGGCGCAGGCTGTTGCTGCGAGGTCTTTCCCATTAAAAACCAGAAAGGGACCGTGCCCTCGGCGTCCGATTTTTCACCTGAACCTCCAGTTAAAGGCGTTCAACAGCGAGTTGCACGATCAGCAGGCGAAGCTGCTTTGATCAAGCTTTCGGTTCCGTGGTCTGCTGACGGCTGAAAATGTTCTCAATGACCGACTTTAAAGACCTTTGCCGAAGTTCTGAATTCGCAGGGTTGGTCAAGCCCACAGCAAGTGCACGTTGGGCTTGGTGTGTGTCCCAGAGCGTCTGCAGCAGATGCGAATAATCATTTCTGACGAGGAAGGCTCAGAGTTCAGGATGCACGTTGATCCCGGTCATGATGAAATACCGTCGGCCGTAAAAAAAGCCGGGTCCAGAATCCTTGATGCGGAAATGATTTCGCCGATGCCGATTCCACATCGATTTCCTGTCTGAGTCGCCCAGTTCGGTTGTCCGACGGGGCAATGCTCAATAGCATTTCTGTGTGTCTTCCCGGCATTGTGCGGGTCGCCTGCGGTTTTCTGTCTCAGCGTTTTGTCGGCTTCCGAAAAGTGGTTTTTGCGCTTGTTCAGAACATCCAGTGCACCCAGAAATAACGGCCAGGGGCGTCCTGAGTTCCCTTGGGCTGGCAAGTTTAACGAACGACCTTTTCCCGTTCAAGACGGCCTCCATGCCGAAAAGGAAATCGATTGAACGCGTCTGAAAATCTAGAATTGACTCCGGATTGCCGATAGTTACGTTGCAGTCGCTGCCCATTGGACACGCCTGGCCTCGTGGCAAAGCAACATCATTGGTTCAGAGTCCTTCAGGGGTTTTAACAAATGGCAAGCGGACGCAAATTTCGACACGAACAAGCCCACGAGCATGAGCCCGGCAGCAGGAAAAATCAGAACGACCTGAATTCAGGCTTTCCCGGTGTTTCGTTAATCGTAAGTTCTTGAGAACACGTAGAGGGACGGGCCTGTGGTATGGCGACCGTCTCGCGTCAATTTTTGGTTACCCATCAAACTCGATTTTCATTGGATTAGCCGGGCTTGGACGATTCAGCAGGATTGCTTTGGCAGCATCGAACATCTGGCGAATCCTCCGGCAGGAAATAAACGCAAGGTGACCGTTTTTCCAGGTCTGGAAGGTCGTGGTTCTGGAAATCTGCTGAGTGGAAATACTCGGCATTCAAGTTCATCTCCAGTTCACGAATGGTGTCCTCCACATCGTTTGACGAATACTTTCCACGGCCATCATAGAAAACCGCAACTGTGACGGCGATAACGCCAAAGATTGTGGTCGCCAGCGCCGGGGAGCGAGTGCTGCTTCATTGATTCCGCCTCGCCGTCACTTTGGCAGGTCAGGCGATAACCACGACCATGAACGGTTTTTATCAAGCCCGTGCACATAAGGCTTTCTCCAGAGTTATTCCGCAGAGCCATAAATGTGGGTTCGCAGGAGTATTTTCGGCGTTCGTTCCGCAATTGTCGTCGCCCCAGATTCGATTCTGAAAAGGGCATCGTGGACGATCAAGCTTGGGTAGGCGCGGATCAGGCAGCTCAAAGAGGCCTGGCGGGCGTCCGGAACCAGTTCGGCCGATTTGTCCCTTATAATGTAAAACGCTGAGTGTTCCGGGTCGTATCGCAGTTCGCCCGCTTTGAAACCCTTTCGGCTCGGGTATTATAGCGTCGATGAAGCGCATCAATCCTCAGTTGGAGTTCTTTGAGGCTCAAACGTTTAACCAGGTAATCGTTCAGCCCCTAGTTTCAAAGCCTTTTTTTTATTTCTTGACGCGCTTGAGTTGCGTCATCAGAATGACCGCGTTTTTGGTATTGCAGGCCTGGCGGATACGACGACAAATCTCGAAAGCCGTTGACCGCCGAGGAAGCATTGGAAAATCCAGAACAATAAACGTCGTAGTCTGGGTTTGCCAGTAAATGCAGAGCGGTTGAGCCATCGGGCGGCGTAGTCAAGGCTGTAGTGCTTCATCACCCAGAAATTCGAACAGGTTCTTCGGCGAGGTCTTCTGGTCCTCGACAATCAGGACGCGCAGCCGCGTCCTGAGATCAACGCACATGGGAAGATTTACTGGTCATTTTTGTGACAGTTCCTGTCCGATGATTAGTCCCACTGAACGATAGCAGACGATATCGCCGCGTTATTGCTTCGGTCCTGCGCATCCTCGATCCATTGTTCCGCCACACACTGGCGCCAGTTTTTTGGAACGGCAATAAAGTAGGTTTTCGTACTTGAATTACTTATTCGGTCGCAAGCAGTTCCTCAGTTGCTAACTCCAGAGGCAGTTCCCCTGGAAAAATAGTATCTCGCAGAGAATGGGCAAAGTCGCCCAAATAGAAGACGGGCTGCTTTGACCCAAGCCGCAGTTCCTGGTCATTGAAACCAGTTGTTTCTCTGTTTTCGGCGTCGCTACACCCTGGGCATACAAGTACAAAAAATCGTCAACAGCCACCCGCACGTTCCTGCCGCGGCCACCTGAAACCTTTTAAACCATGGCTAGATCCAGACTAATAAAGCCACCGGGGCAATCATATGGCGGAAACGGTAACGATGGGGAGTGCATAGGTCCAGGGTGTATGCCAGCCATGGAAAGACAGCAGCGGACTGATGCGTTGCCAGTAAAACGAAAAAGCAGTTTGCGGGGTCGCGCAGTTAGTGCACGCACTGATTCCCTGGGGCGGGTGCCCCGCCGGATCCAGAAATAACCAGACCGCTGATGGCGATAATAACCCAGGAGAAAAACGGCCAGGTCCAGAAAATCGAGATCATGCTTGTTGGGTCTGGAACATAGGCGCGAGCCCATAAAGAGTCGCCCACGCCCAACCGGGATCAACGAAACCGGACGGAAATCTCCCGTATAATTAAGAGTAGTCGAGAAAGCCGGGGTTTTCCAACGGCAAGAATGTACCAGGGCAGGACGGCACAGACGGTCAGGATGCTCCCCAGAACAAAGGGGAAGATATGGTCTCAGCTTTGCAGTGATGTGCGGATTAATAAAAACACAATTAGCCCAAATGGCGATTGCCGACCAGAACCGGGGCTTAGTGGCCCTTTCGCAAAAGGGTCCAATGGGCGAGACCGACGAAGACAGAGTCGCCGAGTAACGTACATGCCCATTCATAAAACCCAGACCGAAACTCACTAAAGGACAAGGTGTAGTGCCGGCACCAGAAAGGCGTCGTCATCAACCGCGCCGGCACGATGTATGTCAGGGCCATGGACGAGAACGCACCCTAACGGCCGACCAGCGAGCCGCTTGCCTTCCCCCCAGAAGCAGCAAAGGCAAAAAATTGGCCAGGTCAGGTAGACAATGACGAGGGTGGGGCGAGCCAGGGCTGGCAGCCGGATGGCAAATTCGGAAACCCGAATAAGCTTGATTGAGGCGGCTTGTGCCAAGAAAAGATAAGGGTGGTTCCGCCAGAAACGGAACGGCAGGTTCAAAGACCAGGGATGTTATCCCATGTCACCGTTTCGGCCATCAGGCGTGCCAATCTCAGCGTATACGTGGCTCCGTTGTGTCGGCGAAGACGGAAAGAGCGCATGCGATAAGCGAAACGTTGCAGAATGGCTGCAGGACAGAAGAACAGGGGCTAAAGAAAGTCTTCCGCATGGGCGCTTAAGGCCCTTTGCTGATCGTTGGCCTGATTTGGCTGTTGGCTTGCCGCTTTTCGATAACCTCCTCTGTCAGATAGATGGGCCGGCTGCTTCGTTTCACGTAGGTCTTGCCGGACGTTACTCGCCAACGATTGCCAAACGCCTTTTCAAGCAAGCTGAATGCGCGCCAAGGAATGTTAATGATGGCGACCAGCGAGGATAGGGCCAACTGGTGCCATCTCCAAGCAGATGTCGCTTGGCCACCCAATCCAGGCGCCAAACAAGCGCCTTACGGTTGCCTGCAATCAAGCCCGCGCGGTGGCCCAGCGTAGGGCGATGTTGAGAATGAGGTAAGCCCCTTCCAGAAGCAAGTCCGACCAGTCCGGGATTAGTTTCCCACTGGTGACGCCCCGGCTTGCCCGGGGATTGCGCGCATCGTAATGAAGCACATACTGTGGGCATGCCATCCAGGCAAAAAAAGGCCCTTTCATGTAGCGGTTACGTTCGCCCAGAGACATCAATGCGTTTCGACTTGCCCGTGCTGGGGCTCATCAGGCGGAAATCGCCGGTATCGGACGGGAAGTTGGTACGGCTGGTTGCATATTCAAGCAGTCGAATAGGAAAAAAAAGTTTGAGCGCTTTTCAGGCGTTTTCATCACAGACTCGCCTGCCTTGAACGGCCCCTGCATAAGCACCACATTCAGAAGCCGACTGCCACCGGCCTTCGGACCATTGCCTTGAATGTGCTTTCTGGCGGGTTCCTGCAGGGTCGGCATCAATCACCACGGACGGGGGCATCCGCTGTGGGCATGTTCCCAGGCCAGCAGTAAACAGCGGCTTCCTTGCCAAAGTTACGGCTGAGTTTACAAAAAACCGCATTTTTTTTGTGGCCTGTTTTGTGGGCCCCAGAGTGCTGGCAAGATAGTTTTAAGCGGGGCTTCCGTCTTCGCTTCCGTCGTCAACAAAAACCACCAATTCGGATCTTTACCTTTCAGTGAGGGTCGGAAGGTATGGGGAAAGCACTCTATTCCAAGAAAATTGTACCCGGGCAGCATTTCGTGCGCTTCCGTTAAAAAAAAAAAAAACGGGGGCACTACAAACATTTTCTCCCCTTTTTTTTCCCCTACT
>Ga0163217_1097133_pt1 | contig 14058 bp, 19 predicted proteins | sample SynspAceP_FD_185933 | JGI IMG/M metagenome (GOLD analysis project Ga0163217, IMG submission 185933) | Saline lake microbial communities from Ace Lake in Antarctica - Synechococcus sp. Ace-P (PacBio error correction) | ecosystem: Environmental > Aquatic > Non-marine Saline and Alkaline > Saline ... | reverse complement strand
TAATCTGGCGCCACAAGCAATTTGTCGCGGCCCTCTTTGGAATACCAGCCGATTACTACATGCATCTGTTGACGGATTAGTGTGACACACATGCTGAAGCGATTTCGCCAAATCAGCCCGAAGACTCGCTCCTTCTCACCAGCATCCACGCCAAGCGGAAATGTTTGGGCTCATCCAGCGAGAAAGACAGGATGAGAGCACGTCCATTCTATCCGCGTCAGCCCTTACGGCGCTCGGCAAGTTGTACGGCCACTGGGATCACCATACAATTACCGCGAAAGTTTTTGACTGCATGCATCAAGTGCGCATCCTCTTCAACATGAATCCCCCTTGCGCGGGCCTGGAGTTTGTCACCCGTATAAGTGACCGACGCGTCGCACGGATTCAAACTTGGCAAAAGCAGCCTGTGAACTGCGCCTCGGCCAACATCGCGCCAGCGTGGGACTGGGGGGTTTGCCGGGGGATTTACGTCCGAGGCGATGTGGCTGATGTTGCAGCAGGATAAAGCTGACGTTTACGTCGTGGCCACTGGTGTGACCACCACTGTAGGGAAAATGTGTTCGCATCGGCCTTTTGACATGTAGGGTTGATGTATCAGGATCATTTGGTGTGGATCCTGGAATTTTTCAGGGCCTGCCGAGGTAGAGGTATTACTCGGAGATCCGCAGCAAAGCGAAGAGGTGCTTTGGGTTGGTCTGCCAGTTACGCCATTGCAGACTTTGATTTTCAAGATGATGGTTGACGCTGATCTAACGCGTGTAGCCAAGGAGTAAGTTAGATGCTTGTTCCAGTTATCTCCGGGGGCGCAGGTACTCGTCTGTGGCCGGTTTCTCGGGAAGCAGCCCAAGCCTCATTGACCTCATTGCCCGCACGGCGAGTTCCTTTTGTTGCCAAAGACCTATTGTCGTTGCCGCCACAGCATTGGCGCAGCCGGGGGGCGACATTTTCGTCACGGTGCACCAACAGAAATTATTTCTTCCAGAGCAAGGACCACTTTCATGGCTGCTAAGCTGACAGGAATCAGGGGCATTTCATTCTTGAAGCCTCTTGGGGGCGTAATACCGCTCCGGCCATTGCGGAACTGCGGGCGCTCGCTTTTGCGGGCGAACGGTCATGGTGAACAACGCGTGCTGCTGTTGATGCCCGCCGACCATCTTATAAGGATGCCGAGGCTCTCAAAACGCTGTTGATCACGCCGTTGAGCTGCAGGCAGGGTTTACCTGGTCCACCTCGGTATTCGGGTTCCGGACAGCTCCCGAAAACCGGCTTTGGCTATATCGAAGGCCGGGGGGCGCCCGTGGACGGAGCGCGGTGCTTCGATAGTCAAACGCTTGTCGAGAAACCGCGATCTGCAGACTGCGGAAGGTTACGTTCTCAAGTTGGGGCGCTTTTTTCGTGGTACTCGGGCATGTTTTGGTTTCACGGTTCGCCACTTTGATCGAGGAGCTCAGGAGCATGCGCCGAGCTGTTGCAGCAAGCACCGCCTGCTGTTGCGGGCGAGGGCCCGGCTTCGGAGCAGGGAAAGTGGCGTTACCCAGGAAACTGGCTAAGCGAGTATTTTTGCCGCGCCTTTGCCCAGATATTTCCATCGATTATGCCGCTGGCTTTGATGGAAACGCTCGTCACGAGTCGCGGTTTGTGCCAGCCTCTTTGGCTGGAGCGATATTGGATCCTGGGGGCGCTAAGGACGCTTGATCACACCGGATGGAAATGATAACCGCGGGCAGTGGGCTCCGATGCGATTTCGTCTTATAGTTACAAACACCTTTTGTCCAGAGTGACGGACGTTTGCTAGCGGGACTGTCGGGGTCCGGGACTTGGTGGTGAAAAATTTGATACCGATTGGGACGCCTTGCTGGTTTTGCGCATGTGGATCATACGCAGGCGGTACGCGAGGTGGTGAGGTCGCTTGAAGAAAAGTGATCATGAAGCCTTCGCTTGGCCACCGCACGGTTACGTCGGCCATGGGGACCTATTAACAGTGCTTGAGGCAGGGCCTCGGTTTCAAGATCAAGGCGTATTGAAAGTCAAGCCTGGCGCCGCCACTTGTCCCTGCAAAAGCCATCACCACCCGCAGCGAACACTGGATCGTAGCTGCAAGGTATGCAGGGTCACCAACGGTTTAAATGGTTTCGGTCTGGTGAATATCAACGATCGACTTTATCCCCGCCGGGCCCATAAACATCGGCTGGAAAATCCCGGTGTTTTGGAGCTGGTGATTGATTGAGGTCTCCAGGTGGTGAATATCTGCGGTGAGGATGACATCGTTCAGTTTTTGAAGGATGACTACGGCAGGGTAAATAGTGGCCGTGGGGCATTTGCGGGCAGTGTGGGCATACCGCGGTTTCGTGGGTTGGGCAGTGATTCAGCGGGAGTTTTCCAGACACGCATCGTAATTCATTGCTGGGCGCCGCACTTGGACTGTGCTCAACCCGCTTTCAATGATTATTGTGTATACGGTGATCTTTGCCCACAGTTGATGCAAAGCTCGGCTGCCTGGGGTTGACAACAACCCTTGGGCTACGGCATTTACCTGTGTGCGGGGATCATTACCCTGGGGTTTTTTGCCGAGATCATAGGGACGTAGCCAATCCGTGTTTCTTGGAGCCGCCAATCTGATTCAAGAAGCTCAGCTTCCTCGCATCGCTGCCATTGATTGTTGTTTGAATGCGGGCCGTCAACTTGTGATATCTTAGCCTTCTTTTTCTGGGGTTTCTACTGGTCACGCAAAAATTTTCCCAGGTTGGGCACGTTATTGGGAATAATTCCTGTACTGATGACCAGATTGCCTTTGCAATTGGCTTGGGTATTGTATTTGGGTGCATTGAACGTTTTCTTCCGGGATGTCGGGCAGTTCACCGCATTTTTGCTGCAGTTTTGGTTTGGTTTACTCCCATTGTTTACCCGCGCTCCATTCTGCCCGACGCGGCTCAAACGCTTCATTATCTCAATCCCCAGTGTGGTGCCCGCTCATTACGGCGTACCAGAAATATTTTCGTGTTACGGCCAATGGCCTGACATGGCAGGACGCTTCTGGCCAATCAACACTACTGTCTATGGTCCTTTGCTCGCTGGCGATGAGGTTTATTCGCAAGCGCTCTGGCGGAAATGGTGGATGAACTCTAATGGGTAGCATCGCGGTCAAGGAATCGGGGGCAAAGCCTATAAACAGTATCCTTACGCGCTGTCCCGGACTCGCGAGTGGGTTATTCCTTATTTCTCCGGCTCGCCATTGCGTTGCACTGGGTATTTGAGTGATCTTTTCTTTGAACGTCGAACCGGGGCGAACGCGGGCATTATGCGGGGTGAAACGGAGCAGGCAAAGAGCACCCTGTTGAAGATGATTACGGGCACTACGCTGCCACCACGGCAGTGTTGCTATTCGAAGGCCACGTGGCTGTGCCTCGCTTGAACTCGGCATGGGTTCATTCCGCGACTTTACTGGCGGCAGGAATGTTGTTTCATGGCCGGCAACTGCTGGGTTTGGGGCAATGGACGAGCTGCACGCGCTTATTGCCCGCAATCGAGTGCCCTTTTGCTGAAATGGCGAGTACATCGGCAGGCCGGTGCGCAACTACTCCAGCGGCTCATTGCAGATGCGCCTGGCAGTTCAGTTGTGGCCACTGCACGACGCCGGGATGTGCTGATTGTTGGACGAAGCACTATCGGTCGGCGCGCTTACTTCCAACACAAGAGCTTGATCGTATTCGTCTGCGTTCGCAGGCGGGCACTACATTGCTGATCGTTTTCCCCATTGATCGACAGGCCAATACAGTCGCTATGCGATGGCGATCCTCTTGGCTGGAGGACGTCTGCGCATTGCCAAGGCGCGCCAGAGCAGGTGATGGACTATTACAGTGCCATGTTGGCGGAAAAGGAGCAGCAGACAGTCCGGCAGGAACGTCTTGCCGAGGGGGCAAGACGCGCACTATTTCTGGCACCGGTGAAAGCCAGCTTCGAGGATATTAAAGCCTCCTCAATGACAAGACAAGGTATCGATGGTGTTTTCTGTAGGCGACCGGCGTCACCTGCAGGTTGGTGAATATCGGTCAATGATCGATATCCCCGGCTGGCTGCTGGGGTTCATGATAAAAGACCAGCATGGGTCAGGCGATCTACGGGCATTAATACTCATCGTCTTAGGGCAGGCTTTGGAAGGGCTCAAGGTCGGGTGAGAAAGGTAAACCTATCGAATTCGCTTTTCCTGCCCGGCTTGGGTAAGGGAAACATTCCGTCCGCCCTGTCGATATCCGTTTGTTCGCATCTCGATACCAACTACGAGTGGGCGGATTTGCGTTGATTTTTCATGGTTACAACATGGGTAAAGCCGGCATTTTATCGGGAGTGCCCTGGCTTGATTCGGACGTGAATATAAAGCGACCCCAGAAGCGGCTCACTTTCTTTGCCTGTAACCTGATGAGGGGGAACCCATGCGGTTGCTGGGTGAGTTGTACATTACGTATTTCGAGCATCCCAACGACAATTCGGGGATTCAGAGGGTGGACGGCCAATATCATCAAGCACTCTGGGCGAGTTGAAGGGTGAAAATCGACTGTTATTTCCGGGTAATGATCAAGGAGGTCGCGTAATATCAGTTTTGAGCCTGCAACCCTTTAGCGCGCCCGCCGTTTGCCGCGTATCAGTCAGTTTTGCGAGTCAAGGTTAGGCATTGGCGCAATCGGTATTGTATCTTTCACGCTCGTTGTTAGAAGCGACTCTGGCGCTTACGTCGGGTCACATACGCTGCGGACGCATGCTGTTTGTTTTATGCAGAGTCCGGCGTTAGTTGGAGTTTGACTGGGCCTATGCGAGTGTTTGGATCAGCTCAATGATTGATACGCCGGCCCCTTGGAAAGGGCGTTTACGGGCTTATACCGCAAGCAGGGGATCATCTGATTCTGCTGGATTCCTCCTTGGCACTGCTGACTTTTTCCCTCTGGCCAGGAGAGAGAAAGGTCAAGGTTGTGGGAATAGTGTCGGTAATCTACGACTGATCCCCTGACCGCATCCGCAATTCTGCGACGCTGGTCTGGGTGCGTGTGTTTGATCGCTGTTTGAGTGGATAGCGCAGGACGGCTGATGGGTTTATTTCCATTTCCGGCCACTACAGCGATCCAGGTGCAGAGCCGAGGTCAGCGCAGGTTGGGCTCGACGCGGAGCTTGCAGATCGTGGTTCGATCACTTTCAAATGGGCTCTGACCTGGATCGGCGGCGATTGGCAAGCCTCTGGACAAAGACGCTTTGTTGAGCCTATTCGACGGTGACAAACCGGTTTACCTTGATGGTCAGTTCCATTGGCCGCGCAAGAATCACCGGCCTTAACCTGCTTTGATTGCCTTCGATTTACTCTGGGCGGCCAGGCTCGGGTTTCGGGACGCCTGTTTGTGCATCATCGGAAGGAGTGGGTTTGGAAAGTGCGAGGCGCTCATCAAGCGAAGCAATGGGGCATCCAGCGCTAAATCAGCAGCCTGTTTTTCATGTTTCAACCAGTTGGATAGATGCCGGGCTGGGGTATGCTTACAGTCGCGCCACGGGCATTGGTCTTCCTTCAATTTGTCGAAGGTTTTGGTTGCCTCTGGTGGGAAGGTATTGCAGCGAGAGTTGCCGGTCATGGCTAGGCAATATTCCGGTATTTCATGAGATTGCGGTGATGTCATAGCTTTATTTCGACCTCAACAACCCAATAGTCTGGCAAGCCTGGTTACTGAATACGAGGTACTGGCAGATTTCCGGCGACTACCCCCCTCACTGGCTGGTTCTGCCGAACTGGAAAGCCTCAACAGAGCAATTCCGTTGACAAAGATATCGCCCATCTTACAAGCAGCCACTGGCCTAGGCCGAGAGAGATTAATCGGGTGCTCGCGCTACCATTGCCCTTAACGCTGCCATTTCTTCGGGCTCCGCGTACCGCATTTGGTTCAGTACCTGGCTGAGCTGCGGCGGCGCTGTAGAGCGGGATTGTGAAATGGATTTCCAGTATTTCACCGGCTGGGCGTGGCAGAGCGATTCTTCCCGGCCGCGCCATAGCCGGTTACTCGGCTGGAGCGGTTTTAGTTTCAAAGCGCTGTCTGCCGGGCTGCCCCTATCAATGCGGCGGACATGTTCAACAGCAACGCTTTAACTCCGGCTGCGTCTGCAGCCCGCCGCGGCTTTATCACGAACCTAGTTTATAGGCCGCTTGGCGTTTGATGGCCCTATGCGTCATTTGACGGTGCATCGACCTTGCGCTCACGTTGCATTACCCTCAGGACACAAACCGACCGACCGTTTGCGCGAAAATTGAGCGTCTCGCCCGGAGGAATCAGCGTCGTCGCCGCATTTGGTGGAATTCGGAGTTTGTTGCGCGTGAGCTTGGCGCCCCATTACGGCGGTTTGCTTCAGGGGCGTATCGTCGTCCGCTTCCCTTGGGCATGTGCCTCGCGGGTTTAAGCCGCGCTCCGCATCCGAAACTGTTGGCTGCCATTAGGCTTGGCTTCGGACCTGCGGCCTGGCGGCTACCTGCTGTGTATTGGCACGCTTGAACCCCGCAAGAACTTGCAAACTGGCACTGCGCGCCCATGCCTTTATTACCTCAGCGGTTCCGCAAAAAAGCTTATTTCCGCCTCGTGCTCATTGGATGTTCCGGGTTGGCGCACCGATTGAGTTGCCGCAGAGCTGGAACGCGGCCGACAGCGGGCATGTGCGGCGTACCCTGGGTTACCTTTACTGACGAGCAAACTGGCGCGGTTCTTTCCGGGGGCGCGAGCGTTGTTTTCCGTCCCTTGTATGAGCTTTGGCTTACCCCGTGCTGGAAAGCCATTGGCAAAGCGGCCGGTGCCTGTTGTGGCTGACTCGCGCGGGCGGCTTCTGCCGGAGGTAGCCGGGGAGCAGGAACCTATATCGACGGCTCTGGACGTAGAAGATTGTATGCAAGCATGGTGCGCTTGATCGAAGGATCAGAGCTATTGGCGGGAGCTGCCAGGGCTTTGGGGTTGGGAGCCGAGCCGGAGGCGTTTTTCCTGGGCCAAACTGTTGCGGCCTATACCGCAAGCCGTATACGAGAGGCAGATGGAGAGCTGATGCGCGTTCTGCACTTTTTCAAGACTTACATGCCTGATTCAATGGTTGGCATCGAACAAAGTTATAATATCAGCTATGCGAAAAGCGGTGTTGCCGAAGGCATAGAGAGCCAGGTACTGGACTTGAGCAGGAACGCCGAACCCGCGCAGCTACAAGCTGGGGAATCATCGAGGTCCACCGGGCCAAACTGAATTCCACATCGCTTTCTACAGGCCTTTCCCTATAGCGATGTTCCGTCGCTCCGGGGAATTGGCAGCTGAGGCTGATATCGTCCATTACCACTTCCCATGGCCATTCATGGACCTGACACATTTTGGCCAGCTCAGGTGAAAAAGCCACAGTGGTCACCTATCATTCGGATATTGTACGGCAGCAACAGGCTGCTCAAGCTTTATAGCCCACTGATGCAACCGCCTTTTTGGGCAGTGTTGATCGTATCGTTCGCGGCTTCCCCAACTATCTAAGTACCAGGCGAGGATCGCCTGGGGACATTCCATGCGACAGACCCGCGTCATCCCTACGGTCTAAAACAAGGCGACCTATCCTGTGCCGACGGCGCCGAACGCGTCAAGTACTGGGAGCAGCGTTTGGCAAAACGCTTTTTTCTGTTCGTCGGCGTCATGCGTTTACTTACAAGGTCTGCATATTCTTCTTGAAGCCGCTAGCGGCACCGGTTATCCAGTGGTGCATAGTAGGGGGCAGACCCATGGATGGGAAGGCGTTGGCATGCCCGGGCTTCAGGCCCTCGGGCCTGAAGCACGTGCATTTTTGTAGGGCCGGTAAACGATGAAGACAAGGTGGCACTGCTTGCAGTTATGCACGGCTATTCGTCCTTCCCTTCGCATCTGCGCTCTGAGGCATTGGTATTATTCGTTGCTTGGAAGGTGCCATGTTGGCAAGCCGAGATCTCCAGTTGAGATAGGCACAGGCACGAGTTACATTCCAATATCCACGGGCAGACGGGGCTGCGTATCCCCCGAGTGACCCGAGAGCCTTTTCGCGAAGCGATGCGGACCCCTGTGGGACGATCGGGCGCTGGCTACGCGCATGGGGGCTCCACGCGGAGGCACGCTATTCAGCGATTATTTACCGCCGAGTTTGTGGCCTGGTCAGACTGCTTGCCATGTTATCGAGAGCTTGCCTGAGCAACGCGGGCTTTCGTCAAGCTAGTGAGCGGGTCCTGCCTGCGCTGGATCCTGTTTTCGCGGCAAGCTGCGTATTAGGCTATTTTGGTCTACCTAACGGAAATAAAAAAAAGGGTAGCCGAAGCTAACCCTTTGGAAATCTTGGTGCTACACCTGGACTTGAACCAGGGACCCCAGCATTATGAATTGCTGTGCTCTAAACCAACTGAGCTATGTAGCATCCGAGGCTGCTAGCATTATTCAGGTTGCGCGGGATTGAAAAGTCCAAGCACTCTGGCGTTTTATTGTCATTCTTATTCAAACCGCGGTTAACTTGCCCACAGTTGTGGTGCGGCGACGACTGGTTGTTGTGTCCGGTAGGGGCTAGGGGACTGCCCAGTTGCAGGTTGGTAAAGACGCGATTCTCCTTTCGGCCTGAGCCTGGGTGCCGACCATCCAGCAGGTACACGCGGGAGGCTTCAGCTGGGCGTTAATCCCACGAGGGTAGGCTTGTGATGCGTCGTTGCGTGCTGCCGCCAGCTTCGCAGGATGGCGGTATTGTCGCCCCACTGAGCGGTGATTCCCTGACGGATGTTCGCCTCGCGCTCTTCTGCTGGAGCGCTTGCAGCCTCGGGGAATGTCCTGTTTTAGCGGGGTAGTGTAAATGTCAGCGAGGCATCTCGCGCTTGTCCTCCGTCGGCTACGGCCAACTCACCGGGATCGCGGTACTTCTTCGCCGCGCTCCTGGAGCTGGCGGTACCAGCCTGCTGGAATTCACCCCCGCCTCCAGGCGGCTGCTCCTGTCGCGCCCAGTAGCGGGCCATCCAGTTCGGGTGCGCTTCATTTTGCCTTCGGACTTCGAGCAAACAAGGCCTGCGGCGTTCACGCAGACCGTGGCGGGCATGTCCACGGGCCTGTCTGGTGGTCACTCCAGTTCGGGCACTGCCTGCGGCAAAGGCTACCTGGCTGAGGTCGGCGTCGCTACCCGCCGTTCACCAGGCCTGCAAGCATCTTGAAAAGGCGCCTGGACGGCGCGTTGCATCAGATGCGCAGGGTTGCCAGACATCGGCTGGACGCTGAAGGTTCCGGGTTATTGAGGTCCCCGCCTGAGGGGCAGTTTCGATATCGATATTTTGGCCGCGGCTGTCCTTGAAGCAGCGCGACAGCCCAGGCGCACGGCAAAATCGACCGGCATCGGGGCTGTCGACCCGCTCACCCAGTTGCGATCCTCGAGCATACCTTCGTTTTTCAGCCGTCAGGCGGCCTTCCTCGATACGGTTAATGCAAGATCCAGATTTCAAGACGGCCCTTTACCGAATTTCGGTTAAACCGCGCGGAACTTGCTGGAGTAGGGGGTGAGGCGTTAGTCAGTTCTACGTTGCGGGAAAGCGGGTTGGTGATATCCAGGCATGTTCAAGGGTCGAAGGGGTGAGGCTGCCCTGAATGGTTGACTGGCGCGTAGCGGGTCGACGTTGCGGTGATATCGACTTCTGCGGGCGCGGTGCTCTGGTTTGTCCAGGGCGCCGATTGCGAGTTGCGGACCGTTTGAGTTGTTTCAACCGCGGTGCCAAAGGGTGGCTCAGGCTGAAGTCGGCGAAATTGCGGCATCCGTCTTCCAGTTGAATGCGGCAATTTGCGCATGGCAAGCTGGCTGGCTTGCGCTGGTGGGCTCATCTGGATTCGGGCGCGGGGAATTATCAGTTCATTCGATGTTTGGTGCTCAAATCCTGATTGATAACGAAATCGGCCATAGGGCTGGCGCAACGTCTCCGCTGTCTTATCGCCAGCGCATGGGTTCGGGGTTACTGCATAGGCGATGCCACAAAGCTGCAGTACTTCCCACTTCAGCAGTCGCGTCGCCGACGGATGTCGAGCAGGGTGCAGCTGATTTCACCGCTTGCGGTGCCTTGGCACGGCTTCCAGTTCAAGAGGCTCGACCGAACCAGAGTCACACAAGATTTGGTTACTGTCCAGACGGCCGCTGCGCAAGTTTTCAACCCGCGCGAAGGGCGCCAGATTAGGCCTGGGCCAGGCGCCAAATTCCAGGTTTTTTGGGTGGAGGGACTTTCCAGGTTGCGCCCCGGGCGGGCTGATCTGCGCTTTCACCCTGTGCGCTGAGCAGGCCGCGCTCCGCCGCATGCCGGTATCCAGAGCAGCTTGGGAAGGGGGTTGTCTCCCTGGCTGTCGGAAATGGCTGAGGTTTCAGATTCAGCGGCCGGCAGTACTAACTGGCACATCGGTGTCAGGCTGCTGATACATTGAGGTTGCAGTTGGTATTGGACTGAGCTGCCGCATCATTTACGCGCACACGCCAGGGTGCTGAGGATGTTCTTCCGTAGTCTGGGACAGGGGAAAAAGCTTAACCAGTTCAGCTCGCCTTGCTCGTTGCGCGGGTAACCCAGGCTTCCAGCGCCTTGGCTGCGCACTTCGCCGATACGGACTCTGTTTGCTCAGGTCAGGCTGGTCATCGTGCATGTTCAGGACTCTGGAGTTGCAATAAGGCTGATCTTCCTGTGTCTGGGATAGCGAAATGCTCAGCCGTCCAGGCTTGCGTGTGTGAGTTTGCTAAATCAATGGCTTTGTCAGACAGATGAGCTGATAGTCGCTGGTGAAACGCAAGGCTGCCTTTGGTCAGCGTCAGTTTGGTAACTGATTCGCGGATGTAGGGGCCAGAACGGTCTGTAGCCGGTATCGGCGACGCTCAGCTTGCGGTGCGAGCCAAGCGGGACTGAGACTGATCGTGCCTTGCCAGTCCCAGCGCTTGCGCGTCAGGGCCACTCTGGCGACGAGGGTCATCTGCGCGTGTCCTCGGTCAGGGCTGCAGGTGGTGCAGTTCCAGATTGATCGGTTCGTAGGCAAAAGCTGACTGCTCGGAAGGCCGTTCGTCACGAAAGTACAGCGCATTGTTCGCATCCAGGAGTCAGCCGCTCGATCCTGATGGAAAAGGGCTCGTCTGCTGCCAGCGGGGGGCGGGGTGCTTGTCGGCTTCGGTTCGTCACCAGCAAAAACTGGTGAGGTTTCAATTGCTTGCTGCGTTCGAAAATAACCCGCAACCCTGCGCGATCCAGCCGCAACTTCTTGCCAGATGCATACTGCCGCCCGCTCCAGAGTGATTTCCATTCCCAGATCGGCATGCAGGTGCGCAGCGAGGTCGGGTTTCTCCGTATCGCCATTCTTAGCGCGCCGGGGCATCATTTTGCAGCGTAAAGATTGAGAATTCCAGGCTTTCGAGGTGCGCAGGGCGCCGCGACGCGCTGCTCAAGTTGTGGTTGGAGTAACATGCAGGGCAATACCAGGCAGTAGCAGAACCCATAAGGGTATAACAAAACAGACCGATTCAACAGAGATTACGGCAATTGTCTTGGCTCGTTTTGGCATGGAGTGCTGACAACCTCTAGCGCAAAATTCCCCAAAGTTATTGGCACGGGTTGCTCTGGATGCGGTTTTTGGCGGGCAAAAAATCCCCCGCGGCGTGGGCGGGGATTTGGGCTTTAACGCGGGGTTATTGAATCAGACGTTGAAGCGAAAATGCATTCACGTCGCCATCTTGACGATATTACTCCTTGCCTTTCCAAGCGCCATTTGCCGGCCTTCCTTGGCACCTGCTTCGCCGCTTGAACTTGAGGAAGTCGGTCATAAAAGCGATGACTCGGCGCGGAATTAAAACCCTTTCGAAGTCGGTATGAATTGCTGCAGCGGACTGTGCGTGCGTAGCGCCAACCTTGACGGTTTCCAGGCCCACGTACCTTCCTTTCCACGCCAAGCGGTGAAATAGGTCTTTGCAGATCCAGCAGTTGAAGCCCGCCGAATACACGGTTCAGGCCGGGCTCTTTTTCCAGGACCAGGGACTCGAGGAACATGTCCTCTCCTTTCACCATCGTCCAGCTCGGCGATTTCGGCCTCGATCTTGTTGATACCGGCCCACCACAATCGCGCCCTCCTCGGCGGCAATTAGCGTTGACCACATCCAGGTGCGGATTATTCTCGAAGCCATTTCTTTCCGCAACGTTGGCGATGTTACAGCACCGGTTGCTGGTCAGCAGGTGAAAGCTCTTGATTCAGCTGTTTGTCTTCGGCCCCAGATCCTTTGATCAGCGAGCGAGCGGGCTTGCCTTCACTGAGTGCGGAATGAGCTTTTCAGCAGAGCTTTCTGCGCTACAGCATCCTTGCGCCGCTTTGGCGTTACGCGTTGGACCTTGCTAGAGCTGTTCTCGCAGCTGTTCCAGTTCGGCGAAGATCAGTTCCAGGTCGATGATTTCGTATATTCACGCTTGGGGTCTCGACGCTGTTGGAGCATGGATGACGTTGTCGTCTTCAAAAGCACCGCACCACATGGGCAAATGCGTCGGGTTTCACGAATGTTGGCCAGGAACTGTTTACCCAGGCCTTCGCCCTTGGAGGCGCCCGCCACGAGGCCGGCGATGTCGACGAACTCCATGGTAGTCAGGCAAGACCTTCTGTGCTTGGACGATGGCTTGCCAGGGCGTCAGCGTGGGTCAGGGCATGGCGACGATTGCCGCTGTTCGGCTTCAATGGTTTGCAGAAGGAAGCCTTCAGTTTTCTGCGGCGATGCCGGATTTGTCAGCGATTGAACAGGGTGGGATTTGCCAAACGTTAGGCAGACCGGACGGTACCGGCCAATTGAATCCATACTGGTTGTCTTTCTGCCGCACGGTCGGCGAATAGTTAATCAGCTTTGAAGGCTGTGCAGCGCTTGCAGACTTTGGTTCCAGTCGCCCGTCAATCATTGCCTGGCAGTTCGCGGAATGGCTTCATCCCAACGCAGGGCTTCCAGGGCTTCCTGTTCGCTTTGGGCGCGCGGCCCCAGTACCAAAGCCGGTCACTTGCGAACTGTGGCCCGGATGGCGATTGCCGAGTCCGCAAACGATAAGGTATTCTGATTGCCCATGCGGGCAAGTATTGTCTTTCAGTCCGTTATGTCCGCCGGTTGCCGCCGCCCTGCTTGCACTTGACCACGCCGGGTGGCAGTCCAGTTATCGTGGAGGCGTAACCAGTATTTCTTCGGGGCAATGCGGCTAGAAACCAGCGAGTGCCGCTACAGCCTGGCCACTTGCGCGTTCATGAACGGTAGTCGAATAAGCAGGCGTACATCCTGCCTTGCAGGCTCAAGACGGCGGTCAGTCCGTAGAATTTGCTTTCACACGCAGTGCGACATTATGGCTTACATCTGCCTAGGCGCTCATAAAAAAGGGCGCCAGCGTTGTGACGGGTCAGTTCATATTCAGGTCCTGGATTACCCCAGGCCGACGATCAACTTGATTCCCTGTGTCACAATCGGGGGGCGCCCCTCTTGGGTGGTCTCAGCGGGTAGATTACTCCGCCTGATTCCTCACCATCGGCCTTCGAGTTCGCCTTTCAGCGGTGTCGTCTTCGTCAAGACACAACCGCGTGGAGCGTGAAAACCGTTGGCTTACCGGCAGATCGTGCGTCTTGCGCCTGAACCAGAGCAACCAGGAGTCACACCCTTCGGCAGTTTCAGATTCGGTCAAGCGGTGAACGATTGCCCGCCCCAGGATCGATCTTGGCCCATGGGTTCCACTTCCAATGAAACTCGGGGCAGATCTTTCGGGCAGGGGGGCAGGTTCACTTCCACAAATAGTCATGGTGTGGGGAGATTTTGATCCCGCCCGCTTTTTGCTTGGACGGCCAACGGCAAGAAAAGCTTTCGTTGATTGGAAGTTTGCAAACGGTTTTTTAACATTGGGCACCGGTCACTTTCGTGGGGGCCGTGCTAACCACCCGGCGCCAGGCAGGTTTCAGGCATGGCACACGGGCCTTTGGGCCGGGTGGACGCTGCAGAGGCCTTGATCAGCAGCGTTCTGTTCTGCCAATCAATGTCCACTTATCTCTTCTC
>Ga0163217_1096941_pt1 | contig 14058 bp, 22 predicted proteins | sample SynspAceP_FD_185933 | JGI IMG/M metagenome (GOLD analysis project Ga0163217, IMG submission 185933) | Saline lake microbial communities from Ace Lake in Antarctica - Synechococcus sp. Ace-P (PacBio error correction) | ecosystem: Environmental > Aquatic > Non-marine Saline and Alkaline > Saline ... | reverse complement strand
CATGTCAAGGGCTGTTGGAAAGTTTCCAGTTAGAACATCCGGGGGAGAAAGATCCACAACGGCACCAGGGTAGAGGAAAGCCTTCCGTTAATGGGATATAGGTAATATCTGTTGCCCAAAACCTGATCCCTTTTCCCCGTGACTCCATTGAGTCCAACCAGGCAGGGAAAGCGCTCCGATGGGTCACCTGGGCACCGTGGTTGCGTGGCTTCTGGTAGGGATGCCGTAAACCCATGCCCGCAGTGAGTTTCGGACCCACGGTCACGGCTGATCGGGAATCCCTTCTCGGGCCTAAATCTGAAACCATCGACGGCTTCCAGAGGTTGGATCTCAAATACAGCGCATCGATCCTGGCCATGATCCAGGGTGGATTTTCAGGCACAGGGATCGGGCTTGTAGTTACAGCGTGGATCTGGGTGCCCAGAGCTCGCACTGACGGCTGATCGTGATTTCTCGTTGGTTCGTGATCGACCAGCTTTCGCAATTCAACGGGCATCGAGCAGCTGTGACTTTTTTTTAAGCCACTCAGTGCCATCTGGAGCTTGCCAACTGCTGGAACAGTTTTCGCCTCCTTGCCTGGCTCTCGTCTTTGCCTTGAGTCTTTTTGCCCCTTGCGAAAAGCTTCCACTGGCTTCCTCCAGGAAGGGCTGCTTCTTCCATTGGCTCACCTTGGATCGGGTGCACCGCGATGGTCTGCCAGCGATCTCCTGGAGCGTCTCGGCCACTGATCGCTTCCATGGCGACCTTGGACTTTGAATTCTGGGCTGTGGGTACCGGGCGTTTGCTCATCGTTAGGAGCCCCTTTTCAGGGCGGTGGCCCCGGCCTCAAAAGTTAACGATGGGGGCCTGTCAGAAAACCCAGAACCACCTCAGCTTCACCTCTTCGTTTCAGGCGTTTTATAAAATCTCCCGATGGGCCTTTCGTTCGTGGGGCTGCAGGTGATCGTCTGGGCGGTCACCGTTGTGGTCTCCCTGTGTACCTTGCGGCCTTGGCGCCCTGGTGGCATGTTCTGTTTCCAGCTTCTATCTCAAAAACGCTGTTTAATTAACAAGGGTCTTGGTGCGTTGAATCCCCAGGTTCAGAACGCCGGGAAACAGATTGATTTCCGGCGCGTAGGGTCATGCCGATGCGGAACGCCCCAGTAGCCGGCCAGCAGCGGCTCGGCACCACCAAAGCGGGGAGATGAGATTCCCCCTAGGCCACCAGTTCCCGTTGGCGGATCGCCTGCAGCGGACCAAAGAATTCGCTGCCGCGGGCGAGCGGGCGAGGGCATGCAGCGCCAGGGATTCTCGAGTCAGCGACCAGGCCTGGCGCTGATGGATCGGGTCAGATAAGCAGGTTGGGCATGGAATGCCTGTCAGGGCGCGGAAGGGGGACAGGGCCAAGCCAGGCAGATCCGGGTGCAGCCCTGAGCGCCAGGTAGCCCGTCGCAGAGCCGGGACCCAATGCCGAGGCCCGGCAAATCGGTTCAGGAACGCTGACGACGGCGACGAGCTGGAATTTCAGAGGCCCAACCGTCTTGGGGAACACAGCCGTTTAGCGCGTCGACGGAGCATGATCACATCGGATCGAAACCGAGGATCGCCATGATGTCGGCGAACCCCCTCAATCACCTCCTAATACTTGGCTTCGCGTCAGGATGGGGGAGGATCTGGAGGTTGTTGAAATCGCCGCCGGATCTTTCAACGCCAGGGAGGACATTCATCATTGCCCATGATGAAAACGCCCAGAGTTCTCCTTTTCCGGATTCAGCCGCGCGTAGATTCACCGCCTGGAATCTTGAAAGGTTGAGCCACTGTTCTTGGCGATTACTTGTAATCGAGCCAGAGGAATCGCGCCCTTGCCTCCATCATCCGCTTGGCTTCGAGATTCTCGGTAGGACGCCGGGTGGCCTTGGCGGCCTGCTTGAGGAATCCTCAGGACTGGCGCATTTCCTCGATCCGCCCCGATAGCGGGCGTAGCAGTCGCCTTCGCTGGCGGTTAGCCACGTCCCACTCGAATCTTGTCGTAGCACTCGTAGTGAATCCACCTTGCGCAGATCCCAAGGCACTCCAGAGGCGCGCAGCATCGGCCGGAAAAGTCCAGTGATCCCGCCATCTCACGGCTAATCACCCCCAGACCCCAATGCGGGGCGTTTGAGATCGGAATTGTTGTGATCAGCTTCTTCGTATTCATCGATTTTTGGCCCGAGTAGTCGCAAAAAATCGAGAGCATTTCTCCAACCAGCCGTAGGGGTCGGCGCCACGCCACCGATGCGGAAATAGTTGTGTTTGATCAGGCGCTGCCATGTTGGGCTGCTTCCCAGAGGTTATAGATCATCTCCGCTCGCGGAAGATGTAAAAAAGAAGGGGGTCTGGGGCGCCCACATCCGCCAGAATGGACCAGCAGAGCAGGTGGTTGGCGATTCCGGATTGAGCTCCAGCATTCAACACCCGGATGTGGCTGGCCCGCTTTCGCACCGTGATGTTCCGCCAGCCGCTTCAGGGGCGTTCACCGTGATCGCCTCGTTGAACATTGCCGGCGGCATAGTCCCAGCGGCTCACATAGGGCACGAACATCCACGTTCGTGCGGGTTTTCGGGCGATCTTCTCCATGCGCGGGTGCAGATAGCCGATCACGGCTCGCAGTCCACCACGGTCTTCGCATCGAGGGTTCACCACAAGCCGCAAACACTCGTGCCATCGAGGGGTTGTGGGGCCGAAGTGAACCACCATCGGCTCGGTGCGGGTTTCGAGCTGCGTCATGGGTCCCAGAACTGCGGCGAATGCCGCGGATCTTAGGAAGGAACCCATGGTTCAGTCGTTTTGATCACGTTCCAGTTCTTGCCGAAGCGTTGATCGCGGCTTTTGCCGAGGTCTGCGCCGCTGGGCCTGTCCTGCGCCCCCCCCTGCCGACTGGCGGCTGATCGATGCCACCGTTGCGGCGGCGGCCACAAGCGCCCTGCTGTTGGAGGCCCACCCCGCCCTGGGGCCTGATCGGCCTCGACCGCGACCCCGCCGCCCTGGCTGCCGCTGCCGATCGGCTGCCCCCTTTCGGCGATCCGGCGCGGGCTGGTGGCCTCCAATTCGCGGCTTTCCACACCGCCCTGGCCGGTTGCGGGGCGTGCTGGCCGACCTGGGGGCGTTGAGCAGTCCGCAGCTGGATTCAAGCCCAACGGGGGTTCAGCTCCGCGCCGATGGCCCCGACATGCGCATGGATCCCCAGAGCGGGGGAAACGGCCGCCGAGCGATTTATCGTCTCAGCGAAACCGAGCTGGCCGATCTGATCTATGCCTACGGCGAGGAGCGCCTTTCCCGGCGGATCGCCCGGCGGATCGTCCGAGAGCGGCCCTGGAGCGGCCTCTTCCAGGGCACCGCTGCTCTGCCTATCTGGTGGCCGGCTGCTATCCCCCCCAAGGCCCGCCGCGGCCGCTCCATCCAGCCACCCGGCACCTTTTCAGGCCCTGCGCATCCGCCGTTCAACGGATGAACTCAGCCGCCCTAGTCAGTGGCTCTGCGCGCCCCCGACTGGCTGCAACCCGGAGGGGTCTGGCGTTTGATCAGCTTCCACTCGCTCGAAGACCGGCGCGTCAAAACGGCTTCCTGGGCGATGGGACGCCGGGGAGCGGTCACCAGGAAGCCGCTGGGCCTCCGCAGCCGAACAGGAGGCCATTCCCCGCAGCCGATCGGCCCAAGCTGCGTTCTGGCGCGACGCTTGCCGTGCATTCGACCTTTCCCTGCCGGAGCTCTCGCGCAGCGACCTGCTCTGGTTGGGCGGCGCTGCTGATCCAGCTGCTGGCGATCCCCCGGCACCCTGCTGCCGGTTCTGCCCGGATTGATCTCTTGCCGCTCGGGGCCGGGGTCTGGGTCTGGGTGTTGGGTTGGGCCACCGCCTGGCAGATGATCGGGCTTCGCCAGCTTGATCCTGCTGCTGGGCTGGGGGCCGTATTGCCCCTCCGGGTGGATGCTGGGGCGGCGCGCCTTGCAGGCCACCCGCGGGCCTACATCGGTGCGGCCCTGGGCCTGGTGGTGGGGTTGATTCGGACCGTGCTGCCGGCCCCTGCCTGTGGGCGGCCCGCTGCTGGAGCCTATGGTGGGGCCGCTGGCGGGAGCTCGCTGGGGGAGCATGATTTCAGCGCGCCCAGGCCTTGGGGCCCTCGGACTGCTCGCCTGCGCCGTTCCTTGTGGTGGGCCTGGCGGTGGTTCGCCGGCATGCTGCGTCAGGCCGGGTGGCCCAGGCCCTGCTGGCGGTACTGGGGGTGGTTGGTTTCGTTGCTGCTCAGCGTTGTGCTGCTGCCGGGCTGGAGCCTGGTTGTTGCTGCGGATCGGAGCGGCCCAGTGCAGGTTAGTTCTGCAGGGTGCAGCAACACTCCCAAGGCGAAGAGCAGCTCCGCCACTTCCTGGTCGCGGGTGACCAGAACCGGCCACGTCGAGGCCTCCCTTCTCCAGCGCCACGGGAATGTAAAATGGCCGTGGCGAGCAGGAACGTAGCCGATCAGACGCCACCGGTAAGGCCGCATCACGGGCCGAACCAGGAGCGCAGCCAGGCCCTGCCGTTTGCAGCCAGCCAGCGCAGCGGTATCAGCCAGGGTGATCACCCAGGAAAGGCCGCCGCAGTTCTGGCCCAGACTTTGTCCTTGAACCCCACATGGTTTGTGCAGGTTCGTCTCTTTCTGGGCATTGAACCTCGTTGAACAGCTTCCGGGGTGTCCCGTTGAAGATCGTCTGACCCAGCTCATTTCCTCCCAGGCCACGAACAGGCAGAGCAGGGCGAATTCCGAGAACACGGCCCGGCCAAAGCAGAGCCTGTTTCCGGAGGCGCCATTCCGCCCTTGGCACTGAGCAGGCCGATCACGGCCTGCCGCAGGAAGAGCAGGGGGGGGGGGTGGGGGGGAAAACCCTTCAAAGCCACTCCACCAGGGGGCTTCCCCTCGCTCACGAGCGGTTGGTAGCCTCAATGTCGGTGACGCCAGAGGCGATAGATTCACGAAGGCGCCCATCCGCCGGAAGGAGAAACAGCCCCGAATGGCCTGGATCAGACGGCTGCGCCCGGCTGCGCCGCTTCAGCGGCCGCGAGCAGGGCCCAGGCCGCTGCGCCGATGGCGGCCACAGCAGCACCAGGGACCGCAGAGCGCCACGACCCAATTGAAACGTGGTGGCCTGGCTTGCCATCCACCCCCAAACTCCGGCCAAGCGCAGACAACAACATGCCTGCCGAGCAGCCCAGCGGCGATTCAGGAGGCGACGCCAAGAACGGAGTCGGCGCTGTTTGCAGGGGCTTGCGCTGCCGCCGCTCTCCCGCTTCGGCCGGACGGCCTTCAATCGGAGGCTGCCTCGATTCCCTGGACAGCCGGGCATCAGCGTTGGCGAAGCTAAAACCAGCTTATGGGGCCGTTGTCATCGGGTTGTGGCGCAAGGTTCCACGCTCTCGATCACAGCGGCGGCGGCCGAATCGCATCTCCTCTGCCGTGGTGCTGCGCCCCAGGCCAAAGCGAATCGATGCCGCCGCCTCCGCCGGCTGCGACCCAGGCGGCCAGCACGTGGGAGGGGTTGCCGCTGCTTGCAGGCCGAACCGCCGCTCACCGCAGCCGCCGCCGCAGCAGGCTGTGCAGGGCGGTTTGCCATCCCACCCCGTCAAAGCTTGAGGTTTGAGGTTGTGGGCCCAGGCGCGCCTCCAGGCTGCCGTTGAGCCGCACCCCGCCAAGGGCAGCAGCCTGGCCACCAGCCGTCGCGCAGGCCGCCAGAGCCGCACCCGCGGCTCTCGCGGTCGGCCAATAGCCAGCTCGCGGCCACCGCCGCCCACGATCAGGGGAAACGGCAGGGGTGCACGCCGCCAGGCCCCCTTCCTGGCCGCCGCCATGCTGTTGGGGGCCAGGTTCAGGGCTGGATCGACACCAGGGCGCCGATCCCCTTGGGCCCGTAGATTCTTGTGGCCGCTGAGGCTGAGCAGATCGATGCCCAGCTTCCGCCGGCTGCAGGGGGATCTTGCCGAAGGCCTGGGCGCGGTCACAGTGAAAGGCGATGTCCCGCCGGCGACAGAGCGCAGCGGATCGAGGCCAGGGGCTGAAAGCACCCCGATCTTCGTTGTTGGCGGCCATCACGCTGGGGACCAGCACAGTGTTTCGGGCCGCAGGGCGGCCTCCAGCTGCTCCAGGTCCACCAGGCCATCGGCCCCTAGGGCAGCACGGTGAGTGAAAAAGCCGTGGCCGGCAGGTAGCGCAGCGGATCGAAGCACGGCCCGGTGCTCGCTGGCCAGAAGGACCAGGTGGCGGCCCCCGGCTCAGCGCGCCTCGGCCAACCCTTGAGGGCCCAGGTTGTTCGCTTCGGTGGGCGCGCTGTGAACCCACCTGCTTCAGCCCCACCCCCAACAGGGAACCCCAGCTGCTTGGACGGGCCCGCTCCACCGCCGCCGGCGCCGCCAGCCCTGGCCGAGTGCAGCGGCATGGCCGGGTTGGCGAAGGTCTCACTCCAGTAGGGCGCCATCGCCGCACCACGGCAGGATCACAGGGCGTGTGGGCCTGGTGATCGAGATAGGGGGGCGGCTGCACCCTGGGCGAACCGTCCGCTGGAGCGCCCGGCGTGCCATCGCCTTTTCAACAGAGACGAACCGTCCAGGCTGACAACCACGTCTGCCTATGGTGAGGCCATCCGATGGCCGGGAACAGGATCAATCGTAGCCGGCCGTCGCTGAGCCAACTGGGCCCGTTGGCGGCATCCGGGCCCTTTTTGGGGCCTTTGGGGGGGGGGGGGGGGGGGGGGGGGGCCTGGGGGCCGCGCTGGTTCTGCCGTCGCCCCAGGCCCACCAGGTCGGCATCCGCCCAGACCGTCCTCGGCATGGCGTTGCTATGGGCGCACCATCCGCGGTGGTCCGAGGCGCTGAGGGGTGTTCGGGATCACGCCGGATCCATCCAAAGCAGACCTCTTGCGGATCAAGGTTATGGAGGAAGTCCCGACGACGTGAAGGTTGCGCAGCGAAAACGATCCGGCTGCTCCCCTCGGCGCCGGACGCGGCATTGTGTCGCTACCATCAGCAACGCCATGCCCCGGCAGGACGGTTCTGGGCCGTGGATGCCGACCTGCGTGCCCTGGCGACGGCAGGAACCAGCGCGGCCCCCAGGCCCAGGCAGGGCCGTGATCACGCCACGGGCCACAGGTTGGGCTCAGCGACGGCGGCTGCGATTTTGTCCTGTTCCCTGCCATCGGGGATGGCTCCACCAAGGCCAGGACGTGTTGTCCAGCATGGAAAACGGTTCGTCTCTGTTGAAAAGGGCCGGATGGCACGCCGGGGCCGTCCAGCGGGACGGTTTCGCTCCAGGGTGCACCGCCCCCTATCTCGAATTCACCAGGCACCACGCCCATGTGATCCCTGCCGTGGTCGCGCGATGGCGCCCCTACTGGGTGAGACCTTCGCCAACCGGCCAGCCGCCTGCCACCGGCCAGGGGCTGGCGGCGGCGGCGGCGGTGGAGCGGGCCCGCCAGCAGCTGGGGTCCTTTGGGGGTGGGGCGAGCAGGTTGGTGTTCACCAGCGGCGCACCGAAGCGAACAACCTGGGCCTCAAGGGGCTTGGCCGAGGCGCGGCTGAGCCGGGCCGCCACCTGGTCGCCTGGCCAAGCGAGCACGTGCCGTGCTCGATCCCGCTGCGCTACCTGCGGCCACGGCTTTTCACTCACCGGTGCTGCCCGGTAGGGCACGATGGGCCTGGTGGGACCTGGAGCAGCTGGAGGCCGCCCTGCGGCCCGACACTTGTGCTGGTACAGGCAGTGGATTGGCACGCCAACAACGAGATCGGGGGCTTCAGCCCCGGCCTCGATCGCTGCGCTCTGTCGCCGGCGGGACATCGCCTTTCCACTGTGACGGACGCCAGGCCTTCGGGCCAGATCCCCTGCGCCGGCGGAGCTGGGCATGATCTGCTTCAGCCTCAGCGGCCACAAGATCTACGGGCCCAAGGGGATCGGCCCCCTGGTGATCGTCCAGCCTGAACCTGCCCCCCAAACAGCATGGCGCGGCCAGGGAAGGGGCCTCGCGGCGGCCACCCTGCCCGTTTCCCCTGATCGTGGGGTGGCGTGGCCGCGGGGAGGCTGGCTATTGGGGCCGACCGCGAGAGCCGCGGGTGCGGCTCGGCGGCCTGCGCGGACCGGCTGCTGGCCAGGCTGCTGGCCCTTGGCGGGGCTGCGGCTTTCAACGGCAGGGCCCCCATGGAGGCGCGCCTGGCCCACAACCTCAAACCTCAGCTTTGACGGGTGCGTGATGGCAACCGCCTGCCACAGCCTGCTGGCGGCGGCGGTGGCGGTGAGCGGCGGTTCGGCCTGCAGCAGGCGGCAACCCCTCCCACGTGCTGTCCGCCCGGGTCGCAGCCGGGGCGGAGGCGGCGGCATTCGATTTCGCTTTGGCTGGGCGCAGCCACCACGGCAGAGGAGATCGATTCGGCCGCCGCCGGCTGTGATCGAGAGCGTGGAAAACCTTGCGCACAACCGATGACAACCGGCCCATAGCTGGTTTTAAGCTCGCCAACAGCTGGATGCGCTCGTCCAGGGAATCGACGGCCAGCCTCCGATTGAAGGCCGTCCGGCCGAAGCGGAGAGTCGAACGCAGCCGCAGCCCCTGCACAGCGCCACCTCCGTTTCCTTGGCGTCGCTCTGAATCGCCTGCTGGGCTGCTCGGCACGGCCCATGTTGTTGTCTTGCGGTCTGGCCGGAGTTTGGGTGGATGGCAGCCAGGGCCACACGGTTCAAGGGTCGTGGGCGCTCTGGGTCTGGTGCTGCTGGTGCCGCCATCCGGCCGCAGCGGCCTGGGCCTGTCGCGGCGTTGAACGGGCCAGCCGGCGCACCGTCTGAATCCCAAGGCCATCGGAGCTGTTTCCCTCCACGGCGCATGGGCGGCCTTCGTGATCTATCGCTCGGCGTCACCGACATTGAGCCTACCAACCGCTCGTAGCGAATGGGGAGCCTGGTGGAGTTGGCTGCAGTTTCCTTGCTCTTCCTGGCGGGCAAGGCGTGATTCGGCCTTGCTCAGTGCCAGGCGGAAATGGCGCTCGGCCAGGCTTCTGCTGGCGGGCTGTCCTCGGATTTCGCCGCTCTGCCTGTTCGTGGGCCTGCGAGGAAATGAGCTGGCGGTCAGGACGAATCTTCAACTGGGGACACCCCGGAGGCTGGTTCAACGAGGTTCAATGCCCAGAAAGAGACGAACCTGTCACAACCATGTTGGGTTCAAGGACAAAGCTTCTGGGCCAGCACTGCGGCGGCCTTCCTTGGGTGATCAACCCTGCTACCGCTTGCGCTGGGCTGCTGCAACGGCAGGCTGGCTGCGCTCCTGGTCGGCCGTGGGATGCGGGCCTTACCGGATGAGCTGTCTCGATCGGCTAACTTCCTGGCTCGCCCACGGCCATTTACATCCCAGGTGGCGCTGGAAGAAGGAGGCCTCGACGTGCCGGTTCTGGCACCGCGACCAGGACCAGTGGCGGAGCTGCTCTTCGCCTTTGGAGTGTTGCTGCCACGCCTGCAGGAAAAATACCTGCCACTGGGCCGCATCCGATCCGCAGCAAAACCAGGCTCAGCCAGCAGCAGCCACAGCGCTGAGCAGCACGAAACCCAACCACCCCAGTTACCGCCAGCAGGGCCTGGGCACCGGCTGGACCGGGCATGCCGGCGACCACCGCCAGGCCCCCAGCAGGAAGCGGCGCAGGGCGCAGCAGTCCGAGGGGCCCCAAGGCGCTGGCGCGGCTGATCAGCTCCCCCAGCGAGGCTCCCAGCCAGCGGCACCCACCAGGGGCTCCCAGCAGCGGAAGGCCTGCCCACAGCCAGGGCCGCAGCAGGCCGAACAACCCACCACCAGGGCCCAGGCCGCACCGATGTAGGCCCAGCGGGTGGCCTGCAGGCGCGCCGCCCCAGCACCACCCCTGAGGGCATTCGCCCCCCAGCCAGCAGCAGGATTAAGCTGAGCGAAGCCGATCTCTGCGCCAGGCGGTTGGCCCAACCCACCACCCCAGACCCAGAGCCGGCCCCGAGCGGCAGAAAGATCAATCCGGGGCAGAGAACCGGCAGCGAGGTGCCGGGATCGCCAGCAGCTTGGAATCGCAGACGCCGCCCACCAGAGCAGGTCGCTCGCGAGAGCTCCGCGCAGGGAAAGGTCGATCACGGCAAGCGTCCGCGCCAGACGCAGCTTATGGCCGATCGGCTGCGGGGATTGGCCTCCTGTTCGGCTGCGGGAGGCCACCAGCGGCTTTCCTGGTAATCCGCTCCAGGCGTCCATCGCCCAGGAAGGCCGTTTTGACGCGCCGGTCTTCGAGCGAGTGGAAGCTTGATCAACGGCCAGAACCCCTTCCGGGTTGCAGCCAGTCGGGGCGCGCAGCAGCCACTGATCTAGGGGCGGCGGGTTTCATCGTTGACGGGATGCGCAGGGCCTGAAAGGTGCGGGTGGCTGGATGGAGGGCGGCCGCGGCCGGGCCTTTTGGGGGGATAGCAGCGGCCACCAGATAGGCCAGAGCAGCGGTGCCCTGCGAAAGAAGCCGCTCCAGGCCGCTTTCTCGACGATCCGCCGGGCGATCGCCGGGAAAGGCGCTCCTCGCCGTAGGGCTTAAGGATCAGATCGGCCAGCTCCCGGTTTTCGCTGAGAACGATCAATTCAGCTCGGCGGCCGTTTCCCCGCTCTGGGATCCATGCGCATGTCGAAGGGGGCCATCGCGCGGAAGCTGAACCCCCGGTTGGGGCTTTGATCCAGCTGTGGACCTGCTCACGCCCAGGTCGGGCCAGCACGCCCCGCACCGGCCAGGGCGGTGTGAACGCCGCGAAATTGGAGGCCACCAAGCCGCTGCCGATCGCCGAAGGGGCCAGGCCGATCGGCAGCGGCAGCCAGTGGCGGCGGGGGTGCGGTCGAGTGCCCCATTCAGGCAGGGCGGGGTGGGCCTCCAACAGCCGGGCGCTGTGGCCGCCGCCGCCAAACGTTGGCATCGATCAGCCAGTTCGGCAGGGGGGGGCGCAGGGACAGGCCCAGCGGCGCAGACCTCGGCAAAAAAAAGCCGCATCAACGCTTCGGCCAGAACTGGAACGTGAATCAAACGACTGAACCATTGGGTTCCTTTCCTAAGATCCCCGGCATTCGCCAGCAGTTCTGGGACCCCATGACGCAGCTCGAAACCCGCAACCGAGCCGATGGTGGTCAACTTCGGGCCCCCATCACCCCCGATGCACGGAGTGTTGCGGCTTGTGGTGACCCTCGATGGCGAAGACGTAGGTGGACTGCGAGCCGCGTGATCGCTATCTGCACCGCGGCATGGAGTTAAGTCTCCGAAACCGGCACTGAAACGTGGATGTTCGTGCCCTATGTGAGCGCTGACTATTGGCCGCCGGGCCATGTTCAAACGAGGCGATCACGGTGAACGCCCCTGAGCGGCTGGCGGACATCACGGTGCCGAAGCGGGGCAGGCCACCATCCTGGGTGTTGATGCTGGAGCTCAACGGATCGCCAAACCACTGCTCTGGCTTGGTCCATTTCCTGGCGGATGGCGCGCCCAGACCCCCTTCTTTTACATCTTCCGCGAAGCGGGAGATGATCTTATGACCTCTGGGAAGCAAGCCACAGGCCAAGCGGCTTGATCAACAACAACTATTTCCGCATTTCGTGCGTGGCGGCCGATTCCTCCCTACGGCTGGTTGGAGAAATGCCTCGATTTTTTTGCGGACTACTTCGGGCCCAAAAATCGATGAATACGAGAGCTGATCACCAACAATCCGATCTTCAAAAACGCCGCATTGAGGGTCTGGGGTGATTCAGACCGTGAAGTGGCGATCAACTGGGAGGCCTTTCCGGGCGATGCTGCGGGCGCCTCTGGAGTGCCCTTGGGATCTTGGCGCAAGGTTGGATCACTTACGAGTGCTACGACGATTTGAGTGGGACGTGCTACCGCCAGCGAAGGCGGACTGCTACGCCGCTTATCGGGGCGGATCGAGAATGCGCCAGTCGCTGAGGATCTCACAGCAGGGCCGGCCAAGGCCATCCCGGCGGGTCCTACCGAGATCTCGAAGCCAAAGCGGATGAGGAAGGCAAGGGCGGCGATTCCTCTGGCTTCGATTACCAGTAACATCGCCCAAGAATAGAGTGGGCTCCAACTTCAAGATTCCAGGCGGTGAACCTCTACGCGGCGGCTGGAATCCGGGAAAAAGGAGAACTGGGGCGTTTCATCAATGGGCAATGATGATGTCACTCCTGGCGTTGGAAGATCCGGGCGGCCGATTTCAACAACCTCCAGATCCTCCCCACATCCTGACCGAGCCAAGGTCGCCCGGAAAACATCATGGGGCGATCCTCGGTTCGATCGAATTGTTGAATCATGGGCTCCGTCGACCGCTAACGGCTGTGTTTCCAGACGGTTGGGGGCCTCTGAAAATCAGCTTCGTTCGCCGTCGTTCAGCGTTTCCTGAAACGATTGCGGGCCTCGGGGCTATTGGGTCCCGGCTCTTCTTGACCGGCTACCTGGCGCTCAAGGGCCTGCACCCGGGATTGCCTGCTTGCCTGTCCCCTTCCGCGCCCTGACAGGCATTCCATGCCCCACCTGCCTATTCGACCCGATCCATCAGCGCCAGGCCTGGGTGCTGGACTTTCGGAGAATCCCTGGCGCTGCATGGCCCTCGCCGCTCGCCGCGGCAGGTATTCATGGCGCTATGCAGGCGATCCCGCCAAACGGGAACTGTGGCCTAGGGGATCTTTCATCTCCCCGCTGGTGGCTGCCGCAGCCCCTGCTTGGCCGGCTTAACTGGGCGTTCGCATCGGCATGACCTACGGCGCGGAATCAATTCTGTTTTCCGGCGTTCTGAACCTGGGGATCAACGCACCAGACCCTTGTAATAAACAGCGTTTAAGAATAGAAAGCTGGGAAACAGGAAACAGCCACCAGGGCGCCAAGGCCGCAGGTACACAGGGAGACCACAACGGTGACCGCCCAGACCGATCACCTCAGCCCCACGAAAACGAAAGGCCATTCGGGAGATTTTATAAACGGGCTGAAAACGAAAGAGGTTGGAAGGCTGAGGTGGTTTTTCTGGCGTTTTCTGACAGGCCCCATCTGTTAACCTTTGAGGCGGGCACCGCCCCTGAAAGGATTGGCTCCTACCGATGAGCAAACGCCGTTACCCACAGCCCAGCAGAATTCCAAGTCCAAAGTCCGGCCATGGAAGCGATCAGTGGCCGGCAGGGGACGCTCCAGGAAGATCGCTGCAGACCCACCGCGGTGCCACCCGATCCAGGTGAGCCAATGGAAGGAAGCACTCCTGGAAAGAGCCAGTGAGCTTTTCGCCAAGGGCAAAAAGACCTTCAGCAAAGACGGGAGGCAGGGCCAAGGAGGCGAACTGTTCCAAGCAGATTGGCAAGGCTCCAGATGGAACTGGAGTGGCTAAAAAAAAAGGTCCCACCAGCTGCTCTGATGCCCGTGAATTTGCGAAAGCTGGTTCGATCACGACCAACGGAGAAAATTCACCGATCAAGCCGTCAGTTGCGAAGCTCCTGGGGTACCCAGATTCCCACCGCTGTACTAAACCAAAGGCCCCAAATCCCCTGTTGGCGAATCCACCCCCCTGGGGGATCAATGGCCAGGGATCGTGCCGCTGTATTTGGAGGGAATCCAACCTCTGGGGAAGCCGGTCGGATGGGTTTCAGTATTTTTTGGCCCGAAGAAGGGGGATTCCCGATTCAGGGGCCGTGGACCGTGTCCGAAACCTCATGGCCGGCTGCATGGGTTTACGGGCCATCTACCAGGGAAATGCCACCGCACCCCACGGTGCAGGTTTGACCCATCGAAGCGCTTTTCCCTTGCCTGGGTTGGGGAACCTTCAAGGAGGTTCCCACGAAGGGGGATTCAGGGTTTGGGGGGCAAAACGATATTACCCCTATTATCCCCATTTACGGGAAAGGGCTTTTTCCTCTTTTTTACCTGCTGGGGCCGTTTTTTGTGGAATCTTTTGTTTTCCTCCCGGGAAATTGTTTTTTTCTTCAAAAGGCTGGGGAAAAAAAAAACTTTTATTTCCCAAAAAAAAAAAAAAAAAAAAAAAACCCCCCCCCAAAAGCCTTGACATGATCTCTCTCTTTTTT
>Ga0163217_1114588_pt1 | contig 14060 bp, 18 predicted proteins | sample SynspAceP_FD_185933 | JGI IMG/M metagenome (GOLD analysis project Ga0163217, IMG submission 185933) | Saline lake microbial communities from Ace Lake in Antarctica - Synechococcus sp. Ace-P (PacBio error correction) | ecosystem: Environmental > Aquatic > Non-marine Saline and Alkaline > Saline ... | reverse complement strand
GAAACGAAGCCTTTGGCGCGGTGAGCGCACATGCAGCGCACCTGATGCCCCTGATCGAGTGCGCGGCGGGGCGATCTTGGCGACCCAGCGTTCCCGTTGCCATCGAGACCAGAACCTTGCATGAACCACGGCGGCGAAGGGCTGAGCCCTAAAGCTGCGAAAGAACCTGACGCGGGCGACAGGGGGGCAGCTTGGTTCAGTCTTTTCTGCAACTTGGAGCAGCACGGCGCCGCCGACCAAGCCGACCGGAATCCAGCACCCAGAAGATCGCTGCGATGCCGAAGATTTCTGAGGCCTGGGAGTGTCGGGAACGACTACCTTATTTAGCGCCTCCGCCACGCCCAGCACCACGGGCCAGGGGGCGCGTCGGTGCGCACCTGCGCTGGCATCAGGCGCTGGCAGGACGGCCGACCAGCCGTCGCCGCGCAGGGCGCCTCAGCAGCGCGGCCAGTGGCGGTGGCCCCACCGGCCCAGTCGCTTGCCGATCTCGGCGGTGGGCCAGCAGCGGGCTGGCAGCCTGTCGTCGTCGGCCAAGCGGGCGAGCAAACCGGTTGGCTTCGCGGCCCAGGGCTTGGGATCAGCTGGGGCCATGGCCCTGTTGAGGGTGGGGCCATGTTGCAAGGGGCCGATCCAGAGTGGTCCCGCTCACCGCCAACGGCGATCGGCACCGCAAGCATGGCCCCAGGCGCGCAGGCTGACAGCGGCTTGCACCTGCTGGTCCCCGCAGCGGTGGCAATAGGCGTCATTTACCCAGCTGCCTCTCCTTCGCCTCGGCAGGCCGCGCCCAGGCGCCACCCGGCCGTGCGGAAAGGTGCGCCCCTCACTGAAAACTCAGCAGGGGCTCCAGCCCCCGACCCATCGCCCAGGCCGTGCGGGCGATCACCCCCATGCAGGCGGCAGCGGCCAACTCCAGCTTGCTGATGGGGGCCGCGCGGCAGGCCCCCAGAGCCGGATCGCGCGGGCGGTCGTGGCCGGTGGGGAGCGGCCATCGCTTGCTGGCCACATAGAGCACTCCGCCGAAGCTGAACCGCATCGAGGGCCAGGGCAGCAGGGCACATCGGGCAGCCGAAGTCGCATCGAGATCGACAGCTCGAAGCGTTCCTCCCGGATTCAAGGCAATCGGCCAGCCAGTGTTTCTGGGCCGTGAGTGTGCTGACCCGCAAACGGAAGTGGGGCAGCCGCAGCCGCCAGTGGGGCCAGGTTTGGCCTGAAAGCCAAGGCCAAAGCGGTCGGGTCGGCGTTCATTGCCCACACCGCTTCGCCTGGCTGTTCCTTGGCCGTTAGCGCAGGGCGCCGAATGCCGCAGCCGGCCACAGCGAGCACCCGGCAGCGGGCGCAGCCCGCCAGCTGGCCGCGCAGGGAGCACGCCAATCCGCGACGGCCGTTGAAGCTGGCCTGAAAAAAGCCGCTGCCGAGACGCACTCGGCGGAAGCTTTCGCAATAGTGAGGAGTCCTCCTGCGTCGCGAATCGGCTCGGTTGTTGTGACACCCTCTGCCAGCCTGGTTTCGCAACGAGCGGCATCGATTGGAGTGCGGAACATGCGGTTTGGCCGGTGGCAGGGATGGCCTGCCAACTGGCGGGCAGCTTGGGGAATCCAGGCCATCCGCCCCTGCTGTTGATTCACGGTTTTGGCTGTGGCAGCGGCCACTGGCGCCGCACGGCGGGTCCGCTCGGCGGGCGGCTGGCTGGTGCCGTCTATGCCCTCGACCTTGATCGGCTTCGGCGATTTCCGCCCAGGCGGCCCGCGCGCCTCGGACAATCGCCTCTGGGCGCGGGCCAGGTGCAGGCCTTTCTCGAAGAGTGGTGCAGGCACCGGCTGTTTGCTGGTGGCGCCATTCGCTTCCGGGCAGCCTGTGGACGCTTCAGCTGCGCCCGTTTCTTTCCCGGCTGCGGTGCGGGCCGTTGCGGCGTGCCACCTTGCCTGACCCACCTTGCTGGTCGGGGGGGGGGGCCCCGTTGCCGCGGCGCCGGCGCCCCCCCTGGGCGGCGACGGCTGCAGCGGCTGTGGTGATCCTTGCTTCTGCCGGCTGTTGCCGCTGGAGTTGCTGGTCCCGCTGATCGCCCGCACTCCCCTGCTCGAATCTCCGGCATCCAATCCGCTTTACGGCACTGCCGTGATCGGCGACAGCGAAACTGCGTCAGCTGATTGCACGCCCCGGGCCGCGGCCCCACGCCTCCCTGGGCGCTGCGGGGCATGAGCATCGGCATGGCGTTAGCCGGGCACGGCAGGCCCACCGCGCCGCCCGCTGGCCCGCATGCAGCAGCCCCTGCTGGTTGCTCTGGGGCAGGCCAACCGGCTGGTGCCGATTGAGAGTTCTCGCGCCAACTGGTGCCTTACCAAAAGGCGATCTCGAAAACTTTTTGGAACCCCCCTTTTGGGGGCCTTTGGGAAAGGGGGGTGGGGCATTTGCCCCCACGCGAAGCACCAGGCCGAGTTCAGCCAGCAGCTGCATACCCTGGCTGAGCCGCCTGAAGGCCGCAAAACGTTAATTTGGCCTCAGGATTCCGGGCCCCAGCCGAGCGCTGCATGAAGCACACCCTTCCTGCTGTTGAAGACGAATCAGGCGCCCTCAGCGGATTCTCCGGTCTGTTTGCCAGGCGCGGCTTCAACATCGAGAGCCTGGCGGTTGGGCCTTTGCCGGAAGGCAAGGGAGTGTCCCGGCTGACCATGGTGGTGGAAGGGGATCAGTCGACCTGAGGCAAGATTGACCAAGCAACTCAAACAAGTTGGTCAACTGTGCTCAATGTGATCGGACCTCACCACGAATTCCCTCGGTGGAAGCGGGAACTGATGTTGGTTGAAGGTCTCGGCACCGCCCGGAGCGACGCTCCGAAATCCTCGAACTGATGCAGGTGTTCCGCGCAATGTGATCGACGTCTCCAATCACGCCCTGATCCTTGAGGTTGTTTGGGGGATTCCAGGCAAGTTGGTTGGCCTTGGAGCAGATTCTCGAAAGTTACGATTCTCGAGATCGTGCGCACCGGCAAGGTGGCCCTGGAGCGGGCCCTTCAGGCGTTTGGAACAGGCCTCCTGAAGATTCAGCGCGTCCAGCAACAGCGGGTGCCGCCTTGAGGCTCCGCTCTCTCAGGCTTGCCCTCCGACCAGTCGGCCGCCTCCCATGCACGGTGGCCTTGGACCACGCTGTTGCGCCCTGGCGGGATCTTGTCCACCACTCCAGGCCCCTTGACCACACGGCCCGAACACCGCATAGCGGCCATCGACTCCACCGGGGTTTTTGAAGCGCGCATTATTAGAACTTGGGCGCTGGCCGAATTGGGATCAGCCGAGCGGGCCATGGCGATCGCTCCGCGTTCATTGTTGCAGGCGCAGCTGCCCCAAGCCAATCGGGATTGGGTCAGCTCCTGGCCGTAGCGGGGTTCCGCCCTCGCCTGGAGTGCGATCTCCAGCGGCACGAAGCGGGCCTGGGCGCTGGTGGGATCAAGAAAACTGCCGTTCCGTACAGGTTGCCGGCACCTTGGCATCGGCCACTACTGGGGGATCGCCGCCTGCACACGGAAGGGCGAAGGTTACCGCGCACCACCCGGTGAAACACGGTGTTTGTTGTAGGTGCCCCGTCGCACCAGATCACGAAGTTGCTGCCTGTCAGCGGCGCCGCCTCACCGTCGAGTGAAACCTGCACCTCGCCGCGGCTGGTCTGCAGAGCCACCAGGGGCCTGGCCGCTCAGGCAGGGGCTGGTTGCGGCTTCGCAGCCGATGGAAGCCTTGACGGATCGGCTGCGCAGGCCGTGAGCCCCTAAGGGCGAGAACAGCACCAAGCCGACGAGCAGAACGCGGGGAAAAGAGTCGCCATGGATTCCAGAACGCCCTCCAGGGGCACCTTGATGAAACGAGCCAGCTTCAGGCACCGCTCTGCTCGAGTTCGGCCAGGGGAAGGGTTCGCCGATCCGGCGTCAGGGGTAGATTCGCGGCGCGCCCTGCAAAGCGCAGAGCCAGCGCGGCGGGGATTGATTCCCATCGCGCACATCCACCTTGACCGCCTGGATGTCGCGCAGGGGGCAGGTCGAAAGCGAATCCACTGGCGAAAGCCCGCCGACTGCATGGTGGCGTTGCCAACTGGTCTGATCGAAACGTGCTGCCTGGCGCCGACACGATAGCGATCACCCCCCAGGTAGGTGGGAGAGCAACAGGCGCCGCGATCCCGTAGGCCCCCATCACTAGCCCTTGGGGAACCCAGGACGAGGCGCCGGGGTGGCCGATCGGCATCAGGCTCGATCCCCAAGCTTGCTGGAGATGGCTGGCGAGCAGGAAAACCGGCTTCCGCGGCTGTCACAGCCAGGGCGCAACAACCAGATTCGAGGGCCGCCGGGAAGCCCAGCACGCCTGATTCGAGCACCTGCGGAGGAAATTTGCCAGCGGTGGCCGGGGCGGCGAGGCGGCGAGGAGGGAGGACCGAGCCATTTGGGGACGGCAGCAGGGCGGAGGGACCTTGCCATCTTCGCCTTCCCGGCGCAAGCCCTGCGGGCGGGGCCGCAGCGATCGGGCCGCCCTGAATTGGCAAGAAATACCTAAAAACCCTGGCTTGCAGCGGCGATGTCAGGCCGTTGAAGTCCCCCGCTTACCACTCCCAGATTGTTACCATCGCCGGGTATTCATTCGACAAAGCGGGTTTCCGACCTGCCTATGCACCCATTGGACGATTGCTTCTAGGGCGCGCGCAGCAGCCCGGGATGGTTTGACGTTCTCGATTGACTGGCTTCAAGCGCGACCGTTTTTCGTTTTTGTGGGCTGGGTCCGGCCTTGCTGCTGTTTCCCCCACGGCTTACCCTGCCCTGGGCGGCTGAGCTGACCGGCACCACCTTCGCGACCTCGTGGTACACCCACGGGATCGCCAGCAGCTACTGGAAGGCTGCAATTTTCTCACCGCGCGGTGAGCACCCCGGCCGATGCGATGGGCCACAGCCTGTTGCTGCTCTTGGGGCCCGGAAGCCCAGGGCGATTTTTGTGCGCTGGCAGTGGGGGCCTCTGGCCATTCGTGGCGCTGCACGGCGCTTTCTCGCTGATCGGCTTCATGCTGCGTACAGTTCGTGATTGCTCGCCTGGTGGCATCCGCCCCTACAACGCGATGCCTTCTCCGGCCCGATCGCGGTTTCGTTGAGCGTGGCCTTCCTGATCTACCCACTGGGCAGAGCAAGCTGGTTCTCGCGCCGAGCTTTCGGTGTTGGCGGGCGATCTTCGTTTCCTGCTGTTCCTGCGGGCTTCACACTGGGGACCCTTTGAACCCGTTCCACATGAATGGGCGTGGCAGGGTTCTGGGCGGTGCGCTGCTGTGCGCCATCCCGGCGCCACGGTGCGAGAACACGCGGATGAGAGATTCCATCAAGTCGAACACCTTCAAGCGTTTGAGCCGACGCAGGAAGAGGAGACCTACTCGATGTGACGTCCAACCGTTTCTGGAGCCAGATCTTCGGGATTGCGTTCTCCAACAACGACTGGACTGCACTTCTTCATGTTGTTCGTGCCGTGATGGGCCTGTGGACCCAAGCAGCATCGGCATTCATTGGCCTGGCGCTGCAACCTGCGTGCGTATGACTTTGCTGAGCAGGAGATCCGGGCGGCTGAAGACCCGGGAATTCGAGACCTTCTTACACGAAGAACATTCATTCTGAATGAAGCCTGCGTGCCTGGATGCACCGGCAGACCAGCCCCATGAAACTTCGGTTTCTTCCTGAAAGAGGGTTCCTCCCCTGTAAACGCTCTGCTAATCCTTCCTTGTGCCGTTGGCGGCAAGGATCTTGACTCCACCGGCTACGCCTGGTGGGCAGGCAATGCCCGCCTGATCAACCTCTCCGGCCGACTGGCTGGGTGCCCCACGTGGCCCACGCCGGCCTGATGGTTGTTTCTGGGCAAGGCGCGATGATGGCTGTCGAGGTGAGTCACTACAGCCTCGATAAGCCGGATGTACGAGCAAGGGCCTGAATCCTTTCCCGCACGTCGCCACCCTGGCACGGCGTCGGCCCCGGCGGCGAAGTTCACCAGCCTCTATCCCTTCTTGTTGGCGGTGTTTCTGCAACCTTGGGATCAGCTCCGCCGTTTGCTTGGCCTCGGGCGGCTTTAACACGCCCTGCGTGGCCCTGAAGTGTTGTTTGAGAACTATTCCTCCTTCTTCTCCAGGACTGGCGTGACAAGAACCAGATGACCAACATCTTGGTTATCACCTGATCTGCTGGGGCGTCGGGCGCCTTGCTGACTGGTCTTCAAGCCATGTCTTCGGCGGTGTCTACGACACCTGGGCAAACCGGGTGGTTGGTACGTGCGCATGCATCACCCAACCCCACTTGAAGCCCTGCCGTGATCTTATTCGGCGCTATTCTCACCGCCGCTCCGTTTTGGTGGCGAGGGCTGGACATCGGTGTCAATCAATGGAAAGACATCATCGGTGGCCACTTCTGGGTCGGGCCTGATCTGCACTTCGGGGCATCTGGCATGTGATCCACCAAGGCCCTTCGGCTGGGTGCGTTCCGTGCCTTTCATTCGGAAAACGGTGAGGCCTACCCTGAGCTACAGCCCGGGCGCCTTGAGCCTGATGAGCTTCATGCTTCCACCTTCATCTGGTTCAACAACCCACCGCCTATTCCCTCCGAGTTCTACGGCCCCCACCAATGCCGAGCCTTCGCAGGCCCAGAGCTTCACCTTCCTGCGTGCGTGACCAACGCCTCGGTGCCAACATCGGTTCGGCCATGGCCCACCGGGGCCTGGGGTAAGTAACCTGATGCGCTCCCCCACCGGTGAAATCATCTTCCGGTGGTGAAACCATGCGTTTCTGGGACTCGCGGCCCTGGCTCGAACCTCTGCGTTGTGCCCGAATGGCCTCAGCCTCGACAAGCTCCAGAACGACATTCAGCCCCTGGCAAGGCGCCGGGCGGCTGAAATACATGACCACGCTCGACGCCTCCCTCAACTCCGTGGGCGCATCATCACGAGCCCAACTCGGTGAACGTTCCCGTGAACGGGCAGTTCAGTGGCTCTCTGCCACCAGTCATTCCTGGCCTTCTTCTTTCTGGTCGGTCACCTCTGCATGCGGGGCGCGCCCGCGCCGCAGGCGGCCGGTTCGAGAAAGGGGATCGACCGCTAAGGCCGAGCCCAACCCTGGCCATGCCTGGATTCTCGACTGATCTCGCGAACATTTCCCAACGTTCACGGTTCATTCGTCAGGGGTTTCATTCACCCCCCTACCCCGCATTCGGGGGTTTTTCATGGCCAGAACAGATTCAGAGGTCAGGCAAGAAACCAGACCAGCTTTTCGTCATCACCTCAGGCCTTGAGAGGAAAATAGTTGGGACAGGTTTGATCGATCGATCGTTCCTACGTTTGAAGGGATCCAACGCGTGATCCCGTGCCTCTCCATCCATTCACCGGCGCGTCGCTTGCCCTATGCGGCCCCGCCTTGGCCTTTGCTTCCTGTGCTGCTGCTAGAGCCAGGCACGATCGATTTTCCCCGCCCAAGGCGTGGTCTGCGATTCTGCCTGCCCAGGAGGTGCTACACCGCCCACCCAAGGTGTTCTTTGGCGCTGCAACCGCGAATTTTTTCGGCAGACTTACGCGAGCGTGAACTGAGTTCCCCACTTCAGTCGGCAACAGGGCGCTCGACATCAGTTCAGTTGAGCGATGCGAGATGTCTGCGACTGCCGCCAGCAAACCTGCTGGGATGACGGCCGGCGGAGGCAAGAACGTCAGGCAACGCGCTCAGCAGCAACTTTTCGGGGGGGGCCCAGCAACGGAGCCTGGGGAAACAACCGGCTCGGCGCAAGTTCCGCCCAAGGCAGCGCTCCTGTGAGCTTTCGCCGGGGCAAACCGTGGCCTTTTCGACGGGCTCCTGCCAGCTTCAATCGGCGCGAAAACGTCCAATGGGACCGCCTACAACGTTGGAGAGCTCAGTATGACGGCGAACAGCTTTCTTCAACCGGGATGGACGGCTTGGTTGATGCGGGACGCCAACAATGTCCTCAGGCCCGCCGAATCGCAACCGCAACGGGCCGTGCCTTCCGCTGGATGATCTGCAACTGTCCCAACGCGCGAATCCCCAAGCTGGGGAAAACCAGGGGCCGCAGGGGAGCAGCAATCGATTTCAACCAACCAGCAACTTCCTCCAGGAACGTCTTTCAGCAACCTGTTTTCCGTGACGGCTGACTTCTTCTTGGCCAAACCAGCGCCGCAACAGCGGCAGGGCTCAGGCCGATCCACGTGCTGAAGCAGCCCTCATCTGCTCCACCAGTGGCCACCGCGGGCCTTCAGCGCCCAAAACCCACCGGGTCCGCAGTTTTGCAAATGGTTCGGCCTTGTAGCCACATAGCTGTCAATTTCGGCGTCGCTGGGGCCGCGGAATTGAAACCCTGGTGGTCACTGTGGTTCAGCTGCAGTGGTCACAATACGGCCGGGCCCGCGGCGCAGGCAGTGGCGGTGTGGAGCTCCGCCCACTGGGCCCGCCATTCCTTCGCCCAGCGCCGGCTCGCCTCGGCGGCATCACGGCTTTTGCAACAAACACCTCGGTGTCAAAGACCACACGGAATTCGCAACCCAGCACCAGCTTCCTCCACTCCGACTTCCGCTCCGGCCAGCGCTTCGGCTTTCGCCCTTGGCCAGCCGTTGCACAGTAGCTCTGCTGCCAGCTGAGGCGCCCCGCGGGACGCCAATCCGCGTCTCGGCAAACGCCACTGACGGTCGTAGCGGTGTGCGAATGGCGGCCTGCTCCAGCAGGCGCCGGCGCGCCGGGCGAGCGGAAGCGAGCAAGAGAGCCTGCATCCGGCAGACGCAGCAGACGGTGGCGATCATCCTCGGACCGTCGCTGCCGGTTATCCAAGAGAATCGTGGGATGGAGGAGCATTCCCAAGCAGTTCCTGCCACTTATCAGTGACGCCCGCTCGCTCAAGCCGTGCCGCCAAGCGGTCTGCGCTGTCTGCCCTTCTCGCGGCGTTCTATGCGCTGGTGCAGGGCGAGGCGATCAGCAGCGAGGCCGCTTGCCAACGCCTTCGATTGGCGCAGGTTCTTGTTTCGTTCTCGATGGGTCCCGACCGGGTCGAGGAAGCATTTCCTCTGGCTGATCAAGCTCGGATGCTCCGCCGTTGAGGTGGATGGCAAGGCCTGACTGAGCGCGTGCGGCTGACGCCTTACTTGGGGCGTTGAGCTGGTGGCCGCTGGCCTGGTGAGGATTCCCCCGGGCCGCTCTGGCGGAGCGGATCCACCAAGAACCTGGCGCCGTTCCACCGGCCCCGGCTTCATGGCGGCCGCAGCTGGGGCATCCCCACGCCCTGATGGTGCTGGGCACCAGCAGGTGCGCTGGGGAAAAATCACTGATGACAGCGGGCCCTCTGCCGGGTGCTGCGCCCGCCGCGGTGAGCAGCCCCGCCCTTCAAGGCAGAAACATGAGCCTTCCAAGGCCTGGGCGACCGCGATGGCGCGAGATGGCCTACAAGCCAAAGCCCTGCAGGCCGGCGGCGGGCCTGCGCCGGAGTGGCGATGAAATCCGGTGGCTGCTCAAAAAGCCCCAGGGCGATAGCCGCCAGCGAGCTGATCACCTGGGTCAGTTCGGTGGGGTCGCCCAGGCGGAAGCACTACTACCGCGACTTGGTTCCGCCCCGGGCTGGCAGTGCGATCCGCCAGGGCCTGGGCCAGCCTTCAGGGACTCCCCATCCCGGCGGACGGCTGGTTGCTGGAGGGGGCCGGCAGCCCGGTGGAGGTGAACCTGCAGCACCGCGACCTCACCAATCGCGCCCTGGCCAGTTCCTGGGGCCCGCTGCCTGCTGGGGCCGGACATCGAAAAGGGGTGGCGTGTTTGCCCAGATCATCGGCACCCTGGCCCTGCTTGCGGCCCGTGAGCGGCCCTTGATCGGCGGCATTCCTGATCAAACTCCGGTTCCGCGGCCGGCGCTCCCTGTTCGATGAAGCCGCCGCTGGCTGCGACGCCGGAAACCGGGATTCCGGTGCTGGGGGTGATGCCCTGGCTCGATGAACTCTTTCCCCCCCGAAGACTCCCTGCGATCTGCTGAACGCGGCCCGTAAACCCGGACGCGGAGCTGGGAAGATCGCCGTGATCCGGCTGCCGTCGATCAGCAATTTTCTCCGATTTCGATCCGCTCGAAGCCGAACAGAGCGTGAGGATGCGCTGGGCTGCCCCCGGCGAAGGCGCTCTGGCCGCCCCGATGGCGTGCTGATCTCCCGCAGCAAGCAGACACTGCGCCGACCTGGCAGCCCTCAAAGCCAGCCCATGGCGGCGGAGCTGGAAGCGCTTCGTGGCTGGGGGTTGTCCACCTGTTCGACTCTGCGGTGCCTGCAAGATTTGCTGGGAAAGGCCCTGGGAGGATCCCGAGGGGCTGGGGGTGGCGGCGGTGCCGGCGGGGGTGGAGGCACTGTTGCGCGGCCTCGGCTATTTATGCCGCTGCTCACCCGCTATCGCGCCGCCAAGGCCCTGCGCCAGTGGCCAGGCCCAGGCCCTCTGGCCCGCTTCCGGTGATTCTGGAGCTGGCGGGTTTCGAGTTCTGCACCGGGGCCTCAGCCAGTCTTGGAGCCCGAGATGTGAGAACGGCCTGGAGCAAAGGGCCATGGCTGACCGGCCTCTGGCCAGTGCGCCGATCTGGGCCTGGTGGCAGCCCAGCGCGCGGTGGGGTGGTGCCGGGCACCTACCGGCATGGGCTGTTGGAAAGTGGCCCCCTGGGCGTCGCGCTGGCGAGAATCAACTGCGGCAGCAACGGGAAACCGCCCGCCTCAGCGAAGACCAGCCCCACCACAGCTGCCAGCGCGAAGGCCCTGCTGAATCGTCTCGCTGATGCCTTCGAGGCCCACGTGAACCTGGAGCCGTGCTGGCTTTGCCCATTACGCCCAAAACGATTCTGCCACCCAGAATGCCCTGCCGCTCGGTTCGCCCCTGTTGCCGTGACCCCCTTCCCTGGTTTCAGGATCACCTGGCCCCGATTGGCCGCACTACCCTCGAACCCAGCGGCCGTGACTGGCTGGCAGCGGCGGCGGCTGGCAGGTCTGGTGATCCCCCAACCGGTTGTTCTGGGGGGAAGCTGCGCGGGCCTGCGAAATCGAGGTCAATGGGCGGTGTCGGTACGCGCCTTGCATCAGCAGCGTCGCCCTCCCGGCCCGCAGCCGGTGCCCTGGCGGTGTCTCTCGCCAGCGATCCCTTACTGGTGAGAGGCCGCCGTGGCAGGTTTCCGCTGGAATCAGCCCACCGCCCAGCGCACGGCACCGTTCGTAAAAAGACCGCCGCCCTGGCCGGGGTTGATCGAGGAACTTTCCTCCTTGAAACTCATGCTGGCAAGCGCGGGCGGGCCGGCCTGCGGCCGCATTTCGGCGAGGCTCGGCTCCAAGCGGGCAGGCAGGCCTTGCACGGCGCGCTGCGTAACGCACCTGCCACAAAACCTCCGCTTCCAGCGGCGCTGGGTGGGTCGATCGACACCCAGTTGACCGCCCCGAACCAGGCAACCCCCACGGGCCGCCTCAGAGCGCGCGCTACCACACCCGGTTCATGGCCGCATCGATGCGCAGCACATTGCAGCGGCTCGCGCCAGGCCACGCCCAAGCCTTTGCGCTTTGCCGATGGTTTTTGAAGTGCTCGATGCCGGGTCATGGGGGCTGCCGAGAAACCCGTGCCATCGGCCAGGCAGATTTCGCCCTGACGGGCGGCAGGTAGGCGCATCGAGGAACGCCTTCATCGAGCCGTGATGTCGCTAAGCAGAGGTCCTGGCTTTCTGGCTTGGAGGCGGTGCCGCAAGCCCGAAGCCGTTCGGCTTCCAGCCGGGTGTCGGCCTTGCTGATCTCGCGAGGGAAAGACCAGCCGCTCGAGCCACGGATCTGCGGGCAGGTCGATAGAGGAAATAGCTCTGGTCTTTCTGGGCCATCGAAGGCCGCGCAGGGAGCTGGTGCGCCCGCTGGGGCTTCAGCTCCGCCGGCAGCGCCGGGCGTATGACCGGTGGCGATCCGGCCAATCCCCCGCTGCTCGGCCGCACCACTCGGAGCATGGGCGTGAATTTTCACTTCCCGGTTGCAGCGGAGCAGGAAGCGGGGGGTCACGCCTGCGGCGTTAGCCCTCAACAAGAAAATCGATGATTCTCGCCTTGAAGCGTTCGGCTGCGAAATCAACTTACACGTGATGGGGCACCCGCCAACTGTTTCGCAGGATGCCGCGGCTCGACGAGGCCCCTCGGCGCAGGCAAGTGCCCTTGCCGCTTCATCAGCCAGAGGGTAGTCCTTCCACCTTGCCAACCGGCCTGCACCAGCAAGGCCCGCGCTTCAAAGGAGCTGTCGACGCCGCCGGAGAGACCCACCGCCACGCGCTGTTCACCCGGCCAGGCCGCGCAGGCGCTCGATTCGCCCAGCTGTTGCCTGGGTGGGGGAGGAAGCAGCTGGTCAAACCGGACGACCTCAACGCTGAAACGGAGCAGAACTAGGCGCTGCTCCCCATCATGGACCAGCCCGCGCCGATGCCGCCGTGTTCCTATGCCCGCTCCGGATGCCGCCCACCTGCTGGTGCGCTCCGAGCAGATTAGCGGCCCTGGAAGCTGCCCTGTTCGCCAGTTGGTCTGGCGGTGCGGCCCTGATGGAAAAGCGGCGCGCCCGCAGATTCAGCCGCCGGCTGCTGGCCCAGCCCGCGCGGGGCTGGCGCTGGCGTGGCTCGTGCTGGTGGCGTCCGGGCCACAAAAACGGTTGCCGAACGGGCTGGTGGTGGCGCTGCCCGGGAACTGCACTTGGCGGGGTCGCCGTGCGGATTTTCTGGTGCCCCTTCGAGGCGCCAGAAACCCCTTGGCCGCAGAAACCAGGGCGTTCATTGCTGCCTGGTTGGGGATTCCCGGCCCTGACGGGCTCCGCCAGACCCCGTTGATGCGCCCTTTGGCATCGATGCCCTGTTTCGGCATCGGCCAACACCTCGTGGCCGGTGAGGATCTCCAGCAGCTGTTCGCCGAGCGAGGCAGGGCCCCCCCCCCCCGGGGGGGGGGGGGGCCCCGAGCGGCCCAGCTGGTGCCATCCGGACGTTGCCCACCCGGTCTCTGCGCCGATGGGGGGCCGGGGTTCCTTGGGCGCGTGGCGCGCCTTGCGGCCAGCCAGACGGTTTTGTCATGGGATTGCTCAAGCAGGCCTGGTGCAGGAACAAGGCGCCCTTGGGCCTTGGGTGGGGGCCAAGCTGGAGCCGATGCGATTCTGGCCCTGCCCGCCGCCCTGCTGGCGACCTTGGCCTCTCGATCAGCCGCTGGGCCTGGGCGCTTTTGCCGACCGGAAAACGGCGCCCAGGCTGTTTTCTGCGCCTTGAGGCCGCGAAATACGGCCGGGGCGGCTGCTGGTGGTCGCAGGTAGCGAATCGTTACAGGGGTTGCGGCTTTGCTCAGCCTTTTGGTGCCAGCGCCAGGCCGGCTTGGCAAGCCTTCGGCTGCGCTTGCCGGCTGCCGCTTGGCGGCCGGTCCTCTGGGGCGGTAGCAGCCCCGGTGGGTGACTGGAGGCTGCCCTGGAGGAAAGGACCCAACCGGGTGCCTTGCCCTGGCTCCGCTGGCTGTTACCGGGGGTTTTGGGAACCGCCTCGATGCTGTTTTGCTCGGCCCGGGCATCGCGCCTTGGATCGGGGATCGGCGGGCGGGACGGGCTTGCGCTTGACGAACCTTGCCTGGCAGGCCCTGCAGGACTTCCCGGGGCTTGTTGGTGCTCGATGCCGATGGCCTCAAACCGGCCTCGCTGGGCGGAGCCGGCGGGGACGGCGGGCACCACCTGGTTGCCCAGCAGCGCCGGGGACCGACCTGGCTATGACCCCCCATGCCGGGGAATTTGCCCGGACTCTTTCCCGATCTCGCCGGGGCAGGGCCCCCGCTCGAGGGCGCCGGGCGCCGCCGCGGGGGCGTTGCCAGGTTTCCGGTGTTGGCTCCAAAGGGGGCTCGGGGCAGGCGTGGTTGGGGGCCCTTTCCGCCGGATTTGGTCGGTGCGCTGGGAAAAAAAAGGCTTTTGGCTGGCGGGGCCGGGCCGGGGCCGCCCCGCTTTGGGCCCCCCCGGCCGCCGGGGGGGGGGGGACTTTTTTTTTTGGAAAATTTTTCCCTTCCCTTTTTTTTTTCCCTTTTT
>Ga0163217_1099870_pt1 | contig 14060 bp, 6 predicted proteins | sample SynspAceP_FD_185933 | JGI IMG/M metagenome (GOLD analysis project Ga0163217, IMG submission 185933) | Saline lake microbial communities from Ace Lake in Antarctica - Synechococcus sp. Ace-P (PacBio error correction) | ecosystem: Environmental > Aquatic > Non-marine Saline and Alkaline > Saline ... | reverse complement strand
CGGTGATTTTCGATTGACTAAACCGGTGTAGAGAGCTTTTTTATAGGGTCATCAGAAAATAATTCACTCCATAGATTAACGTTTTTCCTGATTCAATACATTCTCAACAACAATTGAACTCCCTTGTCGGAAGATTCTTTTTCTATGGATTTAATTCAATTTTACTCTCTATCGGTATTGTCCTGTTTAATTTTTAATTCAACTAATTTGAATTTTAATTTTCGAAATCTTCTCCAAGGTTTCAACTCATAGCTTAGCAAATTGCATAATCCCTTGGCGCAAATACCAAGCTATAATAATCTTCTTTTTTCGGTATTAGTTACTTTCAAAATTTGCATAAGCAATTCTGTTCACCTTTTTGAATGATCTTTATCGTGAACTTAATATCGCGTTTTACTAGCTGCCATTATCTGTTCGTTTGAATTCAAATTTAAGTCTATTTCTGAAGAATCATAAATAATTCTCTACCTTGCTTCGTGGGGTTTTTTATTACTGTTGTGACTTCTACTAATGTTTTAATCTTAAACCATTGGTTCGAAGTAGGTCAAGTATTCTTTTCGAGTTCCTCCAAATGGTGGGGAAAAACTGTTTCTTTTTTCCCCCCGGGGGCCAAAATTCTTTCGCTCAACAGCAATCCTATAATTTTCCGTTTGGAGGCAAGGTAAATTCAAAAGTTTTTGTCCAGGGCATATTGCTTTCGAATGTTCGATTTATTGCACAAAGAAAGTTTTGCTCGATAAATTTAAATCATAGGTTCTTCATTGCTCAAAGAAAAATTTCTTCAATGAGGTGTTTTTCGGAAATAGTAGGATTGTTATTTTTGGAAATTAAGCAATGCCGTGCGATTTAAAATCAATAAGTTAATGGAATTAGAAAAAGCATTTTCTCATGTAAATATCTAACTCATATGCATTTGCCACCACCAGGAATTAGATCTTAGACTTTTTATCTTTTAATTGATCATGTATTCTTTTAGAGCTGGACTTAACTCCACCAAATCCCATCCAAATATCGCCTTCTTTTGATAACGGCTGTTCCAATAAATTTTTATCTAACTTCTGCTTTCATTTTCTTTCAATTAACACTACATTTTCTATTGTGTGTGTGTGTGAGGGAAACATATCTACGGCTTTGCAATTTTTATCACTTTTTAATATATACACCGTTTAACGCTTGTAAATCTCTAGCTTGTTGTAGCCGATTACAAAACTTACAATTAAACAAATTCGTTCCGGATCCATCTCCAACATGCGTTCGATTACAGCCGGATGCATTTCCAGCTCTTGGTAGGGTCAGTAATAATGACATCTGCTTTTCCATTTTCTTTTTACAAAGTCTTGCTGTTCAACACATCCTTCATATCTCCTGCAAAAAAGGCCGTATTGCTAATTCCATTCAATTCGAATTGTTGCCTTTGCATCCTCAATGGCTTCAGGGAATATTCGACACCAAACTTACTTTTTTTCGCCGATTTTCGCAACGCGTAATTTCGCGATGTTCCTGTTCCTGTATTATAAATCGTAAAACCGTTTGATCCGCCTGAATGTTGCGAATTTCAGCCGTGATTTGATATAAGTTTTCTGCTGTTCCGGAGTTGTTTGGTAAAAGGATTTAGGTCCCCACTTTAAACTTGGAATTTTTAGTTGGAATCTTGAAAGTCAGTCATAGCCTCCAACATGTGGATCATTACCTTTAAAAGTAAATCAACTTCTTGGTCACCGATTAGTATCGTTACCTTGTTCCATTTATTCATAAAGCAAATGGTGATCTGTGGAAACTCATTCAGCCAAATGTTGCATTAACCAATTCTATTTTCTTTTTTTCTTCCTTGAAGAAAAACCACGATCACAATTAATTCACCAGTTTGAAGCTGTTTCGAATAATTAAATTACGCAGTTAATCAGTTGGTCTCTAATATCAAAAAATGTCAATCCATTTGTGCTTTTGCATAAGCTCTAACTTGCCCAACCGAATTTTGATTTGACGGGATCAGATTGTAAATAACATGATTGATGTCTAGTACTTTTATCCAAATCGTCAGGGACATGGAATCCCAAGCCAATCTTGTCCAATTCGGTTTTCTTCTGGATTTCTACTTTCTGTAAACCATCGTTTGTTTAGAGAAAGTATATTTCTAATTTATTGCGGTTAATAAGTTTGTTTTAGGCGGCTCAAGGATTGGTCAAATCAGGCAATTCTATTTTTTGCCAAAACGCTCTAATTGTCTTTACTTGTTTGGCTTATAGGTCCCCAAATTGATCTTTCATAAGGAAAGGAATTGCCACTTGCAAACCTCACAGGGTTTCCGAAATGTCGCAAAAAGGTTCTACACGTTTTTCAGAATACTTATTGAAATTTAATGGCTTTGCCTTCAACGTAGTTTTCTTTTTTCTTTTTGGTGACTTTGGATGTCTACCCACATAACACTGGAACACCGCATGCTCAAAAAGATCACTAAAATCATCTACTTCGCTAATTGTTTTTTACCTTCGGCAACTGGCATCCAAAACAGTTACATTTTCCATATTGCGGAATAGTTTTTTCTTATTCTCTTCCCATGGTGCAAAATAGGTTTTTTAAAAGAGTTGTTTTTATAATCTGATTGCGTTTGTTCCTCAAAAAAATGAATTTCAAGTTTGTTGGAACGATTAATTTCGGGTTATTTAACTAATCTTGAGCATTTTATTTCTTTTACCTATCTAAGTGGTAGTGAGGTATTCCAATTATGTCCATGATTAATTTCCAGTGTTCTATTGCAGTAGGTGAGGTCTCAACAAAGTCAGCTAAGGCTTATTCAATTTTTTTTAATGAGTGGAGTTAAGTGGTGCCCTGCATTTTGAAAGGGTAACTATGTTGTAAATTTTGTTGTTAGATTAGTTTTCTAACATAGTGGTTATCTAAAATATTCCGTTCAAATATAGATATATTTGTATTTCATTTTGTAGAATTAAAGTAGACTAAGTAATGAGTTTAACAGTAGAAAAAATAACCGCTTCTAATCAAGCGTAGAGATGGAAGTATAAATTATGGGCGGCACACAAACTATCATCCACTTCGGTGGTTTTAGGCGAAAGGTGAGGTTGTTTCATGTTTGGGATGTTTAAAGGAAAGAGTATTATGATTTTTTAATCTGCTTATTCGGCTGTTAACCAAAGGTTCTTTTGTCATCCAAAGATTGTAAACGCCATAAAGAGCAAAAAAAAAGGGGCCCGAAAACATTAAACCTTGACTTCGCGAGCGTTTTTACAACGGATGTATTGGGCCTTTTTGAAAGTACATTACCAATTACTTTGACTATGACAAAGTGCTTCCAAATGGAATAACAGGTGCTGAGGCTGTGAGAAACGAAGCTAATTAAATTTATGCCGAAAGTGGGCATAGAGAAGAAATGGTATTCATGGAAGATGCTGTGGGCAACAATTATTGTAGCCAATGGAAATTTTCCACGGTCGACCACTAACAATTGTTTCATTTCAGATGATTCAAATGCACGTTAAAAAATTTCGGGACCGTTATACTCCTGGTTTATTGTGTTCCTTTACCAATTGATTTAACTGCAAACTAGCTGAAGCTTAAACAAGATAACATAGCCGGATTTTTTTAGTGAGCCGATTCAAGGTGCAAGCTTGGTGTTATTTGTCCAGATGATTAATTACCATGGCTGAAAGCCGCGCGTTTGTGCAAGAAAGCTGGTGTTTTATTATTGGCTGATGAGCGTTCAACCGGAATTAGGTATGAACAGGAAGTCTATTTGGCGGGTTTGCAAAGGATGTACTTGTTCAGGTAAAACGTGTGAAAGTAAAGCATGGTTTAAACCTTGATGTATTGTGATTTTTTAGGAAAAGGCAGTTTCAGGTGGTGTATTTTCCATTTTCAGCAGTTTAGCCAACGGACGAAGTTAATTGAATGTGATTTAAGGCAGGTCAACACGGTTTCTTACTTTTGGTGGAAACCCGCTTGGTTGTAAAGTAGCTATTTGCAGCACTCGATGTTTATTGTTTGATGAGGATTGACTGCTTAAAGCAGGAATACTCATAGGAGATATGTTTAGAGCTCGAAATCAATAAAATATGTTGAGGTGTCTTAACTTGGTTTCTTTGGTAGAGGTAGAGGAATTGTAAATGCATCGTGATCAATGATTCAGAGATAAGTTCTACTGCTTGGGATATTTGTGTTGGGCTTTAAGAAAATTGGTTTATTTTAGCAAAACCAACTCATGGAAATATTATCCGTTTTGCTCCACCATTGGTGATACGGAAGCAGAGTTGGAGAGAATGTTGAATTTATTATTCCTACTTTTGAAACCAATTCGAGAAGTAAAAAGGTGATGAACTTTTATATGAATCCGCTAAGCAATTAGCCTTAGCGGATTCCTTTTTATTGATATAATTTACCAAAGTTTGGGTAATTTTGATTGAAAGGATTTGAAATGGGAAAAAGATTTACACAATATCATTGGGGGGATTATTTTTGAGGAAGTTTATCAAGCAAGAAGTGAGGCTCTGGGAGGTATTGGTTCTGTTAGCGAAGTAATCAGGTCTGCGTTAAGGCTTTTGGAAAAGAAGAAGAAAAGAAAGAACAAGAGCTTATTAAAAGCACTGCAATGGCGAGAACAAAGTGGTTTTGTTGGACGTTTTAATCCAGATGAAACTTCTGAAAAAGAAATACATAGGCAGCATAAATGAGCAATGTAAATTAAGATTTCTAAACTCGCTAAAATCTGATTTTAATAGTATTGGGAATATACTTGTTTTAAGATGGGTCAAAAGTGCAAGCTATAGATATTATGTCTTATTAATTAGCGAGATAGAATTTTTGAACTAATTAATTATCTTGGTTTGGAAAATCAATGAAACAAAAACCAGGAGTGGATATAAGAGTTTCAAAAAAATTAAATCTTCAATCTTACTTTTTTATTAGAAAGTCCGAAAAACGGAATAATTGAAATAGTCTTTTAGAAAATTCTCCACAGGAAGATGGATTTAAAAATTGGTTTTAAAAAGATTAACTCTTATTCCCTCAAATCAACTACATTAATCTCTTCTTCAAAAATACCTTCTTTTCACTTTAGACAAATCCATGTCTTTTATAAAGCATTTGTTGCTGGTCGACCATTAAAAGAGACTTTAACTTTGGCTTTTACTTCAAGTTTTCGAAGGTCCTTTTTTTTCTGCAGTTTTCTTCGAATGGGCTTTGCTAGTTGAACCTTCCTGTTTCTGGATGCATACTCAACATCGCCAATTGATCGTCATTCAATCAAAGCTCTTTAAATCCACATTATGACTTCTTTTTTGTCATAATTTCATCACAGCAATTCTAGTTTGCTCCGTTTTCTAGCCTTGGATTTTCATTCCGCCACGAAAAGTATTGTGCTTTACCAGTCCATTTCTGTTGTTGCCTTCAAATTAAAGGTGTTCGCAATGAACGATACTTGGAATATAAAATGATGGTAATGTCCAACGATAACTTTTTGGATTGACAACAAAGTGTCTTTTAGTAGGCAGCCTGTATTTGATTTTAACGTTGGGATGTATTGGTGAGAAATTTCATAAAACTCTTCTGGATTTAATGAAAAGTACAAGGGCCATCATCATAAATGGGAAAAAATATTTATGTCGTCCAAACAAGCCATGCATTCCATAATATTGAAAATTAGAGCAGCGATGCGTAGTTTTCGTGTCGGTTTATAGATAGTAAAAAATCCAATTAAAAGATCGAATGCTAATTTCCACCCATAGCTGATAAAATATATGGCAGCCTCAGATTTTGCAAAAATTGAACTCAATGCTGAGCTCGAGCTTTCTGCTCTAAAAAATGGTTTTTGACTGGGTTCCATTTAACTCAAACCATCAGAGTTAGATTTTGGCGATGCCTCCATAAAAATATACAAATCACTAATTGCAACTGCGAACAATAATGAAGTGGCCAGAGGGAATGTATTTAGTTGATTCCTTTTTTATTACTTTAATGCTTCGTCAGAGCGGTGATTGCCAAAAAAAGCAGCCAATAAGGCAAGATCAAGTACAAGTGCGGTTGTTGGTAGTATGCTTTATCTATTAGGCAGGATATAGCTAAAACAAAGAAATATAGCAGATTGCTGCTTTTTAGGTATTGCCAATAATCATAAATACTGAAAAGCCACAAGCAAGCCAATTGATCACAATAGAAAGCAAAACTTTCCGGGTAACGTTGGATAAAGTGGCAAAGTCATAATAAAAATGAAACTTGTGGACTTGTAAGAATACGGAAGACAAAATTGATCTTTCAAAGATAAAAAGGGATTCCCATAAAAAGCAGATTCCGAAAATAATACGAAAAAGAAGCTTAAGGTGATTGGGTCTTTTTGGATTGGAATAATAATTTTTTTCAACGGTGTTCGATTTTGAAAATGTTGAAGGTAAATATTATCCTAAATAGTTTTAACTTTTTTCTGATAATTTCAATCAAAACCACCGCTAAAAGGATCAAATACAATTCCCATCCATTGCGATGGAATTTATATTTTCATGAGCACGCATATAGGCCATTGATTTACTGAGTTGGAAAGTTCAACTGCACCAACAATAGTTCCGGCTGCTGTTCCTGCAGAAGGCATTCCATATTGCAAAAAAGAATAGGCAGGGTAACACGGTGCCGAAATAGGGCTAACGGAATTCCGTAGCGCAGATAAAAATATTAATATGAAGTTGCCTGTATAGGCAATCAAATCCATAAATATAAAGATGATCACAAAACCTCCACTTAGCATCCAAAAACTACGGTGCAGTGCCTTCATATTTAATGCAACTTTGCCAGATGTATACACTGTAACAGTATAGGGAGATAGAAAGCAGAAGCCGAATAAAAATCCCAATCCATTTCAATTCATCTAAAGAAGTATTGAAGATTTTTTAGCAGAGAGTTGCGGGTTCCAAATTAGCACTACTATTGCCGCACTATTTTCTGCTAGAAGGTGTTTTTCGTTCAATCAACCATTCTTACAATGACACCCATCCAAGTGCTTTTGCATGCAGCCAAAACGATGGCAATTTTGGAAACATCGATATTTTTACGCATAAATAATAAAGCACACTGGTGAGACCCATTAGGATGTTTCCTGCTTCATCAGCTTCCCGCTTAGAATGCGATGCTAGGAGCGGCGTTGATTTGTTTTTACTCGCTCAACAATACGATGGACTAATTAAAAGTAATCCAACGATAGCGAATTGAGAAAAAGTAATTTTCTAAAGTGCTGGAAGCCATTGTTGTACGCCACCTTAACAATAGTTGCCAAACGCGTTAGCTGCATTGCTCCTAAGGAACACTTAAAAAACTCCCCAATAAATCGGATTTCCCGCATAGTCATTGAATCAAAACAGGCCGATAAAGATTTTACCTTATCGGCTGGATTACAAAGTTATTATAAAAATAAGATAAGTTTATGTAAGTCTTGGTTCAATTATTTAATTTCTTCTTTATCAGTTAGTCTCTTCAAAAAGGGAAACCCATTTGTTCGAAGCAAGAAAATTGATATATTGCATTCATCGATAAATTGATAAATTGAATTTAATAACTCATTTTCTATAATTTTCTCTACATCACTGGAAGTGATTTCCTTTTCGTTCGCCCTGGCTACCCAACCTCTTTCTTTCCAAAACTAACCTTTTTGATCAATTGAGCGAAAGCCTTTCATAGGTCTTTCGTATAGTCTTGATAGTTGGTCGAAATATCCATATCGTGAAGAATTCAACTGTTCTGTCTATCGCTTGTTCTGCTTTTTCTAAAGTTGCTTCCAGAAGTAATCCCAAAAACACGTTCGCCATTTACTGAGCTAATTTTCTTTCTTCCTTTCTATTTTATATCGGTATAAATTAGGTCCAATAATCGCCAAAAAGTTCTAGCGTTGGTCGATTTCGAAACAGCAGTTTAATTCGGTCCATTTTCCATGAGTTGCCCAATCGGTTTGGGGAACGCCTTTTCTGAATTCAAGCCATTCAGCGCATTGTTACAACACCACATTTAAAAATACTTGCCGCGGTTCATTAATCAGATGGTCTTTGATGATTTTTAGGAGCAGTTTTCAACAAAGCGTTTGTTAATATTCCTTCTGCAATTCGATCTTGTTAAATGAGCGCCTGCAGCGCATAGGTAATGTATTGTTCCAATACGTGGTGTAAATTGGCATCAGTGATTTCCGTTTAACAAATTTGTCGTTCGGGAATAGAAAGCAATCAACCTGTGGGTCTAAAAAACTGAGGAATTGCAGGGGATTCCTGGTCCACCATTCCTAGTTTTTCTTTGGTTTCCTCATTTTGAAACTACCGCTCCAGAGTTCATTTTCTGAACCGGTTGCAGGTTAGTTTAAAAAACTTTCCAAATGGCATTACCCCCACTTCCGTTCGGATTGATTTCTTTAATATATTTCCCAAGGGATTGGTCGCCTCATATAAAGCGGCCGCTCGATAAGAATTTGCGTGCGTCAATTACGGAACCACCACCAACTGCTAATAAAAAACGTGATGTTATTTCAGATTTGATTTTACCTCTAAAGCTCTCAATAAAGTTGTGGGTATTTTGGATTTGGCTTTCTATATCCACAAAATTCTATCCACAGAATGCTTGCTTAGTGCATTCTGGTAAACTTGGGTCAATAAATGCGCATTTTTCTTTAATGCTCCGCCCTCCATACAACATTAATAAACTTTTTGCATCGTAGGGATTTCCGTTGCTATTTTTTTTCTATTTGACTTTGCCAAATATGATTTTTGTTGGATTCTTATATTCGAAATTTAACATGTCTTTTTTTGTATTTAATTGATTACAATAAAGGTTACCACGTTTATGAGAAGAATTGTTTTTGTCAAGAAAGCATAAAAAAGCAAGAAATGAAATTTATCGAAATAAAGAGACATATTATGATTTTCAAACAATCAAAGGCCTTTCATTTATGTGGATTGGATCTACTAGTAATAAAATCAATTCTTCTTCACTTTAGAGATGTATTTCGCTAAACGAATCACTTGTTTTGTGTAACCAAATTCATTGGTCATACCATACATAAAGAACACGTTCTTCTGTCTGGGAGAAAACAATGGTAGCAGGACTATCAAATACTGAAACTAACAAGAATTACCAACGATATCAGAAGAAACCAATTCAGGATCACTGAGTTAGTAAATCTGATTCACTAATTTCCTTCTAATGCCGGCATTTCTCAATTACTTTCGTTCACTCTTCGAAAGTTGTTTTTCGTTTCAATGAAAAGGTTCATAATTGCCCAAAGAACCATTTGGCAGTAGGAACTCGCACTGCATTCGCAGCATTTATCTTTGCAAACTGAGGCAATACTTTAGTGAACCGCTTTTTCCGGCACCTGTTTCGTAATTACCATGTTGATTGCTGCAGAACGACCTTCTTCGAGTACTGCTGTGCATATTGTCCAATAAGTTTTGGTCATTTGTATTATAAGCATGTTACAGTTTCGATTGTGACCCTCTTTCTATTTTGAATTTATCTTCAATGACTTTCAATACAGGGAAACGAATGGCGTTCGTATTACAAGAAGCGCAGATAAATGGTCTCTTTTTCGATGTCAGTTTTCACCTGATTTACACCGTACACAATGTTTGGAATTTCTTTTGCCTGGTGCAGTCAAAATAACTCGTTCAACACCTTTAGATTTTCAGGTGTCTGCTCAATGCAGTTCTGTCCTTTAAAAACTCCAGTTGTTGTCAATACTAATGGCATTATTGATTCCATAAGCAGCAGTGTAATCAATCTCGTCTGGATTGTTTCCATTGATCATTTGAATTACCTGGACCTTAACTGGTCATTGTGCGTTCAGCAGTATCCACTTTCTACAATTCCTTCAAAGCAACCCATTTGAAACAGAGTCATTTCTCAATAAATGCGGGCTCTTTTTTCTAAAAGCTGCCTTCGTTGTCACCTCTCGTTACAATCGCTCTTAATCTTCAATTGTTGACCTTTCCACGTTGTCTGATTAGCTCTCTTCGCTGCGATACGGCCAATACGACCAAATCCATAAAGGATTACCATCTCTCGGCTCTAATTGGACTTTTTCTTTGGGCCAATTTCATTCCTTCTACTTATTAAGCTATGAAGTCCGACTTAGGTAGCGAAGTTTTCTTCCTCGCTAACCATTCACTCGCTAACTTACCCCAATGTCTATTTTTAGAAGGGAAGCTAAGTCTAAATTTCAAGATTCTTTTCGCCAATTCATGGTTTCGGTAATTACTTTACTTTACTGTTGCGGTAAAGTTTCGAGTGGTGTTGTGCAATTTCAATACTTCAGAACCTTTCACAACTAAAGTGTGACGGATATACCAATTCTACTTGATTTGTTTATGAAAGTAAACTTCCCAATTGCAGTTGATTTAACTCAACCGCCTGCATTTTTTGTTGGTCGAATACCAGTTGTTTTCAATCGCTTTCGAATTTCACTCGTAACCACAGGTTTTTTCATTTCTGTGCTCATAATTAATATGTTTAGATTTGTATGTGTAAAAAAAATGATTTCAATATCTCAACCCAAGTAGTCCTTTAAAAGTGCTTCTTAAGTGTTGCTAATTTATTAATTCTTTTTCTTTAATCTCTTCACTCGCTCTCTAGTCAATTGAAAACGCTCACCGATTTCTTCTAAAGACCAAGCAATGCTTTGCAATTTCGATGCCGTAAAACAATTTTAAGATTTTTCTCTTTTCTCTTGCTTGTTATGTGGCTAAGCTGCGCTCTACTTTCGTTGCAAAGGGATTCGTTCATCAATAAATTGGTCTGAACTTAAGCTAGTCGTAATCTTGTAAAACATTCCCAATAATGTACCGTCTTCACCTTCGCTAAAAGGAGCGCATCAACAGATACACTTCGACCTGAAACTTTCATCGGATTCGTTCGATTTTGTCTTTCAGGAGTTCTAATATATTAGCCAATCGTCTGAAGTTGGAGGGGACGCTCAAACTCTTGCTTCTTAATTGTGAAAACGCTTTTCTGATTTTATTGATAGAACCCAACTTGGTTTAAGGCATCGCCACAATCCTTAGATTGATCGGCAATGGCTTGTAAAATAAGATTGTCTAATCCACCAAACTGCGTATGAAATGGAATTTTAAACCCTCTTGTTCATCAAACTTTGTTGCAGCTTTTAATCAAACCTAAGTTTCCTTTCGTATGATTAAGTCAGGAGCGTTAATCTTGATTTTGATATTGCTTAGAAAACTGAAACTTACGAATTCGTAAGTTAGCTATACTAGCTTATCCAATGCGACTTGATCTCCTTCTCGATTCGAAACTGCTAGCTCGACTTCTTCTTCAAGGCATTTATAAGCCTTTCTTTCGCAGATATCTTGAAGGATATTTTCTAAAGGGGCACTCTCTCTGTATAGTTATAGACTTGGTTATCTTTAGCTGACGCATTCAATAAAGTTTTGATTTTGCCCTAAAATTGGAATGGCAAATGTTTACTTTTTTTTTACTTTAGATTAAAACATTAAATGGTCAATTAGTCTATTGGCTTCAATTTGTGAATGAAACAATATATCAATTCAACATGAATGATTTAAGTTAATGAACAAGCAATTCAACAAAAGGTCAATTTGATTAAAAGCTGGTATTGATTACTTCAATAAAAACTTCAGCCAGGAAGCTTTAGTCGGAAAATGCTCTGCCTGACAAATTAAAAAGTAGCATACTAGTAAATAAATCTAAGCTCATTTTGTATTCCAATGTCCCTTGCCTGACAAATAAAAAACTCCCGTAAACAAAAAAAAACGCGGAGTCATTATCATATATGAACTCCCGCTTTCTCAACTAAATAACCCAATTATTTATAAGCCTAAACCATAATAAGCTTGCTGCCCATTTGGGATACCAACGCCTTCTAAATAAAAAACGCCCCCTGTCTTGTCTTTTAAATATCTTCAGAAAATTGCTCCATGCTTCTTATTTCTGCATTGTCAATTTTTCTGGAATGATAAAATCCTTTTTCCAATTTTTCCTCATTTCTAAATTTACCCAGTTAGCCACCTTCTCGATTTGGAATACCAGAAGAGACATTTTAACTCCTTCAATTCATTTCTTTTTTTTGCTTCAAAGTCTTTTAGTTTCACACCCAATGGCGGAATAACTCTTTGGAATCATTTTTAATAATGTTCTGTATTGCCTCGATGTTTTTTAAGGTACACTTCTTAGTGATTAAATTTTTACCGTCTCTTCAATTAAGGTCAGCTCCCACTTAATCCACCTTGGTCTTTCTGGACCTTAATTTTTCTTGCAATGCAGGAATATTAATGACATCTAGCTCCATTCCCACTTTTTTTAATGATGTCTCCTTACCTATCAAGCCTGCTTTCTTTTGCTGAGCCTTGTCTGCATAGACCAGCTACATAAATTCCATTTCGATCGTCGATGTTTTTCTCCTTGGCCAATTTTTCAATCAATGTCTCTAATGTTGCATTCCGATGTATTGCTCGCTGAAAAACCGGATCCATATTCTTTCAAATCGGCTACTACCTTTTTTACAATATAGATGGAATGGCGAATTGGAATACCCAGTATATGATTCCTGTGTTCGATATGATATCCGCTGCATTGATTCCCACTTAATTCTCCCTTTGTATTTACCAAAGCTCACCACTGTTACCAGATTTACTGCTGCATCTGTTTGTATAAACGATTCGATGGAAGAAGCTCCATGTATAAGGGTCATTTCCTTAAATTATTGATGTCTTCTTCCTTTTTGCAGAATTAATCCTGCAGTTTACGGTTTGAGGTTAAGTTAAATGATTTCAACTGCCAACACCCATCTCCAACTCTTGTTTCATCAGAGATTGGCAAAGTCAACTTGTTGGTAAAATTCATCGCCCTTCAATGTTCAATAGCGCATGTCCGTGTTGGGTCCAGCCAATCACTTTGCTTTCGTAGGTTAACTAATATGTTTTAGAGTAAGTTGATTTTATTTGAATTCTCCACTACGTTGATGTTTGGTTACGATGTTATCCGTGTTGGAAATAAATAACACCAGATCCCTGCACTTATAACTTGGTTGAGGAAATATTTTTTCTGAACGTTTCCTTCCATAAAATAAATTCTCGCATCGGATCAAAACCCATATTGGTCAATTCTCGTGTTCCTCCGTTTTTGGACCATGAACAAACGGCCAATGAACAGTCTCATTTTCTGCGGCAGTGAACATAAATTCAACTCCCATCTCAGGAGCTCCTCCAACCATATTGACCAATTTAGTTGGAATCTTTTCTTTCAGAAGAGGAACTCGTTTTTGTATTGTTTTATCAAAAATCTTGTAACATGCAATCGAGGGGTAATTCCACTAACATGGCAGCAACAAAAACTAAAATAACTTTTTTCATAGTATGTTTTTTTTTGATTTTTATTAATTTTCAAATTACGCTGTAAGTGTTGTGATTTAGGCAACTGCCCGTTAAAAAATTGTTAACCTAGAAATTTAGTCAGTATTCTTTGCTGCTTAAATTAAGATTTTTTAATATATCCTTTCATGCAGTAAAATTTTTATAAATATCAAGCACCGGAAAACGATTTTGTTGATGATCGGACGAATCGTTGAAATAGGGCTTTCATTTTTATCGACTCAACAAATTCAGGCAATTATTGCGATAAGACGATTTGGAATTGGGGGCGGGATGGATGTTCATCCCTAATTCGGAATCATGGAAGCTGTTTAGATTTTTTGAAAAATGGTAGTAATTTACAAATTCAGATGGAAGCCAGGAAGTTTTATGTGGCAATGGCAGGTCGTTGTGCTTTAGCTTTTGCTGGAAAACTTTTGGGGATTTATTTAAAATTTCAGAAAGCATCTTTTATCCGCCAATTTGATGGAAAGCATGTTGGGGGGAAGTTCTCAGAATAATTTTGTTTCTTACACCCCAAAAAATGGGAAGATGTTGATTTTTTGAGGTGGAAGGTTTGGTTGATGGGGGATATATGTACATTTTTTAACAAAACCGGATTTTCTCCGCATTTTATGTGAAATTTTGGGAAAAAGGATTGATTTTTGGTTCGGATTTTTTTTAATTTAGTGGATCCTCTCT
>Ga0163217_1095768_pt1 | contig 14060 bp, 14 predicted proteins | sample SynspAceP_FD_185933 | JGI IMG/M metagenome (GOLD analysis project Ga0163217, IMG submission 185933) | Saline lake microbial communities from Ace Lake in Antarctica - Synechococcus sp. Ace-P (PacBio error correction) | ecosystem: Environmental > Aquatic > Non-marine Saline and Alkaline > Saline ... | reverse complement strand
GCTAAAGCAGTCAATCCTGCTGGGTTATCGGGGAAGCATTCAACTACAAAAGGATAGTACATTGCGATTGTAGAGGAAAAAATTTTAGGGAATTTCAGGAGATTTCCTTTACAATAAAAGAACAAAGCCAAGTACTGAAGTCGCTTACAGTAAAAAGGACAATAATGAAAGCTCATTTCTTAGTTGATGATTCAAGTTTTCATCAAAGGCTGATAACGCATTTGAAAGTCCCATATTACCGGAACTATTCTATGTCGAGCGCAAATGGAAATATGGTGACAATCTATACCAGAAACCGAGAATACAGCATCCGGAAATCATGAAGGAAATGAGGAGAAATTCTTCCTTCTCAATTTTTCCTAAGAGTGCAAAATCTTATTGTCAACTTAGGGCAAATCGAAAGCTTCAACACCAAAGAAATCTCCCTGACAGAGTGCCTATCAAGTTGGCAGGCCAATATTACAATAGCTTTCTTAGCCAAATTGAATACAATCACTGAAAGCTAAAAAGAAAGAGGGTGGATAAAACCCACCTCTTGGAGCTTAATCAAACAATAACCAAATAACCCTTACGATAAATCTAAGTCCCATTGAAGGCAACCAATTCTCCTGACTCACTGGACTTATTTTTTGCTGAACTCTGATTAGAGGTGAAAGAAGGATATTGTACCGATTTCAGTTAGTGGTTTAGTATATTCAAATCGGGCAGTCTGCTTTGTAATTTTTGTTTCATGGTGGGCCTTCAGAACAATCGTTAATGCCATTAATAATCCCAATGCCGCCACAAAAATATTTTTCTGAGTAAATGATTGAAGTAGTCATGGCTGCTTAATAAAGTTGGTTTAGCTTTTCTATCCTACTATTCCAAAAAAAGTGTCCCATTTTTTATAAATATTTGGATTTTCAGTTTTTTAATAAAAACAATCGAAAATATACTGTTCGATTACGTACAGGATTTCCCCACTTCGAACAATCAGTCGAAAAGGTTGAAGGCTGCAGTAATTGGAGATTTTAACAATGAGCGAAATCTTAAAATTTAATCATAAACAAAAAAAGCTCCTCACGCGCGAGCCTTTTTTGTTATGGATTAAAATGTTCGCATCCAAAAGCAAACTTCATTTGCCAGACGCCAATTCCGAACGCTCCCTTTTTTCAAGTTTAATATGCGCATAAAGCGGATGATCTTTCGCACCGGTCAATTCAAAGAAGACATCGTTGGAATGAGAATCCAAGTAAGGGGTATCAAATTCTGAAAACGTCTCCGGTAAATATGATCTTCGTATTGTCTCCAGCTCTAGAGATAATGGTTTAATCTCGTGCGGAGTTAAGGTTTGAGCCTCATCCACGATAAAGAAAAATATTGGAAAGCGATTTCCTCTAATATAAGGCCCCCCCCCCCCCCCTGTGGTTGGATCACTAACTATTCTCTTGGTTAAACCATTCAGTGATTTCTGAAATTCTTTATCCGGTCTCCTTGTATTGGTTCTGAATGAATTTCAAATTATTCCAAAGTGGCTCCATATAGGGATTGGCTTGGATTTGATATCTCCCGCGAAGGAACCGATATCTTTATTGCAAAAGTGGCACTACGGGTCTCGCTAGAAAATCTTGCGCTTGTATCTCTTCGTAGCTCCACCGCGGCACGGCTAGTGCCAGCAAAGTTGCCTGTACCTGCCACACCTTGAATCGAAACGAGTTTGATATTCGGATCCATGATCGCGTGGAAGGGCAAAAAGCCTGCTCCGCATTATTTTGGCTTTGATGTATATACGCCAATCGCTATAATCCACCCGCTCAAAGAATATTTTCTGAGAGTTGTTAATAAGTTAACAAACGGAGTTTTGTCCGAGCGAAGAATGTTAAAAGGCATTCCCCCACGCCTTTTAGGACCCAAGACCGCTTTAGCCTCTACAAAAAAACCTTGATCATACAGCTTAATTGATTACGTGATTATCACATTAATCCATCACATACTTGCCTGTATTCTCGAGCTCGCGATATTTTTGATTTTTCCAGTCTCGTAGTCTTCAGCATGGAATATCCAAAACTTGCTTTCAGTCGCAAATTAAATGTCTTTATGACCAGAAGCACTCTTCGATCTTTCTCAAATGCTTGAGGATATAAGCTGCGTCAAGATTTTGTGGATCGTTTTTCTCCTCACCAAAAAATCTCTTGGCATGTAACTGATTATCTGGATTCATCAGGACTCGAAAATTCCCTTTTCAGCTTTCATTTCAAGGGGTCCAGTTATGAATCATGTGGTCTTCAGACAGGCTTATCCAGTATCGGATAAACTTCTTCTGCCTCAAATTCTTGTAATTCATTGCCCTTTTTTTGACTGATTCAAGCTCCTCCAGCACGGTGATCCGGAATGGACCACATCGTGTTCGGCAAAATTCATAATGGAGTTGTGGTGCGTAGAGGATTACCAGGAAGTATCCAGCACAAAGATTTTCCGATCATTTTCGGATTTGGCTCTAGGCATGCGCAGGATTTGGAATAGTACTCTTTGACATAATTTATAAAATATCAGAGTTATAACACCTATTTCGATGATAAATTATGGTTAAACAAAATGGGTTGAAAAAAATCTTAGAACTTGACAATCAGTTAAAAAAAAAGGGGAAAGTTTAAAGCTTTCCCCTTGTTTTATTTTAACGTCGCTTCTATCCAACAAGGCCGAATATTCAATCTTGTCCCAGACTCTTCATAAAGCTTTTCCTCAGCATTAATCAACTCACCGCCAGCGCAAGTTTTTCTTACTTTGGCAAGCCATAATTTCTCTCAACTGAACCTCTGCTTGATGAGTGTAGATAATGGACTTTGTTTGCTAGCCCGATTCGGTGTGCTCGATCGATCGCTTGGAGCTTCGACTGGACAGGGTTCCACCACGTCCAGTAAAAAAGACATATTCAGCTTTGGTCAGGTTCAACCTACACCCCCGGCTTTAAGGAAATCAAGAATACCTTGATTTCTTTTGCTTGAAAAATTTCTACTTGTCCTGACGGTCTTTGGTAGCTCCATCCCTAAACATAGCGTAATAGCCCTTTCCAGATATCTTTACAATGGCCAGATGGCGAACAAATTAGACTTAAACACCAAAACTTTGTGCCCTTCCGAAATGGTAGATGGCAACATGTGAAGTGTCACGCTCCAATTGCCTGAATCTCCTTCATAGTCGTCTCTGACTAATTTTGATGATTGGCTATTGTGCGCAAGTGAGTCAGCTGTCCATATGTAGGCGTAAACTGCTGAGTATTCCCTTCCAGTAGATTGTATATTCGGAAGATGATTTTTTCTCCGATAATAGTTCTTCACTTCCTTGCGTAGACTTCCCTTTGAGGCCGAGCAGGTCAGAATACTTGACATTGAGTATCTCTCGGAGGTCCGTTGGCGACTTGTGATTTTAGCCTTGCTTAGAATAAAAGGACTTGAACATCGCATTCAGGCTGATCGCTGTATCTTGTTTTCCTCCTGTTTTTCAAATGGAAGCAGAAATTGCTTTTTGAAGGACGTCTGATCCCCAGGTAATCCTGGAATTGATTAAAATTTCATTTGAGACCAAAGGGTCCATTGGCCCCATTTCTCCACAGCGTACCTGTTCAGAAATGAGTTTTGGCTGACTCTTCAACTGCATGACAAGCGCAGAGATATTTACTCGAAGGATTCTTTGATCGCTTGAGATTCATCGCGGATTATAGTAATTGAAAAAAATTCTTCAGCCACATCGATGTCTAGCGAGGATGCCATACGAGGTCCAACACTAAAATCAATTCTCCAAATCTCCAGGGATCTTGATTCGCTGACTACCAGAATTAGACTAGATTGTTCAGTTCAGGTTTGAATTTCTTCGGCTTCAAATTCCCAATTATAAATCAGGGAAGTTGGCATGACCAATTAGCGGAAAGTGAATGTCGGATTCTTCTCTTTCTCAGAAGGCAAGCAGCGCTGAAGTTGGGACAGTTTTTCCCAAAAACCCCATATCATCAGCCAAGCATCCACCAAATTTGAACTCATTCAAAAAATCGAAGCCAATTGTATCCGCCTGCTGATAAGGACGAAGGGTTCCTTCAAAGGAAGTTCGGCCAATTCAATATTCTTCAATGGCTCAAAATCCCGTAGTCGCTCCCAATGTCCTACTCAAAGTCACCTGAAACCAGGATTGCCCTCCTCTCTCTTGAGCCCAAAAGCAAATGATGCTTTCGGAGAACCCATTCGTATCCTCAATTCCACGATCTTCCATGAAATGAAAGCTCTGAATAGTTTAAAAACCAAGAAAGGAATCACTGCGATTTCCCCATTGCAATTCAAATTCTGATTTTCCCTGAAGGAGTAACTTTCTTAGCTTGGCCAAAAGGCACTAGTAAAGCCCAAATTGCAATCAGCTTTGGACATCAAACCAGTCTATATTTTCTTTGACTTCAATGGAAAATTTGAGCACGCCCGATATGATATACTTGCCCCTTCGGATGGTCTTTTGCTTGATTTTTAATCGTTCGAAGATCCAAGAAATCTTCTTGTTTTCTCCGATCCATTCAAATCTTTCCGGTCTTAGCCGACAGCTAAACTTTCCCGATTTAAAATCCAGTCCTTTATCACGAATCAAATTTATGAAGGACTTTTCTTTTTGATACTCCGAATGGTTTTGAAAAAAGGTAAAACACCATCCTGTTTCCTCAAAGTCGTATGGTATTTCCCAATAGCTCCCCCATTGGAGTTTGCACAGGAAAATCTACTCTCCCCGATTTGAATCGGAGTTCAAATACCATTTTATCTTTCTTCATTTCGCTCCCATCAGCTCAAATAAATCTTTTTGCCCGTATTCCCTGGGAGTTCACTGATTGCAAATAGGACTTGTGGAGTGCCTCGCTCGATATGATATCAAAACCTTTGGCAGTGACATCGGAACTTGGGAAATCAAAATGGTTCATAAATCCACGATAATAACTAGGCTCTATGGGCGCTTGTCTATCACGATGAATTTCTTACTCAAAAAAGGCTTGAGCTTCCTTGCCATCAATGCCTTCTCAATTGAAAGCTGACCATTCCTACAAGCCAAGCTGGCTCATTACAAACTAAGTAGCCATTTTATATTTGGCCAATCTAAACTTTTTCTCCTTTGAACTTGAATCGAAGGCCCAGTAATGTGTGTCTTTCCTCATTTTTATGAAATGGAAAATGTACAGTAGCTCTCTCTGCGTTGACGATAATTCACTTGCCCCACAGGATTGCCATCGCTTCGCATTCAAAAAAGCTGCTACCAATAAGTAGCGGCATAATTGAGAAAGCTTCTTACCTATTACTTTCTCAAGCGCATCCTGTATCTTTTTGTCCTCTGTCTTAGGATCAAAGATCTTATGTAGATAATCTTTAGGCCTAAGTTCCCCTCGCTTTGATCATCGGCTTTCCAAAAGCTCAGGATTCATGGAATCGATCCATTTTGATCAAATCGTAATCTGCTTTATTTTAGTCCAGAATTCCAAAATTCTGAAGCGTTTGCGGCCACAATATTTTGGTAAGCCAAGGAAAGTCTCCCCTTCTCATCTAAATTAACACGAAGGATTCGACCAAAAGGACCAAGATATTCATGGCTATAGGATGGTATATACAATTTGAAGGCTTTCGAATTACGATCATGGGTTTTCTTGTGTGGGGTCAGCAGGGTTTTTTTTATAGGGAAAGCGAAGCAAAAGCTGCTGGAGAACCGCTGTTTTTGTGAATAAAAAGCCCTGTAGTTGCAACAATTAAGCTAAATTGAAGAATAAAGTAGCGTTCTCGCGTGTGTCAAAGATGTATTTTTAGTCTGTAGTAATTATGCATTTAAAACTTCCCATTGCCTGCCAACTTTGATAAATACTGATTTATCAAGTAGCAGTAGTCAAACTAAATGGTGCCAACGTTAAATGGTTCACCAAAATATCCCATGTGCTATTTGAAATCAAGGGATTCTCTCGTCTAGAAGAATTGAAAAAGAGGAAATCTCCTGGAATAGTAATGCGGTAAACCAGGAGGATTCGAATTAGCTATATGTATAACGTTTATTAGTTGCTCAGTTGAGACCGGCGTCTATTCCTCATTTATGTTCGGGCCTTTTTTCTCGGGAAAAACATATTCTGAAAGGACAAGGATAATTGCTACTCCATAAATATCGAGCCATCCGCGATATTAAATATTGGCCAAAGCGCAGTATAGCTCTCCCCAAGAGGCATCCGATTCTGGAAGGTATCCCTCCCAAATATCGAAGTAAAACATATCTAACTACTTGCCCATGAAACCATGGTGAAGGCTGCATCAAGGGAGCATTATTTCAACCAAACCCCATAGAAAAATGGAGTCAATTAGATTCCGAAATAGCTCCACCAGGGATCATCGAAATACAGGGAATATATAGGCGGAGTGCTGCCTTCTTATCAATAATATAATAGAGGTAATAAAACCAATTTCCCACCATTGCTACTAACCGAAAATGAAGTCAGTTCAGCAGGTTTGCATAGTCTGATCCAAGTTCCATTCCAAATGCATTCCCGGATGGTGGTATAGTGCAATTTTAAACCAGTCTCCCAATTACTGGACTTGGCCCGGCGTGCCGAAAGTCCATTTTGGGAAATGCACCAGCATTTTAACCGATTGATCTAAAAGAATTACAAAAAAAGAGCAATCCGAAATATTTCAGGTAAATTCATAGTGAAAAGTCGAGACCTTAGGCCTTTTCTACTTTATAGAAATGTTAAAATCGTCCATCTCCAGCAAAGATTGCATTTTCCAAATGTATTATTCAAAGGCTCCAAGCTTACCGCTTGGGTTCTCTGGCTCGATGTAAGTTCCGAATCCTGCAAACTGCCAGCATTGACCCAAATCATTATCGTCAGCCAAATTGGATTTTGATCTTGTCTTGAACTTCCAAACCTGTCTTTTCGAAGATTCTGGATCGGTTGACCAAACCGAGCGATTCCTGGGTCTTGCTTCAACTCCTCGTCAAACGTCACTCCAAAAGCTTACAGGCACACCCCGTCAGGAAGCTACTGACCAGCCGGGGATATCCTTGAGAAAGAAATCAGCACTTCTTCAACAGCAGCCAAAGCCCTCACCCTCTAGATCAACATTGATTTTTCCGTTTCGCTCCGATTTCTTGCAATTTGATCTTGTCCCCAAGAAGTTGATCGCCGCTACCACAAATCGCATCTTTGGGCCTAGTTTTTTACCCAAAAAGCGAAGGTTTGGTTTTACACTGTTCACCCAAAAATCCCTGAAGCATCATTGATATATTCGATGGTTTGATATTTACTCGATTTGATGAGCTCTTCCACGTGTGGAATCTTGTGCCATGAGTTTGGCACTCAAAAACAGGAATCAGGGATTCGCTGAAGCGGTTGACGCACTTCATTTTCTCCTTCTTTCGGAAGTGAATGAAACAAGCCGAAGAGATCGTTTGGCCCAAGTGCCAGCTTCTTTCCAAGCTCTTTGTTGATCAAAGCGGCGTCTGCATTTCCAATCAGTCAAGTGAATTGACGTCAATCGTCGAATCACCAGTTTCGGTCATGGTTTTGAAAAACCAATCCGAATAGAATGGCGCAAAAAAGCAAGACATTCAACTGCGACAGGCTCAGCAAACACTCATTTAAAGTGTCTCGAAGCAAAGCCTGCTTATCCGCATTCATATCACCTTCTCAGAATCGTTTTCTGGCGGAGTCGCACATACCAATTGACAGCTGGTCTACGTAAGTCCATGATCGCCCGTGTCGCCTTGTCGGCGTCGTAGTTGTCCATGGCGGCCTGCGACTTCAGCGATCAAAGTCTGCCAACTTAGATACGATCACATGATCGAGCTCTGTCCGCTCTTTCACTGGTACCGCCTTTGTCGAATCATAGACAAACGCATCCAAGATTGGCATAAAGCGCAAAGAAATTATAGTATTCGTGTAAGGTCCCAAAGGAAAGCGTTCGCTCACTTTCAGTCACTCCGTCCAGATTGAATTTTAGGTTGTCCCAAGGATTGGCATTGCTGAGCATGTTACCAACGTACCGCGGTCTGGGCCATATTCCTTAATTGTCTTTGAAGGGACCACTTGCATTGCCCAATCGCTGGACTTTTGTTTCCCATTTTTATCCAAACCAAGCATTTGCAATCACGTTTTTGAAGGGCTACGCTATCAAAAAGCATCACTGAAATTGCATGGGCAAAGTAAAAAAACCACCCTCGCGTCTGATCACCCCTTCGGCAATGTAATCTGCTGGATAGTTAGCCTTGGATCTCCTCATTTTCAATGGGTAGTGCCCACTGAGCATATGCATCGCTCCCGTGTTCAAACCAAACATCGATTAGATCTGGCTCACGGAACATCTTTCCCTTTGTCAGGAAACCCAAGATTCATTCTCATCCACAAATGGGCGGTGGCAGATTTCAATTTCTTTTCCTTCATAAGGAGACTTTTCCATAAAACCCCCTTGGAAATCGAGTTCTTGATTTTTCAGCTTCCAGAATCAAGCAATCGAGGGCCGATACATTTCTCCTCATTACCATTCTTCCGTTCGCCAGATAGGAAGTGGAGTTCCCCCAGAATCGGGATCTACTCAAGTTCCAATCCACCCAAATGCTCCAGCCAGTTGCCAAACGACCTGTTCGGTGCTTTGGCTTCCAGTTGATCGTCTTATTCAACTCACTAGTCGCATCCCTTATAAGCTGTGTTTGATAAAAACCAAGCTATCCATGCGGATAGTACAATAACCGGTTTTGTCAGTTCTCCAGCAATGTGGATAAAGTGTTGTTTCGTATTTTTCGACCTTAAAGGCCTTATTTCATTTTCAGGATAATGGAGATTGATCACATTCTGTGTTTTTATACTCAGGCAAGTTTCTTCGTCCTCTTCCAGGTGAATTTTTTCACATAGAAATCAGCTGCTCCATACTGCTTATGTGCAGTAATCGATATGCTCAGCGATTTTAGCAACCAAGTAATTCTCCAACTACTGGAAGGAAATTCCTTGGCTTATCCACCACAGGCAAGTCTCCGCCTTTTTCATCTTTCACAAAGACCGCCCGGCCACATTATCTGCACCAAAAGTCCCGAAAGTCATCCCGCAACAAAATGCCTTTGCCAAAATTGTCACGATTCCCAGTACCCATTCTTCGGTGGTCACATAGTCACCGGAAATAATTGCGTAAATCTGGGTTTAGGTAGCGCCAATTCCGCAATTGGAAGAGCTCTCATTACTCCCAGCGAGCATATCTTTTCCTTTCATTTCAGCGATCACCTCAAAGGATCAAGCTGTATCTCCTGGATTATAGCGTCGCCAGTTTTCAGTTCAGCGGCTTTTGGATTGAAGACGCATTTATGCCGTAGATTTCGCCAGAATAACCGTAACCACCATCAAAAGTGTTAGTGGGATTGAAGGTCTTCACTCTTACATAAAAATCGAGATTGCTCGCCGATTGCTAAAGCTGAGTTGGAAGGAAAGCTCCATGGCGTAGTCGTCCAAGCTAAGATTTAGGTATTCTCTTCACCTTTCAGTTTTAAAACTGCGCTGTGATCGAAGTTGTCCTTGACATCCTTGTAGGTACCCGGTTGATTGAGTTTCGTGCGAAGACAAACCCGTCCCTCGCTGCGGAGAATAGGCTGTATAGGTTATAGCCCTATAAATCAAACCTTTGTCGTAAAGTCGCTTGAGCAGACTCCAAGTGACTCGATGTACTATGGCTCAAAAGTGAATATTAAGGATCATTCCAGATCTACCCAATAGCCGATTTTCTCGGTCAAGTCGTCCCATTCGTTTTGAATCGCATGACCGTTCCTTGCACTTGCGGTGTATTCCTCCAATTGAGATTTTTTTCCAATATTCCTTTTCGTGATGCAAGTTCCTTTTCAACTTGGAAGTTCCAACCGGCAAATCCCATGCGTATCCCAGCCACCTTTTCGCTTCACTTGATAGCCTTGCAGGCGGTCTGTAATCGGCCAGAAATCTTTGAGGCGGTCCGGCGCCATTACGCTGGTGGATTCCTGGCGTTCCATTTGGGCGAAGGCGGAACCTTCAAAAAAAACGTTAAAGTCCCGCTCCATCTCGGTTAGATACCGATTTTTCGAAAAATCTGATTTTTCTTTTCCAATACGCTAACACTTGACTTGCTCCCAATCTGGGGATAATCGACCGTTGTGACTCTTGTATGTCTTCACAATGGTCCGTGTCTGTAGGCAAGTAAGGTAATAAAATAGTCTTTTGGCGTGCCCCCGTCTGAAAAAGCGGGGTTCGGGGGCTATCCGGCCTCTTATCGGCTTCCCCGATAACTATCGGGTTCGCCGATACACGCTGCTATCCCTCACGCGTTCAAGGAAAACCACCTTCCTCAAAAGCAGGCCACCAAAGATAGTAGAAAAACCCTTTTAGGGAGTCGGAATCAGAAAAAAGAAGCCTCCATAAAGTGAGAAAATCGAAGTTAAACTTGCTTGCCGATAGGTATTGAAAGCTAAAAGACGGAAAAGCAACAGATTGATTTCTGGATGCTCCTTATTGCATCGAAATATTTTAACGAATAGTGAATGCTCGACCACCGCCTATTGCGTTCAAAAACTCCAATCCTGCAGTTTTGCTGAACATCACGAGTTGCTGTAGCCTTAGGAAGCTTAGCAATAATCCCATATTTCATAGGCGTCATTCCCCCTTCAAAACCTCCCGGGCGTCTTCCAGGATTCGAGCGATGGGGTTTTTAGCTGCCGCATCATTTTGAGTTTATTTTCCATCGATCAAAAAAAATCTCATTTTCTTAACTGGAAACTCGGACGAGTTTGCAAGGAATCAATTGCGCAACGCAACAGTAGCCTCCAAAAATAAACGAAAGCCATATCCGGAAAATTCGAGACTTTTCTGGGCTGTAGAAAGCGAAGAATAGTTAAGCATTCTTTCCTTTTCGATTGCTCCTGAAAATACTGATTCAGCCGTGTATAACCCAGCGCCCTGATGAATCGCCTTTTCTGCTAAAGGCTCGACTAATCCGACCATTTCCATCTTCAAATGGGTGAATACTTCAAAATACAAATAGGCTATTCCTGCCTCTGAGAATTGGATTGAGGATCACTTTTGCGACCGTCAGCTTGCTCTTCATTTAAACCATTGAATAAAAAAAATGTCTTGCTCAGATAGTTCGATTGCAAAAAGTTGCCAGCACACTGACCCATCATTTAGCGATTCCCAAAACTCCAATGAACTCATGAGCCGAGTATGTCGATTTATTGCGGCTCAAAAAAAATATCATATAATGAGTCGAATTAGGCGCTTAGATCGGCTCAGATGAATTTTCCCCTTCCGATTTATCATTTCCAGAAAGCTTATCACCCCTTTTCTAAAAAGTAAAATAAGAAATTTTTTATTTACTTTTCGTTGCTAATAATAGGATCGAAATGAACCCAATCAAATTCCCTTTTACGCTACCCTGCGGAGCAATCCTTCCCCAATCGCCTGTCAAAGCTTTGCCATGACGAAGCGGATGAGTAATTCAGGCCATTATGAAGCCTACCATTGCCCACCGAGCATTTTGTATCGCCTTTGGGCTGAGGACTGGTGCAGGATTATTGAAATTACGGGAATGTAATGATTGATAAGCAGCACATGGAATCGCCGGTAATGTGTACTTTCGGAGATGAGGCCATGCTCCCAAAATTAAAAAAAAATGGGGCAGCCGCTGGAAAGGAAAATGGGAATCAGTTTTGGGCTACAGATTTCTCATTCCGGGAGGGCAGACACCAATCGATTGTAAATCCGGTCTAAAGCTCCCTCAGAAGTTCAAACTAAATAAAATCGTATTATTTGGAAAAGCCAAAAGCAATGTCCGGAAGACCGATATTCAGCAGGTGATTCTGGCTTTCGCCCAAAGCTGCAAAAAAAATCGCCCAAAACAGCTGGGTTTACAGGGAATCAGATTCCATTCTGCTCATGGTTATTACTCAGCGAGTTTCCTATTCTCCTTCTACCAACCTTCGGACTGATAATGGGGAGGTAGCCTGAAAAAACCGAAAGTCGACTATTACTCAGTATTGTAGAAGAATGTAGAGAAGAACTTGGCGAGGACTTCCCCATTTCTCGGTTAAGTTAAAGCTCCTCCGATTTCAGCGAGGGTGGATTTACGAAAGCTGATGTCACTCCAAAGTGGTCACAATGTTAGCAGAAGCAGCGAATAGACTTACTGGAAATTTCAGGAGGCACGTTATGAGAAGGCTTGCTTTTTCTAGGAGATGAGGGAAGGAAAGTGAAAAAGGAAAGCTACCAAAAGAAGAGAAGCTTATTTCTTGGAATTTGGCGAAAAAGGTAAAGCGGAAATCAGTCAAGTTCCTCTGATGATCACGGGGGGATTTCGAATCTTTTGATTTTTGAACGAAGGTCCTTACCGGCTACGTGAATGTGGATCTAATCGGAATGGGAAGGGCCATTTATCAGCACCATAGATTCTATAAAAGGATTTTTTGAAAAGAGAAGTTCCGTATTTAGACAATCCTCCAGTCGCACAGGTTTTCAAGGTCTTGCGAAGATTCTGCGGAAGGAGGCTTTTATGCCAGACAGCTAATCAATCTAGCCGAAGGAAAAAAGGCCTTCAGAAAAATCTTAATCCAATTGCCTGCTCGATGTTTATGGTAAATCCCTGGAATTCAAAAAAGCCAGGCCAAAAGAAAACCGTTGAATTGCACCCACAGTTTTTCAAAAATAAATACTAAAACATGTACTATCTTCATCGGTCACCGACATCAAACCATTCGGACAATTAAAATTTCACCTTTGGTTCCATCTTTTTGCTCCAGGCTCTCTCATAAGCTACTGAAGTGAATCACCTTTTTCAAATCCACTAAGGCACGCATGTAAACTTCATCATGTCCACAATCGTGGGAGTTCCCCCATTTGCAGAATTACATCTCCTTTTCATCAAACCCAGCAGCCTGTGCTGCTTATGCTTCAGACACTCCATCTATTCGCATACCTTTCCCATTCGAACAAAATAATCCGGAACTACGCCAAGTGAAACAGGAAGCGAGGGAGGAATCCCATTACTATCCTTGGTCTGCGTAAAGGCTGTAATTTCGGCTTCTGAATCCAACTGACCTACAAATCGATCAATGTATTTTCACGACAAACAAAAGACCGTCATAATTGATTTCAAGTCAGAATCATCCGAAGGACGATGATAATCGCTATGCTGTCCGTTAAAAAAAGTGTAAAAACAGGTAAATCTGTAGGTAAAAAGAGGTGTGATCAGAGGGCCGACGCCCGGATTTCAGAACGTTTACCAACTCAACTATTCAGCATTGACCAGAATCCAAAGCAGGCAACAAAGAATGGGCGGTCCCAACACCATGATGCGAGTGTCTCTCTTCTTCATTCTTCCCACCATGTCCATAATTGATCATATAGTTCACTTGAGAAAGGCTCAATGGTTGGATTTTTTACCAAAATTTTAATTGGAACCCCAAAGCTCCATTTTCTTCTCCTGAAAAAGCAATAATAGGAAGGTTGGAGGCAGTGTTTTTCATTGCTTCAATAGTTTGCCAAAGCGACAATGGCTGCCAGTCCCTGAAGCATTGTCATCTGCTCCATTGTGAATTGCGGAATCTCCGCGGGAAAGCGAATTTGGGCCTCCCATTCCTAAGTGGTCAAATGCGGCTCCTATTACGATCGTATTTCTAGATTTATTATCATAAATCCGATGACATTTTCTTCCGGTCCACGCCTTCGCCATCTGTCCCAATAACTGCTTCTTCATGCGGATTGTTGGTTTAGAAACCGTTAAAAGGCTGGAAAAACCCTTTCTGTTCCTTGGCTCCAAACCGGACTTCTTTGAAAACTCCTCGGCTAGATAGTCGCAGCTTTCTGCTCGCCTGCAGTACAATTGCTCGTCCCCCTAGGTCGTCCTGCGCCAAAAAATTATAAACAATCAGCCTTTAAGCCTTCTAGTAAACTTTGATCCGTCGGTACAGTTATCGCAACTGTGTGAAGAAAGGCAAAATACAAGTAAAATGAGGGTATACTTCGATTTTTGAGTCATACTTGAGTTGGTTTTCGCTCAAAGATAATAATTGGTTATCTT
>Ga0163217_1044594_pt1 | contig 14063 bp, 19 predicted proteins | sample SynspAceP_FD_185933 | JGI IMG/M metagenome (GOLD analysis project Ga0163217, IMG submission 185933) | Saline lake microbial communities from Ace Lake in Antarctica - Synechococcus sp. Ace-P (PacBio error correction) | ecosystem: Environmental > Aquatic > Non-marine Saline and Alkaline > Saline ... | reverse complement strand
GCGCCGACGCCGACGAGGCCATGCCCAAGGACTTGCAGGAACTGGACCGGCTATATGCGCCAGCACTACCGTCGATGCCGGGGACTGGTGGAAAGCCAGGGCCTACCGGCGCTGCCAGCACCGAAGCGCTGCCGGCAGACCTGCTCGACGGACTTCAAGCCAAATGGCCTTTCGTCGATCTGCGAGGATGGAAGGCATGAGCCGATCGGCCGTCCGGCCGCAACGCCAACAGGTACGCCAAGAGAGGTTTTCTCGCCAGCCTTGTCACCTTGCCGTTTCGCTTTCTCGGCGTGCTGTGCGGGTCGCTGTTGCTTGATGCATCCTGATCGAATGGATCGGCACACCTGTTCTGGCCGCGAACAGGGTGGCGCCACCGCGCAAGACATGGTGGGCCTACGAAGCTGGACCAGCTATCGGACCTACTTCACCCGCAGGTGGTGTTTGGCAGGAACCGGCGCACCGACCCATCGGATTGTCGAGTGGCCGTATGAATGGGTCTTCCTCAAAGACCGGGCTGCTTGGAGTGGGTGCAGAAACGCCTTCCGCGCAGCCCCAAGCGCCGCAGAGCCACTCAGACCAAGGGGATTTCCAGGTACTTACTCTGAGGCCAGTTTACTATCCACCTGGGAAGCTATCTGATCCGAGCGGCGTACACGGTGCTGGTGTTCTCGTGCGCTTGCTGGTGCTGTGCCTGATGCTGCCCACTTGTTCCTCATGACGGCTTTCACGGGGGCTCGTGGACGGCCTGGTTACGCCGTGACATCCGCCGCCTTCCGGCGCGGGGCGCGAATCCGGCTTCGTCTAATCAACCGCGCCAAAGGCGCCTTGATGCCCCTGGTGGTACTGCCGTGGGCGGGTTCTACTTCGTCGTTGCCGATCAGCGGAGTCCAATCCTGATCCTGCTGCACAGCGCCCGTCCTGCTGGGCGTGGCCGTGGACGTGCCGCCGGGAGCTTCAAGAAGTAACCTCAGCGTTCGGCCAAGGAATGCGGTGCACCGGCCTTCTTATTGATTGCGGAAACGCATTCCCTTCTCGCCGCAGCATCACGCCATCCATACCAACTTCGGATCGCGCGATGGGCACGGGACGGCCAACACAGCTTCGTCCGGTGGCGCGCCACTGGCCTCCAGCCCTGGCCTGCCTGCTAGTGGTCACGCCAAGCGACGTTCGCCCACTGATACCGCTGTCCGAGCATCGCGCAGCTCGCGGCGCTCGTCCGTTCAGCTTCGACTGCTCGACGGGGCTGGCCGAGCCAGCGAGCCGCCTGGCCGGAAGCAGACACTCCCGCTAATCACTTCGACTACGCGCGGCTGCGCTCGAGGCACATCGAGCGTGTCCGCAGCGGCATCCTCGACTACTGACGGCCGCAACGCTCACAGCCGCGCGACCCCCACAACCGCTGATCGGCGATTACGCCAAAGAGGGCGGAGGACGCGCCATGAACGAGCGATTCAGGTCGCCGCCTTTCGGCCAACAGCGGCTCGGCCTGCGAGTTTCCGTCGTCCTGGTCGGCGACGTTGGTCGTCGTGCATGTTGCTGCTGGGGCGTATGGCCACTTGCGCACGGCCTAGTCGGCGGGCCGGAAGACAGCATCTCCCAGCGCCAGTCCTCGGCGTCGCGGTTCGATTTCGTCGCGATGTACGGTTCGTGCTGACGTTTTTTCCTTCTCTCTTGACGCAAGAGGATTTCCGCCATGACTTTCCGTATTCATCTTCCACTCGCTTCGCCCCCGCCTGGCCGGCCTGCCCCTCCGTCGCCGTGATCTCCGCGAGCCTGTCCGCCGATCGTGCAGGGCCCAGGGCCTGCCGACCATCGAAGACCCCGTCGCGGGCACCGGCAGCGGCATCATGGAGACGCTGCGCAATTACGGTTACGACTCGTGATGCTGGTCGCGCTGCTCGTGGTCGCCTCGATGTTCGTTGCGGTCTGCTACCACGCCTACAGCACCTATTCGGAGATTCACATCGGGCGCAAGACCGGGGTCAGTTCGTTTGACGGGGTCGCGATCGCGCATCCTGCTGGTCGTGGGCATCTGGCTGCTCACCGAAGCACCGGCGTCCTGTTAAGGAGGTACGGGGCGATGTCCGGGGGAGCCAGGACAGCCTGCACGACGGCACGGTGAACATTCCGCGCATCGTCTGAACGCCAACCCGTCGTGGTGCGCGGGGCTGACGGCCGACGAGCTGTGGGTCTGCGTGGGGCTCCTCCGCACGGTCGGCCTGGTGCTTGGCATTCCGCTGGCGTGGCTGGCGTCACGCTCGCGATGGTGCCGACCCTGATCGTTGGCGGCTATCGGCATGGGCGTGTCGTGGCGGCGGCGCGTTTGCGACGCCACAAGCGGGGGCGTCCCGAATACCTGGCCTGTTACCGGCACTTCAGTCGGTGGATTCGCGCTGCGCCATCCCGCCCTCGCGCCTACACGGCGGCAGGTCGCTGGCTCACGCGGTCGGGCTTACTGGACGGCGCGCAGGAGCTGCGCCATGAGCCGCTTCAAGAAACGAGATCAACGCACCTGCAGGCGCACATCAAGACCTTGCGCCTGGGAAGCCGGCGCGCTTGTTCGTCGTCGCCCTGGTGCTGGGGCTTACGCGGTGGAGTGCGGCCTCGCGATCTGACATCCACGTGCCACCGGACCTGAGTTCGGCAGGCGTTGGCGCAAGTGGTGGGAAGTCCGCGGAGTCGGGTCTACGCCTTCACCTTCTATGTCTTCCAGCGCTTCAACGCTGGCCGACGAACGGCGAGACGGACTACGCGCCAACATCCACGCGCTGTCCCGGCCTACCTGACACCCGGCTGTCAGATATTCCTGCCGGCGCGACTACGGCAAGCGCCGCAGCCACGGCGAACTGCGTCAGCGCGTGCGGGGCATCTACGACGATGCCGGGTCGCGGCTTCGGCGACGACGACGGCGCGGCGTCCGCGTGGTGTCCGACGCGACTGGATTCGTTCAACTGGACGTTGACGGCCGACGAGTATCACGGCGCGAACAGGTCAGCGCGCGCGTTGGTGCGCTACCCACTGAGGGTGCGTCTGGACATCGACCCGGATGCGCAATCCCTTCGCCTGGCGCTGGACTGTTAAGCAGCACCCCGCAACGCATCGCGCCGCAGGGGGCAGCCGCCTCCGCCGTCGTGGTCCCGGAGGTCCCGTAAGGAGTCCGCGATGAAACGTCTTGTTCTTAACATCCTGGCAACCGCCACCTTTGACCCTGGCCCTGATCCGCAGCGCTCTGGCGGCTGGAAATTCTGCGCTCGGGAACGGTTTGCCGCGCCGTTGGCTTCGTGGTCGGCACGAGCGTGTGACTTCATTCGACGCAATGTGCGTGTCGGCGTGCCCGCTCGTCTGGGCGACCGCCTTGCGCGTTGCAATAGCGCCGGCTGGCGCCCTCTACCTGCTTGCGCGAAAAACGATTTGAGCCGACCCGCCTGCAATTGCAGGATGCCGACACGGGCATCCTGATCTCTCGACATTGCCGCCGAACCTGGCGAGGCGCCGCTGGAACCCGTGCGCATCCGGTCGGATGGGGCGGGAATCGGGCACGGGCCCAAGCGGCTACGGCGACACCGGCAACGCCACCAAGCGCGACCACGGCGCGGCTCCCCGCGCGGGAGACGCCGGTTTCCGTGGGTGCGACGCGTACGCCGCGCCAGAGCCCCTGGTACGCGCCGCTGCGCACGTGGAGCCGGTTGAAAACGGCGTGGTGCGCTGTGACCCTGCGCCGCGAACCTGACGCTCGACCACATTGCTGCCGACCGCTTGGCCGGTGCGGGGCGCCAGGGGGCGCCTGGGCCCGCCATGCGGCCTGGAAGGTCAAGGGGTTGAAACGGGACGTCCGGGCTGAGACCAATACAAACGGTTCCGGGGCGGGGGATCGATAAACTTTGGGACCCGCGCGCCTTGCAGGGCGAATTTTCGGGGTTCACCCCGCCCGGGACGATTCCAGCACCCCGACCTGGGGCCGGCGGGCGATTTCCCGCGGGACCACCAGCGTGGGGTAAACCTAAGGTGACGCGCGGCCCGCGGCCCTGGCGCCATCGGGTTGCTTGCCGGGGGGCCATCCAGTCCCATCGACGCTGCGCACCACTTGCCGGCACTCCGCAGCGGCCGGCAAGCGCGGAAAGAAAGCCGGCGATGCGCAAGTAAACGGCTTTGCTCAAGTTGGTTGATGCTGCCTTATGGCGCTGTTGCTGTGTTCACTCGGCTCAAGCTGATTTCGGCGGACCGTGGGCATCGCGCTCCCGGCGATCCGGCGGTTCAACTTGACGGCGGACGAGATGCGGGCGCTCGGCATCGAAGGCGACACGCCGCACGATACGGTCGCCCACGCTTGGTGCCCAGTGCGCAGTTGCGCACCCGAATTGCAGACCCGCGCTGTCCGAACAACCCCAACCAGCGGCGCGAGAACGACCGCCTGCGTCAGCGCGAGCGGTCGAATCGGAGCAACTATCAGAAGTCGCGGGGACACCGAACGCGCCCAACTGCGGTCCAGAGATCGCGAACAGGCGGTCAGCGAACGCAACAGGCCAGGGGTTGTTGCAGACTTGCAACGCCAGTTTGAAGGTCTGGGAGGCAGGGCCACCACACCGACCTGCCGATTTCGGTCCGCTGGAAGAAGGCGATGGCCAGCACTTTCGGCCGCGACGGCGTTGCGCTGGATCGAGGCCGGACGACGCCAGGCCCGCCGAAGGCCGCAGCGGCAGTCGCGACGGCTTCAGCTTCCCCAACGACTTAGCCCGGCCGGTGGAAACCCTGACGCCGCATCCGAAACCCTCGGCCGCGCACCGGCGGCGCCTCGGCACGTCGTCGCTTGAGCGGTCTACACCGTGCCGTCCGAACTCGGACCCTGATGGGATCGATCGCGATGGACGGGCCTTATCGGGGCGTGCCCATCGACGGCACGGTGAAACGATCCCTACCGTTCAAGGTTCGCTGATCGGCCCCGACAAAACCTCACGGCCAACGGGCCATTCGAACATCCCGGATGTGGGCCGGCGCCGTGGTCAGCGGCACGGCCTCGGGGGATGGACGCTTTCCTGCGTGGCGCGGGCCAAATCCGCTCCATCACCTTCTGTGTCTCGAGGAACGGGCACCATCCGCACGCTGCCGGAGAGTCCGTCGCAACAACAGCAACCGGAGCGACACCGGTACCCAAGGAGGCCTCGCTGGATCAGCGATCCCACGGCATTCCTGTGTCAGCGTTGTTGGGAACGGCGCAGCAACGCCCAGCAGCTATCTCGCACCCAGGCCCTGCTTTCACGGCCGCCGGGCGCGGGCGCAGCCTCGCTGTCGACTCGGAACAGCGGCCGGGTGTCCTACGTCGCAGCGACGGCCTCGATCGGGACGGTCGGGAATCACCCGCCAACGAGGCGATGGGCCGCATCCTGAGCTGGCGGGGGTGCAAAGGAGGATTGTCGCAGTGGGTGAACAGCTCTACGGCCAGGGCCTTCGCCGCTCTACGTCGACCGGGGCCAAAGGTCCCGTCATATCGGGCAGCCATCACCATCGACTACGACGCCAAGGGCGCCGCGATCACCGTCTCGGAGGTTCCTAGTCCCGGATCTGGATTGAACGGCTCGCCGTCGTGCTCACTGGGTCATCACACTGGCCGGGCTGCGCGACCGCAAGGAAGAAGTGCTGACCCACGGCGACCAGACCATGCTCGACATCTGGATTCAGGAAACGGGCGGACCAGCGGTCGGCTGGCCGCGCATTCGCGCGAGTGCGGTACGCCCGAGCAAAACCTGCGGCGGCCGCTCCCGACCGGACGTGCAGGCCGCGCCCGGTGTGCAGCCCGCTACACCGCCACGGCACAGAACGAGATTTACCGGCAGTTCCAACGCCTCCCTCAACCCGGAACCTGGTCATGTACGTGTTCCCGCACCTGGCCGGCCACCGATCCGGTGCGGTGCCCGGCTACAGCACGGTGTCCCGTTTTATCAGGACGCGTGCAGTACGCCCTGCCTGGGCGACCGCGCGTGGAGGACTATTGAATTGGCTGGTCGCTGCCGTGGCCGCTGCAAACCTGTTTTTTTTTTTTGGGGGGGGCCGGCATCCGAGGAATCCGAGGCACAGCAGGCCGACGCCTGGCGAACGCCATGTGGCCGACCTGGAAAGCGCATCGGCATTCCCGCAGCCGGCACCCGCCTCGATCCGAAAACCGCCCGCCACTCAGGCGGACGAACAGACCTCTTGACGTGGCGCCGTCCTTTTGGACCTGGTTTGCCGTGGTGGAATATCTGGCCGCGCCAAGAGCCTGTTGCTGGAGGACGGTGAATCGGTGGCGCGCTCCTCTCGAGCTGGGACCACCGATTCGGGCACCGAAGACGCGAAAGCGATTGGCGTGGCAGGGCCCGAGACGCGCGGAGAATGCCCTGCAGGACAGCTTCGACCGAACTCGACGAGCAGGCCATTGGGTGGTGCAGCTCTATGCCCAGGACGAAAGCGACTGGACGGGCCTATCTGACGTCTTGCGGGACTAATCCAGCCGCGCGCCGCAGGGCAGCGCGTTCCAGCGGACTTCTACCGCGGTTTCTTCGCGCATCACCTCGGCCATCACCAAGCGGGCGGCCTGTTCGACGGACACACCGTGACCCGCCTGCCGTTGGCGCGGGCCAGACGCGGGCGCGTGGCGCATTGGGTGGTCTTATCGTCGCCGCGCCGGGCGCTTTCACATCGTCGCGGCCAATCGCCGAACAAGCCCTGGCAACGGTGTGCGGACGGCTGGCCGGCGCGTCTCGCCAATGCCGGCGTCAAGGCGCGGCGCCTGGAGGCGCGTGCGGACATCCACGCCGGTTGCTGCGCTGGTTCAAAACCCGAAACCCCGACCTTGCTGGGCGCGAGGCTGCCGAACTCGCTGAGCGCTTCTACAGTTTGGCGCCTACCCCGAAGAAACGAACGAGGCGACGTCGAACTCGCCAGCGGCACGGACTTCTTCGCAACGGCTGTTCTTCGGCCAGCACGCTTCCGACGTGGCGGAACGGCATCTGGTTTTTCGGACGACATGCCGATCGGGTCATGGGCTCGGACCGGCTGCGGCACACGCCGCCGGCAACCGGACATCTGACCGGGAAACGCGGCAAAGGGCGGCGATGCCTGCACGCGCTGTTCGAACCAGAGTGCCCGAGGTACACGGTGATTGTGGTCTCCACCTTCGTCGCCACGCCGCAGGACGGCATTGGAAGCGCATTTGAACTACCTGGGCAAGGAAAAGCGGTCGGCTAAACGGCTGGCGTCGAGCAGGCTCGGCAGGACGTGCAGCAAGGCACGTCGCTGATCGGGCAGTTCGCACAAGCTCTATCGCGGCGCGCTTGGCCTTCTACCTGCGCGCGCGACATGCCGAACTCGATGCGCCGGCCTGCAACTCGCATGTCATGCTCACGCCGGCTCTGCCTGTGCGCGAGGAGGAGAGGTCGCGCCACTCAACAGTTACCTGCTGGACTTTCCCTGCCTCTATGACCGGCCAGGGATCGACGGCCAGTGGTACCCCAGCTCATGTTCGCGCAGCACGCAGCGAATCTCGCGCCCGTGTGGGGCGCAATCAGGGCCACCGGGCATTCGGCATTCACCTTCTTCAATCGCGGTGCGGCACCGTTCGCCTTCGACCGCTCAACCGGCGCGACCGGCAGATGGATGGCCCATCTGTTTCTGTTCGGCCCGAACCGGCTTTCGGGCAAATCGGCCGACAGACTCAACCACACCATCAACCAGCTCGTCAGCGGATCTACCGGCCCCCGGCTGTTCATCGTCGAGGCGGGGAAACAGCTTTCGGGTACTGTTTGAGTGAATTCGCACAGCGCTTGGCCTGACGGTGCATCGGTGTGACTGTCGCGCCCCGGCGCTGGCGTGAGGCCTCGCGCACCTTTCCGATGACGTGGAGTTCTGGTGGATACGCCCAGCCAGGTTGCGGACGCTGGACGCCGTGCCCTGACCGAGGAACAGGACCGAAGACGCATCGAGCGAAAGCGATGAACGCGCGACCGTGCTCGGCGAGATTGGAGATCACCGCCCGCCTTGAATGATTACCGGCGGCGAGGACAAGGAAGAAGGCGCGCATGACCCGCGCGATCGCCAGCCTAATCCGCCAGTGCATTTCTCCGACGCGGCGCATCGCTGTGCGCCGGAGAAGGCGCACGGTGCTGACGAGGACGTTTGAGCGCGAACGCCCTGCGCGAAGCGCCAGCGATTCCGCGCCTGCCGGAAAGCCCGGCGCGCTCGCCTGCTGAAAATTGGAGCGGGACGCGATGGATATGTTTGCCCAAGGACCTGGATGGCGAAATGTTCAACCGACCCGGCACGCCATGGCCGGGAAGCGGACAAATCACCATCGTCGATCTGAGCGACCTTCGCGCGCGAGGGCTACAAGCGCAGCTTCCATCGCCTACATTCGCTCATCAACACCGTCAACAACATCGCCGAGCGGGATCAATTCCTGGGGCGCCCCATCGTCAAACGTCACTGAACGAGGGTCAACTTTCATCACCCGCAATCCATTGCTTGCCCCTTACGTCGTCAAGATCACCAAGAGTGCGCAAGCTCGGCGCCGTTTCTGGCCTGGCGACGCAGAACTGGACGATCGCCCAAGGCCCGCCGAACCGATAGCTGTCGAATGATCGAGTGGGGAATCTGCCTTGTCGATGCCACCCGACGAAGTGGAGAAGGTCGCGCGTTCCGCGAAATCAATCCGGCGCAAGGAAGGCGCTGTTGCTGTCGGCGCGCAGGAGTCCGCAAGTTCAGCGAAGGCGTTGAATCCTTGGTCGAAGTCGATGGAAGTCCTGTTTCCGCGCCGTGGCCGCGAGCCTCTACCTGGCCATGCGATGACCGAGCCCGAGGAAAGGCCGACGCTTTCAGGTTGCGATGCGGCCAATAACGGCATCGGCGAGGCTGGAGGGCTTCAAGGTCGCGAGAAAATCGACCGGGCCGCGCATCGAGCCATTGCCGCTCGACGCCCTCGGTTGAGGCGGAGAAGATCATGCGCACGCCAGGCCTGCACACGCTACGACGTTACCTGGGGCCGATGCTGGCCGGGATCGCGGTGCTGCTCGTGTGCTGGCTGGTCGTGACGCAGCCCGCACACTGCGACCCGGCCGTCCCGCCGAGGCTTTGCGCGTTCCAGCGGGTCCACCTTGGGCGCTACGGCCGGCATCGACCGCGCGGTTCACGCTGATCGAGTACGCCGATTCTGGAATTGCCCCGTACTGCCAGCATACTTCCCCGTTACTGAAGCGCTGGATCCGACGACCAATCCCGACGTGAACTGCAAATGCACCATCTGCCACTGCCGATGCGCAACGAACCAGCCGCCACGCACATCGGCACGCCTGGCGGAATGACGGCGGGGAAACCGGCCGGGCGGGAGGCGTTCTGGAAACACCGTCGCCTGGGATTTACCAGCATACCCACGGCGGCGGTCGGGGCCTGCCCGCCCGATCAGCCGCCCGGCGCGACGCTCGAGCTGCACGAGTGCCTGGACCAGCGCACGGCCCACCCCGTGACGGGCACAGGCCGAAGAAAAGAAGCCGCGCTGCCGGCATCACCGCGACCCCGATGCTGCGCGTGACCGATAACCACAACTAGCGGGCACTACTTGCTGCCGGGCGCCGTCGAAGCGATGCTTGCTGTCGGGCCATCGATCTGGCTGGCGTCATCGAAGCGAAGAATCGACGATTCCTGCCCGAGATTTTTTTTTTTAAAAACCCCGAGATGCCTGCTGACGACCTTCAGCGGAACATGCCCAGGTAAGCCGCGATCTTCAAGGCTACGGCGCGGTTCCGACCGCCTGATTCGTTCCAGTTCGCACCGCATCCCTCCGCGCGAAACGTCCATTCGTCTCGCATGGGAGGATTGCCCACCATTTCCAAGCCCGATTTTGGGCTTTCGTCATTCACGTCCTACGGGGTCTCACCCCTCCGCCGGGACGGAGCCTCCGTTTCATTCTATCAAGGAGGCTATTTTTTTTTTTTTTTTCCCCCCCCATTTTTTGGGTGCATCCAACAAGGTTGCGGGCACGCCACCCTCAGCGCTCGCGCAGTACGCGAGCATTCAGGACGACCCGTTGATCCGCGAGGCCATCCGCCTGCTGGAGGAAACGCATCTTCAAACTGCGGGCACCAAGCTGTCTGGCCCCGACGGCGCGCGAGACTACCTGCGCCTGAAACTCGCCGGCGAAGCGCTCGAAGTGTTCGCCGTCCTGTTTCTCGACCACGAAGCATCCGTCCATTTGCTACGGCCGATGTTCCACGCACCATCGACGCGCCAGCGTGTATCCCCGAGCGGTTCTCAAAACGAGGCGATCGAGCACAACTGCTCTTTGCGGTCATCTTCCCCAACAACCACCCCTCGGGTACGACCAGCCGGCCATGCCGACAAGGAGATCACAAGCCGTCTGAATCGATGCATGCGTTCTCGAACTGTGGACGTTCGCGTTCTGGACACCATTTTCATCGGCGTTTAAAGGAACACCCTTCTCCGTCGGCGAAGCCGGCTTGCTGATAAGTCCTTGAGGCGTTCCATGGGCGCCTTTTTTCTGCCCTCGTGGAATCACTGGGAACACGGTACCTGAAGCAACTCATCTATATTTTTGTAGAGATTATATCATTTATGAATTAACTCTACTCCATGGAAAATGATTCACCCTGTTCTGTCCTTGCCCCACCGAAAACGCCACAAGCCCGGCAAACGGATAAGGTCTGGCGTGCCTCAAGGCGTCCGGCGCCGCCGTGCTGCGCGGACGGCGTCTACCTGATGCCAGGAACGCGAAGGATTGCCCGCGCCACCCTGGACGGACTGGCGCCGAGTGTGCGCGAGGGTGGAGGGAGCGCCACGTGTTGCACATCGAACGAGCCGGAGGGGGTTGCGGAACTCGCCGCCCTGTTCGATCGCGCGATGACTTCACCACCCTTGCTGGTCCGAGGCGGCACAGGTCGGGAGACGCTGACCGCGAGGACCGTATCAGGACGTGCTCAAGCAAGTGGGCGCAAGCTTGCGCAAGCGGCCTTCGCCCAATCTGGTCGACAGTCGACTTCTTCCCCGCGAAGCCCCAAAACGCAAGACGGGACACCGCCTGCATGAACTGGAACTGGCCTGTGCGCGGGCTTTGTCCCCGGACGAGCCGCAGCAGTGTATGGCGTGATCGGCGTTCTGGATCTGTTCCGACTATCAGGGCCGTTACCTGGGCGACGCGGCGTCGGCCTGGGTGGATCGTACTGGCCAGCGCCTGGTGATCCGCCCCGCTTCATCGACCCCGCAGGCGATTCTATTGGCTGGACGGTCCTTGATGACTGCCCGCCCGACGCGCTGGCTTCGATTTCGATGGCGCTACCTCAGCCACGTCGGTGGCCGGTTCACTTCGAAAGGTGCTGGCAGCAGCTTCGGGCTGGAGCAGGCCGCCATGCGCGGCTCGGCCTGCTGGTGCATTGCCTCGATGTCGGTGGCATCCAGCCACCCGAAGCGGTCGCATCAGTGTGTGCTCGCCGGGCTGCGCGAAAACCCTTACCCAAGGACGATTCACTGCTGAACTTGCTGCATCCGCCGTATTCGATGGGTTGCTCGCCAGCTTTCGAAAAGGAGCATCACCACAAACGTGACAAACAAAAGCCTGACGGAGGACGTGTAACTGGCGGCCCCGCCCCGGTTGGTTTTGGGAAGCTTTCGCCTCTGCTGGAAAACTCGGTTCATCGGTTTTGGGCGACCCGCCGGACAGATTGCCCTCATGCACCGGAACTGGTCGAGCAACGCCGCTGGATCAGCGAGCGGCGCTTCCTGCATGCGTCAACTACTGCATTGTTCTGCCGGCCCGGAGGCAACAGCCAACTGGCCACATACATGGCTGGCTCATGCACCGTACCTGGGAGGGCATCGTCGGGGCACCTTGTTCCTGTTGCCCGGACTGTGCTTCCTGATCTGCTGTCGTGGCTTACATCGCGATTCGGCGACACGGCGCTGGTGGCGGGACTGTTCTACGCATCAAGGCCGCCATCACAGCGGTCGTCGTGCAGGCGTGCATCGCATTGGCTCGCGGCGCTCAAGGGCGGTGTGATGTGGGACCATTGCCGCAGCGGCTTCGTGGCCATCTCGCGCTGAATGTGCCATTCCCGTATATTCGTCGGCTGGCGCCGCCCTGACCGGCTATATCGGCGGACGCATCGCCCCGGACAAGTTTCAGGACGGCGGTGGCCATGCCGCTGCGGACAAGTCTATGGCCCGGGCGCTGATCGATGGACGATACACAACGCCTGAACACCCCGGTTCCGCTGCGGCCGGCCTGCTGCCGCGTAGCCATCGCCGGGGTTCTGCTGTGGTTGATTCCATGGCACTGCTCACGGCCGGTTATTGGCGGTGGGATCAACCACCCTTGACGCAGATGGGCTGGTTCCTTTCACAAGGCGCGCTTGCTTGGACCTTCAGGTGCGCTATTTCGCCAGTGCTTTTGCCTTACCATCTATCAAGGCCGGTCGGTCTACTACGCTTGGCTGACCCCGACGCAGAGATGATCTTTACGGCCTGGCGTGGGAGAGGCCAATCGGGACCGCTGATCATTGGTGGGTTCGCCTTTGTGGCCTTCGTCGGAGCATACGTGCAGGCGCTGTTCGGCCCGGACATTGCTTGTTTCGTCGCCGGCTGCGGTAGCGGCGGTTGCTGGGTGACCTGGTTCCACCTTCCTGCCTTCCTTCATTCATTCATCGCGGGCGGCCCCTCGTCGAATCGACCCATGGCAACTGCCGCTTTCACGGCGCCGCGTTACCGGGGGCGGATCACACAGCCGGTCGTCGGGATTGTATCTCAACCCTGGCCGTGTTCTTCGCCTACCACCGTGCTGTGGCCGATGGGGCTGGCCGGGCGTTCGACTGGATATCGGCACTGATTCGCGCTGGGGACGGCCGGCAGCACTTGTTCCGCTAAACAAAGCGCCAGCGTTCATCCAGGTCATCCGCTACCTGCGCTATTTTGTGGGATTGAATCCTGAACCGTTGACTCTGGTGAGCGGGATCGGCACGCTGCTAGGACGGAGAGCAGGAGCCCGAATAAAGGGACACGCAGCATCTCGCTTTGTTGGATGGCAGGGAATCCACGTCTATCAGGTTCGACTACTTGAAGTTATGGAACCCGACGGGAGCCGATTGCTATTGCCCCACGCTTCAAGCGCGCCGAAGCGCTGCATCGCCGGACCCTGGCGGCCGCTCGCGATTGCCTCGTATGCGCTGGTCATGGGCGTTGACCATTGATGGCCCACGCCGCAGCGGCGGGGACGTCCGGATTCACCGACCGGCATCAAGCCACGAAGCACCTGCTGGCGTCTTACCGTCGTCGAGCTGACGCGCCGGCCCACATTCGAGAGGAGCTGCCGCAAACCTCCCGCCGACCCGGCAAAGGCGGCCGCCGGATCGTCCGGCAAGCGGCTGCCGACTTGGCGGGCGCACCGCTCCAAGCAGCGACGCCTGGCCGACGCCTACCCAGGGCGTCGTGACCGATGCCTGGAGCATGGGGCAGTCACCAAGGGATTTCCCGCCGTGTCGTCGATCGGCGCTACGTCGTATTACGGCGAAAACCGGGACGTGTCGCGGCGCGCTGGCGCGCATCGAGGAATTTTACCGGAGGGCGCAGCCATTGGAAGCTATCCCGCCGCGCCATGGCGCACCGGCATGGCGTCCGTCCTGCTGGGGTTTACCGCCGCTTCCCGCTTCGCAACTTCACACCGCCACCAATCACCGGCTCGGGTTTTGCTGTCGCCCGATTGCCTTTCGTAATCGCGTACAGGGCATTGCTATTGGCTTGTTACTGCACGCTCACCGGCTGTACGGTGGCGCACCTCGCGTCAAGGTTGGCCAGGCAACTTACATTTCCCGATGCTTGTGCTGTCGAAGCTACTCGAACCAACCCGCGGGAAACCCCCTGGTGGAAACAGTGGGCGCGCGATGAGGCATGCCGAAAATTTCCCACCGCTTTTCAAGGTGGGGGGTGACGCACGACCGAACGAAAGGAAAACCACGGAGGGAAAAAACAAAAAAACCCTTTGGCGGGGGAAAGTTTTCAAGGGGAAATGCTTTTTCTTCCTCTTTTTTTTTTCA
>Ga0163217_1086937_pt1 | contig 14065 bp, 6 predicted proteins | sample SynspAceP_FD_185933 | JGI IMG/M metagenome (GOLD analysis project Ga0163217, IMG submission 185933) | Saline lake microbial communities from Ace Lake in Antarctica - Synechococcus sp. Ace-P (PacBio error correction) | ecosystem: Environmental > Aquatic > Non-marine Saline and Alkaline > Saline ... | reverse complement strand
ATGGGTTCAGCAGAAATTAACCTTCAAACTATGCCGGGGAGGTGATCAATTCATTATTATTCTAAGGAATCTATTTCAAAAAACGGGAGGCTTTACGAGAGTTATATTCATATAATGAAGACACGGAGTTTATAGGCGGCTTTAAAAATATCAAATTTTAAAGTATTACCACAAACACGTTATAACCTCGGGCACGAAAATGTGATCAACTTGGTTCTTTAAAACTTCAATAACCCCACTTCGCTATAATTCACTTAGAATTTTATTGGGTTTTGCCCTGAATCAATTTGTATAAATATTACCAGAAAAAATCGTCCCTTTAATCGTCCCCTTAATTTCCTCGTTTCATAAATCCAGCAATACCCCCTCCGAAATTCCACTTGGCAAGAGCTTGCTATTAAGGTCAAGATGCGCTTTTGGTCCTTTTTGTTTTTTATAATTCCCTACCTTCAATTATAAGGCCATTGCCGGCATCGTATTTTTAAACTAAATACAACCCACTACGATCTCCGAAATCCCCTCATAGTCCCTGTTAGGCTGATATTGTTTGTATTTTTTCAAAAAAAGTCTCATGGAGTGCTTTCGCCCAAACGCTTGCCATTTTTGACTTATTTTCATGATGTAAAAAAAACACATCAATATTCTTGACCCCTACTACGACTATTAATGGCGTAACAATTAACCGTTGATATTTACCTATATTTTCCAATACAGTTTGTCACTGCATCAACACGCTGCTTTTAATCCGTAATAATTGGTTCAAGGGAATTTCGTCATTGGGATAAGCTACCTCATCTCCTGTCTAATTTCCAGCACCGCTGATCTCTTATTCCATCATTTAAATCCCTGATAATAATATAGGTTTTGGCCCCATGGGAAATAAGTTTCCTTGGCCAACGTAGCGTAATATCATATGCATACTCGGTCTTCAGCAATAATTTTCCTCATACTCTTCAACAGCACCGGGTCGGCGGTCCGCCATTGACCAGAGATTAAATAATTAAACGTTTCCCTTGTAGTTTATTGCTCTTTATCTCCGTTATAGCATTAACTTTTTTCCAAAATATCATCGGTCATAATATTGGAAACAACCTTAATTTCGGTTAGTTTTTTTTTCTCAACGGATTCCTTCTATGGCAATAGGTATCCACAGGGGGAACTATAGTTATTAATTATTCCCTTCCCTCATAAAGATGGCACACTATCCTTAAATTATTCTTGATAGATCAACAAAATGCCCGTTAGTGCCTAATTGGATTTAATCCTTGCTTCCTTAATATGGAATAAATTACCGTCCCCCTTTTCAGCAATTACTGGTTTAACCGAGGTTTGTGAAAAAAAACAGGAACGAACAATAGGGTACTATGCTAAAGGATACAAAAGGTTTTATGGTCAACACGAACTAATTTTACACCAAATATTATCAAAAATACTTGCCCAATTTTCCAAAAACAATCCTTTTTGATGCGTTTTTGTGATGCCATTGGCCTTAATCTATTCGGAAAATGGCGTTTAAATTACTCGCTTATGATAAAATCTAAACCAAATCCCCGATAGACCCGTAATACTTTCCCTATCCGTAAATCACTAAAATTCACCTTCCTGGATTTCGCCATGTACCTGGAATCAACAAAAAAATTGCCTTGTAATGCAAACCAATCCCTGTCCATAAAACTTATACCTATATTCCGTGTTAAAGACGATTGTACAGTGCCCCTATCTATTTTTTCCCCTTTCGGCCCCGAATCGTTGACATTATTTGTCACAGGAAAAGGAGCGAATGGCGTATCAATGTTATAGCCAATACCCAAACCGTAAACCGATTTGCCCTATTACCACGATATCCAGCCTTTTTTTAATTGATAAAGTCATTTGGAAGGCCAATGAAAAAAATTCTGGCAAATTCTCATCGGGACTCTTAAACATATTGAAAATTTAAAACACTGCTAAAGCCTGAACGATGTGATAATCATATTCTATATTCTCATAAAGAGTAGATCAGCCTGATATAAATATTTATCCCACTTTCAAATCTTGAGGCACATGTTTGGACTGGTTAGCGCCAGTTATATAGTTATAGTCCTCCGTGAAACCAATTAATTCCAAAGTCTATCTTATTTTATGTTGATATTATACAAACCCAAAACCTCAAAGGCCTTGTTTTATATTTGTAATCTGCCGGGTAAGATCGTTAAATAAAGACTGGTTCTAGGGTCGCAATATTATTGTTAACTCATTAGCAAATCCCAAGTTGCCACGATAATATAAGGTGCACCCTAAAGTTATACCATTAAGAATTAAAAGATGTCCTTTGATTTTTAAAAATCCGGCCCAAATCAATGTTCTTGCCTATAGGTTATACTCCTTTTGCACGCCCAATTCTATATGCAAATTCATCGTTGGTGGAAGTATACAGATTAGCAAAGGGATCAAGGTTAAATGTTCTTCAACCCGTATAAAAAAACCCGAATAATTGATTTTCCGTTATAGCATCCACTCGAAAAACAGCATTAGCAATTAGAAAGCAATTGGCTTTAAGCGTTGAACATTCTTCTTTCAAGACTAGGGAATTTCCAAATAAATTGCCCGTTCCTTACTTTACAAAGTTTTCTTAAAAAACGAAATTTTAGTTCTTTTGCGCCTTTCAAAGTCACCGTTAGTCACAGATAGATTGCTGGGTGTATCCAGCTTAAAATAAAAAAAAAATAATACCCTTAAACCAAATTTTCATTTATCAATGTGAAATTATATAGGCAGAAAGAAATAACGAATATAATCGGTACCGAACACGAATTAAGTAAGGTAGTTAAGGCCTGTAATTAAGCCCTAGTATAACTTATAGAAATTTTTTATCACTTTCTTTGGCCGGTTTTATTTTGCGGGGTAAAACCTATTATCGTTATTATCCCACCCGCTTTTTGCATGATCAATAAACCATTTCCAGACAAACCCACCTTGCAAACCACTTCTTCTTTCCAAAAATTCTCAAATATAGCTTTAGTAAGCATTTGCCTGGGCTTCGAGGTTTACATCATTCCTGACTGTGATCCACCAGGCAAGGTTTTTTTGCCGTATGAATTATTACTCTATAACCGTATTCCGTGAAAATGAATAGTGTTTGTTTTCGGCCAGAGCCCAAGACCTTATTTTCTTTATTGTGGCTGCCATCCCTTTCTAATTGTTCAACTGTAGGCGTTTTCTCGGCGCTTAAGGGGAAAATAAGCGTCTATCCCTATTAAAAAATCTAGATCATCCCAAAATGGTGGTTCTTTCCCATATTCGTCCCAAATTGGCCGCATTAGGTTTTCAGGGTTGCCCTTTATAAACACCCTTGATTTTTTTGATCAATTCGCGTTCCAATACTCCGGCTGTGATTAACAAATTGCTCAAGCTTCGTTCCAATACAAAAGCATCAGCCTTGGTTCTGTGCACAGCGTGGCATATGCCATTAATGAAGTTGTCATAAGAGACCTCAATGCCTCCCCAATTTTCTTCGGAATTCATTGTTAAAACTACCTGTAAACTCACCCCTAGAGATCCATATCTGAGGCTTTAACATTACCTTTAAGGCCATTCTTATGTAAGATATCTATGTACTGTCTAGCACGGTTCTTTTTCCCCGAACCCATTGTCTTGAAGTGTTAAAAATAATTTCGGGAGAGTCCTTTCCCTTATAAATCCAAAAGCATTACCGACTGCCACACTTGGCATTTTGACATTTTCTTACCGCATCTACATTGTTTCCTGGATACTTTTGTCCCTTGAGCCTACGAAACTTACACCATTAATTGCTCAACTACCTTGACCGCTACAAACCAAGCTGTAAAAGGAATAAGAAAAGTAAAACCTAGGTGTCGCATTGCATATAGAATTTGACCCTAAATTAGGCTATTTATGATCATTTTAAAAAATTAGCCCGCAATTCCAAGTTAAATGTTTGTCCCAAAACCTGTTATTATTTCCTCTAACAAAATTGGTATACAATCCTTTCCAGATAAGCGGCATTTGTTAATTGGTATTTTACACCACACCCAAAAGCTGTATAATTTTGGGCAAAATATTTACCCAAAATGCCAATCTTTGGAGTGTTGCGCCATGCTAAAATGGTAAATTTGGAACTTGGAAAATTAACTTAAAAAAATATACCTTGGAGACAAGTTTAAGCTATTATTAGCAAAGGCTTTCACCGCTTTTCCGAAAACTTAATTCGGAATTAAGTTCTGTTAAACAATTGCCATTTCCTATTAGCAAAAGTAAGGGCATAAAAAAATCGATGTGCCATATATATCCCTTTGATTCTAAAAACACTCCATTTTTCAGTCTCATTAATCTACTAGTGGAATAAAAAGGGAACTTTGCGACAGAAAGTTACTTCAGTGATTCAAAGGGTACAAATTTTTACGGATGGAGCTATTTCGAAAAAGTTATCCCCTGACCTTGCAGTAGCGTTTTCACCATTCAAACTTTAAATACATCCAAGGCATCCCTGTCATTTACGAACATTTATCTATACCTCTACAATGGCGGCCGAGGATTCCATCTATTGTTATGCCCAAGCCGTGTAAATTTCAATGGTAGAGTGAAAAATGTTTTTTCTAGCCTCCTTACTATTTGAAAAACGTACTTTCGTCTCTGTGTTAAAGTTATTGAACCATTTTAGATCCATTCCCTTTCCCCATTAATTTAGAAGGAGTTACTGTTGAATATTACTATCCGTATCCTGGTCCAAAATCTTGGATTAACCCCATAGTTAAAAACAAAAAAAAGCCAGTTATAAGTTACCATTTATTTTTGAATGTTTTTCTTCCATATATCTTTTGGTTCGTTATTATAATCTGCAAAGCAAATTTTAAAATTTTCCTCTGAGGTCAATTACCTCAGGACAAGCCTGAGGCATCGAAAGAATCTACTTATAATATTTTCGGACACCCGCATGAACGGGAACGGGCGCGGCAAGTGTCGGAGCATACAAATCTCACAAGCGAGTAAAAAATTATCTAAATTTCTATATTAACCCTCTGCCAAATGGTAAATCCAAAGTCTGGTTAAATTCCAATAATTTTGACTTTAACTTTAGGCAAAGTAACCTAAATTGGACTTTGTTAAAGCCCAAAAATCTATAAAAAAGTATCACATACTTATACAAAAATTATGTTTTTAAGATACTGCTTTATCTCGGCATCCTTGTTGTTTGTTCCCCCTCATTTTATTTAAAAATTTCCCAACAAACCAGTATTAACAATTCGGCAATTGCTGATCACTCTATATTAGGAACAAAAACTTTAGATTTTATTAGCTTTGCCAATAATTAAAATTAAAGCGACCAGTGCGGAAGTAAGAATTAAACTTAAGCGTTTAAGGAGAATGGAAACTTTTAAAGAATGTAGTTCACCAAATTAGGGAGGAAAATTACTAACGGCACGTTTTCCTTAAAGGGAAAATGGGAACGAATTTTTCGGAAATGACAAGCCTAGTTTGGAATGGGGTGTGGCAAAGGGCGAGTATTACCCATTGGGATGGCCAAACAAGACCAAATAAAAAACTATATTAGGAATTGATATAAAGTGAGCCGGTTTTGGCGTGCCGCAAAAAAAAACTGGCCAATTTAGAGGAGAATATAAACAACGCCGCCTTCCTGCGCACCCAGATAGAACTTCATAGACCGAACTTTTTGCTGCCAATGAAGTTTCCGAAATCTGGATTTACTTTGCCTGACCCAACAAATTAAAATATTAAACGCTACCAAATCATAGACTAACCAACGAGGTGTTTTTGGAAAAATACAAATTAATCCTAAAGAAGATGGGGTGAGGTGGTTAATCTAAAAAACCATAGTGGAATTTATGCACGGGTTACTTTGGCCTTTACATGCGCAAAAGGATTGGAAGTGTTTATATGCCAATCACGATGTTTATAAAATGAAGGCAAGCCAAAGAAGTTTGGACATACAGACTTTCTATGAAAAAACAGTATCTTGAAAAGGAAAACCCATTCTTATATAAAGTTTAGAATAAGGTAAACCATGGAGCACTTACTCATTCTTTTTTTTTTGCCACTTTTTCAGCTGCCTTCTGGCTACCTACCACCAGGCTTATTGAACATTGAATGCCCAAGAATTTAGGTGGAAAAGGGAAAGACCAATGGTGTTATTTTTAGTCTCGGGGTTTCTACCATGATAATAATCCAGGCTTATATTTCCGTGATGATTTCCAAATTTCTATTTCATACATTTCCGGAGATTATAGACCTTTCTTTTAAAAATAGGCCATTGTCTTTGTTTTTTTGCAATTTATTTCTTTGCAAGCGCCAAGAAAAATAAACGGGAAATTCCCAAGATAGTTTAAGGTTAAGTAAGCGAAAATAGCTTCCTTTAAAGGGATATTGTTTGGCAGCGGTGATTACTGACCATTTCCTTATTACAGCGGTTAAATGCAATGTGAATGCCTTCCGGCTGATAAAATTTCAATTCCCGAGATATTGCCACTTTATACTCGCAGCAGGGATGCGGCACTTTTACAGTTAACTCTGCTTATATACTGTCTATTTCACCAAATTGGAAACAAGAACAATGGATTTCAAAAAATTCCAATTATATTTCTCAGTGCATTAATGATGTTGCTATTTGGTGATTACTTATTCGAATATTTACACCTGATGGAAACCCGGAAAATGAGAAACTTCTTTGTAAAAAGTATAGAAGTTGCAGACACAATACCATTTGGGCGGGTAACCTTCCTATGGTGCCATGCCAAATATTTGGGACCTGCAAGGAGTGCCAGAATGGTTGGCTGGGCAAATGGAACGGTGCACATAAAATGGGGGATATTTCAGCCCACAGAGTGGTAAATTAGAAAAGGACTTTTAACTGGAAAAAAACATTCATTATTGATGGTGACTAACCTAATGCAGCAATTAGTTGGAAATGAGGGGGAATTAAAAAGCGTGGAAAAATCAAATCGGGATTTTTGAAGCCCACTTTTGGGATTCCTTGGCTAGAATTTAGGTAATTACACTACACATATTTGCTATAGTTTTGGAGATGATCCATACATAGATGTAGAGATACCTTATTTAACCTATTTTACTTTTCAATTCCCCGAGGACTATCCTTATATCTCGCTCCCTAAAGCGCCTATCTTGTAAGGGTTGTAGGAAGGTCAGTTTTGTTAATAATGAGCTTGAAGAAGAGGATAGTTTAGGATAATATGTAGACAAGAAAAAGGACATACTGGAAAGCACTTGAAAAACATTCACAGTCCCAGCTGAGAAGGTGCAAGAATATGGTTGGAATAAGTGGGTGCTGTAATAAAATATTATGGTATTTTGGGCTGACGGAGGTCCATTGTTGTATGCTTAGCCATTTCCAACCCAAGGGTTTACATGGCAAGAGAAAGAAACCGAGGTGAAGTTTTAAAAGTTTATTTCATGCCAAAGTGGATACAGGCCCAAATTACGGTTAACGTAAAGGTAAAATGCTCCCCCCGGCCTGCCAAGCCTTAAAGCAAATGAGTATACAAGGGGCCAAACCCTGTCCCCGGATCAAAAAATATAATTGCAGTGGCTTCTGTGTAAAAGGAGGATGGTGGAAAAATCTACGATAACAGCGCCAATTTGGGCGGGTTACCTTAGCTTAAAAATGGGTTTCTAAGTAAGGTCTGTTGGATGCTGATTATTTAACGGGCCTATCCCGATGGCCTATTATGTTCGATTGTAAGACCCAAGAAGAAGCCTACTATCTGTCAAAGTCGTGAAGGGGAGAATCAAAAATGTAAGCCGAAGTGGTTAAAAATATATGGGCGGTCCAAGTATGTTGTATTCGCATAGGCTTTTTTCACCCAAAGTCCAATTCAGGCTGTAATTTGGAGAGGCCCATATGGCCGCCAAAGCACCTTAAATCCGAGATGATTATTTGGATGGCGCATTGGGTATGAATTGGATTTTATGTTATGTAGATCTTGTCGTCCGGAGGAACCGGGGATATTACATTTAAGCATTTAGGGCAAGTCCTTGCCGGATCACGGAGGGACGGTAGGTTGTAGCAGTAAACTCCACAGTGAAGTGGCATTGCAGATGCCCGCCAAGGAGTGGGTCGGGGATGTTCCAGCAAGATTCCTAAAAGGCGTTGTACCGAGTTATTTGGGGAATAGTAGAAAAGATGGCGGTATTTTAGCACGTCTGAGGAATGTGGCCAAATAATAAAATATTACATTGGGAAAGAAGTGCCAAGACATTTGTCAGAAGGATTTGAATTGTTCGCGTTTAGTTGAATACCTCTGGTAACCAAAGCATTTAGGGAAGCAGGGTGTTGTAGGAAATGAACCGGCGCGGCATTACAAACAGCGGACCGCAATAGAAAGCGGCTTTGTGAGGAAATTACAAAATAAATGTACGTTCGGAAGTGGTGGAAAGAAAACACAAGTTTACCCAACAGAGGCTATTAAAAGTAAACTACAATGGCGGGTTGTTCGGCCTGTTAAAAGAAGTGATTAGTACCATCATTTGAACTTGTAAGATAAGCGTTGAAAGCTTTGCGAGGGAAATCCGCCCTTATTTTTACAAAGTGGTATGGGGGATATTTCCTTTGTTCCGTAGACAATTGACATTTCCGTTAAAGTACGTCTGGAGCTTGCGTAGGCTGTACTGTATAACCAGTATGACCCTAGAGAGTGGCGTTGAAGATGACCATAAAAATATGGGCCCCGCAGAATTACAGGAGGTTATTAATGTAGGCTAAGTACCCTGACTTTTATTCATTAAACAATTTTTCAACATCCTTTTTTAGCTTGTGTAGCTATTTTTTAAGTTCATTTTATCATGATTAAAACAGACATGTCGTAAATAATTGGTGCGAAGGGGCCCAACGTAGTTCTTTTTTGCTGTTTTGAAGCAGTCTTTACAGACTAAAGTGTCGATCTTATAGATCGCATTGGGCCACAAGGCAGGAGGCAGTGTTCCGAAATATTAGTCTCCAAAAACCGTGATTTACGGATATTCCATGGCTTCCAGAAGTGGTTGGCAGGTGGATTAGGTTAAGATAACTCTTATGGAATACAATTCAAAGGCATTCCAACCGCGGATTTTACTTTTGGTGCGATAACGAGCCAACACGTATTGAAAGACATTAGATTACGGCACTTGGTAAACCACCAACAAAGGTACCCGAGACCATGCCCCCCATTATGCCATTGGCCCGGTGGTCTTGGCAGTTTTTGACCCGAGGAACCCTTAATTCAATAATCTTTAGCGCTTTTGAGATAAAGGTTGTTTGCTGCTATTTTTATTAAGGACCCCGAAGTTTATCGCAATAAAAAAGTTGCTGATCTTCAGGAGGAGCGATTCTGGGCCCTGGACTGGCATTTATTCTTTTTGGCCAATGTTTGGCTTTCTGAGGTAACTTTAGTACCACAGAAGAAGATGAATTTAGAGTGCTCTGGATCAGTAGAAAAAAGGTAACAGGCCAGCTGAAAAATCTAAAGGAAAAATAAGGCCTTATAACTCTTGCAGGAAGTCAGCTGGAATTAAGGGGTTTCTGATAAAGCTTGGAGGCAGTGTAGTAATAAATAATCGCGTGATCAGGACCAAGAAATTATTCAAGAAAAGACGATTTCTCCCTTGTGCGGGCTTTCCTCCTAAACTTGGCCTCCTATTGGAAATTGGGGCTAAGAAATGGAAAAGAACGCCATTTAAAAATAATACTTTCCGTGATCGTATCCAGACGCAATTATGTCCTTGCCATTTATGCATAGGTGATGTAATGACCTATCCTGGCCCAAAGGTTAAAATTAATTCTTTGTGGTTTCATGAAGCTGACCCTTAATGTGCGAAAGCGCGTAATCAACGCACTTTGCCCATGACAAAAAATATGATGATGAAAGTAATACTACAGTAGTGGCTGTATCCGGTTTTGATGGAAGTAAAAAAGAAGCTCCTAAGAGCTGTGGTTAAAGTCCATTGATTAAAAAAGAACAAACTATTTCGCTAAAGTAAATCCCTTAAAATTTGGCTTGCCAATTTACCAAATAAGAATATTTTCTGGCATGAGCGATGTTAAAATAAGATAAGGTATAGGATGGGGTTTGTACACGAAGTAAGATGCACCCTACAGATATGAATATGAATCGTGATGGAAATAGTTCGTTCCTACGAGCTGTGCCCCAGAGAACCATTGGAATATGTGGGATGGATATGGGCCATTGTGCGCTCTTGCCCAAATTGCTAGTAGAGTCCGATCGATCCAACTACCGGAAATGGTCCCGGATTGATGAAGACGGCCATGTTGCCGAAGCATTTCAAATGTTACAGGAAACAGCCGCTTGGGTTTGCCCAAATCCATATAACAGGAGAATTTGGAAGGCCTGGAAGTGGATGTTGGACGCCGGAGTTAATTATAATTACTTAGAAACTGGCGATAGTATAAGTAAGCACATAGGCCCAACTTCTCTGAATGGTTGCATTAACCAACCTAGGCTTGATATTAAGTCGTAAATCCAAATGAATTCCAAGTTGAGATTGTCGAAATAAGTTTTGATCGAAATTAAATCCTCGCCTGAATAGGGTTAAAATAGGTTTAAAGTAAGCGCCCTTCTTTGCTATAAGTGTCATTACGATGCGTGGCCTTTTTTCGGTCAATACGCCCATTTTCTATTTACAAGAATCGATTGGCTTTTCTAGATTGACTAATCTGTGGGGCCGTATGACGAACGTAGTTTCGGTCCTTCGGTTAGGGTAGCTCAAATTTTTCTGTATCAAGGCTTTCACTTTTCGGTATCCAAATTAGAGTAGCCCTCGTCCCAAATTTAAAATTTTAGGATTTGGCCCAAGACTGCCCCTAGCTATGGCTATACGTTGCCTTTGTCTCCACCAGATAGCTTCACTCCGCCGTCTCCGAGGCGATTGGTAGGCGAATATCCTAGACCGTTTTCAAAAACCTATCTGTAATTCACCATCAGGTAAGCCGCCTTAACGACCATTAGTACCTCTTTCCTCCTTGTGGGCATTGGGTCTGGGGGAAATCGCGATTATATTTTCTCTATAGTACTTGTTCAAACAAAAAATTCGTCCTGTAGTCACAATCCCCTAGAATTACGGCGATAGCTATTGAGATCGGGACTTGGTGAGATAGATCGCTGATCATCGCGAGCAGTGTATGGGTCCCAGAAAGCGGGTTTGAGAAACGTTGCCCGTGGCCAAACCGGCTTATCGTGGATTTCCCTGAACCAGAGCTACCCACAAGGGGCAGACCACGAGCTGCCCGACTTTCACTCAAAAGGCTTAGGCGTTGATGCAAACATCCGGTATCCCCTCGGAGGCAAAGGACACATCCTAAAGGCTATATCCCCTTGATTTGGATCCAGAAACAATTGTTCTTTCCTCGTCTCATTGGCTGTGTTCAGGGTGCATATTGCATTCATTCCGTCCGTGGGCGATCAAGGACCGGCGCCAGGGGACTCGTAGTTAAGTTTGACTACCTATATTACTCATTTGTATACATGATAGGGCAATCATAATGCCAAAACAAAGGTGAAGACAGATAAAATCGCCCAATACTCAATCGCCTCATACATTAATTATAACCCAACCAATCCCCATAATTCCGGTGGTGGGCGAATACCAATTAAAAAAATGTGCCCGAAACTGAGTGGGAGATGGTCATAAAGGCGGTTGCCGTTAAGGGCTCTTTTTTACATTTTGAAACAAACAGCTCCACCCCGCTCTCAAAAACCTTGGGTCTCCTGCTCCCTGCATTAAAAACCCTGGGGATCACCTTATGCCCAAAGTGTTTCTGGTGGCCTACCCGTAACCTCAGCATTGATTTTCCCTCGATGTTCTAAAAAATAGGTGCTAATGATTCTTGAGCCCTTGTAAGGTCTATGAAGGCCAAAATGGCCAAAGGGGATAAATTAAACAATGGGGTCATGGATGGAGAGCTTATATATAACAGTGTATAACCAAGTGCGCCAGATTGCCGTTAATGCTTCCACTACCATTGAACCAATCCTGTTCCTTATAAGGTTCTAACCACCTTCTACATCGGACCATTATGCGGGCAAACCAAAGCACGTACTCGATTTTGCATTATCAAAGAAAAGCGGATCGTGAAGGGGAAGTACTTCTTTTCGTGTACCTTGTGCCCTTAGCCTTCCGAAATAATTTGGGGTATTGCCTGGACGCTTAAAATCTTTGGCAACATAAAGGGAAGTGGTACGGCACGCACCAAAATAGAAAGGATTATCACCGCCCTACTATATATTTTGGAGCTATCCATATTGTGGTTGGGATAACATCTCCATAAAATATTTTTAGGAGTTAGGATCCTACAAATATTCGCGCCCGCATACTTATCACGATCAAGAAAAGGCAATAAAAAAACCTATTCGCCGTGGTCCAAATTATCGTTGTTAAAGGCGGTAAGCATACTTACTTTTTTATCGTGAGACATTTTAAACTATAATATGATTAAGTATATTGTCCAAAGGTGCAATGTTAATTAAATTTATCCCTTTGATGAATTAGAAAGCGCGTCCGATTTCCCAAGTTATGCTTAACGAAAATGTACTATTAGGATGGAATTATTAAAAGCATGGTCAATTTGTTAAAAGATAAATGGAATTGGCCACTATCAAATAATAGGAAAGTCACTACGGAGTATAAATAGCTCGCCAACGGAATGTTCTCTTATTATGCCTCTCCAGAGGGATGCAGCCCATCCCCTTGCCACCAATGTCGGGGCAAGTGGACTAGGCCATTGCGTGGGTTATATGTCCGTAATAAATTTATAAAAAAGGCACGACCCATTTTGAAAGGCTGGTGAGATTCTGCAAATGGCATTGTATCATTTAGATTTCCTGAGAATTTTATCTGTATTCTCCCTCCGCAAAAGAGGCGTGGTATAAGCATTAATCCGGAATGTGGAAATAAACTAACTTACATTTTTGGATTGCATAAGCTCAAAGGGTCAGATGCCTTTTTTCAGGAGTTCGGGGAAATTCCTGGAATATACTTCAATTGGCGTTGCCCTATATTGGTTTTATTCACGCCCAATTAAAAGTGGGTTACTAAATTCAGTAGGCACAGCTGTGTTCCTCTAGTTTACAGCATCAATTTAATTTATCTGTATCGCCATCGCGCGTTACCGCAAGGATCCGGTGTGCTGACTGTTTATCTTTACAGTCCCTGCTTCCAGCTTCTTCTGAACTGAATTGGAAAAATTTTTAGCAGCTTATTCACATTGGCTCCATACTGGTATAAAACTATCTCCCAAAAGCCAATAATTTATAATTCCCGGAATTCATTTAATGAGGTCTAGCTATTTCTTTAGGGTTTGTAGTTAGATGCTGCCTTTCCAGGCTCGTAATATCATATTCAAAGGAGTTCATTAGGTCAGATTAGAATCCTTTGTCTTGGACCAACCGGAGAAAAATAATTGGCAAATTAGGCGAAAGTCGTTAAAGTCAAACCGCATCATGTAGAATGATTCTTTACATTATATATCGGAAATATTTTTGAATTAGAGGTTTTTCGTTTCGGTCGTGAAATCAGACACGCGAGATTATTTTAAACTGCCTACGTGACAGGGCTTCCCAATTAAAAAGCGAAAAGAATTAAAAAGCGAAAAGATTTAAAAAAAGTGGATTAAATGACTATTGCCCAATAACCATGATTCAATGAATTTATTCACCGTATTTGCGCAAGCTGCCTATCAGTTCCTTCGTTACGTTTAAAATTCCTAAAGCATTTCTTGAAGGGAAGTAAGGGATTGGAATAGAGCATGATAGATTAATAATCAACAATAAGTAATATCCGTTTTCATGATCGGTTCGGGTTGGGATGTGTTCTTTTTAGTCTTTATATTCCTAAATGATAATTTAAGTAGTGGCTTTGGAAACCAGGTGGATAAAATTTCCGAAACATGTTGGAATGTGATCCATTTGCACCTCAATCATCATTATTACATTACTTGGAAGCCGTATTGGGGTCTCGGAAGTACCTTGATTCAAGGATGGCCGTCAAAACTCCAATTCTATTAAAATCCCTTTTTTGTTAAAAAATCTATGGTTTGATTGCC
>Ga0163217_1045531_pt1 | contig 14065 bp, 26 predicted proteins | sample SynspAceP_FD_185933 | JGI IMG/M metagenome (GOLD analysis project Ga0163217, IMG submission 185933) | Saline lake microbial communities from Ace Lake in Antarctica - Synechococcus sp. Ace-P (PacBio error correction) | ecosystem: Environmental > Aquatic > Non-marine Saline and Alkaline > Saline ... | reverse complement strand
AGAGTCAGTTACGTTAAGTGTAGTTCGGCATTATATTCTTGTAGATTTTTTTGAGTATGTTGGATATTCTTTGCTCATTTTGATGGGAGGTATTTGATTGGAGAAATACAAGATGAAGTAAAGGGAGATAGTATTTGTGGATTTTTATTTCTAAATTTTTTGGAAAAGAAATCTGAGAATGCGATCATGATGGAATGGTTGTTTTTGTTTCGTTATACATGAAGATACTGAGTAGGGGCTCTCTAATGGTTGGTCAGTACTTATTTTTAATATTTCAATGAATTTTTCTAATTTGGGTTTTTTCCAGAACCAGCCTTTGCACGGAAAAGCTTGCAGAACAAGTTTGAGAAAAGTTTGCAGAACAAGACTGTAATTAAAGAAAAACCTATTTTCTGAATTGCTTATATATTTTCTATTAACCGCTAATTTGTTATTGGGGTTTGAAGAACAAATGTGGGAGCGCGCTTTGTGAACTGTCCATGGGGAGGGCGATCTTGGTAGAATAAGTAGCCGTTAGTCTTAGGATCGAAGAATGTGAGGTTCTTGGTCAGAGAAAATGTTCATTTTGTACATAATGGGGGTGTACGCGGTCTGTTCTAGAGCATGGTGATAGTGATGGTGGTGTAATATGTGGCCAGGATCTGATGTAGTGTTGCCCGTTAGAAGTTTGGTTGAAAGGAGTGGGAAGGTTGGAATGTTGGAGTTTGTAGAGGCTTAGAGCTGTTTGGGGTCGTTGAAGGTGGGGTGAGGTGGTGTTTCCTGGGACCTGTTGTGCGATCAGCAGCGTTTTGTGGGGAAAATGAGGAGTGCCAGATCTGGTTGCAACGCGAATTGCTAATAGTGATGGAAGTTCGATTCTGGTTGGGGAGAATGTGAGGATCTTGTTGGTCGAACAAGTTAGAGTTGGAAGTCGCAAGATTTTCAGTAATTCGGTGCTCATCAGCGAAGGATGAATAAAAAGACCCACATGGGAACTTTAGGTGACGGGTTTTACTCCCTGTGGACATGGTGCAGTTCCGCTGGTTGCGCGGTCCTACGTGGGGGTTGTGTGTGTGCTTGGTTGGCGTGGAGTCAGGCCGGACGAAGGTGGGAGCTGAGGTATAAGCCGCTCGATGGAAGGGCGGGCGCGGTTTTGTGGTCGATTTAAAGAAATACCAGTCTGGCCGCAGTCAGCAGGTGGTGGGGATGCGATGGATCCATAGCATTACCCGATTACGAGGCTTTGGTGAAGGCGGTTGGTGGACTGGTTGGGATAAGTGGCCACCATCGGCTGTTCAAGGGTCGATGGAGGGATTCATGCTTTTTTATGCTTGGCTACTGCCGGGGCAATGTTTTGTCAAAGCATTCGGCTTACAGCCATGGCAGTGAGGGACATGGCCGATGAGAGGCCGATTCAGTACTGGGAGGGATTTAGCTTCCTGGGGGCCGATCAGACCGTGTTAGGGAAGCGCGTGTTGTGTCTGCCAATCACCACGGCATCGCGTGTGGTTGATTGGAGTTGGTTGTGCTTGCGCGACGTGGTGGTGTGGATGGTTATGAAGGCATTTCAGGGGACGGTGCTGCAAGTGGTTAGGCAACAAATGCGGGGTGTGCGTTTGGCGAAGGCGTGGCGGGTTGGTATCGGTTTTTTGCGATGCGGGGAAGGGGGTGGGGTCGTGAGTGTACGGCTCGACTTAACAGCTGGGCGGTTACGGCTCGGGGCCTTTGGCGGCGGCTTACGATGCCTACGTGGGGAGGTGTTGCGTCGTAGTTGGTGTGGAGCTCAGCTGGGGGGGGGCGTGAGTCACAGGCAGGTGGCATACCCTGTGATTGGAGGCGTCCGTGAGGCGGTGGGGGGAAGCTGGCGAGGATTTTTGGTGCGATAATGGGAGCTGATAGTGGGTTCTTGCGCTGCGGCATCCAGGACAAGAGAGATTGGGATTTCTGACGCTACGCGATTAAGTAGGTGTTTTAGTTGAAGTTAACGGTCAGTGTTCATCAAAGAGCTATTGGAACTGGGTTCGTATTCAAAGCCATGAGATGTTGGAACTTGAACGAGAAGTGGGATGGGGTTTGAAGTTAGTTAGCCGGCCGGTCAGCTTATATTGGTGTATGGGGTGAATGGTTATCGTGTTTATTACCGAATCATAGCTGATTCGATAATTGGTTTCCGGATTTAGGGATTTGATGGTGTCTGATGGGAAAGATTTGGATTGGCTTGGGGCGGTGGTTGCAGGTGTGGGAACATTGGGTTCCTGGTGTATTGAGGGAGAGTGGGTTGGGATTGATTCCCGGGTGCGCATTGGGGATCGTTGGGGCACAGTCCTTATTGGTGGTGAAGTGGATGATTCGAGATTCATCAGGAGAGTTGAAAGGACTTGCTGTTGATTGGTGATTTTCGTCTGGTGTGGATGGGAAACAAGATTTAGACCTGGCTTCCAGACCTAGGGGTATGAGGATTGAAGGAATTCAGAGATAAGTTTGTTTGTGTCGACGGATTATCAAAGGAGGAATGCATTCAGTAAGTTAATGGTTGGAGCGTTGGGCGAGGGATTCTGTTACAGGTATTTTACGTTTTTGGATGGAGATCTTTTTAGGTGATGCCGGTTTGTTATCCCAGTGCGTAGAGTAGCCAAAGCATGGAAGCTGATTGATCCTGCGTGATTATGGTGACAGCACAGAAATTGGGAGAGAGAAAATCGGTATGGGGTGAGAGCATCGGGACAACCCCAAGAGAAGGTAACAGGGGAGTTTCAGGGGAAGCAGTGAGCTAAAAATGCGCTAGTAGTATTTCTGAGAATTCAGTGTGCTTACTTAGATGGGAGGACAATCGATTAAAGGGTGAAAAATGGTTGGAACGATCTGAAATTTTGAAAGTATCGGGATCGTAATTGATGGGGAGAGAGTTGACCGTAGGCGCTAGAAAGGAGTTGCTGATTTTTGTTGAATCGAATCACTGCTTACGATTTTTGGTTTCAGCCGAGCGATGGTATGCAAAGGTATTGCGCATGAAGGAAAGTGCGACTTGAGAGTGTTCAAGAAGATGCGAAGGGAAGAGGTTATTGGTATGGTTTGGTCAGGGAAAGTCTTTGTGGGGGTTTAGCTTATTTGTTGATTTAGCCTTGGTTGCTTTCAAGTTTACCGTGTATTAGGGGATCAACTGTGTGAGGGGATTGCGTGTGCGAACGTTGAGTCATTAGTTCTTGTGGGCTAGAATGCCAGTTGCGTCAGAGACTGTGGAAGTGATGTTAATCCTGAGTTTGTGCAAATCGGGGACGAATGGAAGAGGTGAAAGGAAGAAAAATTTTAGGGTGGTGGAGTATTCAGTGGTTGAGCTATTTACCAATACATGGAGAAAAAAAAGAAGTTACTGTAGGAGTTTGTGTAGTAGTAAATAGAAGTATGTGAATACTATAAGTCGCGGATTTGGAAAGAAAGGAGCTATTTTGGCGGAAGAGAAGAAAAAGAAGGAGAGTTTTGTATAGAATGACAGAACGGTATCGAACGTGCGAGAGCAGAGCCAATGATTAAGCAGTGTGTTGTTAGATGAAGCCTTGTGTCAGTTGATTTTTAGAGAATCATGGGTGGTGGTCTCTTCGATTAGGGTGTGCAGGTCAGCAGTGTTGGGGTTGTCGGCCCCGTGCGCTTCCTGAAATTACTTCTTTGTGGCTTTGTCATCAGAGATTTTAAATTGTTCTGATTGGAGGTTATACCCAGTGCAGGAGTTCGTGTAACACGTGATGGATGCTTTGAGGATTATTGATTCGTGTTCGTGGTGGTTGTCTTGGTTGGTTAGTGTGGCATGTTTCCGCAGTGTGTGTGTGCATTGATGAAGAGAGATGATCGAGGGGGGACTTCGAAGAGTGCTCAAAGTCCACAGATTATCTAGTGTATTGGCGATGAGATAGATGTGCATATGATATTTTGATGTCGTGGGTTTAATGTACCTACAGTTTCATGGTAGACAAGGAGGTTGCGAGCACGCTTTTTGCCCGGCCTTTATCGAAGTTGGAGTGTTCAATGTGTGTAGAGGTTTGATTGACGAAGTAGCTGCAATTTCGAGGCCCCGGGAGGGAGAAGGTAGATGTAAGCGAAAAAGTTTACTATGGGGAATATATGCTAGATATTAGATAGTCAGATGGAGAGGATATGATTCATGGTGCGTTTTCCCTGAATCTGGAGATATACGTGGTGGCCGCTATGACGTTCAGAGTTCGAAGATAATACGGAGTGGTGTTTGTGGGACGCTCATTTGAGCTTATGATAGTGATAGGTTCGGTTCGTGCTAGGTGATGTGATATGAGTGTGCGGGAGCCTTCGGGTCTGAGTGTTTTGGGATTGGCCTGTAAGAATGTTTCTTCGCCACGTGAGGAGCATTAATTTTTGATAGAGATTAGAGAATTGAGAGATTTTATATGGTTTATCTTTTTATTATCTCGTTTTTGTTGTTGTTGGGAGGTTAGATAGTATAATTGATGTCGGTCTGTATTTGTTGAGAAAGGTTGAATGGTGCTATTGGAATTTTGGTGGGGAAGTGTTTTGGAGGTGTGAATGTCAACCCAATGGTGGGAAGGTTGCCATGAGTTTCTTGTGCCATTGAGATTATGGTTTTGATTGTATGAACAGTCGCTTTTTTTGTGTTTGGTGGCGTTGGTGATGGAAATGTGTTAATGGTTGTAGAGAGTTTTGGGTATTGTAAGTTAATGGGAGGGTTTATATTGCGGAGTTGAACGTTTTTTGTATCTGATTTGTTTTGGTTGGTTGGGACATTTGGAGGTTTAGGAAGGATAGGTTGAAATTTTGTATTCCGGTGTGTGAAGTTTGTGGTGGAAATGGAGGTAAATGTTATGGTGAAGGGGGATGCAGTATGCAAATTTGTTTGTGTGGTCGTTAGATTTTGAAGTGATATTGGTTGGAGAGTTGAGATAAACATTTGCTCATAAACAAGGAAACAATGTCTCACGATTAATTCTGAGTGATGAGGTATGAGTCTTGGATGGGATGCGGTAGCAGAACAGTTGAGATGGTGAGAGACGTGAAAAGATGTTTCAGGATGGGAATAGTTTGTGGACTGGATATGAAGAGAGCAGTATGTTTTTAAATCAATGATCAGAGGTTCATGGTAAAGAGTTATTTGTTAATGATTGTTTGTGTGACTGTTTGGATTTAGCGGGGTTTGTGGTGAGTGGTGGGTATTTACCCAATGTCTTTTGGTTTTTTTTTTGATGTTTTTTTGGTGCCAAGCGGGACGTTATTCGTGATTGATAGTTGGTGTATTTAGTGAGAAGTTCGGTGTAAGGTGTTTTTTTGTTTTTCCATGTGATTTGGTATAGGTGTGTAGTGGAGTTGATGGTGGTTCGAGGGTGATGAGATTGTTGTTTATTTTGCAGGGTTTTGGGTTTTGTGGTTGTGGTAATGGGTGTAGGCGTTCTGCAGGCTCTTGAGTGAAGGGCCAGTTGGGAAGAAATTGTGGATGACGTGAGAGCGGAAAAATTCTGGTCAAGGTTGTGATGCTAAGATGGGGTATGTGGTTGGAAGAGAGGATGGAGCTGGGAATAACAATGATCTAGACGGCCGAAGTGGCTTCGTTGGACAATTTTGAATTGTTATTGATTTTTCGGTGTTTTGCTTGGAGTTAGAGAGTGGCGTGTTTACTTATGGCGATAGCCTTTGCGATGATTGATGGTTGTGAAAGTAAAAATGGGTAGTCAGTGGTTTGGTTCAAAGAGGTAGGAGGTGGTTTTAGGGGTGGGTTATTTGTGTGTAATTGAATGTGAGGATTTTGTGAAGTGTCTTGGGATGGTTTGTTGGGAAGTTTTTACTTGTTGGGTTTGTTCGGTTGAGTAGCGTATGGATTTTAGAAATGGTGTTGGAGTCGCGCTCATGTTTTGGGATGCTTTCTTGTTGTGATCTTTCTCTTGTGGTTGGTCGATTGTTCGGGAGTGATTCGATTTGGTGGTTTGTAATTTGGTGCTGAGGCAGTTGGATTAGGGATGATGGATGTTCATGGTTGGTAGTTTGGATGGTTGACATTAGTTCCTAAAGATCGCATTGGAGAAGGGCTAGAAGTATGTCAGAGATGTGGTGCGGTTAAATTGAATGAGTGGATGTTTTTTTTTGATGATCAGGTGGGAAAGAATTTGATTTTGATCTGGATTATTGGATGTGTTTTGAAGGAGGTGTAGATTTGTTGTGAGGGAATGGGAAACCAGGTGGAATAGGAAGATGTTTTTAATAAGGTTTGATGAGTTTCGAGATATTTAGTAGCGAATAGATGGGAGGGTGGAATGCTGGAGGGATGATAATCGAATCTCTGTTCTGGACGAGGAGCATGTGTGCGCTGGACACGTGCAAGGAGGGATGCTTTTGTGGTAATAATTAAATCGGAGAGTTGAATGATCGGTAGTGGTTGGTGATGAAAGGATGAGCGATACATAAAATGAGGTGGGAGGGGTTGAATGATTTTGGTATTTTTGTTGTTAGTATTTAATTTCTATGTTTTGGAATTGACGAATGCGTGGATAGTATGTTGTGTGGAAGCTTGAGATAGCTGTTTCAGGCGAGGAGAACTAGGTTGTACTTTGCGTAGGGCGTCCCGAATGTATCTGTGTTGGTGTGTGTGCGAAGGGAGCTTCGATTAGGCGGCTTGGGATTGAGCAGATGTGTGGGAGTTGCTAGTGCAGGGACGTGGGAGTGCAGGTAGGTGGGGCGTGGTGGGGCAGGAGACGAGTGGTCCAGAGAATGGGAGGAACCCGGACGTAGCATGGTGAGGTGATCGCAAGTCCGTGGGGGGTGGAGCGACAAGTGTTGATGTGTTAGGGGCGGTGAAGGTGAGTGGGATCAAGTTGTGTACGTAGAAGGCAAGGGTTTTGGAGGGCAAGAGAGGTTGGGTTGGGTGAGTGGGGGGCAGTGTGCGGTTGAGGCTATGGGCTATCAACAGGTTGGGGCGAGAGAGTCCGGGATAATGGGGAGGAGGGAGTGCGGATTGGGGGTTTGTTGGGATTGGGGTGGGGCGGTGGGTTGAAGGGAGGTTGGGATGAGGGGGAGTGAATGTCGGTGGGATGTGTGTTGCTGATTGGGAGGGGATGTGTAGGAGGTGGGGTGGTGTGTGAGAGAGTGGGGTGAGGCTGAGAGAGATTGATGGCTGGTTGAAGGCGATGTGGAGGGTAGGGCCGATTAGGTTGGAGGAGTTAGAGTGTGTATTGGGGTGATGGTAGTGTAGGCGATGGGGATGGAATGGGGGGGGTGGTGTTTTCGTTGAATGGGAGCAAAGGAGTTTGGGGGCTGTATGATGGGTTTATGGGGGTGGGGACCGTTCAGGGGGCAGTCAAGGCAGGGAGCCGAACTCGGGCAGGTGGGAGGGTTGAAGGGGTAATGCTGAACGCTGCATGGGGTGTAGGAGGGGAGGTGAAGGTGTTGCGTCGCGGTAGAAGGGTGGGTTGGTGGTGGTTGTTGTTGGGTGGCTTGGGTGTGGAGGGTGAGTTGGGTGAGGATTTTGATTCGAGGGTGATGTGGTGGGAGGAGGGCGGAAGGATGGTATGCTGATAGTGTAGTATGGGTGTTTGGAGATCTTTAGAGGATTGGGGTGTTGCAGGGGGAATTGGAGTTGGCAGTGGGTGTTAAGCCAGAATGTTGGTGGAGTCGAAAGAGGGAGGGAGCTGACACGTGGTGATGAGCGTGAAGGGGTGGTAGGGGGGTTGAGAAAGTGAGTGATACTTTGTCTTTGGAATGACTTTGGGAAGGGGCGGACTAGTAGGTTGGAGTTGTGGGATTGATGGTGGAAATGAATTAAGTGTGTGAAGAGGGTGGGGTGGCGGGAGATTTTCTTGTAGAGATTGATGGTTGGGTTCTTGCAGGAGGGGGGCGGATTGTGCTTGGGATCATTAGGATTAGAGGCTGTTGATTTGAAAGAGGGCTTGTCGATGAGCAGGTTAGAGGCAGGGGTGAGGTGGTTGTTTAAGAGTTAAAAGTTAGGTTTAAAAGGAAATATATGAGAGGCATTAGAATGATGGTTTTTTTAGTTAAGGTGTTGTTTGGTTGTTTGAGTTGTTCTGAGTTGTTATGAAGGTTTGCTGAAGAGCAAGGATGATATAAGTATTGATATTTTAGTGGAAGGTATTTGTTACGAAACTGTGAGAGGGGGGGGTACTAGGTGATTTGTTTTTTGTATAAGAAAAAGGGATCAACTTAGGGTATGGAATTGTATCTCCAGTGATTTTTTGTTTGTGAGAAATGGTGAGTAGATATGTTAGTAATATATTGGTTTATGTGTTTGGGGGGTATTTTCTAGATAATCTCCAGTCAGACGTATGGGCTAGAAGGAAATTCAAATATTGTAAAAGGAGAGTTAGAGGTATGAGTGGAGTATTGTAGTTAAGGTAACTGGGGTGGTTTGTTTTGCATAGTGACATATAATAGATATATGATAGTTTAAATCGTTTAAAAAGGAGGGTGTTTGGAATAGTTGTTTGTTTGGTGCGGCGGGGGTGGTGTTAGGGGTGGGCTGATTGGTTTCTAGAAGAATTTTAGTCAATGATTTGATGGTTTTTGGCATCCTTTGTATCCAACGTGGGTTTGAGTGAGCGGATTATTTATCTCTTTGCGGAGAGTCGGTTGTCAGTTGACTATAGATTAGAGATTTGTTTGGCGGGTGTGTAGTTTGGGTGATGTGTTCTGGGAGTGTTTCAAGTCGGTTACCAGGTTATTGTTAGGGTGCAATGTTGGGGGTAATGTTTGCATGTAAATTTGTGTCCGGTATTTGTGATTTGTATACTGTTCGATTGGTGGATGTTGGTTGTACGAATTTGTTGTGTGCGATAAGGGAGTAGTGGTGGACTTGGTTGCGTTCGGATGTTGGTGGAGGTTTTAATGTTGAAGGGATGACGTATAGCGCATTGTATTTACTAGCGCTCGAGCTTTAGTATAGTAGTGTCGGCATATATATATGTAATATTATATAGATTGCCTTTGTACGTAATGTTCGAGCTATTATTTGTGGCTTTCTATGTTTGATTGGGAAGTATTGACTTGTGAGTGTACCGCGCAAATTGACGAGTAAACGGCAGATAGTATTGTGTTACTGGGATTCTTATTTCTTCACCATTTTTTCTGGATGGAAAAGAAATCATGAGGACATTATACTGGATTGTGATTTTTGTTTGTTGTTTACAATGACAAAGATTACTGGTATGCGGCGGGTGTCTTTTGTCTTAGGACGGATACCTATTCAATCCAGTGTGTTTGGTAACCAAGTGTACTTTTAATATATGTCCAATGATTATTTTATTTGATAGTGGTGTGGGTTTTAGGAAAATGTTTGAGAGAAAGTTGAGAAACAGTTGCGAAAGAGTTGGACAAGTAACTTGTATTGGAGAAAATCATTTTTGATGCTTAGGTGGGTTAGATTTTTATCTTCTTAAATGTGCTTTATTAGTTGTTGAGATTGGTGTTGAGAAAACTGGGGGTGCGTGTCTTGTGACTGCTGATTGGCGTGAAATGGGGCTATTGGTTAGTCAAGTAGAGTCTAGTATTTTTGGATATTCGCCGAATGGCTAGTAAGTCGTCCGGGTTCTTGGTCAGGAGCAATGTTCAATTGTATAATTGAGGGCTGTATGCCAGGGGGCTTTGTTTCAGCAATGGTGTGTATGTGGTGTAATGTGATTGGCAATCGATGTAGGTGTTGGCGTTAGAAGGTTGGTTGAAGGGAGGAAAGGTATGGGTGGCAGCTTTGTAGAGATTAGCAGGTGTTTTCCAGGTGCCTGCACGGTGGGGTCCGAGGTTGGTGTCTTTCTGGGCTTGTTGTTGTGTGGTTTCTGGGGGAGTTTGCTGGTGGGGGAAGACATGCAAGTCACTAGTTGGAAGGATGCCCTTTGAAGTAGCACGCCGAATCTTAATAAGATGTGCCGGAATGAGAGTAGTTGGGTTGGGGTGGCATAATGTGAGGATCTTGTTGCGTTCCGAGAACAGTTAGGTGAGTAAGTTTTAGTAATCTAGAGTGTATGAGTCTGGGTGTAGAGCAATTGATGGGAACATGCGGATTTAGATGGTGAGCAAGAGATATTGTGATGTTGTAGCATTTTGTGGATGGCGGTTCGGAATTGCTGGGTTGAGCGGCTTCACCGCTGAGGAGTTTTTGTGATGAGTTGTTGGTAGAGTTTGAGCTGTTGTTGGTGTGAATCACAGGTAGAGGGTAGAGGTGGGTAGCGTGCTCGTATTTTTGTAGGCAAATTCGCTGGCTGGGCGGGAGGAATTAGTGAGAAGGAGTGTTGTGGGCTTGAATTTCATAGTTAGACGGTAGTAATTTTCATGTCGAAGGATTCTAGTATGTGGTATGTGGTCAAGGGGTTGTGCCAATAGTGAGTGAGTTGTACACCGTAGTATGGAGTGTTAATGGTACCGAGGTGGAGGGCTTGAATTAAATTTTGGTAGCAGTAAGATGGGATGGGTCCTGAGTATATCGAGGATAGGGAGTTGAGAAGGAGGCTTAAGTAGCATGGTGATTCGGCGGGTGTTAAAAGGTGGTAAAGGGATAATTTGGGGTTTATGATTTTCGGATGTTGTTCTGTTTTTCGTTGGAAGTCTGTTGGAGCTTGCGGGGAAGTTGTTTTCCAGCGCTATTTCGGTTATACGTGGCGTTCGTAGATGTGGCGATGGGTACTTGTGCGTATGCGGTACGTGGGCGTGCGGATTTTCGTTTTGAGGGGGGGGGGATCTTGTTTTTTTTGGGGAACTTTAAAAAACTGCACCATGACCCGTTTTTTTTTTTTTAACGCGGAGCGGCTGGGCCTGTTTTGCTGGTTTGCCACATCTGGTGAAATTGGCCATTGATATGTGCGTGTTATGTGCGGTTTGATTCTGGAGTTGTTGTGGGGGGCACCGGGGTTTACTGGAATTTCGAGAGTGGTGTTAGGAGTGTATGAGCTCTTGGGCGTTCGTGCGACCAGTGGTGTTGGTCGGCGTAGAAATTATCGGAGTCCAACTGGATATGGTGTGGTGCCTGGAAGGCGTTGGTGGGTGTTTGTATGTTATCGGGCGTGTTTTGCCATGTGCGGGAGGAGGTGGGTGGTGGATTGTCGTTTGGGTGATACATCGGAGTATTTGACAATATAAGGAAATTAGTTTTAGAAGTGGTAGAGGGGTCGATGGGTGAGAGATTCTGTGGTTTAGGTGCTAGTGTGTGAGGGTGTGGGGAGGTCCGATATAGTTTGTGGTGAGAGTAGGCTGTCTGGGGGCTTGGTGGCTGTGGGGTTAACCAGCGCGGGAGTGGTGGGTAATTCATTTGATTTGGCCAGGTCGGTCGTGAGGCGGTTTGATTGAGGGTTGAGGATTGTTAGCCTTTTGATTTGGTGGTCGTAATCTGAGATGGGGCGTGTTAAGTCCGTGATGGTGGTCGATGCGAGGTGTCGCTGTTGAGGATAGGGAGGATGGTGTGTTGTGTTTGTGGAGGGTCAAAGATAGGAAATTGAGAACTGAGTTTTTTGTTTGAAATGTTATCCGGGGGAATCGATGTACATGAGTTTTGGATATGGCTTCGTTACCAGTTTTAAGAAGAGTGTTATCACGCTCTTGTATCGAAGAGTGGTGTAGCTGATGGGTTGAGTTGTTAAGTTGGGTGGTAGCTTCTATTGGTTATAGGGGTTGATGTGTTATCTTTGTGATTATTGTTATGAGTTCATGGTTTTGATCAATGGTCATGTTTTTGGATGTTGTCCGGTGTTGCATTGAAGCCATTGGTGGCTTTGGAGGGTCGAAGGTTTGAGGGTTGGGATAGATATGGTGTGGTTCTGTGTTGAGGAGCAGAGTAGGATTGAGTGATTGGTGACGATTTGGCGAGTTGGGATTATGCGTGGTGATGGATGTCTGAGGATTTAGGGATGGTTGGAGAAGGGTGTTTTGAATGGTGTTTAGTTTTGGCTGCTGGATGACAGTTTGATGTTTAGAAAATAGGGGATGAGGATTGGGAATCGAGGATAGTTGTTGTGTCGCAGGATTGTAAGGTTAATGATTAGTCAGGTTTATGGTGGCGGTGCGAGCAGATTTTACAGGTTGTTAGTTTGCTGGCGATTGTTTTGGGGGATGGGGTATTGTTCTAATAGAGTGATGGTTTTTTGAGGTTTTGTAATGGCCATTGGGGTAGATTGATAGCTGGCGCTGAACATATCAATGGGTGGAGGATAGATCATTGGGCGAAAGGTACAAAGAGATTGTGGGGTGGGAATAATTGAGTGACCACTCCCGGGTTGGGTATTGATAAGGCGTGGTGCCAGGTCAGGTAATTATGGGATATAGATGCTGGCACGGACTATTTTGAGAAATTAGTGGTAGGTATGCTTTTAGAATGTTGTGAGAAGTGTGTGTAATGGCTAGCGATTGTGGTTGCAAGAAGAGTCCGTTTTCAAGAATGAAAATTTTGAAGTATCGGAATGTAGGTGATGATTGAGAGTAGTGAGTGCGTGAAGTGGGTTTAGGTGATTTTTGTTGGAAGCGGGACTGTGATGTTTTAATATGCGTTTATAAGTCGATGTATGGGGAAGGTTGGCTTTTGTGTGGGAAGTGGCCTTGAAGTGTTAGAAGATAGGAAGGGAGGTTATAATTGCGGTGAGTGTGTAGAGGAAGTTTGGATGGGGGTTTAGTTATTTGTGTTGAATTAGGAGGTTTCTGGTTGTTCACCGTCATTAGAGTTAGAGTGTAGGGGTAAACCTTGTGGCAGGAGGATTTTGGGTGTGCGAACCTTGATCTATGGAGTTTTCGGGTGATTGGTTGGGTAAAAGGTGTGGGAAGTGATACTTGATGTTTTGTGAAACAATAGAGGGTGTGAGAATGTTTTCAGTGAAGGAGCAAAATTTTAGGGTGGTGGTCTTCTAGTCAAGTTGGTGATAAATTTGGAGAAGACAAAGAAGTTAAATGTGTCTAGTACGGAAGTTCTTGAGTGTGGTTGATGAGTAATCGGATTGCGTAATTATGTTGATAGTGTGTTGGCGTAGGATGAAATGGACGAGGCTATGTGTCGGAGGAGAAAAGAGTAGAGTTTTTGTATAGGTTGTAAAGAATTAGCACAGATAGCGTTATTGAGAGTTTGGTATAAGTGGGTGTGATTTATGTTGAGAGAGATGTTTAGGGTGGGTTAGGTGGAGTGATTGTAGACTGTAGCTTTGCTATGAGTGTGTGGTTTTTTAGAGATAATGTTTGTTGTGGATGCTCTATGATACAGTTTATGGGTGGAGTGTGTAGTGGAAGGTAGCTAGTGGATTGTATTGGGGTGGAGGTTTTTTTGAAAGAGTTTTTTTCATGTTTGGTAGGCAAATTTTGTGTACATATTGTCTCTGGTTAATTTGGGGAGTGTGTTCGGTTGTAAGGTAGGGTGTGACCTAGTTGCGTGAGAAGTGCATCGGTGTGAAGCTTGTATTAGTGGAGGTTCTGTTATATGGGTGTTTCTTAGTTGGTGTGTGTGTTATGGGTAGGTTGATGAGATATAGAGACGTGTTAAATTGTGAGATATGTAACATCTAGGATTCGTTGAGGGTTGTCGTGGTGGGATGTGTTATATTAGATACTAGATTTGTGTTTGATGTGGGATGTGTGGATGTTATAATTGTCTTTCTGGGTGAGTTTGTGGAGTTTGTGTTTTCGTTAGGGGTGGTTAACGGTAACAGTTTAGGGGATGGCTGTGGAAGGGGGCGATTGTATGGCATCTAGATTTAAGGGTGTCGTTCCTTTGAGATGTGCAAAATTGTCGAGAAGGAGAAAGGGGACAGGATCAGGATGTAGGGAAAAACGTTAAAATCTGGGGAATTATAAACGCTGATTTTAGATTGAATAGCAAAAGGAATTTGTCAAGCAAGTTTACAATGGTTCTTATTTAACGTCAGAATAGAAGAGGTGGTTTTGGTCGGAAATTGAGAATTCAGATGTTAAGGTTTGTGGGGGATTGATTTGGTAGGGGGGCAGCTGGTTTGGTTGTTTTTTGAAGTTTCGGAATGTTAAAAACGATTGTTTCAGCAGTCAAGGTAGGGATTATTTTTGTTTAGAGGGGATTAAGGAACATGCAGTTTAATTATTTACTATGTTTTAAGATCTCTTTTGTTCG
>Ga0163217_1042765_pt1 | contig 14065 bp, 21 predicted proteins | sample SynspAceP_FD_185933 | JGI IMG/M metagenome (GOLD analysis project Ga0163217, IMG submission 185933) | Saline lake microbial communities from Ace Lake in Antarctica - Synechococcus sp. Ace-P (PacBio error correction) | ecosystem: Environmental > Aquatic > Non-marine Saline and Alkaline > Saline ... | reverse complement strand
GCCGACTGGTATGGGCAAGGTCTTGCCTCGCTGGGGCTGACCACCGGTCCGCGGTCTCTTGGCATGACCGAAGAAGGACAAACGCGCCGCGTATGAATGCGATGTGACCTATGGCCACGAAACAACGAGCTGGGCTTGATTATCTCCGCGATACATGAATCGAGCTGAGCCAGATTTTTTCAAGAAGCAGCACAACTTTGCCATCGTGGATGAGGGTCGACAGTATTCTGATCGATGAAGCACGGACCGCCACTGCATTATTCTCTGCCCCGGTCGCAGACGCTCCGAGAATGTATTAAAGGTCGTCGATGATGTGATCCGCTGCTTGACGAAAGCCACCTATGAGCTGGAACGAAAAAAAACCCGCCAATGTGACCTTTACCGACGAGGAACGACTTCCCTCGAGAAAGAGCTGCTGAAAGCCGCGAGCCTGCTGAAGAAGGGGTTCCACGATGATGACCCTGAAAGCACCACGTCGTGCACCACATAAACCAGGGTTTGCGGCGCATAAGCTGTTCATTGCGCGACAAAGATTACATTCGTAGCGCGAGGCGAAGTTGATGCTGATCCGACGAATTCGACCGGCGCATGATGTCCGGTCGCGTCTGTTCCCGACGGGTCTGCCACCAAAGCGATCGAAGCGAAGGAAGGCTGCCAGATCCAGCCTGAGAACGTTCACGCTCGCATCCGTCACTTTCCAGAACTATTTCCGACTGTACAACAAAGCTCGCGGGATGACCGGTACGCGCGAAAAACGAAGCCGAAGAATTTGCCGAGATCTTACGGCTGGGTGTTGTGGGTTTGTGCCGACCAACGTGCCGGTTGCACGCGTTGACGAGTATGGACCAAAGTCTATTCGTTCCCGCGCTGGAAAAATATCAGGCGATGATCGAAAGGCTAAAAAGGAAGCCAATGCGATAGGGCAGACGGTTCTGGTCGGCACCACGTCCATCCGAAAAGTCCGAAAATTTGCTTCAGCCAGATGCTGGACCGAAGGCGGGGCATTACGCATATAACGTTCTGAACCGCACGCCAGGCACGAACAAGAAGCCCGATCGTCGCAGATGCGGGGCAAATCGGCGCGGTGACCATTGGCCACAAAAACATGGCCCGGTTCGGCGGCACCCGACATTCAAGCTGGGCGCAACGGCGAGCTGAAGGTGATCGAAGCACTGGACGCCGTCCAGAGGCCGGATCCCGTTGCCATTTCGTGAAAAGATCGAGGCGGAACACGCGGACGAAGAAAAAAGTTAAGCATGGAGGGCCGTGCCCTTTTATGTTTGGCCCCTCTGAAACGTCACCGAAAAGCCGTCGGATCGATAACCAGCTGCGGTTGGTTCGTTCCGGCTCCGTCAGGGTGACCCGGGGCCGCTCGTCGTCTATCGTCCGCTCGAGGACGATTTGGAGCGTATCTGTCGGGTCGAAAGGCTTGAGAAAGTGCTGACCACGCTTGGCTTGAAAGAAGGCGAGGCGATTGTGCCACCCTGGGTGAACAAGTCGCTCGAACGGGCACAGGCCAAGGTCGAAGGTCGCAACTTTGACATTCGCAAAACAGCTGTTGAAGTTCGATGATGTGATGAATGGGACCAGCGGAAGGGCATTCTTGGCCAGCGCCGCGACATCATGGAAGCGCGGACCTGCAAGAGATTACGTCGGACATGCGCGAACAGGTGATTCGACGATCTGATCGACCAGTTTTTTATGCCTTCCGAAAAACCTATGCAGATCAGTGGGATACCCAGGGGTATCAAAAGCGGCTGTTGTCGAAAGCAGTTGAACCTGAACGTTACCTGTTTCGGCCTGGTGGAAGAAAGAGGGCGTGGACGACGAAAGTGATCCGCGAACGTCTGATCGAGGCCAGCCGATCCATGATGGCACAGAAGGCTGAACAGTTCGGCCCAGAAAACATGCGGCAACATTGAAAAGCAGGTGTTGTTGCAGGCGATCGACGGGCAAATGGCGTGGACACCTTTTGACGCTAGGAGCATCTGCGGTCGGTCGTGGGCTTCGCGGTACGCGCGCGGGATTCGTTGAACGAGTATAAAAAAACGAATCCTTCAGGCTGTTCGGAAAGCATGCTTGGACAGTCTTCGACCGAAGTGACGCAGAACTGCGGGCAAATCCGTCCGATGAACGGAAGAAGGAGCAACAGCAGCTGATGTCCGCAAATGCAGAAGACGTTTCAGGGGGCGTGCACAGGTTTGCCAGCAGCGCAGGGGCCGAAGAAACAAGCGCAGCGCCGGAAGCTACCGGAGGACTACGGAGGATACGCGGTTACGGAGACTGGATTCGACAGCCGCTGCTGGTTTGACGAAAATGGACCCCGACACATGGGGCAACCCTTCGCGCAACGGGACGAATGTACCTGGCGTATCGGGTGAGAAAAATTCAAGCATTGCCACGGGCAAGCCTTGCGTAAGTGACAGCTCCAAGGCCGTTTCGCGGCCTTGGAGACGCTAACCCTGCGCAGGGACCGTACGGTGGGGGTAAGATTAGGATAGGGTCAGGTAGACCAAGGCTTGCCGCTGTCCAATAAGGAGAGCGACATGCCCAATTCTGACAATTTCAGTGACTATACCGCAGGATTAACCGGCCCGATTTGCGCGGGCCTTTGATGTCGTTGCCAGATGATGCCGCTGACCTGGCGCAGGTCACCGCGGCGGCTTTATGGTTGGTGGGGGCTGCGCATGTTAGCGGGACGCTGCAAAAAGCGGCGGATGCGATCCACGGTTGGTCGGGTGGTGGCCGGGGTCGTCTAATCCGTTTCGGGGTCGCGCAAGTACGGGGCAACCGGGTACGACGGGCCACGGGGATTCAAGGTGTTAGCGCGCAAGGCCCGATTGCCACATACTGTGGAACATTGCTGCGCCCCCTTAATGGACCGGTTGGGGCGCAGCAGAATGGGCAGGGTCGTGCGATGATCTGTAAATCACCGGCAAAGCACATCTGCCGCGTATAGCGTCATCAAGCGTTGCGCGTTATCAAAGCAGCATTCACCCCGCGCCCTGCGACTTGCCATAGACGGTTGGATGCCGGGGCGCACGATTGATACGCGCCACGTGCATCCCCATTAGCTGTGCAACTCGCTGCGGTCACAGGGCGCGGTCCGACCAACGACATATCAAGCCCCGGAGGGACATTCCAGATTTGGGGCACTCGTCCAAAGCCCGTGCGCGCAGAAAAATGGGCGCCGGGGATGACACGGGGGTTCATTTTTCAGCTTGTGTACAAGGGCCATTCCCAGCGGCGTGCGTCCAGGGTCGCGCGAAAGAATCGCGGCAAGGCGGCCTGAGCGTGGGTACCATTGTCCTGATTTTCAACAGAGGAAACGGGTTTGCCCGCCCGTCCGATCTTGGAATGGGCATATAGACCGCTTTTGCCGTGAGCGGCCATTAAAGCAGCACCAAAACAGAAAACGATCAGCAGCAGTATCAAGGCCAGCAGCACAAGGGCTGACCGTTAGATCGAACAGCCGCTTCCTACGCGTTGATACAGCAGCCGGCCCACGTAGGAACCGCCGCCCCGTCTTATCCCTACCCGATAAACGCCATCATCACCCCGTGCTTAATATCCAACAATAAAACCGGGCGACTTTGCCGAGTGTCAGCTAAAGCAGAGGTATTCCTAAGGTTGTGCGTTAAAGGCCGGGCCGCTATCAGATCAGGCGTAGTTGAATTTCGACCTCACCATTATGGATCGTTGCGGCGGTCAATTTGTCGGTTGCGTAGGCTCGGTATCGATCGAAATAACGCGCCCTTGACCATAGGCGTGTCGACAATCGTATGCCCGTTGCACGATCCACATACGTCGCTGACGGGCGTTTGCGCCCGAAATCCTCATGCCCCCAAAAGCAAAACGTTGCGGCTTCCTGATCCTTTATTTTGGAAATCAACGGGTTAGCCGCCCGGCGTGAACAAGCAACATTGCCGCTGATCCAAAGAAGTTGGCAGTTGGTCACCCAGTCGACCAAGCGCGTCGCCCATGGCCTCCCGCAGGGCATTCACGGGCCCGTCAGCTCGTCTCCCGAAGAGGGTTGCGATTTACGCCGAGACGCAAAAACTCGATAGAAGTGTTGCAGCCCGCCGTAAACGCAGCCATTCGCTGGCCATTCTCTTAGGATTAAATCAATAAAACTTTAGCATCATCTGCCGTGGTTGCCATCAGCGTTATGATTATCCGGCTGGCTATGCAGGCGCGCAAGATCCTGCGCGGCCTTTGTTCGCCGCAGGGTCGACAGATCACCGACACAGATCACCGCGTATTCGGTGGGAGGGACTCAGAAGCGTTTCAGCCAAATCAAAACCCGTGGATATTTCGCCAATCGCGACATCGGGGTACGTTCCGGCGTTGATGGGGTCGAAATGCGGTTCCGGCTCGGCTGGTGACGGCGTTTAAAAAAACCAACGCGTTAAGCCTAGGTTTTTCAAGCGTCCTCTGTGTTTTGCAAAAACTGGCGCAACGTAATGGTAAATTCCCGTGACTTGGCGGCACACAAAGTGTAGTCCAACTCAAACTTCTCTAACGGTTCCCCGGTATTGGAAACAGTTTAATTAATAGGCAGGTTGTCAGATGCAAGGCCATTGAGGAAACTCGCTTGTACGATGTTAGCCGGGTGTGTCGGCTGTTGTCAGCCTTCCCAGTATCTGCCCAATCGCGTCGACCTACGGACACCCGGTCTGATCGAAATGCAACGGCTCCGGTGCTGAAGGATGGCGATCTGGCATTTACGGCCAGCGCCTTTGGTCCAAACTACCGGTATTCCGCGACCTTTCAGGTTGCCGCGCCTTTACGGTACATTTCCGCCTACTCGCGGATCAAAGATATCAGCACTGGTGCGTTTTCTGGACTAGGCGATACCTTGACCGCAAGCTTTGACGTTTCATTATCAGATTGGGACGAAACCGATGTGCGCCCGCGTTTGCCGTGTCGGCCTTTGCGCGGACTTTCTGGGTACCGGTACCTGAGTTTAGTGAATATTTCGTTGCACAAAAAGCTTTGGCTCAAAGTATGGAAGTTAACCGCGGCTTGGGTGGGGGCCGTCTTGCGGGGCGGAATTCATTTCGAACCCGTTCAGTGTGCTGTCCGAACGGTTTGATAACCACGGGACGCGGGGATTGCAAAACCTTGGCGGGCAGCTCGAAACCGGGGGGGGACAACTGGGTTCAGCGGTCCCACCTTCTCCCTTTGTCGGCGGAAATGGAACCTCTCTGACCTCAAGCGACGCTGTTTGGCGGGAATACTCGCCCGATGAATACACGCGGGGGATCGCGTGAACACCGGTATCGACGTTGTCTTCGCCGACAATGTGGGGCTGGAGATCGTTCCAAGAACGGCGTTGAACCTCAAGCGGGTTCGTTGTGGGTGCGGCGCATGAGGTCGGCGCGACAACTGAGCTATATCATCAATTCCCCAAGACCCGTTCGGTTCCCGGTGGGTTGGAGCAGGCCCAGCGGACGGTCGCGCACGGCAAACGGATTGGCCATTGCAGAATGGAATAAAACTCGGCTGCGGGTGGTGGGCGTGATGCGGGAGAGACTGTGTATGCAGCGCGTGCTCTGCGGAAGATGGGCTGGGAGCTGCAAGGATTCACCAATGTCGGGGCACCCCGCGCCACGGTGCGTGTTGAGAATAGCCGTTTTCAATAACGAAGCCCAAGCGCGGGGACGCACAGCGCGGGCCATGGCGGTGACACTTGCCGCCGCTATCGAAGAATTCACCGTCGTTTTCTTGAACGCGGCGTGTGCCGCTTAGCCAATCGTCACGACAGCCGGTCTGAATCTGGAAGAGCTGCAGTATGATTTAATGATGGCGCGTTGGCGCAGCTTGGCGCGGGCGCGTTTGGAAGACGGACATACGCAGGGACGTGATGGCGAAGCTGACGATATTTATTCCCGTGTTCGAACACGTCTTATCGGTCCTTTTATTGTGGCGACAATCTTTTTTCGACCCGAACAGCCCGGATCCGCGGCCGATTTTTGGTGTCCCAGCTCAAAGATGGATTTTACCGTCCGCGTCGGGCCTGACCTTTGGCCGGTCGGTTTCCGGTACCCGTCTGGTGCGGCATATTCGCCATCTGTTCCGCGTGTTCTAATTCGGTCATTCGAACCTGTGCGTACGAATGCGTGCGCTATGGCCAAAGAATCTGATCTTGAGGTTAACAGCCGACGGCGGAGTATCTGTTCCGTCCGGGCAAAGACCTGTTTTGGCCGCGGTCTCGCGGTATCTCTAAGGATGTTCGGCGGTGTTTCGACCGAAGTGCTGTGGTACCCGATGGCCAGCCGTCTCGCGCTTGGGCGGAGCTAAACTATGTCAAACAGCGTTTGATTTTGACATGTTTGTTCGGGTTCCAGGATTACGACGTTCGTGACCGGTTCACGGCTCCGGCCGTATTATGATTTGGGTAACGGGTTTTACGGGCCAGCTTGACGTGGTGTTCGCTATGCTTGCGGCGATTACGGCGCGACGTTGTCACTGGATCGCGAGTTCAACAACGGGTTCAGGCTGGCGGGTATTTCACGCTGACTCTGTTGACGATTTGTGCGAAGGGTCCTTTGACAAAGGCTGCGGTTCGAGTGCCTCTTGTCGTGGATCACCGGTCGGTCCGTCCGTTACGAAAAATCAACAAACCATCACACCGATTCACCCGTGACGGTGGCGGCGTCTTGCTGTGGCCAACGTTTGCATGGGGTCGTGCGCGATTATTCGCGGCAAAGAAGCGCGGGGACAGCTGCGGGGAGATACCTGCCGATGATTCTTACGTGCGCTTACCCTGGCGTTATGTCTGGCGGGCCTGTTCGCCTGATAGCGAAAGCAAAGGCCTGCGGCAACGTGGTGTTCGCGGGTCGCTGTGGACGACGATTCTTTTTGCCCAAGACCTTCGCAAGGGTTTCCCACACGCTTTGCAGCGCTGGTGCAGGACACCTTCTATCCCGCCGGCTGCTGCTAACGGTGGGAAAACGAAAGGCAAAACCGGGCGTATGTTGCGCGAAGCGCGTGTGAAAAACGGCGTCATAACGTGGCTTGAAGTTCGGATTTGACAGCACTGATGTTGGAAAGACGGTTATGCTCAAGGCACGCCGCGGGCTTTGGCCTTTGAGTATTTGCCGCGGATGTGTCCGAGCCCAAAGCGTTGATCTTTGTTCCGGGCGTGGGGTTTATTCCGACCGGCTGCACAGCATATCTGACGGGGGACCGATGGAAATCTCTACGCGGGCATACAATAAATCGAATACGGTGGTTTTGGTTCGAAAAACTCAAGGCAGTGCAACACTGGCGCTTGAAATCGGGCACAGTGTCAAACGCTAAGTTGTGACAGAGGATTGCTAAAAAGTCTGACCAGTTCGTTTCGGATATACGTATTGGGTCAGTGTGTAAATAGCGGTGCCATATGGTACAGGCGCGCAATGGGCTTGGCGACGAAGTCGGGTATCTTATGAACCAAGGCTGCTGCACGCTAGTTTTAAACCGGGGCCGAACCTGTCTGGGGGCGAGGTGTCACATGATTGAATGGAGTATTGAAGTGCGATACCTATTGGTAGCTGTTTTGGGGTCTGGCCCTTGCGAGTTGTGGTACGGGTTACCGAAGGGACCTCCAGTTGCTATGAGAGACGCGCGCAAACGACAGCAGGCACAGCTACCAATAGGTATCGCACTTTCGCGACTACTCACCCAATGGATCACGGCCCCGTCCTATGAACAACTGACCGTGAAACCGTCATTCAGCGATAATCATGCCTAATGCGCCGCAAAGCCTGCCGCTGTCTTCGCGTACCGCCGGACAGCGGTCCGAGCGCTGCGCGGGACCGGGGCGCTGCATCCGCCCACGCTTGAGGTTTCAAAACGCGGCCTAACTCGCGCTTGAGCTGCGGTTGCCCCCCGCAAATGATCCTGGCCCCTATGAAAATTGGCGTCGGTGATGTGGTGCTGCTGGCCCACGCCACGTGCTGGCGGGTATCGGTTTGAACAACTGTCCCGGGCTGCTTGGCGCGCACAAAACTCGCGCCAAGGGTATTACCGTGCAAGGGGACGGACGGTTCGATCAACATTCCCGACGTTGGGGCGCGTGCGCATCGCCGGGTCTGACCATCGAGGGACGCCGAGGCTGCTTGTTCCAGCGTCTGCGTCGAGAACCAGGATTGACCCGACGTTTCAGGCTCGAGATTTCCGAATTCAATTCGCGGCGGATCATGTGTCTATCGGCGGTGCTGTTGGTCGCAGCCAACGGTTTGTGCCGGTGACGTTGACACCGCTGTATCTGGAAGAGGCTTTGGCCGCTGCAGGCGGGATCACGTCGAAGATTCAGGACTATTGCCTCGAATTCCGTCTGTTACCGCGATGGCCACGCTTGTACCAGATCCCGCTGTTCGCAGCTCTATTCCAAGCGCCAGCCTGACAAGACCGCGCCTGCTGCCCGGCGATGCGATTTTTTCGTTGATACGGCATTATGAACTTGGTCGCAGCGCAGGAATATTTTGCCCCCTAACAGAATCACCTTGGTTTCAAGCGCGTCAAGCGGGCACGTGCCTCTGCATTGCAAGAGTGCAGTTTGAGGTGTCCCTACGTCGTTGCAAGCTTAGAGGAGGCACGCAGCAACTATCAGGCGCGTTCGGCGAGCTTGGTGCTGACGGACCGCGGACTATGTTTAATCTGGCAGGTTGAGGTCGGGACGCAGTCCCGCATTTGTGACTGCCGTTGAACGCAAGCAAGTCTGGCCGATGCATTGTTACGATGCAGGGCGGCGTGGCGTCGTTGACGGTGATGTGTCGCAAGGTCTTATGGTGTCTGCGCGCATCGTCTGATCCGCGCGAAGCTGGGGGCGATCACGGCATGGCCATCTTGATGCTTCGTTAATGCGTTGCGGCGAACTTTTGCCCTGGCTCCGAAGTTCGAGCTGCGCCCCGATGACATCCATCTTTTATCGCGCAACAGCCCCGTTACCCAAATGGGAAGCCCGCGCTGTCTCGCAAATTCTGCCACAGATCCTAGTGTGGGGCGAGCGCTGTCAGCAACTGATTTGACCACGATTGATTAGCAAAGGACCGGGGCAGAAATGTCCGGCTTTTGCGTTGTGGGGCTGGATGGGTTCTGAGTCGTCGAGGTCTCCGGTAAATTGAACCAATCAGTCCCCTATTCAGGCACATCGCCTGATTACCCCAAGAGGGTCAACTTACTCAGCGGTTGTTGAAATGATCTTTCTGTTGTTATTCCTTGCATGAACGAGGAAGCCTCGATCCCTGGGCCTTTGGATGTTGCGGCTGACGCAGGCCATTCGCGGCCTTGGGAAGACGAGCAGAGATCATCCTCGTTTCGATGAATGGATCGACAGACGCAACAGGAAAAGCGATCGAGGGCCGCCCAAGCAAGCTGTGCACAGGCTGGTGGGGGTCAAGCTTGTCCGCCAATCGTGGCCACCAGATCGCGCTGACTGCAGGGTGAGGCCGCGCAGGGTGAACGCATCTTTTCATGCTAGGATGCGATCTGCAAGACCCGCCCGAGTTGCTGGTTAGATAGATGTTCATGGATGGATCGCGGATTTTTGACGTGGTTTTTATGGGCCGGCGCAGCGAGCGTCAGGGCGAGACGATGTTCAAAAAGGCCACGGGCGCATCTGTTCTTACCGTTTCCGAAAATGCCATGTCTGATGTGCGACTTCCTCAGGATACCGGCGGGATTTCCGTCTGTGTGAAAACGGCCGGTCGCTTCGACCCGGTGGGTTCTGGCGATGCCTGAAAGGCCCGTTTCATCCGCGTGCATGTTTGCTTGGGCAGGTTCCAAGCAGGGTTGCGGATTGGAATATATCCGTGCACCACGGGCTTTTGGTGAGACCAAATACCCGTTACCGCGCGATTGATGCGCTTTGCCCATACACGCGAAATGGACCGCCTTTTCGACGAAAAGCCGCTTAAAGCTTCGCGGACACGTTCTGTCCTTCGTCCAGCCTGTGATGGGCGCACGTTGATTGCAGTCTTATGTCATTTACTCGTTTGATCGTTTACCAGGACCGCGCCCGGTTGGGCCTCGGTGGTGCTGGCAATCAGCTTCTTCTCGGGGGCGGCCAGCTTTGACGCTGGAGAATTCTGGGTGAATACAGGTCGGTCGCCTTTACGTCGAAGCCAAGAGATCGGGCCGCTGTACTTCGTGAGCGACGATACCCGCGATATGGTCCCTGACGTTGAAAGGTTGCGGCGCATAATGGCCTAATTTTAGACTATAAATGTACCCGTTTCGCCATCGTTGGGGCTGTTTGACTGCAGTGTCCTATGTGGTGGATGATCCGGCGTTTCTGGCGGGCGGGCTGCGCAGGTAGAAAGGCGAATGCGGCAAGGCATTTTTTTCTAGCTATCGTACTGCAATATATCGCGGCACTGCGCTGCTGTTCACTTTTGAACGCCGAATTGGCGATTTCGCAGCCAGATCACCAAGTTTGTCCTATTATACTGGCTGCGGGCTTTGTGATCTCAGCGCTGTGAACGGGGCCTTTCGCGCAGGAAAGCCGATGTACCTTGCCTGGCGCTCCGCGCTGGCCGTTGTGCGCTTTATACTGCCTGTGAAGAACTTCATCTTGTGACCCTTTATGGGGGTTGTTCGCCCCTGCGCATCCCAAGAAGGACTGTGCACATCGTGAGCCATATAACTATAGGGATACGTTTTGACTACATCAACCAAAGCGCGCGCGCGCGGCCAAGCCTGTTGTGTCGTTGTTGTCCCATTGCTCAAGCCATCTTCGGTTATTGACTGTGGCAGCGGGCGCGGAGTTTGGAAGGATGAATGGCGCAAAGGCGCGCGGGATGACGGCTTGCCGGTTGATGGGGACTATGTCGGATCGGGCGCCAGTTTGTGTGGTCGCAGACGGCTGTATGGACGGCGCAGTCGGGGAAGCGGCTCGGCGATGCGGGTTGATTGCCGAACGGGTGCAGCTGTGCGCCAGTGTTCTTGGATCACCTGGCGCGGCTTTTTCTGCTGACGGGACAAAAACCTGTTAGACCCGATGATCCGCCATTGATGTACTATCCTTGCCTTTTTCGGCGATGCGCTGTTTCTGGAAACAGACGCTGCACGGAGGGGCGATGGTGCTTGAATTATATCTGGCACCTGCGCGAGGTTGTGACGCCGTGCGTCGGTTGAACTTTGCCCTGTTCAGAGCCTATGGGCGGGCGTCGTGGCTGCGCTTGCGGTGAGCACAATTAGGCGCCGGGCGCGTCGCGGTGTTCACGGTCTTTGGCCCTGCCTCATGGTGCGTTGCCGTCCGAGATGCTGATCTTCGCTTTGGTTCAACACGCGATACCGGGACTTGGCCGTACATGTGACGGCTGTTTTGCGGGTGTTGGGCGTGTAATCTCTCTAGTACGGCAGTTGCGCAGGTTGTTGCCGCTGTTCGTGATTGTCAGCTTTATTGGCCTATTACCACCTATCCGCTATTGCTGCTGGCGGATGTGTATTGCGCGCACGCGGGACCGTTCAGTGCGCGATCTTGCGGATTAACTTGTGCTGTTTCTGCGGCCATTTTGTCGCGGCGGTCCTAACTGTTTATACGTTGAACTGGCAGGTGCATGGCGTGGTTTGGCGTGCCCGTGGCTGATTGGCGTGAGCCGACGGCCGGGCACGGGCTTGGCGGGGATGGATCGCGAAACTTTCCGAAAAACTGGGGAGAGCCTGATGCTTTTTCCGAACGCACAGCATCGGGTATCCGCCGTTGATTCGGCTTTATTCCTTTCTGTAATTTCTGGGCGCTGAATGGCTGCGTAAACGCGCGCCCGCTTGGAGGCGCTTTATCTCGCGGGCTGGAATTGGCCATCGGGCTGGGCGCTGGTGGTGGTCAGGCGCCTGAAAACTGGTGTGATCGTACCGCCGCGGGCGTTCATCTTTTTTCGGGCGTATTTTTTGCTCGCTGACCACCGTACGTGCGTCCAGCTGCTGAGCGAGGATGAGGGTTTCTATATGGTAGGTTAGGGGCGTAATGCGTTTGCTGCTGATCATCCGGCCGTTTGGTTTTATCCAGCTGTTTCTGTTCCTATGGGTCAGGAGGCGAATGCTTTGCGCAGAGTGATACAAAGACCTGGGGCGCAGAGGTGCAGGCGGTCGGAGGGGCCGCGTCTTATATCTTTGGCGGATTCCATCGAAAATCGCCTCGGGGGTGAAGGCGGGTATACAATCACACATACAAAGTGCTCGCTTGCCTCGCGGTTGAAACAGCCTGACCGGCAAAACTGCTGTTCGCCTGTGTCTAAGCGCCCAAAGGACTGGCCCTACACGGGCCCGAAAGTTATAGCAAGCGAGGCTGAAGTGCATTTGCTGCGCGAGGGCGACGCGTTGCTGCATGGTATTTTACCCCAAAAGCCATCGTGAAAGGACCGTGATGGACTAATCCGCTAAAAAATGCTTTCCATATGGTCGGCAAGATAAGATGCGCAGCCAGGGTGTAAGTGTTTTGGCGTCTCGGGGTCTTGCGCGCAGTTCGTCAGATCGATCCAGGGCGGTTGTCCATCACTCTGCGGGGTTGGGGGTAACATCGGTCAGCCCGACAGCTTCGGACGACCATAGGATTAGATTTTCTACAGTTCGTGTTTCAGTCAGGGCCATTGCCCACGTCAGCGCGGTATTCGACCTTGATCGCGATGCTCTAGTCGAAGCCCTGTGATCCCCAGGCCTCTTCGTCCAGGCCGTCGTTTTGGCGCAGGTGAGGGCCGGTTTCGTCCCCAGAATGGGTGCGTGCAGCAGGGCGTTCGGCCCAAAGGCCGGGGGTGTGAATTTCCCAAGCGCCCGACGTTGGATTCAGCGTTCGTGTCGCGCATCACAAAATACCGAAATCGCCTTGTGACGCAGCCGCGCTCTGTTGGACTTCCCAAGCTTTTCGACGGGAGAGGAGCCTTCGTTGACCCAGGGCAGGGGATTCATCGTGGTCCATTGTGGCTGCCCTGTTCTGGTCGTGTCGTGGTGGTGTCATATCCGCTGTTCTAGGTCCTTTGCGGCCAAGTTGGCCGATTCCATTGTTTAGGCAAGTGCTAGCGGGTCGAGCGCGAAGTCAGCCGCTTGGATTGCACAAATGGCGCTAATTGAGCCCCTGACGGCACCGCCAAGCGTCTTGGTGGCCGGGACCCACCACAGGTGCGCCGGTCCGTTAATGGCCTCGTGACTGGACCCGGCACATCACTCAACGGTTTCATTAGGGGCAAACCAGGGGGGCCGTGCGGTGGTGCAGGGTGTGGTTAACCGAGACAGCCGCAGGTGTGGCTTGATCGAGTTTACCTAAAACCGGAGCCGCTATATGACCGATACGTCCCCCGTCTTTGCCCTGCCGTATATTCCAAGCCGTCACAGTGCCCAAAGCATGTGACCATAACGAGGCGTTGCGATTGCTGGATGCTGGTAGCTTCAACTGGCTGTGCAGTCCTATAATCCCAGCACATTCCCCTTCGACAGCATCGTGAGGGCGGACCGCGTTTTTCTTGTGGGGCAGATGGCAGGCAGACTGGGCGGGCATGAACCACGAGATAGCGGTTTTTGTGGATTGAGTGCTTGGCAGTTTCATCGCACTTTGCCCCGTTGGTGGACGCTTGTTAGTCGGCCAAAGCCCATTGTTGTGTACGACGGGGCGCGCTGGGCCGTTGCCGGGGGCTAGCGATGTGCCGCAATTGGGAGTGGCGCGGTCCCCCGATGGGACTAACCGGGCTCGTTGTGGCGTTCGGATGCGGTCCTTTTAAAACCATTTGCCTCGCGTGCCGGACATCAGGTCAAGATTAACAAAGCGGCGGCGGGTGATTTACCGCCGGTCTGTTGTTTCCAGACACATTCGGCGGGCGTGCGGAATTGGGGACAGCGGGGGAAGCGATGATTTCACGTCAAGGTTGAGCGCGGATGGTTATCGGCTGGGCCGAAGCCTTGCGGATATGACGCGGCGACGGGCGGGTGGACGGCCCCTGTTTCGGGCTGGCGCGAGATGCTGACCGGTTCCGCGCACCTACTATGTGGATCCGCGCTGGGAGGTTGATACCCAGAACGGGCAGGACTTGCTGGGCAGGGTGCCTTTGCGACGCTGCCCGTTGCGGTGACGGAAGTAGCGCGTGCG
>Ga0163217_1091155_pt1 | contig 14068 bp, 17 predicted proteins | sample SynspAceP_FD_185933 | JGI IMG/M metagenome (GOLD analysis project Ga0163217, IMG submission 185933) | Saline lake microbial communities from Ace Lake in Antarctica - Synechococcus sp. Ace-P (PacBio error correction) | ecosystem: Environmental > Aquatic > Non-marine Saline and Alkaline > Saline ... | reverse complement strand
TCAACCAGCGAAAGCCGCACCGGGCAATGACGACCGCCCTCCAGTTAGCTCCCGCTATGCTGCTCTGGCTGGGCTCGTCATGCTGGCCAGACCGCGTCGTCAGGAAAGGATGGTGAACCCTAACCAGCGCGTTGAGGAAACGCAGAGGATGGAGGCCATGAGCAGGCTCTCGCATGGTTCGCGGCCCCACGACGTGAACGTGCCCTCTGCTGAATGCGCTGCCGCCACGGCCCTGCTCCAACCCCTCGATCCGGATGGCCCGCCTTTCCGTTGGGGTTTTTCGCAGACCTTCGGGATTCCTTGCTCTGACCACCAGCTTCGGCATTCAGGTCGGCGGTCCTGCTGCCACATGGTCAGCCGAATCAGTGCCGCCTCCCGGTGATCGGGGTGGACACCGCTACTGCCGGCCGGGAAACCTACCGCTATGCCGAAACCCTTTCCAGCTGCTCAAGCTCAACCTTCAAGTGCCAGCCGGAGCAAAGCTCGGGCTCGCATGTGAGCGCTTGCATGGGACGGCTCTGGGGAGACCGGCCGACTCGAAGACATGGATCTCTACCTGCGGATGCGCAAGGTTGAGCCGCTGGATCGGTATGTTTGAGCAGCTTCAGTGCACGGCTGGGCCAGTGGGGTGGAGGCAACCAGGACTTGACCATCGCCGCGCGATTGCGCCCGTTGGACAAGCGTGCCGCGGCCGCTGGTCGCTGCGTCCCTTGCGAAGCTGGACCAGTGAGACGGATTTTTTATTACATCAGTCAGGCGCTCCCCATCACCCCCTGTCGAAGCAGGGCTACTCCACGGTCGGTGACTTGGCATTCCAGCGGCCGGGATGCTGGCAGCGATCCAGGCGAAGACGGGCCAGCGCGAAGATGCCAAAAACGCGGGCAGCCGGTTTGCAGGGCTTCAGCAGGAATGTGGCAGCCCACCTTGCCTGGCGTGATGGCGAGGGCACATCTGAGATGGGCGTGCCGGGCCTGGCCCACCGGCTCGCTGGCTGTGTGATCGGCAACAGCCGCTGGCACTGGGCAGGGCGGCAGCAAGCGCCACCTCCGGCTTGCGCTGTCTGGCACAGCCAGGCACCGGCCAGCCTCAAGCCAAAGGAAGGGGCGAGCGGCTTGCGCTGCTGGGCCTGTGTGGGACAGCCGCACCCCAGCTCCAGTGTACCGCCTAGGGGCGCCGCTTCACCAGGGCCGGCGTGCCGCTGGTCTCGATTGCCGCCTGGCTCGGCGTTGACCGGGCCTTGGCTGGATGGCAGGCCTGGCGCCGGCAGCTGAGGGGCGGGAGGTTTGCCTGTGCTTGTGGCCGATGCCGGAACCTTGCCTGAGGCCTGACCCGGAGGTGGACAGCCAGGGAGGCTTCGCCGGAGGAGATTGATGGCTGGAGTCCAACTCCAGCTGACGGCGATGGCAAGGGGGACCGGGCCAAGCTGCCGGCGCTCGCCTGGGCGGCACGACGGGCGGATTGGACACCGGGCTTTCGACCCCTGGACCTGCCGCCACGGCGGAGGCGATGAGCGCCGGCTGTCTCTGCGTCGGGCGGCCCACAGCCGACGCTTCAGGCGCTGGAAGGCGGCCAGGTCTGAAAGGGCCGCACACGCTCTGGCTGACGAGGCGATGGGCCGGCTGGCCCCCTTACTCAAAGAGCTTGCCTGGACTTTGAGGTGGGCACCTGAGGCTCTTGCTGGAAAGCCTGTGTTGATGCGGCTTCGGCCCAGATTCAGATCGCGTGAGGATTCTGTACTCAGCCATCTCTCTCAGACTTTGACCTTGAGATAGACGAGCTCCAAGCTTCCCTCCGGGCGTCCACCACGCAAGGGCTGTTGCGCATTCATGCCCATGTATTCCCGGCCATGAAAACCTTCTTCCTAGTCCATAGGCTCGCCCATAAGGCCGCTAGGCCACCGGGCAGGGCTCGAGAATGTATGGTCAGGTCAGAGCAGGGTGAACGGCAGGGCTGTACTTGGCGAATGAATTTGTTCGTGGGCTGGCGGCGCCGTCCTTTGCTTTGATTCGCCCAGCAACCTTGATCCCAAGCTGTTCGGTAGCGAGTCGCCCCACTGATCACGGAAGCGCACGCCTCCTTGGTGCACCCCAGGCTGTCTTCCTTGGGTAGGAAGTAGATCACACCCGCTTGCCCCCGCAGCGAGAAAGGGACTGAGCGCGTTCGCGGTTCTGGTTCCATGAGGGTGGAAGTCGGAGCGCATCGCCAATGCTCAGGCCATGGAAACGAAAACGGTTTGTTCGCGCTCGAGACTTAGGGGCTAAGGTTCCAAACCTGCGGGATTCCTGATGTCATTGCCCGCCCGTGTGGAATAGAAGATAAAGAATACGCGTGCTGGGCCTGATCGGAGCAGGCCGGATTGCTGGATTCTGCCGCTGGACACGTCCCATGACCAGCCGTGGCGCGTGGACACAGGCGAATTCCTTGGTGGAACTCAACGCGCCAAGAAGGCGTTGATGGATCAACGTCAGAGAAGTCAGCCGTAACTGCTTCATCGCTTTTCGTAGGCCGCTCGAAATCAGCCGTTATTTCTTGTTCGCGGATCAGACGGTTACCTTCGATGTGCTGAAATCGGAGAAGCCCGAGGATATTGGGAAGCAACCGTGAACCCTCGAAGGACCAGTGCTGTCCAGGTCCGTGGCTTGGAAAGCCCAGGGCGGCCTCTTCCGAACCTGACGTGCGCTGGAGGGTCGAGGCGATCGAATCGGTGCTTGCTCCGTTCCGTCTGCAGCGGGGGAGGAACCCCTGGGGCTTTCCCGCTGCGAACTCGCGTCTGACCTGTCCCCAGGCTAGGGCGCCGCTCCCCAACATGCGGACCCCGCCAGTACCCCCGGCTGATCCTGATCACGTTAAATCTGTTTGTGATCTTGTGCCAATTTATCAGGACCAAACAGCTGAGAGTGTGGGCAAATGCAAACTCAGAAGGCTAGGGTTAAAAGGTGATTTCTGGCTTTTTCTGCAGGGCTTAAGCGTCTTACTGCCACCCTGTGATTGGGTGCTGCTGACGGCTGGCGCTGGCCCGCTTTCCGCCGCCGTCGATAACGACCTTCCCGTCGCTGGAACACCGGTGCGCTGGGTGGTTCAACCAGCCTTGCATTCCTTCGTTACCTTCATCGAGAGCGGGCGAAGTCACCGACCGTGGCCTCGTGTGGCCTGTTCCCGCTCTGGCTGGACGGTCGAGGAGGTCGCGCTGGTCTTTCAAGACCTACAGCGTTGATGTGGTCGGCGTGACTCGCTTCCTCTACTCCATGACGGCGTCAAGTTTCCTCAAGGATCAGAGCCGGAGCTACTTTTCCGCGTACTGCGAGCTGAGCACCTATGCGGTGCAAGCCCTGCGCAGCGCCGATCATCGCCGATTCTGTCGATGGTGAGCTCTCCTCCGCCGGCATTCATGGGCCGGCCCTGCCCACCGAATTTCCGCCTCGCCGACACTGCGCACTACGACGGCAAGCAGAACATCCTGCGCGAAGGCAAATGCGAAGGCGAAAGCCCAAGTGCACCCTCGCTGCTGTCCTGGTATGTTTCTTCCTGCCCGCCTGCATCCAGGCCAACCAGATGACTGACCCTGTGGCTCAAGTCAGTGATGACCCCGGGCTCCGGCTCCTGCCCCCATGCCCTTCACCCCCGCGCCCATCCGCGGCCTCTGGTGATCGGAGGCACGGGGCCTTTCTGGCCGATTCCGATTGTGCTCAGCCCGGATTCCGGGGCTTTTTTGATGGTCGCCTGCGCCCCTTTAACGTTGGGCTGTCAGCAGCGTGTGGAGCAAGGCGCTGCGGCAGTTGGGCCTGCAGGGCTGCTGTGAAAACCGGCCACGAAATCTCTGAGATGGCTGTCTCTGAGATGTGCTGCGCAAGCCTGCCATGGCTGCTTGCCGCCCCGAACCCAGCGTTCCAGCAGGATTCATGAGGCGGATCTGCAGGGATTCCTGCCAACAATCGTTTATTAGGGCTCCCAGCCTGACCCCTCCAGCAGGGCGCCGCATCGCTCTGGCGTCAACGAGGCCTCCGCCAGCCAGTGCCGCTCCAGGGGGAGGCAGGTTCTCAAGCCTTTGGCGTACGCGAACGTGCGGGGGAGCCCTTACCCTCCCCCGCAAAGCCAAGCCAGCAGAGCTTCGGCTGCCCGATCGCGGCGCGCTGAACAGCAGCGCGGATCTCAGCATTTCTCAGCGCTCAGGGCCGTGCATGGTCTGGACCCAGCGGCGAAGTGAATCCGCGCGCGCCCTTGAAGGGTTGCGCGCCGCCACCCACTCGAAGCGTTGGCCCGGCTCCAGCAAGGCAAGCGGAGTTGCTTCAGGTTGATCGGCGCTATTCTCCCAGAGCTGCCGGTTGGCGAAGCGGTTTCGAGCATCTGCACCCTGGCCCTCCAGCGCTGCCGCTCCGAGCTCGGCCACGGTGAATCACCAGGCCCCCTTCAGGGGGGCGCGAGGGGGCGAGGGCCCAGTAGCAAGGGAAACGGGCTTCCAGCACCAGAACCCCTGTCGTGGCGTGCCAGCCTGGCCCCCTGCCCAGAACCGCTGCCGGAGACGATCGAGACGCCTCCCCTTCAGCGACGGCCTGGCGTTGCCAGCCAGCGCCGCAGCAGGGGGTCGGCCTCGCGCTGCTGACGGATCTACGATCTGCTCGGCGCTGCTTTCGGCTTTCTTTGCGGCCAGTATTGCGGCGCGCCGTTAGCCGCAGCCTGCGCCCGATGGCCCCTTTCCAGCCCAGAGCCCGCGGCTGCCAGACACTTGCCCTTGGCAAGGGGCGCCGCAGGTAGGTCTGGCGACCAGTGCTCGCTTGTAGCATGGGGGTAGCGGAGCCCTGGCCATCACCGAAGCCTGCGCCATCGCGATTGGTCGTCCGCGGCAGGTGGGAGGGAACGGCCTGCTTTGCTCGGCGACGAAACAGTTTGATGGCATTCGAAAAAGCCCGCACGCTGTTGCCTTTCTCGGCACCAGCGAGATAGAGGGGCCGCCTGGGCGAGGGGTTAGAGCCTCCGGCAGCCCCCACCGCTCGAGGCCGCGCACAGGCTTCGGACCACCCAGATCGCCTGGGGATCGGCCAGGCCCACGTCTTCTCCTGCTGCGATCAACATCGGCGAAAAATGAAGCTGTGGATTCTCACGGAGCCTCCACCATCCGGGCCAGCCAGAACAGGGCCGCGTCGCTGTCGGAGCCCCTAGGCGAACTGATGAAGGCGTCTGAATCGTGTCGAAGTGGGCATCCCCCTGCTTGTCGTATTAGAACCGGCGCGCTGCTGGGATCGACTTCCTCGCGATGCTCAGATCGATGCGGATCAGCCCGTCGGCGCCTGCGTTTCGGTGTCTCACCGGCCAACTCCAGGGACTTGAGCAGGCTGCGGGCCAATCGCCACTGGCCACATCCAGCAGGTGGCGGCGGCGCTGGCTCCAGGGCCACGGACGATCGCCGCTTACCCCCGCTCCGGATCAGCCAGGGCCCCTCTCCAAGCAACTGCCCCAGTTCATCCCGCCTCCAGGGGTGCAGCCGGAACAGGGCGCGAGCGGACTCACCAACGCCTGTTCACCTTCGAAGCAGGGCGGTTTTCGGTTGGGTGGCGCCGCATCAGGTGACCGTGCCGTTCTCCACCCCAGGCAGCAGGGCGTCCTGCTGGGCCTGTTTGAAAGCGATTGCACCTCGTCGATGAACAGAAAGCTGCGCAGGGCCATGGCGACCGAGCCGCCTCGCCGCCGCGGCCTGCCACCTCGGCGCAACTCCTTTGACGCGGCCAGCACCGCATCTGAGGGCGAAGTGGCGCGGGTGCTGCCGCGATGATCCGGGCCAATGTTGGTTTTGCCTACTCCGGGCGGCCCGTGCAGGATCAGGATTGCCCACCCGGTCGTGGCGGCGATGGCGCGGCGCAACAGCCTGCCGGCGGCCGAGGATTGCGGCCTGGCCCACGAACTCCGTCGATTTGTGCGTGCGGTCGCATCCGATCGCCAGGGGCGCGATCGCCGCAGCGGCGGCTGCGCTTCGAACCGCGGACAGATCCGCTCACAACGGTTTGTCCGTCTGGATCGCAGGCAAGGTCAGGTCCCGATGGCGTGGACAATCTGCTAGTCGTACTCGTCGCAACAGATCGTTGACCCGAAGTCAAGCAGAATCGGGCCCAACTTTCTCCGACGCGTGATTCATTCCCGCTCGTTTCCATCTCCTCGGGAACCAGCACGTGTCCTGCAGCCGGGCTGTGGCGCTCAGCGGCTGGCGCCAGTCCGCCGCCGGAGGCGGTGCGCCAGGGGAGTGTCACCCAGCGGTGGCGCTGGGCCGCTTTCAGCAACGACGTCGAACACGATCAGCACCCTTGAAGCGATCGAGGAGGTGGCAGCTGGCGGCCCAGGCCCAGGGCCGGAGTGAGGCGCCTGCTGGGTCCGGTCAGGGTGATCAGGTCCAGCAGGGGCAGTGCTGCTGGTGCTCGATCAGGCCCAGGTGCGTGCCGATTGTGGCGAGCTGGATCGCTGAGGCGCGACAAGGACAATTCTCAACTACGCAGCGCCTTTGAATTCCTCCGCCAGCCAAGGGGCTGCCAGCGCCCTGTGCAGCGCGACGCAGGTTGAAGGCCCATTCTTGCAGTCACGGAAAAAGCACGTGGCGGCCCGCGACGGCGACTCTGGCCTTTTCAGCAAACCTGCGCGCCCGATCAGCGGCGTGATCAGCGACCTCCAGGTGAAACAGGGCGATGTGGATCGCCGCCGGCGCGGCCTTCACCAGGTGGTTTGCGCAACGACCGACTGATGGCCCGCATCGATGTGCCCGGTATTTTTACCAATCGGGTCCCGCCCCGGCCTGCCGGTGCTGTTGGCCAGGAACCTCAGGAGGCACGGCGGTGGCTACCGGGTGCGTCAGCTCGGTGGATCCGGCCGTCACCCCAGGGACCCAGACCTGTTTGCTCAAGCAGAGTTTCCTAACCCAAACGGGCGCCCTGCGCACCGGCCTGAGCCTGCGCACCGGCGTGCTGGCCCGCCGGCGAGCTTGCCTCGTGCCGTTCGCTGCTGTCACCCAGTCGTCGGGGGACAAGAGCTTTCGTGTTCTCCGTCGGCAGTTTTGCAGGATCTGAGCGCAACCCAGGCAAGGTGAGTCTTGAGAAGCCCCTGCGCGCCTTACCGGCGGCTCCAATTCGCTTTGCAGATTTCCCATACAGCTCGGCGATCTGCAGAACAACCGCTACCGGGTGCTTTCAAGGTTGGCACTCAGCGACCGGTAATCACCACCAAACCTGCTCACCCTCCCGCCACGGCACGCCCGTGACGGTTAATAGGAGCCGCCGGATGTCGTGCTTCCGATTAATTCATCACCCGGCCGGTTGCTTGACCACCGTCTGCAGCCTGGATCCGTGATCGGTGGCCTGATCGCGATCCCCCTGCTTGCCGATCGAGAACCTGCCCGACATCGCCCCCGACGGTGACGGTTTGAACTCCCGTTACAACGGCGCCGACGCGGTGTCGGTGGAGGAAGGTGTCACCAATGTGCTGGAGCAGCAGATCAACGGTGGGAGAAAATGGAACTTCATCACCTCCTCCGCGCCGCGATGGCAGCAAGCCGATCACGCGTGTCGGTTCGCTAGCGGCACGCGGGACCATTCAACCAGGTGAACGTGCAGAACCGGCTGCACGGCCCAGCCCCAGTTGCCCGAGGAGGCGCGCCAATCCGGCAGCGGTGGTGGTCAACAAGGCCTCCACTCGATTTCTGCTGGTGTACAACTTCGGCAGCACGATGCCAATATCCATTCAGCACGGAATTCATCAGTGGCCTGTCGATCAGAACCTCACGGTCGGATCAAACGGGTCAAGGGGTGTGCGCAACATGCCCCTAGCGGCAACCGCCAAACTCGCCTTCCGGCTCTGGCTCGATCCCGAATCGTCTGCGGCGGCCAACCAGCTGACCTCCTCCGATGGGTGAACGCCCTGCGCAGCCAGAGCCGCCTGGTGCCACTGTCAGGTGGGGGAGAGCCCGCTCCTGAGGCGGTCAGCAGTTCACCTTCACGGTGCAGGCTTCAGGCGTCGGTTGCGCAGCACGACCGGGGAATTTACCGATCTGTTCCTGCCACCGGTGGAAGACGGCGGCCTGGTGCGCTCAGGATGTGGGCCGGGGTGGAGCTGGGCGACCGAGGACCTACGACGCCAAAAACCGCCACCGATCTCCAGGGCGTTCCTCCGTCGGCTACGGGTCTACCAGTTGAAGCGGCAGCAATTGCCCTCGAGGTGTCGCGGGGGTGGAGAGGTGCTCGCGGTTCAGCCGCAGCATGCCGCCCGCGATGAAGTCGAGAAGATCTACGACACCACGGACTTCATCAATTGCCCCACTCCAGGGGGTGACCAGTTCCTGCGCCCGGATGCCGTGGGTGCTGGTTGGTGCTGATCCTGTTTCTGTTCCTGCCAGAACTGAAGGCCAACCCTGGTGCCTGGCATTCGCCATCCCCGTTGGCCGGTGGGCACCTTCCTGTTTCGTGAAAGGCCGCCGGCTTCTTCCCTAAACCAGCTCACCCGTTCGTCTGGTTGCTGGCGACAGGCCTGGTGCGTGGATGACGCGATCACCGTGATCGAGACACCTCCACCAAGAAGGCCCAGGGGATGACCGCCCTGGAGGGCCGCCATGAGCACCATGACGAATTGTTCGGGGCGGTGATCGCCACATCGCTGGTGCTTGTTTTGCCGTGTTCCTGCGGTGCTTCTTTCTTTCCCCGGCGCCACCGGCACGATCTACCAAGCAGTTTCGCCGCCACGATCATCTCTCGGTGGCCATTTCCACCTTCACGCCCTCACTCTTCTCGGGCGATGCTCTCGGCCCTGTTGCTCGCGCGTTGAAAGCGAACCACCGAGCCGGCGCCACCTATTGCCATCGCGGCCACCACGATCGGCTTCGTCTATGGCCTGCTGGTTGTGGTGCGGTGCCCCTGTGTTGCTCGGGGGCTGGTGGCGGCCCGCTGCTCGGCTACCTGCTGGGCCTGATCACCGTCTGCCCTGCGGCTGCCGTCACCGTGGCAGCGGCGGTGCTGGGCTGGTGCTCGCGCGGTTCCATCGCTAGCGGTGGGGATCTTCAGCCTGATCGGTCTGCTGCTGGGGCTTTCCTGGGGCGATTTCAGCGGCTTCAACCGCTTCTATGCCTCCGGGAGGTGGTATCAGCGCAAGGCCTGGCCCCTGGGTGCTCGCCCACCGGGCTGCTGTCATGGGCCCGTGTTGCGGGGGGGGAAGCGTGCTCACGGGGTGGCCTTTACATCGATCCCCTTCGGGCTTCGTTTGCCCAATCGAGACAGGGTACGCGATCGGCTTTGTTGCAGGCTCCCGACGGCGGCTCGAGCAGAACACCCGCAAAGATCAATGCCAGGTGGCTGAAGATCATCCGCACCGAACGGAGATCTCCACCTCCGTGATCATCAGTGGCCTTCAAGCCTCGATGGCAAACGCCCCAACGTGGCCTGTTCTTTCTTTGGGACCAAGAACTGGATGAGCGCCCTTTAATCCCCGATCAGTCATGGAGAAGATCGTGAGCGGCTGAACCGCAAAGCTCTTCGGTGATCAACGGGGCTCGGATTCTTCGTGTTGGAACCGCCGGCGATCCCCGGTTACGGAAACCTGCGGGGGCTTCGAGGTGTCCAGATGGCTGGATCAGAGCTCCGGTGCCCTGAGCCTGCGCTTGAGTTCTTCGCCAATACCAACCAGCTGATCGCCAAGGCGATCCCCACCGGGGTGTTCAAGCCGCCGTCTCTTCCCAGTTCACGCCCGAGTCCCCCCAGCTGAAGGTGGAGGTCAACCGGGAGCAACTGGCCGCCCTCGATGTTCGGGACTTCGGCCAGGCGATTGCAGACCTGCAGCTTCTACTTCGGTGGTGCCTACATCAACGGCCACCTTCCAGGAGGGCAAGATCCGTCGGGTCTAACGTGCAGTCGGATGCCGCCTTCCGGGCCACGCCCCAGCAAACTGAAGTCCCTTGTTCGTGAGCAACCGCAAGCGGCGAACCGTGCCCGCTGTCAGAAGGTCTGTTCACGGTGGAACCCACCACCGGCCCGGCGGTGATTCCCCATTTCAACCTGTTCGCTCGTCAAGATCGACGGCGTCAGCGGCGCCGGGCGGCAGCTTCCGCTGAAGCGATCAAGGGCATATCGACACCTTCAACCAGCTCGACACCAACGGCCTCGCTTCGACGTGGACCGGCTTGTTCGCGTGAAGAGGTGAAGGCCGGCGCCCTGGCGGTGGTTGATTCTTCGCGTTCGACATCCTGGTGGTGTACTTGGTGCTCGCCGCCCAGTACGAGGCTACATCGGACCCTGATCATCCTGATGACCAGTCCCCACCGCGATGCTCGGGGCTCTGGCGTTTCCTGGCGGCTGCGCGGCGAGGGTGCCTTCAACATCTACGCCCAGGTGGGCCTGGTGTGGATCGGCCTGCCGCTAAGAACGGGATCCTGATCGTCGTCTGGCAACCAGCGATGCCGAGGGGGCCCCCCCTATTCAGGGCGCCAAGGAGGCGGGCTGAATCGCGGGGCTGCGCCGATCCTGATGGACAGCCATTCTCTTCCCTGTCGGCTTCCTGCCCCTTGGTGGCTCGGCCAGCGGGCGGGTGCCCGCCAGCCAGGCGTCCCCTGGGCACCGTGGTGTCCGGCGGTCTGATGGTGGCCACCGTGCTATCCCTTTTTGTGGTGCCGGTGTTCTACGTGGTGGTCAAACAGCTGGCGGTCGTCCGGCAAGACCAGGCACCTTCCCCCGGTCGTTGGGCCCTCGCCCTCCCCCTGATGGCTCCCCCCCCATACCCTCAACGGCCGCCGCATCGATGCTGACGGGCTTGTTCGGGCCCTCCTTGCCTAGTTGTTAGTGTCTTCCTGCAGTCGATTGTGGCCAAACACCCCTGTCACGCGTCAGGCTCTATGCCCAGTTTCTGGTTTCCGGTTGCTGCTGAGTAGCCTTCGCCTGCCTGGGCCGCGATGGGCGATCGAAACCGTGCGCCAGCTTCAAGCTCAGCCGAATCCGAATCCTGCCTATCACCAATTCCCCTGGCCGTGGGGCCGCCCCCGCAATCGCCCCTGAGGGTGAGGCACCTGGTTGGAGCGAGTTTTGCCCGTCATCTGTGGCTAACACCCACTGGCCGCCAAAAGTTGATCACAGCTAGTCTTGAAGGCCGGGTTGAGGTCAGGGCTTTGCGGTCTGGTTCGATGGTTTCACTACGTTCCTTCGGATCCCAGACGGCACGGACCTTGATTGATCCTCCCCATCAGTGGAACCGTTCTGATCGCCAATGTTCAAAGGCCACGAGGCCCCGCATCAGCTCGCTTTTCTTGCCGCCTCCAACGCTGACGCGCCCCCTGGCCACTGCTCCCTCTGCTGATGTAGTGGGCTGGGCACTGCAGGCCACAGGGCCCCACCTTGCTTCGTTTCCAGTCTGCCCAGCTCGGAGAGCAAATGTTTTCACCCCCAGCATCCGGCGTGGTGCAGGCAAGCTTGAGTCGGTGACGGATGTGTGCTAAGCCGCGAAACGGATGTCGCGTGGTGCGGATCCTTAGCCCAGCAGGCGTCAGCGCGTTAGAGCAGAACCAAACCCGTTCTTGCCTCGACAACGTTGAGCCGACGGCCCAGCTGGGGACGCCCAGCCGTGCCGAGGCGCCGCCAAAGATCAGATCAATGCAGGCGTACATCTTTTGAATGACAGGGGAGCTGTTTCCACCAAGGAGAGGATTCTATATCACCCGTGCGCTTGGAATCCAGGGATCAGGCAAAAGCGGACGCCGCCACCTTGGATTACACCGTCGTCAGGCGCCGTTGCCGGTTGTGCTTTTGGTGATCTCAGCAGTGTCAAACTCGGTGACTTTGTGCAGAAGGGTCAGGCCATCACCGTGTGGTTGAAGAACGGCTCCCTCTGGAGTCAGATGGAATGTTGCCAGCACCCAACAGGGAAAAGTTCAAGATTGGTTCAGAAGTTCTTGCTGACCTCCCAGGGCTCGCCAGCGTGACAGGCCGAGGGTTCGGGTTGGTGTTCATCTCGCCCCTTTTTCAGTCGACCGGAGCAGCTCCGCTTCACCGAATTCTCTGTGGCTGAAGGGCGGAGTTCGCCAATCCGACCGGCCAGCTCAAGAGTGCCTAGAGTGTGAAAAATGAAATCAATTCACCAGCAGAGTTCAACAAGCGGCTGTTCCGGTCCAAGCGGTGACTGACGATGCAGGCCTGCCCAGCCCTTCGTTATCGGATCGTGCCCCTGTCGGAGATCCTGCCAAAGATCAAAGCATCCGCAGCAGGTTCCTGAGGCTCAGAAAGAAAAAACTCACGAAAGTTGTGCGGCCGAGAACCCAAGCCAGCCCACCGCTGATCCAGGTGGCTTGTGACGCTTGGCCCCCTTCAGCGGAAATTCCTATCCCCCTGATCAGTGGCCTGCCCAGCGGAGCCTCGCGTGGTGAGTGAGTAACTAATCACACGCGATGCTCACGGCGCAATAGACGGACGCGCTCCATTGACCTCTCCGGAGCGTATGACTTGGCCGCTTGCTGCAGCAAGGGCTGGTGAGGCTCCTGACACGTATCCGGATTGAGGTCACCTTCTCCGCTACAAACCCTGTTCGATCAAGCGGCCTCCCGTTCTATACACACAGGAAGTCGGTGAGCTATGCGATGAACTTATATGATCCCGTAATTGGACTGGTTGGCGTTGGCTGATCAGTATGGTAACATGCGCCCTCATCCGTTGAAAGAATCTCCGATAATGCAGTACTCGGGCGCCCTGGTTAGATCTCACGACATTGATTGTGGTCGCCAAACTATGGCGGAGCGAACTCCCTGGCACCGAGCAATCAGGTACGAACCCGATTGAACAGCAGAATCAGTGGTGGCGTCGGCGGCTCAGTGCCGGCGACACGTATATTCCTCATTCAGCACGATGCAGCCGGGAATAGCACGATCAAATGTTTATTTTCGCGAAGAACGATATCAACATTGACCAAGTCAATGTTCAGAACCGGGTTCTCTCCATGCCCCAGTGCCCCAGCAGGTCCAGGCCCACGGTGTGTCCGTCAAGCAATTCCACCCCTTCCATCCATGTTGGACTTCACCAGGTGGGGCTCCGGCGGCAATGGGCCAGCTTGTTGATGACTCCCTATCTCAATGGGCCTGATCCACCCTTTTTGCTGAATGCCGCTACTACCAATTGGGCGGGTGCCCGGTGTGGCCAATGTGAATCTCGCTTGGCGGGAGTATCCGCCTTCTGGCTGTTTTCACGATGCCAAACAAGGTCACGCAATGGCCTCAGGGGCCAACGATGTGGTGGAGTCGCGGTGCAGAGCCACGAAAGCACGGGTCGCCATCGGTGCCTCGTGGTGGACACCACCGGCCGGCGGCGGACCCAGGCTATGCCTGATGCCGTTGTTGGTGGGGCCCGCTCCAACCCTCGATCCGGATGGCCCCGCCTCCGTTCGCGGGGTGTTGCAGAACTTCGGTGATCCTTTGCTCTAAAGAAACACGCGGAAACCTCGTTATCAATTGAAGAACTCAATGATCTGATCATTGGACGCACGTTATGGCCGGTAATTTGGCTGCGCCTCGCGACGTCGCGGCGGACCTACGGCTTTCAAAACACCTTCAGCCAGACCAGCCGGTCGATAAGTTGGCCGCCCTGCCATCACAGTGGCCATCTTTCCAGGACCCAGAGAGCAATGCCTTGATGATTTCCGGGTGGTGGTGAAGGTCGATCATGAATTTGCTGCAGATTTGTGCCGCCTGGTGTCAGATTGAGCAAGATTTTATAAACACTACAGTGCATCGAATCTGCTGTGGAAGGGTGGTGGCATGCCTTGCCTGGCGACTCTCGTGGTGCTGCTGATTTCTTTTTCCTGTTCCTTCAAGAGTTGGCGCGCCACGGTGGTTGCCGAGCCTGCCATTTCGATCTCGTTGATTGGCACCTTTGCTTTGTGAAGTCTTTGGCTTCTTTCGATCAACCCCAAGCTCACCTGGCTGTGGGGGTGGTGCTGGCTACAGGCCTTGTCGTTGATGACGCCCATCGTGGTGATTGAGGCGGTGTCATCAACCTGGAAGAAAGGGATGTGAACCTCGTCAGCGGCAACGGCCGCATGGGCGAGCTGATTGTTGCCTTGGTGGCCACCGCCC
>Ga0163217_1074699_pt1 | contig 14069 bp, 22 predicted proteins | sample SynspAceP_FD_185933 | JGI IMG/M metagenome (GOLD analysis project Ga0163217, IMG submission 185933) | Saline lake microbial communities from Ace Lake in Antarctica - Synechococcus sp. Ace-P (PacBio error correction) | ecosystem: Environmental > Aquatic > Non-marine Saline and Alkaline > Saline ... | reverse complement strand
GGCGGTCGGCAGCAACGGTTCGGCAAAGCTGTTCACAAGGAAACGTTTGGCATGACTTCACGGCCACATCAGCCCTCCATAATACCGGTCACCACATGGAGGCGGCAAGAGAATGATCCCGATGGTCCGCCAACCAAGAAGTGCCAGCGGACACGAGCTGAGCGAATAGAGCCGCTCGCGGTTCCACAGCTTTGTACAAGGAAGTAAAAGCGCGCTCAAAGGTGATCATGCCGTTCCAGCCCAAGCGCACCGCGGAATGCACATGGCAATGGTCCATCGGTATAATGCGACACGAGTTTACCGCACGGATCGACATCATCGGTCTTTCAAAGGTGGACATGCCGTAAAAGCCCGATCGGAGTCACCATAAATTGCGGATGATCGGTCGGTGCGCAGCTTGTTTCCCATTGCGCCCGACAGGAGTCCATCAGGGCCCGTGATTTCATACCACCCCAGGAGGGCATCCACAGCACGATCGAGAACACCATGCCAAGGGTCGAGCCGAATTCAGGCAGAGCGGTATAATGCCAAAATGGTGCGGCCAGGCCCAGATATAGAGGAAGATCAGCGCCCCAGAAGTGGATGATCGACAGGCTTTTAGGACCAGTCACTGAACCACAGGGGTTCGGCCTGTTGGGCCACGAAATTTAGTACATTCCATACCAGAAAGCCTCGCGTCAGGGAAAAAGCCCACGGCGTTTATGGACCGTACCACCCACCTGTACCATCGCACCCCTGCACGCCCGAAGAAGACCTGCACGGATTTGGATCGTAGGAAAACGACACCGGAATGTGCTGGGTTTGGTTAGCCACATTGCAGCATCGCCAGCACGGTGATGATGAAAGACAGATTTTAGAAACAGTTAGCCACATAAGATATGGGGTTCTTTACGCTTGACCAGCCGTACCGATGAAACAGCCAGCAAGGCAGCCACACCACAGTCCAGCACCAGTTCGGACAACCATTCAGGTGTCGGCATATTCCTGGATTGCGTCGCACCCAGCAGTAGGCCGGTTGCCGCCAGCACGGTCATGGAACACGCTTGATAGCCCCAGAAAACAAACACGCCGTGTTGCACCCGCACAGGCGCGCGGCTGGCTGAGATGTTACGGTTGCACGACATAGAAGGAGGTTTTTGCGAATCAGCCGCCGGTTCCCGCCAAAGGCAGAAATCACCGCCGAGTATTGCCAGCGGCGCAACGCCGAAATTCAGAAATCATTGCGCCCATTTCGAAGTTGAAGCGCGGGAAGGCAACTGGAAGGCGGATTGATGACGCCGACCAGAACCCGAAACCCACGCCTCCATCCAGCGCGTTTGGCAATTCCACACCGGCGCGAATTGACACCGTCCATATATTTCTCCGCGACAGTCACGTTACAACCGGGCTCTCGGTGTTGGGCGCGACGTCCAGAGGGAAAAACCCCACCAGAAAAAAAAAAATAACCTCGCAGCCTGCCACCATCAGGGACCAGCCTCTATCCCATCGTTCCTGTACCGACGTTCACGAGATAGCGTCGATTTGTCTCTTCGCGTAATTGCCATACAATCAAGCGTCCAGAAGCGTGATGAGGCCACAGAACGCATAGAGCTTGATAATAACTTCAACACTTTTGCGTTCCCCTTTTGTCCCTGTCCCGGTGATTCGTCACGAAAATCTCGGGGTTCTGCAGATGAGACCCTGTAATGAGCGGGGTGGGAACACAGCCTGCCCTTGAATTCTGTATTTCAAACCATGGGCGCTCTCCGTTTTTTGGACGCGTGTCAAATGTGGGCCGAACTACGCGGGCATAGGTAGTGGTGACCTATCTTGAATGATTGCAAAGGAAGAATGAATTGGCGTAAAAAAACATCTGTTTTCGGTAGTAACGGATATTGCTTTGGCGGGTCCGGTTCTGGACTCCAGGCTGTGCCGCCATGGCGCAATAGCCTATGATGCCACCCTGGAACGTCCTGTGCATGGGCCTTTGATCGCACCCAGGACCTCGTTTTCTTACTATGCAGTGGCCAACCGCGATTGTCCTTGAAGAGACAATCACGCGCGCTCAAGACGAGGCTCGCGAGGTCGAGGGCGCTTATGTTAAAAAGGTCCTCAAAAACAGCGATGTGCGATGGAATGTCGATAGCGGCGTTGCACAACTGGCCGATATGGACGCCATTTGTGGCGCAACGGGGCGCGATTCTCGGATTGGCCATTCCTGACCCCAAGCCTTACGAGAAAGGCGCGGCGCGGAATCGCAGCCTATTTCTGGAATCAGCGATGTTCGATGGCATTGGACACCGGTTTTATGGTCCCGACGCCCGGCCCTTGTGGTGGACAGCCCGAAACGGATCGTTGCATTGCTTGGAACGAAAGCGACGCGAGGCGCTGGCGGCATCACGTGCCGCACTGCCGTTGTTGATCGCGGGCCCAGATCTGGTTGCGATTTGATTCGGTGATTTGATTCCACCCGCACTCGGACCGACACGGTCTATTGGACCGGTCTGGGCTGTTACCGCAAATGGTTGTCACGCCACGGTGTGAATTTGCGAAACGACTGTTGTCAAAACACTGCGCGTGTCGTCGGATGTCCTGATTGGCGCCATGCACGGATACCGACGCCGACATGATTGTATGGGGGCCTACGGCCACTCGCGTTTTCGCGAGGCCTATCCTTGGCCGGCTGCAACTCGCAACATGCTTGGAAAAACTGCACGATCCCCGGTCTTGCTGGCACATTGATTTGTTGACAAACTTTTGGTGCTGATTCACTCTTGGTCGCACCAAAAACCGGCAGGATCAGGCCAGAAGGCCGCCGGGTCGCTCCTGTCAGTTCTCCCGCTTCTTTCCAGAAGGGCGGAGCGAAATCCGGGCACCGGTTTAACTGACAGCTTGCCGTAGCAGGATGAACACCATTCCCGCTTTGAGCGCATGAATCGACGGCTTGAACCAGTTTCGAGCGTCAGACCCAGATAATCCGCCATCGCCTTCGCGTGTCAGCGGCAAATCGAAAACCATCACACTTTTTTCGAAGCGGCAGATTCAACGAAGCGTTTCGCGGCGTTTGCAAGATCGTCAGCAAGCGAGGCGATCTTTTCGCCGCGCGAGTCTTTGCGGACTAAATACCAGCATCCACCGCGCGCAGCCATCCAGCTCGTCCAGTGTCATTTCCAAGCAGACGGTGGGCAATATGGGGCGTTTTCGCTCCCATTCATGCTTCGAACGGGCTTTCTTGCGAAAACAGGCACATCACCAGAATCCGTGGTCGCGACACATCATACGCTGGACCCGTCACGCCCGCCGCCCGACGGAAATCCGAAGGCAACAGGCCACCGGACATCTGGGTTGCGACCGTCTTCCATTGTCGTGGGTCAGCGTGGCGATTTACCCGATACGCGGAACACAAAAATTCCATGCGATCATCCGCAGATCACAGTCTGACCGCCTCGAACAGATCTGTAATTACTGATTCCTCAAGCCGTTCGAGTTCGTTCACTATCGCAACGGGCGCAAAACTGCTCTGCTGACGGGATGGGCAGTCATCACACTCAACGAGTGAACCTGTTTCTCATTCCAGCATGTTTACACTTCGCGCATTTGATCTGGGTCAAAGAAATATTTTTTTGCTGTCATTAACACGCTAAGACAGATGGTGATGAAAAAGCAAAACTTCGCAAAACTGGGACCTCTTTGACGCGAAAGTGCCGCGGTATTATACCAGTTATCCCACTGCCCGCCATTTTCTTCGAAACGGCGGTGGGCCTGGTTGGATTTTTCTAGTTGGATCAAGTGCAATACCGCCTGGCTCGGACACCCCATCGCTTATCCATGCCTGCATGTTCCCCTTTTGTCGCAGGCTGTGCTGCGTTTTGCCGCCTGTCTCACCCAAGGCCACGCAAAGTGATGCCCCGGGTGGCCACTTATCTTGAGGACTTTGGAAACGCAGAGTTGACAATGCTGAAGGGCATTCTGCCCGACGGCGTCCGCTTTGTCGCGTTGCATTGGGGCGGTGGCACACCGACGTTCGCTGTCGCCCGCTCAACCATTGCCATGGACCGATCTGGCCGAGCGATATCCGACATGCCCGATCAGGCACACGGGTGGTGCGAGTTTTCCGTCGAATAGACCCAAAACGCACGATTAGACGAGGCACGCACTTGATGCGCCTGGCCCGCTGCGGGCATGAATCGCCGCCTCGACGGGGTGCAGGACTTGACTGACAGCATCCAGCAGGGACATCGGCCGTTATCACAGGGCTATGACATCACGCGCGACGTGATCGCGGCAATCCGAGTGCCCCGTGCCAGTCACCAGCCTGGAACGCCGACATCGCTGTTCATCCTGCCCATACCTTCAGTCCCGCGGCACCGTATACCGAAACCGTGGCAAAAAGCTTCTGTCGCCAGCCCTGCCGTGTGCGCTCTTATTGGCTATGCCCATGTCCCATGAGCGCCAAACGCCAAGCAGATTGATCGCGTCCGCCCACAACCACTTGCCCCACACCTCAAGACGGTTCTGGAAGCTGTTTGAGGGACCCGGCCCGAGCGCCTGTTCCGTGGGATGGGCTTATGCCGGGAGATTCGCGGATCGACCATTTTGCCACGCAAATGAAACGGCCTGACTTCGCGCAGAAAATCGGGGAAACTGAAACGCAACTTCCGGTGTTACACAGACGATCGACGATGTGCTGATCGGGGTTGGGGGCTCCTCCATATCAGATTTACGCAGGGCTACCGGCGCAGAACGCGCCCGCCACCAGCGCCTATACGGGTTGCCGAGTCCGACGAAGGTCGGTTTTCCGTGTCGAAAGGGGCATGGTTTTCAGCCTGAGATGACAAAACCGCAGCGGATGATCGGCGAGGGCGCTGATGTGCGACTTCCGCATCGACTCGGCGATATCCCAAGGCCCGTCTTCGGGTTCCGCAGCCGAGGTTAACACGCCTTTTCCGACCGAGACCACTGACAGAGTTCCAGGGCGTGCTTGATGTTCTCGTCAGGTGATACTGTGCCATTCCTCGGACCCGATGCACGCCCCCTCCACCCGCATGGATCGCCGCGCAGTTTCGGGACGCCTATGACCTGCAGCAAAGCCGGACATATCTCTGGCGATTGACAGGTCGTCCGGTCAGGCGCTCGTTCAGGTCCAGCGCCGCTGCCAACAATGTTGCGTGCCATAGTCGGTTGGGATTATGCAAACAGTTCCTTGCGCCTCGCCCGCCTCGCCACATCGCCCTGTTTCATCACGATCATCTTTGTCGGCTCATGGCGCGCACGACGATTGAGGTCAATGGGCTGCCCATGAACAGATTAGGCCAAGCCCGTATTTGACCTGTAGCGCCACGCAAGCCCAGACGCGATTTGCAACCTTGCACCGTCATGTCCCCAATGCGGATGGTCGCTCCGCTCCACGTACCAGGAAGCCGTAGGGTCGCAGGACATGGCGCGCGCAATGGCGTCATGCGTCTGGCGCTGGCCGCCTGAGAAAACTCGTGCGGGCAGCGGATGAGCATCCATTGACGGGGTTCAAACCCACCTCGGTTCATGGATTCGCGACCATCTTGCGCTCTTCCTGTCCGCGGGGCTACGCCATGCCACACCCAGCCTTCGGAAAATGATTCTGCTCGCAGGTCATTACGCGGTGAAAGGCATGCCGAACGGGGTCCTGAAACACGAATCTGCATATACCTTTTCGCAGAGCGTGCGCAGCTTTTTTTGGTGGACCAGCCGCGTACGTCTTGGCCGTCAAAAAGGTTTTACCCCCCTCGGGGAAGGCAATTCAGACGCATGATCGAAGCGCCGTATCCCTGGAGGGTGCGTCTTGCCCGATTCCGCTTTCCCCGCCGGGACTCGCCCCATGTTCTCGCCCGCACGAACATTAGAGTTGCGCTATTTGACCGCCTTTTCCCAACATGGCCACGGTCCGTTTCAGAAATCCCCGCGCCTGTATGGGAAACCAGACTTGTAGGTTGTCGTCGGATCAGTTTCCGGAGCAGTTGGCGGGACCGGGGAAAACTGGGGTTCTGCCAGCACGTGCGTCCCAGCAGTTTGCGGGGTATAGGTCATGTTGCGGGATTGGCAAAAGATTTCTGCCGTGGGGCCTGCTCGACAATCTCGGCCACCCTGCATCCACGCAAGACCCTTGTCTCCAATGCGGCGCACGATCCCCAGATCATGGGTATAAACAAGCAACCCCATATGCCTCGGTGGGGCGTTTGCAGATCGGCAAGAAAGATCAGATCTGCGCTGATCGTGAATCCAAAGCTGTTGGGTTGGTTCATTCCGCTCATCAGCACGTCAGGTTTGTTGGCCAGCGCCATCGCGATTCATCACCGCGGCTGACCGCTGCCCTCCCGACAACTTGGTCGGATAGGCACCAAGGCGGCTTTCCCCGTCGCGGATACCGACCTTGTCCAACAACTCGATGATACGCGCACGCGCCGCCGCACCCACAAGCCCTTTGATGTAGGGCCCAGCCGATTCAGACAGTTGCCGCTCTAGCGTGTGCAGGCGGGTATCAGGCTGGCATCGGTTCCTGGACAAGTTAAAAGCTTTGTGTCATTGCCCCGCACCTTGCGCAAGCAGCGCCATCTATCGGCACCGATTCATCTGTTTGCGTCATAGGTGACCGAGGCCTGAGCACCTGCCGCTGTCGCCCAGCAGAGACACGGTGCCTCATGCCGTGACGGATTTTGCCGATCCGCTTTCACCGACAAGGGCGACCGGTTTCCCCCCTTTCCAACGTAAGCTTGACGCCCGCGCCACAAGAATGTCAGTGCCATCCTCCGGAAGGCATACATTCAGGTCCCGGACTTCAAGTAGGCTCATGAAGGTCCTTTCTGATCAAAACGCATCGCGCAGCCTTCAAAGATTGAAGGACCAGCAGCGACAAGTTGATGGCGAAGACGAAGAACGCGGTGAAAACACCAGCCATGGCGCTTGCAGGTTCCTGCTTGGCTTGCAAGCGTCAATCACCCAGTGAAGGCGAGGCAGACGGCAACCGAAACCCAGAAATCCAAACCGCCAGCGTGCAATGTTTGCCCGTGCGATAAAAGCCAGCATGGTTTACGGTCGTACAATTCGCATTGGCCAGCATTGTGCATGAACCATAGATTGTGTGTTGCTGTAACGCCCATGCGCCTTGGCCGCTGCGGACATTATTCCAGATTGCGCGCACCGCAGAAAAAAACTTCCGCGCGCACCACACCGACCAAAGCGGTCCAACCGAACAGACGGTATGAATACAAAAGGCAGCCAGAAACTTCGCCCCAAGATTGCGCAAAACAGGATTGATGATGGACATTAAAGCGCCGGTTCGTAGCGCCCCATATCTCGATGATGCGCTTGGAAAATCAGGTCGATCCAGCCACCAAAAATAACCCTGTATCGGCACCCGCCGTGATCCCCACTACCGAGGCCATTGTGTGCGATCAAGGCGACCGTTGAACAGGATAGACAGGCGGAAGCCAAATAGATCACACGTTGCCGCCGAATCGCGCTTGGGTATCATCCGTGCCCAACCAGTTCTTGGCCGTTAGGCGCATATGGTGCCGCACCCGGACGGTCAACAGTCGTGCGGAAACTAATAGAGGGATCAGCGGGCCAGATCGCCCAGCCTTGCTCGATCGCCCTGCCCGTTTTACAAATACCTGTTTCCCAGACTGCGCGATGATGCCTTCGTGTGTGGTCGGTCAAAGCCTCCTCCAACCCGCCCGGGCGTAACGGCACTGCACCTTCGATGTCCCGGTAGGGGCTTCGGTCTGGAAATCGCGCGCCGAATGTCGTCTCTGGCTTGTAGAACGAGAAGATCGGCGTGTAGAGCTTCGCCCTGATATTTACCAAGATCGGTTTGTCGTTGCAATTAATCGGCGCCAAAGCGAAGGACCGAACAGCACCGAAAAGATGATTCAGTGGACCAGGAAAGACGTCGGTTGCGTTTGAAATTGATCCATCGACGCTGGCTCAGCGGCGACAGAAACGCCTTTGGCGGCGAGCCAATATCGGCAGGGGACGGTGCGCAGCGGGTCCGGTGGATCAGGAGCGATTTGCCATGGTACCCCCCCCCATTCCCTTTTTTCAAAGTCGATACGCGGCATCAACAGCACATACATCAAGGTCGACAGGATGCCCACGGACCAGCCGATCAGCCCAAAAAAATGAACAGCGTTCCGAAAATCACCGGATAATGCCCGCGCTGGACGGCTGCTCGGAACCCCAGCGGCCCCAAACCGTCCAGCGAAAGAAGATCGTTTCTCGATGATCAGCGATCCGCCGAAGAACACCAGATGGAAACACAGCGGGAAAGCCTCGGCGATCACGTTATTTTTCAACAATCGCGTGCGGGAAAATATGTCCGTACAGGACCTTTTTTTCCGACAGTCCCTATTCCGCGCGGGCTGTCATTGACGTAGTGCTTTCTTTATCTCGTCCAGAAAGCTGTTCTTTTGGTCAGCAGCGTCAATGTCCGCCAAGGCTCGGCAATCGGTCGATGCCGTGGACGGGCAACGCGATGTGCCAAAAATAGTCGGCAATCTTCCCAGGTAGTGACAGTTCGTCGAACAGTTGTCGGATGTCCAGCCCCCGCAAGCGGCAATATCTGCCGTTATGACCCGCCCGCCGAACCCAAACACCAGCCAGCAAGCATTGGCGACAAAAAACCGGGGGAATCGCATAGGCCACAATGATCATGCCCCGAGGTCCATGTATCAAAATGGGATCCTCCCGAACGGCTGCGGATTACCAGCTGGGAGATCGACACGGCATAGCGCGATCAGCGTTGACCAAGGCAAGTGTGATCTTGAAAGACCGGCATCTTTTTCCAGCACAAGATCAATCAACATTTAATTGATCGGAAATAGCTGTTGCCGATAATCCAGCCGCAGTAATTCCGCAGCATAATTAGAAGAACAGAGACTCGAGCGGTGGCTTGTACGAAACCGAATTTCCCGCTCCAACTGGGCGATGAAATCGGGCGGGCAGGCACGTCGCCCGCATAGCCGCTATTGATCCGCGCCAGCGCTACTGGCCACCCGCATCGCCGGCCTCCTCTGTGCGAAGCCCTCGAAAACGTCGCCCCTGTCCCTGCCAACCTGCGCGATGATCTGCATCGATCGGGCCACGGGGCACAAATCTGCAGCAAAGCGCGAAAGTTGGATAATCATTTGATCCCCAACAACGTGGGGAATAACCAGCGCCAGACGGCGAAGAATATAGGCGCCCATGTTCCTTGCCCTAGCGGATGGCGCCAGAGAGCGCGCAGCGGCCTTGCGCCCTTTTTCGGGATTGAACCACCAGATCGGACAGCCTCACCCCATGCCATTGGGCGGCGGCTGTGTCTGTTATAGGGACGTTCGTATATCGAAATAGGCGATGTTATGCTCGCCTTTGTACCACTGCGGCACCCAGATATTGCATCGCGCGTAGCACACGGGTCCAGCGCCAGAGACCGCTGGTTTCTCAGATCCGGCGCGGCTGCTGCAATTCTCGATCGTCATGATCAGGGAATCGACAGCGGATTATTCACACCTTGCGCAGTGATGTTGAACCTTATCCACATGCTGGGGCTTGCCCCGCCAGAAAAATCCGCGCAATTCGATGCCCGGAGTCTGACGAATCGAAATAGCGGCGCGTCGACAATATCGAAGTCGAACTTCTTTTTCACGCTCCTGCGATTGGGCGTTCGTCCACGCGGGTATATGACCCCGCGTCAAAACACACCAAGCGGGCGGAAGGGTTTTTCGATATAGGGCTTGATGAATCCTTTCGAAACTGGCGCTGTCGTTCAGCACCCGATCCGCAGGCCGCTGCCCGTCGCGTTCACGCGTTTATCCGTCACCCCCCACGGCCAGCCCACACAGCCTCCGTCCAGCACTCCCTCCCGAACACTCGCGCAGGGCACATAGCCTGTCTCGGACACTTGGGCCGGATTGGATTCCGCCGGCTGACATGCAGCGGTCTTGTCAGGACGGGCTGTCGGAATATCTTGGCGCGCAGCGGCTCGGAGAAAGGGCGTAGTTCCGTTCGGACGGCATGCCTTCGGCCTGCATGTTCGAGTTTTCCAGAAACTGTCGGTGCGGCTGCTAAATTCCATCTAGAACAGGCTTTCTATTGCCCATTCCAAGTTTGAAAGCCATACCGATGGCCTGCCGTACCCCGGATTCTTCAAAAGAATTTGGACGGCGAAGGTTGACCAAATCCCCTGTGCGTGCCCGCCGGACGACCATTCAGGAAGAGTTTCCACCTTGGACCTGAAACCATCTTTGGACGGCGGGAAAATCGTATCCGGTGGCCCAAAGCCAGCGACAAGAACTCCTCGCGATACATATAGGCAGCACCTTGAATGCCTCGAAACGCCGAGGTGTAATCGGGCTCAAAATTTACTCGACCTGCAAGCGATATCGCAAAAATTGTATCTGCCCGAACCATTCCAACATTGAGATCGCGGCCCACTAATTCGTCACGCCGGCTTGTAGCTGACAGACGGACCAGCATCGACACGATTCAACAGGATAGGGGCCCTGACCCCAAAGGCTGGGCTCCAAGGTTGATCAGCAAAATCACCGTCCCTCGTAGTATGCTCTTGAGAAAATGGCGGCAGTCCTGCCGCTGCTCATCGCAGGTTCGCGGCAGGGCACCATCCCGCGTTGAACGTGGAATTTCACAGTATGGGTCGTTCGATTTCGCCTCGAACCGATTTTGAACCTTGAAACAGCACCTGATAGGACGTTTCGCCCATTGTCGCGCGCAGCCAACTTCGGAAGCTGAACACAGCGTCATCGGCTTGGTCCACAGGTGTTCCGTCGGAAAACTGCGCTTCGGGCGCATGTAGAATGATCGGCCCATTTTCACAGGTTTTCAGATATTTCGAATCGTATGCGACGATTCAAGCCGTACATGCATCGGGTTCATCCAGCGATCCGGTCATCACATCGTCATCGAAAAAAACAGGCGTCCGAGCAGGGAAGCCGGCACTTCCCCCTGAGGACTGAAAGGCGGCTCAGGACCTGTCAAACTGTCCCCGAAACCCCCAGGTGGAGAGAGGTCCCCCCTTTACGGGGCTTTCCCGGATTGACATAGTCGAAATGAGCAAAAGCCTTCTGAATATTTCAATCCCCGAAGGTCGAAATCCCATTAGAGCGCGGGTGACTGCTTCTTTGGGGCCTTGAGGGGGTGCCAATGCGGCCAGCCACAATTAGGCCAGCAAGGACCCAACATCAAAAGGCGTTTGAGCCCGAACAGGGGCAAAAAGGGGATTTGGCGGTGCGCCGCGGCCTGCGCTGTTGCGGGGTCCCGGTTTCAAAGTGCTCATCCTCCTGTCTGATGTGGACGGATTTATCCCGACCCTTATCTGACATTGTCTTACACCTTAAAGGTAAAGGCGCGCAGGACCATATTCAAAAGTTTGAGTTCAGTGATCTTTGCGTGAATCGCCGATTCATAGTGTTATGAAACGAAAAAAACCGCATTGCAGCGCAGCAGGGCGGTTTTTGGCAATAAATTCCAGTTCCTCGCACCGGTATCTCACGTTGTCGACGCTGTCAGATAGCAATCAGACACATGCAGCCCGCTCATTGCGTCGGATGCAAGACCCGCAAAGGCCATCGATGTGCCGGCGCATAGCCGCGCGGGTTTTCCAGAAATGCGGAAGGTTGTCAGGGGTCCATAGCTTCCGCTTTCGGTCCAGCGCGCCGGAGATACCCGGAACGTCAACTCCGATTGCATGGTTCGACCGACAACGCCCCCGTTAAAGAATGCAGGACCAGTGCCCATTGCCGCCCATCTTCCAGCTTGTGGGCAGGTCCGCGCATATTTTTGAAACCTGCCCTCGCGCGCACCGGCCCAAATTTCAGCCGAGGCCAGAAGAACTCTATCGAAGGTTGGACCTTCTTCGAGCAAACCCTCGACCTCTTTCTTCCACGCCACGCGTATCAATCACATTAGGTCTGTGTTTGAACGTCACCATGACCGGCCCATGTTCGATAACAGCTCATTCGCGCGCCCCACTGTGGCCAGCAGATAAAAAATCAGCGGGCCAAAACCGCAGAATTGCACCCAAAGTCCTTTGTGAAGTCATTTCGTGTCAAGCATGTGTCGCCCGTCCGTTGAAATCGTTTTGCAAATTGGTCCGCTTGTCCGGCGGTTATCTATTGCATTCCCCTTCTGTCTGGCAGGTTTATACTTAACGCGACCAAACGCCCGCAGGGATGAAAAGTGACCCGAATTTCAAAGGGTGACATTGACTGCATGAGCCAACTCGTATCGCCTTTCAGGGTGACCTTGGGGCGCCTATTCGCCATGAGGCCTGTGTCGCTTGCGCGTCCCGACATGGAAGCCCTGCCTTGCCGCAACGTTCGAAGATTGGCGATCCGACGACTGTAAAAGAACCAGGACGCGCGGTGATCGGCCGCACTGCCTGCCGTTCGCAGAATTCGACCTATGGCCGAGTCGCCGGATATCCCACCCCAGACTGCGCCAGGAATCGGCCTGCATTATCGTGGACGAGTCTTTCAGTGCGGTGCGTGATCTGCTCTGATGGCCAAGCCGGCTCGTTCGCGCCTGTCGGACATAAAGAAGGTGCGCGCGCAATCTATGTGCTGATCCGCAGGCCGCGTGTGCCATCTTTCTTGGCAAAACATTGCATTGCCGCAGAAGCGCCGGCCCGGACAGCGCCGGTGCCCGCTGCCGAACTTCGCGCGCTAAGCGGTGCTGCCGATGAGGCGTGCCTTGGCCAGCGAACTTTGGCCGCCAAGACCTTCACGACTTGGACGGGTCTTGGCCCCACGACATCGATAGATCATGGGGCACCAAACACGACCCGCTTTTTATTTGATTGTCACCCCGCAGCCGACCTTGAGCGCAGGTCGGATCAATTGATGACCCAAACTTTGTTTTTCCAGTGCGCAAAACATTCGGCAGCCCTTTACAAGGCGATTGAGCGGCCTTTGCACAAACGGTGTGAACATGACCAAAAGCTGGTAAAGCTACCAGTGTCGGTGGGCGTCCTTCACTGGGCACACAGTTCTATTGCCGATATCGAAGGCCATCCCGGAGGATGAGAATGTGCGCCTCGCACTTGGAGGCGAATTTGACGCTACTTCACCAATGTTCTCAGCATCATTGGGCGTCTACCCGGCTTGATCCAGAAACGCCTTTTAACCAATATAGACAGGACAACTTTGTCCCGAAAAGGATTCCCATGAGAGTACATATTCTTTTGACGACTGGTTCGACACCGCTTGGCGGCTTTTGTCGTCTTTCGCCAAAAATTTTCGGGCCATTGACACGTCACTGTCTGGGAAATGACCATGTGGAAAACATCCAACATCCTGAGCCCGAAGACTGTCCGACGCCCGAAAGCCCTGGCTTGCTGTTTCGTGAACCGCACGGCCATTTACTTGCATGCGGTTGCTGGCCCGTTTTGCCGAAACCTTGCGCTGATTTCCGCAAGCGCGGACCCTATCCGCATGTGGATGTTGCCCGGCCTGCAATAGGCACGGTGTGCTTTACTGGCCTCTAACATGAGCGCGGGCATTCCCTCTTTATGCGGCAGCAGAAACTGACTTTGGGGGATGCATCCTTTAGCGATGCCGGCAAAATTCCGCAGCAGATGGCGTCGCTTGCGGGCAGGCAAAACTGGCCAAATGGGTGTTGGGCGCCACCATTGCGCGGGCGGCCACTGGGGCTTATACGGGGCTTAGGGGGCATTTCAAAGGTGTGGTCGGCTGGCTATTGCAAAGGCGTTTCGGCATGACCCGTCAGCGTAGTTGGGGGGTCGAGGGACGCCACCAATCCCGTGCGCGGGCTGACTGGTCCTGGCACGTTGCCGACGGGACACGGCGCAGGGCTTTTCTTTGCCAGATTTTGGGCGATGTCATTCAGCTGCATTGTGAAAGCTTGAACGCCGCAAAACTCACGCGGGATTCATCAACAGGCAACCGGATCTGGAAGGGCCCAATGGCGGGCCGGAAATTTCACAGTGCTTGGGGTTTTTTTTCCCCCCCCAAAAAAAAAAAAAAAAAAAAAAAAAACAAACCCCGGGTTTCCCCACGCTCCGCCTTGACCGAAGGATCCTTCTTGCTAATCAGCGCAGGCAG
>Ga0163217_1064483_pt1 | contig 14069 bp, 12 predicted proteins | sample SynspAceP_FD_185933 | JGI IMG/M metagenome (GOLD analysis project Ga0163217, IMG submission 185933) | Saline lake microbial communities from Ace Lake in Antarctica - Synechococcus sp. Ace-P (PacBio error correction) | ecosystem: Environmental > Aquatic > Non-marine Saline and Alkaline > Saline ... | reverse complement strand
TGCGGCCAGCGTACCCTATCCATTTCAATGTCGTTTGGGCTCGACTACAAGGCTAATCCCTACACGTTTTTTAAAGGTGGATTTATAGGTTAAGTACATATCGGTTTAACACATTTATGAAAAAGAAAAGGGCTGTGCATCTTGCCCCGTTCTATCCGACAATGCGCTTTTAACTAGCTACAATTATCGAGCGCGTCTGGTAAGGTTCTTGTCGCGATAAGAAGAGGAATCATTCTTTTATCTAGGACCTTCAGAAGGACGTTTGGGCCGATTTCTTTATCTAGCCGACCTTACAGACGACAGTGCCATTCTGACGCGCCAGCGGCCTATACATTTCAATGGGCAAGCCTGCGACCATTAACCCAACGCAAGACAGCTTACTGGTCTCTACTAGCTCATCTTGTAGGTCTACTAAGCGTTTATTTGTTAAGATTACGCTTTCGATATAGCGTGTTCGCTTGCGCCTTTTCTTCTTGAGCAATGTTAATAATCGCATAGGTCTCGGAATTGTGCTGGTAATTTCGTCGCCAAACAGCACAGCATAACGATAAAACAACCCCGCAATCCCTTATGATGGCGAGAAAGTAGTCTCCCCCGCACACTGGGAAACGCAGCTCAGAATAAGAGCGAGCAACAAAATTACAAAGAGGAAACTGTTCGCTTTTGACGGGGCCCCATGAACATCATTCGTCAATGTTCTGTTTGAGGAGCTCCATAAGCGGCCATTATTTTGAAAACTCTTTCCAATTCCATCAGTCGCATTCATGATTGCCAAATAATCGGCAAGTGCGTTTAGGTATAGCTGACGTTTCGATTTAGAATGAAGAGTAAACGCGCCCCCCAATCAGGCCTGTCGGTTGCTGAAATACCCACTGACCATTTGTATCCACGATTTCTAAGCACTCTTCAGTACTGAATGCTGCGAATCAGTTCAACAACTTACTCAAGTCGTATTACCCCAAAACCTGGACTGGATCACCGCAGTGATTTTGTACGACCACCACGCACCGTTGGCTGAAAAGGACGACACTATTTTCTTTATTCTCTATATGTCCAAAATCCAGAGCGGAGACATACACGATCATTTTCTGTGGCCACTAGGGGGCATTTTCTAATGTAATTTCGGTCGGATTTATCTTGTAATTGAGCGTCGTCACACGAGTCATTACGCCCGCTTGAGCGTTGGATTCGAAATCCCGCTCTTGGCCATTCGGCCAGATCCGCGGCACTTGTGAAATCAACTTGGATGTTCGAGCGAATTGGCACTAATTTCATCGACCACAAGATCTTCCCATCAACCCCGAGAAACGGTTGATCCTTCGAAGTCCAATCGCGCTTAACGCTGTTTTCTCAACAACAGGTAACACGCTTGCATGTGCCCCATTTCACGACTTAAAACATTCGCGCTTACGGGACAGGACTTCCGATTAATTCCAGTGCCACGGACTGATTTTATTGTCTAAAAAATCGATACCCTCCCCAGCTAAACAACAAATAAAAATCATAATGCCGGAATAAGCACACCAGCCAATAATGTTTTTTCCGCGAGAACATGCCACCAAAGATCATCAGGGTTACAAGGCCTGATTGATTCCAGTTTTTATCGTATCTTCTAATGACATCGGCTTGCATAGATAGGCCCTTGCCATCGCACGCCCAAAGGCAAGAGAAGGTTGCTTCTTTTTTGCCGCTCAGTCTCGATTCCTTCCGCATAACGTTAAACCCCTAGAGAATTTCCCAGCTCTATATGATCATGGTTCAGATTTTCCATCTTTCAGAGTCCCTCTCATTCTCCACCAAAAGCTATGGTCTATTCTTAATCGTAGAAAACAGATAAGGTAGCTAAGTAGGCCAAGGGAGAATAAACAGTCCCAAAAGTTCGGTCAATATTGACCCGTACGCCTAACAGTTTTTAAAACAGACAGGGGTTTGTTAATGGTGCTGTTTCTCTTTTATGAATTGAGACTCGGTAATTTCAGCTCTATCATTTCATTCGGGACACCTTCTTCTTCCAAGCAAGGCTTTAAATATAGTCAAAGTTAATTGGGACGGATGATTTCATTACCAGCGACATTGACAGGAAATAGGCACATGAATTCCATGCCTTTAAGCGATTAATGGCTTTACAAGACTGCTGTGAACATTGTTTGAATCTAAATTTATCATAGACCACTTGTTCTTCAGCAAGACAATAATTGATCTGGTGGAGGTCGAGCTGCATTTTTATGGTCCAACCGAGCCAGTGTTCAACCAATCAGGTGTTGTCTTCTAAACTTACCTTAGGCTGAAATAGGCAACGATGTCGTTATTGAGATTAGCTTCACGCAAATCTTTTTAATAATGCATGCGGCAAAACATGGCGGAGGGCGAGTGTCTCAGAAAGGCCAAATAGAAACGCCTCATATTTGGCTCTTTCTAACGTGCTTTTCCGACACTGACTAATTGCATCGGCTTTATAGGTAGGAAAGTCTTTGAAAACTCACCAAACTACATGCTTCAGTCGAGCGAGTGCGTGGGAAGCTCTCTACTTCTATGCGGTATGAAATAGATTCTAGTGACGGATTCGCAGTAATCCTTATCGTCATACCACAATCAGCACTAAGTGTCCCGTTCTGAATAAAAGCAATTCAACCGATTTGTCGAAGAAGCGCTCAAGTTGATCATACAAGACCAAGGTACGCTGTCACAATACTTATGACCTAAACCGATTCGGTGTAGGCAGATCTTCGACTATAAGATTAATAACGTGGCTTTTCCCAGATTCCCAGAGAACATGTCAGTATTTCTCGTACCAGCCAGTTTTTTTGTGAATGCTAAAGTGAGTCAAATATAATGCCACTCAGGTTATTTACTGTGTAACGCGACATTGCGAAAAACCGCACTAATATTTTCGAAAAAACTTGAAGTAGGGTTAATTTCATTTGTGGCGAGGCGACGTCCAACTTCACCCACATTATATTCTCGGCCGTCTAATTCTTTGTTGGAAAATACATCACAGGAAGCCATCCAAAAAAACATGCTTTGTCTTTGTATTCGCTTGTTCCAATCGATTTCTTTTTTAAACAGTTCTTGAATTGGTAAAATATATCCATGCATATGAATGCTGAAAATCGGCCCTGCGCAACAATTAACGCTTTTTCTAGCGTTTCCTCTTCAGGATTGAAAAGCACACTATACCGCCTTGGTTCATTTTCAAAGCAGGCTAATTTCATCCAAATAGATTGCGTATATTCTAAAATATCACTCTGTTGAGGCATGCGTTGACTGGATGCAAGCACAACCTGCATTACCGTGACGGAGCTCCTTCATGTCTGAAGGTGCTCCCACGTGCGATAGATTAGCTCAACACTATCGTTTGTAAATGGCGCTTGAGTAGATCGATTTTACACACAATAATCATCAATATCGTTTTGTCCCGATTGAGCGATTCATCCACTGGCGCCATACCTGGCTGACAGTCAACAAAAACAATGTCGTACCAGATCATTTCCAATGACTTCACGAATAAAAAAAGTGCGAATTAAGCGGCAAGCCAGCGTTATCCGTTTCCTCACACAATCTAAAAAAATTACCGATATATTCTGGATGTCGCCGCATCACGTTCGCCCGCAATCGCTGGCGGTGATGCAGTAAGGAACTCTACCTTTTTACCATCATAATTAGCGCGCTTAAACCGTTCATACGCCGCCTTCGATAATCAGGATCATTCTCTACCGATATACCTTACAGTGATTTTTGGGGTTTGGAAATGTTGATTGATAGTTGCTTGCTCAGCGGCTAAATCCATGCACTTACCAGTCCTTGTCTTCGGTTATTTTAGCTAAACAAATAGTTATGAAGCTTAGCGCTTTATATAAAAACTGCTCATCAGGGCAATAACAATTTTTTGTAACGAAATATTATTAATGCCTTCATTCATCACCTTTGGCAGGTTGGCGCGGTAATTGTTCGTTTGCTCTTCAACAATTTTTCTGTTCTCAAAAAAATGCCACTACTTATCATTTTTTTCGAGAAATATTCATACACCAGACCACCAAGAGTATTCAGATGCTTTGTTTTGTGATACTTGTAGAACGTTTTGAAAAGTGTCACTGATGGGCGGATTAAAAGAACCTCATGGACAAATAAATGAATTATTCATTTATTCGGCCCTTTTCTGGAGCAGGTAATGACCTTGTACAAGGCGCTATTGAACAAGACTACAAGGTGCGCATTTCGATTTCTCATACGACTGCGTGCGCCCAGATTCCGGCGAGAACAGGTCGAGAGTACTATTTTACGACGAATGAATCCTTCCTAGACATGATTGCGGGAGACGCCTTTTTCGAGCACGGCTCGGGTCTTCGATAATTATTACGGCACGTCGAAAGAACCTGTTTTTGCATGTTGTAGTAACAGGCTATATGATGTCATTTTAGACAATAGCACTTGCAAGGCGCACGCCTCAAATCCGTCAGTTTTACCTGAGCCATCGGTATCTTTCACCCCTTCTTACCCGCCTATCATTATCGGCCTTAGAAGAGCGACTAGAAGCGAGCACCGACACAGACGATAGTCAGTTCAGCGCCGTGCATGGCGAAGGCCCGTAAATGGAAATGTCCTCCTGCTCCACTTTCCACGGAATACGATTTTATTCATCGGAAATGAGGCATTTTGATGCGTGCACTTTCTCAATGGCGGGCCATATTTATTTGGCAATGAGAGCCAAAAACACCCGTTATGCAAGGAAAAGGGCAATCTTTAAATGATCTTCTTGTCAATTATGAGAAGCCGTTTTAAGTAGAATACCTTGGATAAATAGATAACCGAATACAGGGTCAAATGGCTCGAGTTACCGTAGAAGGTTGTTTAGGAGAAAACGTTGATAACCGCTTCGAATCTAGTGATGGGGTCATCAAACGTGCCCGCAAGCTAAGCAAACGGTGGTGAAGAAGCGAACAGTACGCTGTGAGGGGACAAAGTGACCGTTATTCTGCACTACGTGAAATAGCTGCAAAACTTGATTCAAACGCAGCATTGTTGATCTGCAAAAACGCCATATGCCGAGTTTTAATCTCAATGTGTCGCTCATAGCACAACTGTCGCACTTCCCTTTTACCTTTGTGAGGTGATCGCGATGTATACCGTTGAAGATTTAGCACTGACTTGAGTCAATATTTTACTTAGCGATTTCAAGTCGCTAAGGTTAAACGCGACTATTATTATGCGAGCAAGCCCACGGGGCAGCGGGCGTTAAAAGTGGCAAGCCCGTATGTCAACCCATTCCTCTCGCTGTCGCTGAAAATTTATTTCTGAAACTTCGTGGATTGTGATGGATTGACGGCGGACCTTCTGCACGATGTAATCGAAGACCACTTGGCATTTCAGCCGATGGGCACTTATCGAACATTTGGGGAGGGTGTCGCCATAGTTTGTTGATGGCCGCAGTAAGCTGACGGCATCTGAATCAACAGCCAAGTCGAAAGCAAGCCCCACAATTTTCCAGAAAAATGGCCTGGCCATGCCGATGACACTTCGTGTCATCTATGGTGAAGTTGGCCGATCGATGCACCAACATTCGCCAACCTTAGATTCCATGGCCAGCCCATTTAAAACGCCGTATGCCGTGAACCTTAGAGTATTTATGCGCCTATCGGCAAAAATTCTCTGGGCATGTACAGGTTCGGCGTGATTTGAATCACTCGCTTTCCGGCTTATTACCCAGATGCGCGCTCGCATTGCTACAGCGAGCCATCCATAAAAACATATGGTCAGCAGGCGCATTAAAACACTCAAAAACTCGAAGATACAATTCGATCTGACTGGCCGCCGGGACTATATCGAAAGCCAGTATCAGTTTCAGAAAACATTACAGTAATTTATCAGAAGATGGACAAGAAGCGTCGCTCTTTAGCGAACACTTAAATGCGTTCGCATTCGGCCTCTTCACTGTAACGGCTCAATTTGTCACGACCGCCACGCTTATCTGGAATCTCGCCTCGGGGTTATTCACGCCCTTTCAAACCCATTTGAAGGTCGCTTCAAAGATTACATCGCGGTACCAAAATCCAACGGCTACCAATCACTTCTTACGACGGATATTAGGCTTCCAACGGCATCCCAATGGGAAGTCCAAAACGCACAGAAGAAAATGGACTTGAGTCGCCAACAATGGCATTGCGGGCTCACTGGGGCTTATAAAAATTGTGGTACTTCCAACAACACCAAGGCAACTTTGGATCGCGCCACAAAATGGGTGAAAAGCTTACTAGAATTCAACAAAAGCGCGCAACCCGGTTGAATTTGGTTGATTAATGTGAAACAGTGATTTATTTCCTGATGAGTGTTATGTTATACACCAAACGCCAAGTCATTGAGCTGCCTTCTGGTGCAACACCTGTTGATTTTGCCTACGTCGTTCACCCGGAATCGGCAATACCTGTATTTCCGTGTCGCAATTAAACCGTCGACTCTGCACCGTTAACGTACGGCAATTAGGAAAGCGGTCAGGCCGTCGAGTCTTACTGCGAAGAATGCTCACCGGAACGTTGCTTTGTTGAGTTTTGCCCATTACAGGTAAAAGCCGCACGAATATCCGCCCTTATTTAAAAAGACAAACACGCGGAAAATTGCCGATTTCTATAGGCATCGTCTGTTAACACGCTCTTTTAAACGCGTTTAAAACCACATTGAGGAATTGACCACCGCGCAAATTTCCGCATATTAGAAACCACAACTCGCTTGCAATGGACGATCTATTGGAGTCGGATTAGGCAAAGGCCCGTCATGTTGGTTTATCTATGGCTCCGAGAGCTGGTTTCAAAACATTGTGAGACACTCTTGGATGACACCTAAAGTCCTTTTCAAGGTAATGGCTCTAGGCATGCTAATTTCCTTTGCCAATGCTGTTGCCCCCATACTGGCGACCCAATTGTTGGGCTATGTTCAGGTGGGGATAAGGGCATCGTCATTCATTCACCTAATTGCCCTAACGTTCTAAGCTCCATCTGTCCAATCGCTGAGCGATTTATTCACTTATGGCATGGGTAAAGGACATTGAAGAGAGCTACACAGTTAGGCCTCATTTTCGTCACTTACATCAACGAGCGCGCGCCGTAGCACAAATTGCCAGCTCTAATTACGTGATACGACTTCCAAGTAAGTCTGAACCTCGCTTATTATTGAACGAGGCCGAGTCAGTCGCCTTACGATTAACTTACCATTCCAATCCGCATTGGGTTTAAGCCGTGTCATGCGTCGGCATAAAAGCGGTTCGTTGTGTGGAAAAAGGTATCAGCGTGAAACCATTGTAGGGCGCTAATCTTGCCTTTATTCACTTCTTTTATTTTAACCCCCACTCGTCTCGAAAAAGGGATGCTCATTATTGTCGAAAACAGTATATTCATACAGAAAAAACGCGCACCAGTGCTATTGGCCCATATGCACAAAGCCGTTCGCGCGGGTAATACAGTTTTTATTTATCCGGCCCAAATTCCCTTTGGTACCTTGAACAATGAGAAGTGCATCAGTGAAGACTCGATTGAAGCAAAACGAACCACAGGTCTTTAAAACCTACAGCAGTCTCGCGAAGCCGCTAGGTGGCTCTTGGTAGAAATGTTCGTGAAATTCATATTTTCATGATGACTTGGGTAACTTTGCCACCGTAACGGAAGTTCATGACTCAATTCGTAACAGCCTTGTACCCCTGCTCGTTGCTGCGAGGGCCGTTCGCGCATTGCCAAAAGGACGTTCAGGTAGAAATTGAGCTTCATTGGTGTTAGAGGACCTAAACGCGTTCAAACCACATGAAGAAATTAAAGCAATTAAAACAAAAAAGAGGCCTCGGCCTCTGTGTTTTTTATGCTGTACCATCTTGTTGCTTAAAACATCTTGTGCTTAAAATCATTCTGTACTTAAACATGTCTTGCTTAAACATGTCGTGGCTTAAAAAAGAGAAAGAGCGCGTTTTATGCCTTAAATTCAGGTCAATAAAGCCTGATAGCCAACAACAATTAACTTGGATAACGTGGCGCCCGCCTTGCGAGCAGATACTTGACCTTGAATGCGTTTTCCCTGGACGTTGGCGTAAATTGAACCACTCTGCTTCGCTCACCGCTATTTTTGCGCCAAGACACGTTGCTAGGCAGAGTTTGACATTCCCACATGGAACAACGGTGTCTGTCGGCACAAGTCACCTGTTGAGCCAATGGTTTATCCGATCATTGCCGCGTTTGCCAGTGCACGTTAGCCAGTGCCGTGTTTGCGTAACCGAGAGCCATACAACGTCGTCTCGATGCACTCGATCAGTCCAGGCTGTTCGCTTTGCCAATCTTCCCCACTTTAGGTTACTTTCGTCTACAATCTAAACCGTCACGGCCACCATGAATGCCAGAGCAACGTACGCGCCACGCTGGCAAGGCGGCTGCCCAGAGGCCTGCTCACGTTTCAAGTAAAATTTTAGCGGTTGGCCGACTTAGGTTGCGCGTGTGGTTTCAGTTCGGATCCACTTCACCTTGGCTTTGTCCCATACACACTAGTACTCGACACAAAAAAACCACTTTGGGTGGATTCATTGTCGTTTGGTAGCGACGAAATCAAAACACCTGAGCCGTATCAAAGTAAGCCGGCCGCGATAAGCGCTTCCGTGACGGACCATTTGGGGGTCATAATCAAAAAAATGAGATTCCACATCTGCAGCATTCATCGACTCATTCCAACAAGGTTACCCGTGAGGGCCTTTAACGCCGCTGGGAAAGTCCTTTTTGTGCGTCGAATACCGTGACCGTATGGCCTTGTGCACCCAAGTTCGTCTGCCAGACCTGATCTTAAATCCACAGCCGCGATCAATATCTTTTTTGCAATTTACCTTCTTCCAAATCCTTACATGAACTAACGTGACCTTCTAGCCATTGATACACCGCCGCCAAAAAGGAAATTTCAGCAATCAAAAGGAACGAGTTATACTTTATCAAATTATGATTATCATAGTTATACACAGAATCAGCTAAGTAAATGGTGCGGTTATGACATTAACGGAATTGGAAAAATACATTGTAATGTGGGCAGATGGAAAAACATTTTGGCCCGTCATGCTGCCAGCTCGCTGCCATGTTAGTCTCAGCCACACTTAAGTGGTCGCGGTGAAAAAGCTAGAAGAAGAGGCTCGGCCACACGCGATTTTTCGAACGCAGTAAAGTTCTGCTATATCACCCCACTGGGTTGCGTGAGCAGATTATACGCAAGCCAAGCGCCGTTTTAGACCAAGCAAGCCGTGATAAAGAGGCTAGGCAAACTCTGAGGTAAAAAATCAATATGAAAGGCCCACTAAAAAGTTAGGGGCGATTTTCACTATTGCACCGTATTGTTTTCCCTTATGATTCCATCTTTAAAATAAAGATGGCCTCTGAGGGATGCATTGGATCATTGAAGAAGATCTCACAGAAAACTTACGGACCTAAATTACCGTAACGGCGAACTAGACGCCATTATTGTGCACTGCCTTTTCGGAGAAACCGATGTGGTTGACACAAACCAATTTACGAGAAGAAGTTTGTGGTGCTGATCCAAAAATCACCATGACCAAACTTAAAGCATCAACACGGACCAGCTTTCTACCGACAATCGTTTTATTACTAGGCAAGGTTCACTGCTTTAGTGAAACAAGTATTGGAGGCCGTGTCCTTTGGTTACAGAGAGTTGCGCTTTAATGAATGGCCGCACCACGTTAATTTGGAGCTCATTAGAAAGCCATTCGCTACATGGTGGCTTTCTGGTTGAGGCGTGCCCGGTGTTGCCAAATCAGCGGTGTAACAATAATCCAATCCACGATCTTCGGAAGTACGTCCCTTTACGGCACCTGCACCAACGTACTGCTGGCTGTTTAGCTTGGACGAGTCAGTTTTCCTCGACCTAAAGCCATAAGCCGTAGCCAAATCGATTGCGGTGACGCGATGTTTTTAAACTCTCATCTATAGAGACCAGTATGATCGACGGATTAGATACTCAAGATGTTCGTGACGAAAAAGGCGTTGGAGGATGCGTGGCTGAAAAAAAACTGGCTAAGCTCCAGCTGAACACAGTCACAAGACTTGCTGTTTCATTTGCTATTCGCTATCAAGACAGAACGCGAGTTGTGCCAATGGCCAACTTCACTTTGGCACGAAGCCGTCATTGAAAGGGCAGATTACGGGCAGCGAAATAAAGATGGGCAACGTCGGAGCCTATTCGTGTTCGAATCAAAGACCATACCGACACATTGTGTTGCGTTTTTTCCATTTCTCTTGCCGCACAAAAAAAAAAACATATTAGAGTTCCGGTAGCGCGTTGCGTTGTTTGTTGAGATTTCGCCAGACAGCAGATTCAGGTTTGAAATTAATCCCCCTGAAGAGTACAAGGTCAATTGGCGACGAAGAAACACAAGAGAGTCAGCACAGCTTACGCCAATTACCCGACCTACCGAAGGCTGACGCAAACCTAAAATCCGTCAACCTTTAGTGAGCAAGCAGTGTAGAACGCTTACACCTTATAACTTACAAGAGGTGGCTGCCTGACGAATACGGTGAGCGAGATTCCTGTCGCTTACACCGCATTTGTTGATGCCATTCACTGTTCTACTCATCCCATCACGAGACGCCGACTTAGACAGCCTAGATAGGTACTTCATGGCCCGCAACAATTCTTCGTCTCTCGTTTGAAGGAGTCATGCCATTCATGCTGTCCCTCTCGGCAGCGAATGAAGGCCAAAGCAAGATGGGTGGCGAATCCAAAGTACAGAGGCGCAGGTGAATTAAGCCATCGATTGCTTACAGCAGTTTGCCTTTTTCGCCAACCCGAACGCCCAACAGCCGTGTTTTTCATAAGAAATTTCTTAATGACTGAATTACTGGCCACCCTTGCTTTGCGCTTATTGTACAAGGTTGACGCGTAGGCTCAGTAAACGCTCGTTGCTGCGCTAGCGCGGCCCTCCTGTGGTACAGGCTGGGGTATCATCGCCATTATGGGCGGCCGCCAACGGAAAATTCATTGCGATGCCAACACTTAATTAATAAATTTCACTCAAGTTGGTTGAGCCTCTGGCCTTAAGTTCGCGATGATGACGGGACCCACAAACTTAACAGGTAGACTCCGGGTAGAAAAGAACGCCGCGCGGAGTATTGCTTCTGGCGCGCTCAATTGTTGGTTGGAAGCTCATGCCTTGTTTCAAGACTCCGGTCGATTTTTGATCGCTTAGCACTGGCCATCTCGATGAGCCAGCACCGCTTCGGGGTTCACCTAGCGATGGCTATTACGCGAAAAAGGCACTGAAGGACACGGTTGTTCAGCCACACCAGTTTGATTGCATTGACGGCGACCCCCATTCCTCGTACTTTGGCCAATGTCTGCTTATGGATTTTAGATTGCTCAATCATTGATGAATTGCCACCCTGGCCGAACCCCGTCAATACCACTCTCTCTATCGGTTCAATCGCCGACAAAGAAGTCATTGATCGGGTGAAAAGTGGCTGCGAGAAGCAAGCAAGCGTATTGGGTTTGTACACTGATTGAAGTGTCTGTGAGCGGGCAATGCAAGCCGGCAGAAGACACCGCTATTTTACTACAAGAACAGCTTGGTAATTTAACATTGTATTAGTGGGCATGGTCGACTCAAAGCGCAAGAAAAGCGACATCATGGCAAAGTTTAAGCCGGGCGACATTTCAGCTTTTCAGTGGCCACAAACCGTTGATCGAAGTTTGGGGTGGATCTGTTGCCAATTCCAGTCTATGGTAATCGAAAATCCTGAGAGACTCGGGGCTTGCCCAGCTTCATCTAGCTGCGCGGGTCGTGTTGGTCGAGACAGGCGGCAATCACTGTGTACTGCTTTATAAGCGCCTTAGGCAAACAGGGTAAAGGAACGTCTTCTACCATGAGAGGAAAACAGCGATTGGTTTCAACATAGCTGAAAAGACCTTGACTTTACGTGGGGCCAGGTGAGATTACTTTGGACAAGACAAAACAGGACTTTTGGGAATTTAAAGTAGCGGTTTGCAACGCGATAAAAAAACCTTAACTTGATGACGTTCAAAAAGGCCGCCGCACTTCTGCACGATAACCGTTATTCCAGACCGTGTTATTTCTCCGCTGCTTTCGTCCGATGGCTTACCTTAACCACGATCAATACTTAAACGTGGTTCTAAACACCTCCGATGATGACATGATCAAATCTAACAAGACATGTTTGTATATTACTTTTGCAGATTTGAGCGAATTTTTGATCAAGAATTCACTTAGCTTTAAAAGAATTCTATAATTTTCTCTTACTTAATTGATTCGCTAGAGGAACTGACATGACTATTTTAAATCAAGCACCTCAGATACGAGCCTAAACCCTGCAAAAACTTGTGGTGTATGGATCGAAAATGATTGCGGTGTCATTCTTATATTCAGCGTATTGGTAACGTGAGAGAAACCGAAGGCAATCTCATGGCAACTCTTACGCCTTTCAACCTTGTGCCGCCTTCCTTCAGACGGAAGCCCACCGCATTCAGAAACATGGCTGATTAGCGTCCACCACCATTGGCCGAATAAAAGGACAACACGTTTATTAACGGGATTGTCGCTATGGAGCTTTATATTTCAACAAGCCAACGGCTTGGCTCCTGGCAAGTGTAGCACTTGCAACTCATCGCGAATGGAGACCGAGCAGAAAGTACACGCTGTGTAATTCAGCCATATCTTCGACACCGCTTTATCAGGTTTACAAGCCATTCCGGATCAGGTTTACAAAGCCATTCCGGTCAGTACAAGCCATTCCGGCTAATTTTGAACCGACAATTCAATGTTTGATGAGAAAGTAGCAGAAGGCGTGACGCCACCCTCGAAAAATACCTTCCACACAGAAAGTTGAAAAAAAAACGTCATTGGTTACGTCGATGGCTATCGCGCCATCATAAATCAAAAGTGGAAAAGATTTAAAGGGTGAAAGGTGATATAATGCCCGATCTCAAATAAATTAAGTACTGCACGACGCGCCTTATTCGCTTAGGAAAAGGCGACTCAATGTCAAAGGAATGGGACTCCGCCATTGTTAAACAGAGTTAATCGCCGAGTTAACATAACTAATCCAATACTGGTTTATTTCGAGAAAATATGCACCAGCTCATACTTCGTTAATTCCTAAAGGTATTAAGCACCAGTGGTTTTTTTTATTACTTTTTCCATGCGATCATAAGGTCCGAGGACTCTTCGAACATGCGTGACGCGGCAGAGTTAATACGTTTCCTAATAGGCAACGAACGTATCCATATTTGGATCACGTGCTTTTAGAAAGTATTTCGAATCCCCAGGAAAATGAGCATGACCTCTCTAATAATTTCTGGGATTCCCGAAACGGGCCGTTTTAAATTCATTAAAGCCTTCAGGTGATGTTGTTCTTAAGGCGAATTTTCTCGACCAAAACAAGTAATTCCCGCGGATTCCAAACTTTCTTTGGATTATACTTAAAGCAACAATAGCCTGTAAATGTAACCATTTACGCTCTAAACGACAGCACGATCTGTTCTAACACGGAGTCGGCTGCTTAAATCTCTACCCTACTCGCCAATTTTCAAATTCGATAAAGCGACCCATTTAATCTGCAGTTCACTCGTAGTAATTTTTTGTGATCTTAGGCGATTCGGAGCGGTTTTTTGATGAGTTAGATCCATTCGATGTGGATTCTCCTTACGATGACTTTCAATTGTATGTGTTAAAGTCTTAACCATTGCAGCGTTACGAAGTATGGGAAAGCGCTTTATCAATATATTAAATGATGAGGTAATTTGAATAGGTCTACAAAAGCACCAAAATGTTTGCGGCGAAAAGATAATTCTGAACAAAACAGAAACGCGGTCGATGCTCATAAGTGCCCCAAATTGTGCTGCTTTTCACCAGGAATAGGCTCTACAGCCCTTGTTATCCTGCCGACTTTTGTAAAAAATTAGACATCTCTTCACAACAATATAAAAATTCACGCTTATATTTCTTCTGAAAGTGCAAAAATAAGGTTTATGGAACATCTCTTTTACTATATTTTATTCCTTGGACTACGCCTTCCCAAAGAGGTACTTCTTAG
>Ga0163217_1103862_pt1 | contig 14071 bp, 13 predicted proteins | sample SynspAceP_FD_185933 | JGI IMG/M metagenome (GOLD analysis project Ga0163217, IMG submission 185933) | Saline lake microbial communities from Ace Lake in Antarctica - Synechococcus sp. Ace-P (PacBio error correction) | ecosystem: Environmental > Aquatic > Non-marine Saline and Alkaline > Saline ... | reverse complement strand
AATGGGTATTTTTTTATATGAAGTAACATCAATCGCGTTAGTTAGCATTTGTGAGCAATACCAAAACGCTCAATTGTTCATTGTCGTTTCCCTTTTATTGTTTTTTCTTGGCTGTTTGTAGTGGCATAGTTGATTCCAACATAAAAAAAACCTCGATACCTTGTATCGAGGGTTTTGGATATGATCTGCTTGTGCTTAGGTCATTTAGCTTTTTGCTGAGATGGCCCTTATCGATAGAGAAAGAGCTTTGCCACCTAAAAGGACAAAGAAACGCGCGGACAATCAACAGTGTTAGTGGGCGTAATTTCTAGCCGTTATTTGCCATGAATAACCATTAGAAAATATGCACAGTAACGATGGGCCATTCAATAGTTGAATGCAATCACCCGCAGATGGCAGGACGAACAAGAAACCGATGACTAAGGCTAAACCGCCAAAAGAATCTGCGCTGCCGCCAATAGAGCATCAAGTAGGCCAGTTCTAGGACCAATAAGACGGCCATCCACTGACCAGTGCCTTTAAACGTAGCCGCCCAAAAGCACCAAACAGTTTTTGCGCCATTGCGGCCATTAAAAAATGATACCGACTGGGAATGCGCAAAATTTGTACTGGCAAGCGCCAGAACGTTGTATAGTGATTTTTGAATGAATGATTTCATGTTTATTTACCTTAATGTTTGAGGGTTTTTGTTTTAGTTATAAGTTACTATATATTAAAAAAACAGCGGATAAAGTAACGGGAGGATTTTTGAGGAGAATGTTTCAAAAAAATTGAATGTTTCATAAAAACGAGTCATTTTTTGAGGTTTTTTTTGCTTAGCGAGTCTATTTATTGGGCGTTAGCATTAATGTTGAGATTAGATTATTCTGTTTATCTAAAACCGAAATAAGTACGGTTTTTTGGTTTGGTTATAGGCCAAAAAAGTAGCAGAGCTTCGTTCAGATATTGATGATAACGTGTTGGTTACATACGTCCTTTTTATGATCAATAACAAAACAATAAGGTAAAACATGTCTAGCATTAGTAGGAAAGATCGCCGTTGTAACGGGTTGGCGCGGTCAGGAATTTGGCTGTTGGAGTGCTGAGTTCATATTGATAGCGGGAAGGCGCTCAAGTTGTTATGTGTCGATCGAGATCAAGCCGCATTTTGCAGACATTGCAACGGAGCATGGTGATGCCGTGACACATTAGAAGTGGACTTGCTAGACCCAGGAAAGTTGCGTCTTCTCATTTCCTCGTATTTTTTAGAGGAAAACCAAAGAATCGATATTTTACGCCAAACGCGGGACGGTATGGATGGTGGGGATTTGGTGGATGCAGATAACGATTGCCAATCGAATCCGTTATGCTGAACTTGAATATCAATGTCCGTTATTAAAAACGTGCGAGATGTTACTGCCGCTATGATTGAGCGTGCGTGTGGGCGATATTTGGGACCAGCTCTTTGCTTGGACATTATCCTACGCCTTGGGACCTGTTTACGCGCTCGTCAAATGGGCAATGAATGTTTTGTACAACAGTGCGTCGCCAAGTCTTGTCCACATGGATTCGGTAGGTTTCCGTTTCCACCCGGCCCTGTCATTACGACTTGGTTATCTGACTGGCCCGCGGAAAAACTTCAAGAAGCCAAGGATAAAGGCAGTTTAATGGAAGCCGTGATGTGGCCGAAAGCCTTTGTTGTTTATGCTGACTCGCCCTCGTCATGTGGACGATTCGTGACGATTTGTGATATTGCCGTCGCAGTTTGATTTATAACCACAGTGTGGCGATGAAGGGATTTAAGTTTTTTTTAACAATAAACATAACGTGCTTAACTGTTGATAAATACCTGTTTATCAAAACAGTGTTTTCCTCTCGTTTCTTTCCAAGGCCAGCGCAAGTTTATAACGAAGCAGTCGCTGATAAAAATACGTGTGTGCTAAAAACAAAGCGCACTGGCGAATGTCTATGTCCTGCTTCGGGGCGTTCCTTTTCTACTGTACCGCATCCAAACCGGGGATTTGGAACCCAAAGTAACTATACCGCTTGTGGTGTACTTGATGTTTTGCGTTGTCTGGTAAGTGCTCAATGAGAAACTGTGGTAGCTGGTGAAATATGTTGAGTCAAGTACGGACACGTACTTTATTCACATGAGAACGGGTATTCTCCAGTGTTGATAAATTTCTCCATTACAAAGTTGGCATCAAAGCCCATTCACCCCAAAGGGCTGAGTTAAGGCGTGTTGAATTTAGGTAAGGCGCGGAAATAAACGTCCCGGAAACACACCACCCAAGTCGTAGCCCTGCGGCTAAGGTTTTTGGAAAAAGGCAGCCACACCAAATGACGTAACCGTTTTATCCAATATTTTTGCGGGCAGGCGTTGAGTTGTTCTGATGAACCAAGCTCGAAATACAACATCTCTTCTATCATTGGCCGTTCGATTGCGCGGCGAGGTCTGCTAAGCGTGTTTTTGCTTAATGGCGTAGCGTATGCCTGTGGGGTTCATGTTGGAGTGCTGAAACAATGACGCCTTTAATAAAACTTTGCCTGCAGAGGCTTCGAGGTGGTCTAAATCGAGGCCCTTGTCGCTGAATGGGAATTCTCAATCCACTTTACGCGACAGCGCGCTTGAGCAAGTCGAGTAAAACACTAAAACACGGAGAACTGATCGCTATGGTTATCGCCTTCTTTATGAGGCTTCTCAATGGCCAGTTTAACGGCGTCGATACAACCATGTAAAAAAAACGACCCAAATCAGTGGCACGAAAAAGCAAGGTTTGTTTATAACGAAAAAGGTTCGGCCAGTGCGTTTTTCTAAGACCGCTATCGCCTGAGCTACTGGGTATTGAAAAAGATGATTTCCTGATCTTCTAGTGACGCGTTTTAATGCTGCGCTGTAAGGCAATACTGGGTTGGTAAAATCTGCAGATATCATGGAGGTGCCAAGCGGGCTAAACCAGTGCCGAGCAGGGGTATATCCACTTGATGGTGCAAAACGTTTTGGGGCTTTTGTTTCTAATCCTTTTAGTGTTAAGTCATGAGCAATTCAGCGTCGGGAAGGCGTGTTGGTTATTTGATTGCAACAAAATACCCGACTGAGGTATGCGCATTATATCCAGACCCATTTGTTGAAAGATAGTGTAGGTTTTAGTGCGCTGTAGAACAGGCTGACTTGATGTTGCTTTGCCATCGACCGTAGTGCAGGCAAGCGGGTTTCCAACAGGCAGTTTTTGAGCTTGTATGTCTTCAATAAAATACTGGAGCAAGCGTTTCGATTAGCGTCATTCTTGTTCACTGCTTTGGTTTGTTTTTAAAAGGGCTTTTTTGTAAATTGTACTCTATTTTTATTAAAAATTGGATCTGCAACTCTTTGGCTGTTTTTGCGGATTACTGATGTGATTCAACATCACCGCTTGGGCTTAGAGAGAAAATATGACATTACGAGACTTTGGATGCTGTTTGCTTTGATGGCGTTAATGGGGGCTGAATTTCAGTGTATTAAACTGGCTGAGCACGTTCAATCTATTGGTTTGCTCACTGCATTACGTTTTAAGCGCAGCGGTGTTTCCTTATGATCTTTTTTATCAAAAGCCCGATGTAGAAGTGCGCTATTTTGATGCGCCTGATTGGCTTGTCTTTTGCGTGTGGGTTTTGGGGATTAACCCACGTTATTCCTTGCGCGCGTTGTATCGTCAGGGGATGGCGTCGTGTGTTATTGATATGAGACGTGGTTAGTGCTTGTGGTGGGGTGGTTTTTTTAAACGAACCATCACCACGCTAATAAAATATTGGGTGTGGGGGCTGCTTACTCGGACTTGCTTGATTATGTTGGCGATGGCGGCGCGGTGACAGGAAAGGGGTTGATCTTAGTGTTGATGCATCGTATTTTGGAGCTTTAATTAGTGTTGATTGTGGAAACGGGCGGAATACGCAATCTTATCTTCGCTTTTAACGTCTGGGGGATTGTTGTTTTGCGCCTTTGCTTTGTTGTTACTTTGCGGTTATTTTTGAAGGCACTACAGGTTCATTGCCTGAACCTACCCAATCAGTTTAGGCCAATGGACATGTTTTCTGTATTTGTTTCAAGGTATCCAAACGACATTTATTATTACTGGTTTTGGAATAAGATGATCATAAATATTCCATTCCAGTGTGCGCCATTGACATTACTGGTGCCGGTGTTTGGTATTTTGGGCGGCGATTGGTTTTATGATGGAAAGCCATTGGCGCGGAGTCAGAATTAATTGCCGCGTTACTGATTTTCATGGTTTGTTTGTGGGGCCAAAATGGCATTGCCGACATTGGTTTTTTAAAAAGACTGAGAGGTGATTCATGCAAGAAATCCACTATGCTTTGATATAATTCGGCGCTTTTGTTGCAATTGGCGAGCCCTGGACCGCGACCTGGCCGCGATTGGCGTCGTCTTCTATGAATCAAGGCGTCGAGTTCAGGTTTGGCGCTAGCATCGGGGCATTACTGACAGGCTCTCTTTATTTTGGTCTGTTCAGCCGCTTTGGTTTAGGCGCTGTGCTTTTTTGCTAATGTCTGGTTATTCGAAAGCTTACGTTATGTCGGCGCGGCCTATTTGTTATTTTGGCTTTACAAAATTTGTCGTTCAGCAATGGCGAATAAAACGGATGAGAACAAAAGCACTTGGCTATGACGGAGACAACACAGACGTCTTTGCGCTCTGCTTATTTTCGTGGTTTGGCCATTCACTTAAACCAATCCTAAAGCGATTTATTCCTAGGGTCTTTATTCGCTATGGGATGCCGCGTTCAGTTTTCCACAACAAGGTTTATTGTCCTGATTGTTTTATTAACCATTCAAAGCGCATGTATAAATTTCGGTTACGCTATGCTGTTTTCGAATCCAAGAATTCGCCAAGGCTATTTTAAATGAAACGCGGCTTTTGATTGCTGCCTTTCGCGCTGAGTTTGGTGCAGCGGCGTATTAAAATACTGTTGAGTTAAGCTGAATAATACGTCAGCCTTTGCTAATGATGGATTTTATGTTTTTGAGTTGTTTCCTATGTACGACGCTTCTTTATGGCAGCCCAGTGCCGATATTTCAATCTTACAAAAACGAGCTCAGTTATTGAAAGCCATTTCGCTCGTTTTTGATGTGGCAAAAATGTGAATGGAAGTTGATACGAAATGTTTGTCACTGGGGCAGTATTTACCGACCCTCAGGACGGAAATTGACCAGTAAGACGCGTCGCAAGCCAAGACATAACCTATTATCTGCAAACTCTCCAGAATACGGATGAAGCGTTTGTTGTGCGCTGGTTCTGGTCCAATTTATCAATTGGGTAAAGTATTCGAGCGGAAGAAATTGGGTCGAGTCGTCATAGTATTGGAATTCACTTATGTTGGAGTGTTATCGGGTTGGTTTGATTCATTGGCAGTTAATGGATGACATTCAAAGCCTTGGGCTGTGTTATTTGGATGACGAAAACGTGACGTGTGAAACACTGAGCTATTCAGGTGGTTTTTTGGCGTCACACTGGATTAGATCCTTCAGTGCAACCCTGTTGTCCCCCATTGCAAGAATTTGTCATGGAGGCACACAGAATATGTTTTGCAGGAAGAGGACAGAGCACCTTATTAGAGTGCGTTTTTCCAGCGGGATAGAAGTTTGCCATCGGTGTAAAATTCGCGTGTTTTGTTCACAGGTTATCCGGCTTCACAGGCGGCTTAGCGAAAATTATTTGGATTTGAACAGGGCTGCAAGTTGCCGCTCGGTTTGAGCTTTATTTGGCTAAGGTATGGAATTGGCCCAATGGTATCACGAATTAACCGATGCAAAAGAAGCAAACTCAACGTTTCGAGCAGGACAAGCTAGCGCGGCGCAGATTTGGGTTGTTGGTAGAATCGACGATTTGATGAACGGTTAATCAGTCGGCTAGGCATGGCCTGGCCTGAATGCGACAGCGTTGCTTTGGGTTGGATCGATTGTTTTGATGCGTGATGTGCCATAAAGCTCATATTACCGAGGTATTGCGTTTGCCCACACCCGCGCGTGAGCATAAACGATTTCAGTTTGTTTCGTCAGTTATACTGCTCAGCCATTCGGATTCGCTCAACGGTTCACAGAGGGGAATCCTTGCAAATAATCTATTTTCAAATCCACTAGTTAGTTGTTTTTACCGCCGCTGTTGTGGACCAAACTCCGCTTGGTCTGATGCCTAAAGAGTGCGCGAGACTGTTGATGTGTTGAACCAGCTTCGTGTGAGTTTTTCATCAAGTGTCGATGGTTTTGACGATACAGCCATCAATTTCAAAATGTCTGGATTTAAGGCAATGAGTTTTTCTAGATTCGAATACCCCCCGCCAAAGTCGTCAATAGCAAACAGTGCGCCCGCTTCGCGAAATTCGTTAATGATCGACTATCCATTCATAATCTTTATGGACCTGATTCGGTAATCTCCAATGTTAGCGTCCATTAACGTGGTTGCGTTTAAAAAAACTCTCGTAAAGCTTTTTAACGTTGCATAAGTGTTTTAAAGTCTAAAACTGAGAGGTTTAATCGACATGGACATGGGATAGGTGGTGAGTATGCGCTCACAGTTTCCGAACAGACAGTAGCGAGCGGAGAGATCTTCTGGCGCTTATCAGGTATAGTGCATTTTCTCGTACTCAAGTGCTAAATAAGAACTGCGAGAGCCTGCATGTTAATCTACGTCTCTCGTATAGACTCTTGTAGCTCTACGAACACAGAGGCTCCCACGCGTTCTACTCTTCCGAACACTGTCATACGCCTTCTGGTCATGAAAGCTGCGAAAGAAGCCAGTATGTCATCGTTTCAGCGGCTTACGTATTTTCCTAGAATCAATCGAGATTTTCTTTCTGAAAGGGGCGCAATTGATCTCTGTAAATCCACCGTTCTCAATAAATGGGTGATTGTGTGATTGAGCAATCGTCTTGCTTCGCTGGCTTTGATAAAGGTGTGCTTGCTCGCCCGAGCGGTTTCGCCCTGCCTCATCAAACGTGGAAGGCCAATACCAACAGACAAGCTGAGTGTTGAGTAAGGGCTCTATTTTGTTATGGTGGAAAAACTCTTGGCTTTCAATATTCTTCGGGCTAGGTTGCGAATATCTGGACGATCTTTTTCGGTGCAATGTTCACGTGAATTGAGACCGCCAAAATTTCGTTGGCGGATATAATAAACGTATTAGCAGGTGAATTCAATCCGCCACGAGCTTGGTGCTTAAGCGGCGTTTTAAATAGTTGCGCTAACTGGGCAAATAAATCATCGGCCGTGGTTGTAACCATATTGTTGATTATAAGACGAAGTACGGAATTCAAACGCTAGATGAAAAAACGTCCTTCTTATTACTAAGGGCGCACGAGCAAAGAGAATCGATTGAGTAAGCCAGTTGTAAATCGTTTAACCAATCATTCCTACGTCTCATTATTCGACGCATCATTTTTCCGTGTGACATTTGAGGGAGACAAGAGAGGCGTGGCTCTTGTTCAGATCTTGAAAAGCATTACTGGGATCAATTTAAAACATGGGGCGAGTGAGTCGTCGTTCGTTCGCTATTTGAATGGTTCCGCTTCGCGTTTAACCACAGCCAGATTCTGTTGACGGCATAAATTAAGTGAGCGCGTGCGCATGTTTCTCGGTGTGCCAAACTGAGTGGTGAAAATTCACCGAACAATAGGTGCCATGCAAAGGGCGGCAGACTTGATTTAGCAAACTCGTTTGTCGGTAGGTTGCTCGTGTCTATAAAATCTTCGCGGCTAATGCAGCTGAAAGACAAAAATACTATCCGGCCGCTGCTCATTCAGGTGTTGAATCTTCGGGGTGATAGAATGCAGCGATTGCCGCAGGTGGTGAAAGTAGAGAAACTTTACCGAAGCGCCTTCTGAAGCGCTTCAATCATAAGAATGCCGCCTCACTTTCCCCAGCGTAAATGGTACGGCATTAATTTCACATTATTTATGAACGGTGGTAGCGCAAATCCGATTGGCAAGCGTGATTACTGATCTTTTTCACCATTGGATAAATATCGCTGGTAGACTGTTGGCTGGCAAATGCGTCGATTTGCTTGATACCTACCTTCACGTGGCGGTGACAAGCATGCGCCGAACCCAATGGCGATGTTATCACAAAAAACATGCTCGCTGTTGCATTAGAGTGTTTGCCGGTAATACCCACCAGCTATGGAACTGGTTATTGATACAGTTTTATCTTGTACAGTAACCCAAACTGTTCTCATAGGTTCGAAAATACCAGCACGGCCACCGCTAATGGTTAAATCGTGTTGTGGAGGAAACATTGAAAAAAAACTCGTCTTGAATGCGTTCTTTTGAATCACTAATACAATGTAGACATTGGCGTGTTTTTTTTCTTTTTCTGCCAAAAAAGGGGGCGAACAGGTTTTGGACCCGATTGATCGCTTGATTGCCGTTTCGTACACAGCGCTGTGATGAACCAGATGCCTTTTTTCAAAATAGGAAAAATGAGAGTGGCGCCCATACGCTCTTTACAGGCCATTTGATATGTGTCTTTGCTTGCCATACCAATGCGACAGGCCTCCAGGGAAGCCGTTGGGGAGAGTAAATTGCCCACGGTTTGGCTTCTTTTATTGGCCAAGGTTCCGTAGTGTTGGATTAAATCGGTGGCTGTTACTCCTTTCCAGCTTCTTGAATGAGGTCGTCGATTGATGGACATGAATACTGATGGAATGGCCATTTGTATCCTATGCGTCAATTATTTCAGAAAATGTGTTCTGTTTCATACGCCTGTTAGCAAAATGCCTGAAAGGAATTCGAATACCATGTTAGGAAGTGTATATAAAACAGAATAGTATAAGATTAGGACAAGTTTTGAGTTGAAAATAATTCGTTTAAGTATCAAATCATTGTATTTTAAATAGCCTGGAAAAAATACTATTTTGCTATAGTGTCATTGTTTTTATAGTCACTTTATACAATCTGAAAGGTGGCGAGGCATTAAAAAATCAACAAGATCAAGGCGTTTGCGCATTACTCTTTTGAGCAGCGCAATCAGCTTGCAGTGTATTAGAAAGTGCAATTGCCCTTAAATATCAAACATATGCCACCTTGTTGGCATCGAATGATTCGAGTTAAAAAAAGCCTGCGCGATGGCTTCGAGTCGGGATATAAATTCAAACTAAATCGTGAACTGAAACAAATTTTAACCGGTTATCACCGAGGCGTCGGACAGTTAATTTTAAACACGGACGGCTTAACCATCGCCAGCATCGATTACATGAACGCCAGTTTTGTTGGGCGAAACTTTGCTTTTAGGCCTTTATTTTCAAGACGCCCATTCAAGGTAAGCCCGGCCGTTATTATGCATGGGGACCACATCAAATCGCCGTGGCTATTTTATTTCTCTTATCCTGTTTATGAAAGGCGATTTCTATTATATTGGTATCGCTGTTTGTTAAAAGTGGATCTACCCAATTTGAGAAAACGCTTTGCTAACCAGAATTATGAGTTTTTATTGTTTGGATCCTGATGGCATCGTGTTTAGTAAGCTCTCAAACCTAATTGGTTGTATCGTGTTCTTTGGTGAAATTATCTCATGTGGAGTTGCAAACGTAGCGGACTCTCAACGTATTTGGCAAACCATCGAAAAAATTGGCGATTGATTTACCAAAAACCCTTTGATGAAAAAATCGCAAATGTTTGATGTGCTTAGGAAAATACCGTTCCTAAATGGTACTGAAGAATTACTGCGTTTGTCTTTTTTAAGAATGAGCCGTCCTATTCGCTTATTGGATTTCAGATATCCTTCTTGCACCACTAAAAAACCATTAATGAAGAAATCGCTTTATGGCGGGCTATTTTTGCTTGGTGGTGTGACCATTACCGCTTGTTATTGTGCCTTGCAATGCTTCGTACCCGAATGCTTTCGAAGAGCGATCCGACGCCAATTGAAATGACGCGCATACCAAGCTTATATTCGTGAGTCATCCAAAATACCCAAGCGGGTTTGGTGACCTTGATCAAAACCATAAAATGAATCGTTTAATCCTGCTGTGGAAAGTTGGATTGGTCAGCCCTTAGCGCCTTTGTCGGACAGCCTTTGAATGTGTTATTCCAATTTGATTAAACACGATGAACCGGAATCTGTCTTTCCATGATGATTTCTCGAAGGCCGCTAATGATTTGGGCATAGGTGCTTAACAAGAGAAGGGCGCTTGTGTTATTTCCGATCAAACGCCTGTGCCTGTGGAAATGACCTTGTGCGAGATGCAGTGGCCTATCGCCTTAAGTTATTTTGGTGACGTTTCACCGATATGACAGAGCGCAAACGCTACGAGCAAGAAATTACTCAGCTAGAATTAAACTCGAGGAGCGAGTACGAGAGCGAACGTTTGAGTTAGAGGTCGCTTAATCTCGGCTGCGTAATGAAATTGAAGAGCATAAAGGGACCACAGCGGGAGCTTATACCAAACTGCCAAATTGGCGGTGTTTGGGGCAGCTCAGTGCGGTATAAATCACGAAATGTGAAACCAACCTTTGACCGCCATTCGGGCTTTTGCGGGGGTAACGGTTTTAAAATTTCTAGATCGTGAGACAATACGAACAGCCCACACCAACTATGGCAACACATTAGTCAGTGGGTTCATCCACATGGGGACATCATTGCGCGCTTAAAGTTCTTTGCTCGCAAAGGCGAGTTCATCAAGTCCTATCGCTGTTCAAACGGCGATTATGGGGGCTTAAATTATGAGTCCTCGTTTATAAAGAAGTAGACATCGAGCTTGTTTGTGGACAGAGGACAAGATTTTATAGTTCAATGGTGACAGGTCTTTTTAGAACAGTATTAGTGAATTTATTGGCCAATGCGCCGATGCTATTTTAGAAGAACCAACAACGAGCGACGCGTTTGTATTGAACAACATGAAGAGAACCACGTTGTTATCTGTGTTACAAGACTCTGGAATGGTTTGAGCGATGACGCTATCAAGCGCAGTTCTTTTGGAGCCTTTTTTACGTCAAGTCGTCGGCTTAGGATGGGGCTTGGACTGTCCGATTAGCCAGCGGATTGTAGAGCAATGGAAGTGGACAGATCAGCGCTCAAAACCAAGTAAACGGTGGGCGCCAAGTTTTGTGTTACTCTACCGCGCTTTATCACCATTCTTCCTATTCAAACACCTAAGAGGAACGTTAATAGCCCGGATAGTAAGAAGTTAATATTGATCGCGATGAGCAAGCCGTTCGTTTGGCGATTTCTCAACATTGCAGCTTGAAGATTTTGATTTGTGGAATTGCCCACGCAAAGGTGTTGTTGAGCGTTTGCTTGGATTGGTGGGCCGTCATTTCAGTGATATTAACTTTGCCTGTAAAAAGTGGTTTGAAAGGCGTTGTTCGAGAGGTTTAAAAAATTGATGCTGAAATTCCTTTTATCTGATTTTACCGGTCATTGCGACATCAGTATGGCGTGAGCCGCCATTGCGTGATGTGGCGCATACGATTTTTATTGAAAAAACGTTTTCTAACGAAGACTTCTTGCGTGGTTCGTCGGAGCGTCAGAAAAGGCGCCGTTTAACCTTTAGGGAAACCGAAATTTACGCCTAGAGCTTGCGCTCAAAATGCCCCTGGACCTCGAATTTATTGCAATACGCCGGGTATTCACCGCCTGCGTCAGGCGTTATTACATGTGGCGGATACGGGCGCGGACATGCTTATTCAAGGGGAAACGGGCACAGGTAAAGGCTGGTTAGCGCGATATATTCACGAGCACAGTTCTCCCGTGGTCATACTTTTGTGGCAATAAAACTGTGGCCTGTACCGGATTCCATTATGGAGTCTGAATGATTTGGTCATTGGAAAAGGGAGCCTGTTACGGATGCGAAAACACAGCGTATGTAAAGCTTGGAACATGCGAATGGTGGCACTCTCTTTCTTGATGAAATTGAAGCATGCCTATATGCATGCAGATTCGTTTATTGCTGAGTGTTGGGTAGGAGCGTCGTTTAGAACGATTGGGGCCTCTAACACCGGAATAGATCTTGATTTACGTGTATTCTCGCCGCGACCCAAAGTGCGATTTAAACATTGAGTTGAAGGTGGTACATTCGCGAAGATTTGTATTATCGTCTTAATGGATTAGTCCGTGTGGATTATCCGCCGCTACGAGAACGAAAAGACGATATTTCTTTGCTTTGGCAGCATTTTTGTTTGGTGGCGATTGCGGCAATATAAGCGTGATCAGAAAGCGCTTTCTGCGGCGCGTATGCACAGTTTATTATTACCGACTGGCCAGGTAATGTACGGAGTTGCGTAACCTTGGCTGAGCGTTATGTTGCTGATGGTGCGAATCGGGCTCTTTTGAGTTTGGGACCAGAATTATCATCACGAAAACAATCCCGGTGTGATGCCTTGCCTGAGCAATTAGGCGCTTTGAAAAAAACCTTATTGGAGCAAGAACTCATGCGCCAGAAAGGTTCATATAAAAGCACTATGACGCGCTTCGGATCTACCGCGAAAAAACCCTTTACGACAAAAATGCGGTAAATATGGATTGGACCAAAGGACATCTATAAGCATAAAGTATAAGCAATAAAACTTATAAGCAGTCAGTCAGGCGCCTTAACGTTTTTGGTCTTTTGTGTATGGACTAATGAGGTGAGTTCGTGGGTTTATGGGACTCATTTTGCTACTCTATTTCTTCTTATTATTCTGTGATACCTGCCGGTTTTATATGACCTTATCGCTTTATTTTTTGACCAAGTTTCCCCTCATTGTTTTTTTTAATCATGCTTGTTGTTGTGTCTGGGCTGACCTCTTTTGTCTTTACCGCAAGCTTCGGAGCGGGGTGGCGGCGTTATGTTACTTTGGCGTGATGGCACAAGTATTACCACCTCAGTAATTAATTCGGCTTGCATGGCGTCGCGCAGTTAGGGCGTTCAACCGCTTGGTCGCGCCGGGACCCGATGACTGGCGACACATAGACTGGGCGTTGATGGGGTGCTTGTTTTACCGGCGCGTTGGCTTAGCGCTTTACGGGAAGCTTTTATTAGTGGCTTTGGCCCTCGGCGATTATGTACTTAAAACGATTGGCACTGGTTTATCTTGTATTTATGTTGGGGGACCTAAGCTGCCTAAAATGTGTTGGGGGAAAAAATGGGGAACGCTATGGCGGGTGCTATTACCACGTTTATTACGTTATGTTTGCTTGTGCCACAGGTCCCTTGGTTAGCGATTTGTTAAGCAAATCCACGCAGATCGTTTTCGCCACTGTGGCGGGACGTTTTTTGCTGCCGCGATGTCCACTACAACATATTTTGAAAGTGACGGTTTTTGAGGTGGCGGGTTTTCCCGCTTGAGGCTTTGCGTTTACCTTTGTGGCTTGTATGGTCATCAGTGGGTGCGGTGGAAACGTGGGTGGGGCTTTAGATTGTTAAACGTTATGCCAGACCGCTACTTTCATCGTATTTTTAATATAGTGACTAACCTTAATGGGCGTTACGTTTAATTTGGCAGGTCGTTTGTTTTACTATAAACAGTAAGCGCTCTACATTAAGATTTAATAAGTCCGCGCCTAGAATTAAATTTTTTTTTCAGGTATTTAGACTTACCAGGAACTTTTTATTAAAAAAAACATTAATAAATTGTCTAAATAAAATTGATACCCAACACAAAAAAAGACTAGAATAGCGATAGAAAACAGCAGCAGAGCCTAGTCTTTTTTGCTTCTTCCACTAAGGTCATTCCAATCATCACCCAAATTTCGATCTACAAACGGCTTCAATCGGCAGAGTTAGTAATTCGCTATAACAATAATAATAAAACTCCACGATCATCCATTATTCGCTTCAATTATTGCTGACGGGGAAGGCATTTTTGAACGCAACGATTTGAAAAAATAATACATAATTTGTGACTTCTTGCTTTAACGCGGCCGCGAACAACAAAGCAGATTTAAACCCTTTCCAAATGAAATCCTGCTTGCATGGATTTACTCTGCGAACACCTGTCGTATTTTGTTTTCACTTTGACCTCTTTATAACGAATTATTTGCTATTAAAATAATCTAATTAGGAATTTTTTGTTTTAAGTAGGTTGTTTAAAAACCAGCAATGGAAAAATTCCATTTACATTGCTGG
>Ga0163217_1022326_pt1 | contig 14071 bp, 21 predicted proteins | sample SynspAceP_FD_185933 | JGI IMG/M metagenome (GOLD analysis project Ga0163217, IMG submission 185933) | Saline lake microbial communities from Ace Lake in Antarctica - Synechococcus sp. Ace-P (PacBio error correction) | ecosystem: Environmental > Aquatic > Non-marine Saline and Alkaline > Saline ... | reverse complement strand
GGGAGCTGTCTTACGTCGCTGCAACTGCTCGCAGTATGTCGGCCAGATTGCAGGGTCGCTGGCTGGCTTGATGGGACAGGCCCATGGCACCCATCTTCGTTGTGGTCGCACAGGGTAATCAAGTTTGTTGGACGGAACCGCGGGTCGCCATGTGGGGCATGGCAATCAGGATGTGATGCTTGAGGTTAGTTCGCCAGTGGTTTGGCTCCATGCCCATAGTATTAGGCTTGCGCGACAAGCTTCCAAGCGCCAAAGGGCCAGAGCCGCAGGGTGTCAGAAGCTGGGGAACCCGGGTTCGCCCGGTTTCAAAGCGCCCAGAGTTCTGAATAATTTCCCAAGGCACATCGACATTCCATCAGATCGCCGGTTGAAAGGGCGCATCAGGGGTGATGCCAGCAGCGGACAATGCGCAGAGCGGCGCTTGTCCAGTACCCGGTGCCGGAAGGATCCAGCACCGTACTTCCCGGCAGGTGCCATCGCCGGTTATCGAGACCAGCATGCGCAAGCTCCATAAATGCCATTGTCACGCGCTCGGCGCGAGGTCTTTAGTTCTGATTGCCTTATTGCGGCTTCGACTTTGCGGCGCCAGGCGTACTTGTAGTAGGCCCCCTTGTCCTGCATGGTCGAGGCGGCCATGAGTCGATGGATTTCGGGGTCCGATTAGGCGTACTCCTGAGCGCTCTTCGGCCAAGCTGCGCTTTCCAGGCTGGCAAAATCTCCTGAAGACGCGTGGCGCGTCACATTTCCCGAAAACACGTTACTGCAGGGGTTGAACCGCGGGGGGTTGTGTCGACCCGGCTTTCTGGCCGTGGGCCGGCGTCTGGCAAACGATCGAACCGCTTCAGGGCGATATGCATCCGCGGTGGTGAGTGACACCGGCTGTTCGGCGGATTCCTTGCCACAGGGAAGCCTGGAGTTGTCCGTCCGACTGACACTGGGCTTTACCTGGGCGCCGGAAGCACGTAACTTCTCGTTGATCTCGGTGTGGCCCTGAAAACACCGCCTCTTCGCGGTAGTACTCGGCCGCAGCCTTTCATCCAGCGTGACCGCTGCCTTCTCTGTTTGATTCTGCGCCACCGGAGGTTAATCGCGCATTTCTCGGGCGCCTGGCTCGGAAAGATTGCAGCCTAAATCCGTTCAGGCCTGGGTAAAATCTCGCTCAGAGACGTGTCTTGACGCAGTTACGCTGGGCGTGGCAAGTCAAAAGTGGTTAATATGCCGAGTTTCACCTCGGCATGTGCATTGCATGGGCACGGCGGCCCAGAAAAACAGGGTAAAAAACCCAGGCGATCCGAGCCCGTGGACCACGAGTGAGCTCGGGCTGACTGGGCGATATCCGAAGTGGTCACGGACTTTATCAGCTGTCCCGTAGGCTGCGCGGGCGGAGATTTTCCTGCGAAGTCTGCCGCGCCGCCTGAAACAGTCTATTGCGCCCCTGCGCGCTTTGAGATGTTGGATCAATGCATATCCATCAGTTTGCCGCAAATCGGTTTGATAGGCGGCGTCGATTTTTCGCGAATGCACGGTCGGGCTGGTTCACGTTTATCTCATACAAGTATATTAGGCGCTGAGTCACGCCAGCCGCCCGCATACCAGGCCCACCGTTATTCCGCGCCGCAGCGCCTGGCGCCGACCTGCTGGGCTACTCCAGCGAATTCACCGTTCGGTCAGCTGGCCGAGCTCGCCCCGCCACACCGGCAGCCACGGTTGCCGCGCGTTTCACCCTGCTGGGAATGGCGACCCAGGCAGTCAGGCACGGGCTCACCAGTCCAATCATCAGGGTGCGCTCTTCGCCATCCTTGATCTCCGGGCAAGATCAACGCTGCGGCCACTTGATCTGCTGCCTGACCGACAACGCCCCTTCGGTCATGGAGGTTCGATGGATGGCTGTCAGTGTTTGGATCCGATTTTCAGCTGAATGCGAAAAATTCATCGAAACCGGCCCATATCCATTCGAGCAGGGTTGAGAATGACGTCACGTTGTTTTTTTGCCAGAAGCCCGCGCAGAAGTCCGTCGCGGGCGCGGTGACCACATGTTCCGGCGCGCATCGCGGAAACTTGCGTGGCAAGAGCTTTCTCACTGCCAGATCCACGAAGGGCTGGCCGCGCGACTTTGACGGAACGAAGGCGCACCCCCGGCGCAGTTCTGCCGCTTCAAAGCATAGTTTGCGTGCGTAAAGGAATCATATCGGAAGGGCGGATCCCCTTGCGGCTCAGGATCAACGTCCAGATAGGCCCGTGGTGTGTTTTGTGCTTCTTCCAGATCCGAACCCAGTTACACAGCCTGATCGGCCGCTGCGCCTCACATTCCGTGCACCATTGAGCGCCGCGGCAATGCTGCACCAAGGCCTTGACCGTCGGACGATAAAGATCCTGGGCTCCAGGTAATACAAGCCATCCCAAATCGCGCGCCCCTGGGCGGCCAGCACATGGCCAGGGAGCTGTTTTCTTGTAGTGGAATCGCGTGAATGGGATCCATAACGATGCCGAGGCGAATGCCTTAAGGTGGTTGTCCGGCTACTATAAGTGGGTTGGGCTGAGCAGGTAAGGGCTGGAGCAGTTAGCGAGCCAGGTACTCTGAGGCTGGGCTCGTGTATGAGGGGTTGGACTTAATGTTGGCGTATGGTCTCATTATCTGGGTGCATTGTTCTGGAAAACGGAAATACGGTGGCCTCAATGGAGTGCTGCATAAAACTTAATGTTGCTAAAAGTACGCGGAAAAAAGGGATCGGCTTGGTCCAGCGCCTGCCAGCATGCCATTTGCGCTCACCACCCACCATTAATAACAAGGACTGGTCATAATGGAAGAAAATTCTTCGAAAGCCTGAAAAGTCATGGTCATTTGATGACAGCAAGACCGATTTCGCCGTACGGCTGCAAACCCTGCTAAAAAAAAGTCGGCTTGCACCGTTATTACTCGCCGTTGCATGGCTTTGATGCCACTGGCCAAAATCGCCGACCCCACCCACGATATCATATTGTCGATCATCATGATCACGTCTTGATTGGCTATCAGACTTGGCGCGTTTGATCTAAGAAACCAAACAGTGCCTTCGGGCCACGCTATGATTTTTCTATTGCTCCAGCAAGGATTGGCCTGTTCGACAAGGCCAAGGCCGCATTGTTGGCTCTGATTCAAGTACCTGACCAAGCCCTCAGGCAAGGAAGAGCTGCTGGCGCCATCTCGCGCCCTGTCCACCAATCTGATGAATTTAGCAGGGCGTCAGGCGCTTGAGCCTGCGCCCGCCGTTTATACCATACCGGGGAGAAGATGGGCCAGACTTCTGTAGTAGATCGATTCGCCGACAGAGAACTGTACCCAAGCTGCGGGAAATGTTTGGGAGAAGCAACGGCCATGAATATCAAAGGCTTGAAACGGTGCAACGGCGTTGTCCTTGCACGGCAGGAAAAAGCCGGATTGTGGGTCCTTATGGATATCGTCATGCCTGCTGAACGGTTTTCAGGCCACTCGGCACTGACAAGGATTCCTGAAAAACGGCCGGTACTTTCCAGATGATTATCGGCACGACCAAGGATCAGAAAACCGACAAGGTCTGGGGCAGCGCCAGGGCGCCAAGATTAACCTGACCAAAACCGTCGTGGAAGAGACCCTGATTCAAGACATTGAAAGTCGTGCTGGGCGCTGATTACAAGCTCTGCATGTTTCGCCGCATAACAACCAGAAACAGGCACCGGCATGGCAAGATTCCATACATCCTTTCGATTCTTCTTCAGCAGTTGGCTGCGCGGCCTGTCGCCGTTCAGGCCAAGGTCTGCCGGCCCAGGATGTGCGTCAGTGAAACTGGAGCGGCGATGAAGCGGTTGCGGATCTTTAGCATGGAGTGAGTGAGCGTCGTCCGACTCGTGGGCTTCCGGCTTGCGGCAGCGATGGTGCCGCGATGGCGAAGTCAGGAAATCCTCCACGAACCGCGAATTTACACGCGCTTGCCCAGGTCAAGTCATGGTGCGCGGCGTTCGCCAACGTGCGTGGCGGCTATTGCCGATCATCGATTTGAGTCGTTTTTTTTCGGTTCTTACTCTCAGCACTCCCCGAAGGCAGCGCCGCGTCCGGTATTGGACCGAGATGGCTGTTTGTAGGGCTTGCTGATTGATGACTGCTCGGCATGCAGGCATTTTCGGTTAGCAGTTTCAAGTACCGAATTGCCCGCTATTTGAGGAAGGCTTCAGACTTTCGTATGGAGCTATGTTCAGAGATCGGGTATCACTGGTATTCAACTTCAGGCATTGGCGACTCCGATCAAGGCGATATTCTCGATGTGCGATTCTGATATGAGGGAGGGCGCGCCGGTTGATCGGCTTTTTGTCGCGACTAATTCAAGGTAGCAAGCATTTTGGTGTAGCCAGGTATGGCCAGATGATGAAAAACGTATTGATAACGCAGATACTGTCAACAATGCGCAGCAACCGTACGCTTCACCGGCATTGTTTGCCGCTCTGATCGTCTCTTTGCTCTGCTCTTCGAGTTCAACTTCCTGTACCTGAACATTTCAGAGTGCCTCGACACGAATACATCGGCCACGCGGTGACTTGCGTGCTGCCCAGCAGATTCAAGCTCCGGCCAGATGAGGCGGGCCACGGGTACGCCCGAGCTTCGCCCTGCTACTCGAGTCCGAATCTTAACGATTATCCAGCAGCGGCTTGGGAGTATCTGACTGACGGGCGCGAGCGAAACCGGCCTGCCGCCAAGCGCCCACAGGCATTGCAGGAACAGATGCAGACGGTGCAGGCCAACTGGGACCGTGTGCGGTAACACTCGCTGACGAAATTCTCGCCCAGTGAAAGCGACGGTCTGTCCCTCAACGAAGTAGCGCTGACCCTGTCCGATTTACCATTCCCGCAGCTTCAGCGTCGAATATGAAGGACGTGGTAAGATTGCTGCGCTGATGATCAGTACAATTGCCGCGCCGAATCAGCGTGGCTATCCGCCCCAGCCGCCAGCGCTGCTGGCCGAACGTATTCCTAAACTCGGTTAACCGGGTTTACTGGCCGGTCGGTGAAGACGCGGTCATGGCCGAGCCGAACAGTTTCGGCCGCTGATGCCAAGCCTGTTCGGTCGCGCTGCTGCAAGGCATGATCGAAGGCAACCCGTCCATGGTTATTGTTCGCGGTAAACCGATGCCACGCGTTTGGTGCTCTGAATGACATCGCGATCTCTTTACCTTCGTATCTTGAATCCGGGTATGAAATTCTGCTGAACCTCACCGAGATTGTATCAGTGAGTCTCGCTGCCAGCCAGAACCTTTACGACTCCCAGCGAATTGCCTTGGGGAAACGTATCCGCCGCTGGCGCAGGTTTTGAAGCCGCAGTGACGCACTTTGAATCATACCCTGTTGGGTTAACGATGCTGGCATTGGTGGGGCGCTGGGGGCAGCATTCTTGCTGATCGGTCTTGCAAAGATGACCCCAGTGAAACGCGCCCTGATGGCGTCGGCCGAAACCGCCGAGAAGAAAAACGACAAGAACCAAGCCGCGATTCTGCTCTGCTTGGACGAAATTGCCAGACCTTGCCGGACGGTGACCTGACCGACCCAGGCTACGGGTAAACCGAAGACATTCTACCGGGCCATCGCGACTCCAATACAAACTTCTCCATCGTACCAACTGCGCCGCCTGGTACAGACCATTAACGAAAACGACCTGCAGGGTACTCTCCGCTGCTCAGAAACACCAGGGCACGGCAAATTGCATCTGGCCGCAGGCCTCCGAAGCATCAGGCCGCAGGAAAATTGCTGGCGCTCGGCGGCGTAAACGAGATGCCGTGTCAGATTGACCAGTATCGGCCAACGCCGCCCCGAATCCTCTGCGGTAGCAGAGCGCTCGGTAAAGCCATCCGCCAACAAGAGGGTACAGAGTGGTGCAGAACACCCAATCACCGGCTCATGGGGACCACCCATTCAGCGAGCAGATCCAGGACACCTCCAACGGATCAACAGCGTTGGGTGAATCGTCCCACGGAGATGGTGACATATTGAGGGCCTGATCAACGACATCGCCCGACCAGACCAACATTTCGGCTCTGAGCGCGATCCAGGGCCTCCATGGCCGGTGATGCCGCCGCGGCTTTGCGGTACGGTAGCGACGAGATACAGGCCTGGCGAACGCTCGCGGCGGCGACCAAGCAGATCGACGCACTGCGTAAAAAAAAAACCATTCAGACGTACAACGAAGCGGTGTATTTCCATGGAGCAGCACCACCTCCGAAGTGTACGTGAAGTGCGCGTTCTGGCGCAGGACGCCGTGTGGCACTGGAAGAGATCGAGAAGGTATCGACCAGCCTGGGCGGCCTGATCCAGGAAACATCTCACAACCGCAAAGCCGTCAGGCAGGGCGGTGCGTCTGCAGGCCACATTTCCAACACACATGAAACCGGTGATCAGAGATCTCACCTCGCAGGACCTCTCCTGGTACCACCCACCGCACCGCAGCATATTGGGGAGTCTGCCGATTCCAGGCGGAGGTCCTTGCCGCCAGTTCGGTGAGGTTTTACTGCCGCAACAGTACTGAGAAGAGACGGTTCGGGTTAGCCGACTGGCTGCCGTGATCCGGGCATGAGCAAGGACATACTGCAGAGAACGCCTAATTGGTCATTGCAGCAAACGCCGGAAGATGGATGGCTGAACAGTCCATCCGTGGGGCAGTGGCTTGCTTGAGTTCGCGGACGGTGTTTGCCGTCAACGGACCAGCGTAGGATTTCTTGCAACCAGTTCTGTGCCCGGCGCATGCGTGAGCTCAAAAAACCATGAGTGGCTATCAGGCCTCATTACAGCATGATGACCAGGGGCCGAACCGGGGCACAGTTGAAATGGTCTGCCTGACGACCGGCTACGTGCGTGAAACCAGCTTTAGCGCCACCGCCCTTCGTCGACAGCAGGATGACGCATCCAGCAGAACCCTGTTGCCGGCGCGGGTGCGATCATCCCTTGCAAGCTATTGGAAAGCGGCTTGGTTTGCCGCCAACGTGGTGAAGAAGCTACTCGCTGGCCATGGCACGAGCACGCGCTGCGCCCAGCGCTAACAAAACAGCTATGCGCCAGATATCCAGTGCTCCAAGCGCTCTTGCGGCACGCTATCAGCTCGGAAGCTGAGGAGCGCCTTTAATGACACAGAAAAAAACATTCTTGGCCTGCAGAAGCAGACGCGGCGGCTGCGAAACGTGCCACGGACTGCGTGATCTCGATTTGCTTTACCAGCTTAACATTCCTGGAATTGGGCCCAGGCCCCCGATACGGAATTGGATATTATTTTTTCCAGACCTGCTGATTTATTTTCGCCGCTGGGCGCCGACGGACTTGCTGAAATCTGCTGGCCAACACGGCATGGCTCCCGCGGAATTGCTGTGATCGGGTTGGAGTGAAATAGTCCCTCCTGCTGGAGGCGCCTGCCCATGATCGGTCCAGCCTCCGTGCGCCCGGGATCACTACATGGACGTTCGGACATACATCATGCCGGATTTGCATGCCCATGATTATGTCGCACCTCGGACTGGGTCAAAGTGTCGAAATTTCACGAGACGACTGAATCAGGCCGCGCCAGGGCCCTTGAAGCCTTGTGTCCGGAGAACCCCTGACTTCACCCGCCTGCCGCTTTTTGACCTATATTTCACAGGTCCATGGCACCTTGCACATAGGTCGAGGTCTATGGCGCGAGCCTGCTCGCCGACGAAATGGAAAAAGAGCTCGCCCAGCGCCTTGATGCACGGCCAGTGGCCAGCGCGAAGGCGAAAGCACTGGATGTGCTGATGCAGGCTATCCTGCAAACTGCCTACCTATCTATCAGATTCGGGTACAGACCGGCCGCCGTGACCTTTCCGCCTGGTGTCTGTTGCCCTCATGCTCAACGACCATGCTACCGCCCGGCGGGGCCACAAAGCTCCTGTCGGAAACTGCGCTCTTCAAGCCCCGGCGATGTGATATACGGCGAGCCGGTCGACGCCAGGCGAAAACGCTGACCCAACTTCAGCGACGGAACCCACACGTATGGCAACCTGCGCAATTGCGCTCAGGCCATGCAGATTCGCTCAGGCCGGTATTATCCGCAACAGGCGGTGCCCACCAATGCCCGGGCAACTGGGCAAGGTATTCGCTCCGCCTGCCAGGCCCAGTGCCATAGGGTTCTGCGCACAGCTGGACCGTTGTGGGCTGCGTACGCGGGCGTGGCTTGAAGGGAGTGGAGCACGGCACCATCGAAAATGGTCCGCCTGCGCATTCAGCAACATGCTTGCCGCCAGGGCTGACCGGGAAGTGACGCGTGCTGCTGGATCCAGGGGCCGACGGCGCTGGCATGGCATTACGCCACCTGCCCCGGTAGCTGTTGCGCAACTTGCCCTGTTCTATTGGGGCCAGCCGGCGGCAGTCCGCCACGTCTGGATTGCGCTTGAACAGCGTTATCAGCTCAAGGGGGCCCTGTGACCGAATTGATATCGCCAATTACAGGCACCGGCTCGCGTCACGGTCGGGCCCCGATCGCTAGCCGATTTGCAGTCTGTGGTCCAGGCCACTCGGCGAACAGAGCTGATGCAGGGTCAAGGATCGCCTGGACCTGTTTTGTACGCAGACGATTCCGCAGTCCATCTGGATGATCTGGCAATGCGCTGGCACCGGGTATGAAGCAGATGGTGCCGATACCCTGGCGGGATGCTTCGGCGCTGGGGCAAGCGCCGACGGGTGTTGCGAGCGATCAGATTCGTGACAGGTCGAACACCTGGAAACACACGCACGCGCGCCGAGGTCAAAGTGATGCCTCCGCTGAGGATGTGGAGCCGGCGCCTGCTGTATGTGGAAGCCAGGCCTGCAGGGAATTTTTGCCCTGGAAACGCGCTGACCCGATGGCCGCAGCGGCAGCGAGTATTGCAACGCCTCGCGGCGCTCAGGATATGACGCCTTTAGCGATTCACCAGCAGTTATTCAGGAAGGCGCGCAACGCCCTGGAGATGGACCGCAACCGTCAACGCCTTTATCGCCAGCCAGTGGGACCACCACAACTGGGAAAGCCCGTCGACGACACTGCTCCAAACAGTGTCGCGCCGGGGCTTGAGCATGGATGCGCTGGAGCCGGCAGCCACCGACGCGGCAGTTTTGGCCGTCAGAGTACTCAGCCAGTTGCTAGGCCCCAAGGCCGTTGCCTGACTTGGGGGTAGCACTGGACGCCACACTTGGCGGGACAGTGGATCACCAAGTGTAGTGACTATTACCTGGAGCGCCGGCCCGTAAGACGACGCGCGAAAACGCCACAGTGACATATTCTCAGCGGTTGGCAGCCCCGACACGCCTGCCACACACCTGGCTATGACCTTGGCGGCGAGGGTGAGCTGGCGCAGGCTGATCAGTGACCGACAGTTGAGCATTAATGCATTCTGACCCGCAATCGACGCAGTCTCCTAGTCCCGAATTCCATCGATTGGCCCGCCTGCAGCCCTGGTGCCAGACGCCTGCGGCGACGCGTCGACCGATGATCCGCCAGCCTGGCACACTGAACAAACCTATTGACGACGCGCGCTAGAGCTTGCTAGGAGCCCGCGCCGAGCCATCGGTCGATGATCGGCGAAAGTTGTACCGACGGATTTGCCGCCGCGCCGCATGGCGCCGATGCCAAGCGTCGCAGGCTCAGGGACGATGAACTTGATCCCTGAAACTGATAGAATTTTTCGTTTCGAAGAAGCTGGTGAAGTTCTGAGACCCTGGCCAATTCACCCCGCAGGGCAAGCCAATCAGGAAAGATCACAAGCGCGCGCTGAAAGTTGCGGGCGGCGGCGTTTCACACCTCAAGAGCAGTGCCGGCTATGGATCAAGGCGGCAACTCGCCAGCTGGGCCTGGGCGGTGACGAGAACATGCTCAACCGGGTCATTGACCGGCAGGCACTTGAACACTTCTGGCCGTGATCTTCGAGTCGTGATCAATTCGGGCGCGCGCGCTGATTGCCGGCAAACTGGTGCGCCGATTTCGAGCAAGGACTCCCAGCAGCCACTCGCCGGAAGCGAACCTATCTGCGCCCTGCCATGCCTTGTCCAGGGTGAGTCTGGATATGAGGCTGCTTGCCGTAGAGATGCCGGTGGTGAAGCCCACTGTGTCGTGGGCCAAGGTTGCCATGACCTTGGACTTCAAGAGGCTGGACTCCGCGGCGCCTATGGCTACGACGCGATCTGCCGAGCCAATGGCTGACGAGCGGTTAGGCTGAGCTGACGAACTGCAGTTTTGGCTTGTCTGAGTATGAGCCTGAGGCTGAGGTCGGATCGCGATGATGGCCCCTGACCCACGAGGGGGCAGACATGGAGCGCTCTACGGCGAAGCATATTGAGCTGACGAGCGCCGCAGGACCGAGTCTGAGCAGAGCCCGACCCTGCTTCAGTTCAATTGAGCCCGAATCGGAGCCGAGTTTGCCTTACGAGGCCAGAGCCAAGAGCTCAGCCCCGCGCGCCATCGCCGCAAGCGGCAAAAGCTGCGCTAGCGACAGCAAGCCTGGACCCGGTATTGCTGGAGATTTTCCCCGCACGAAACCCAGTCGCATACTTGACAGATCAACGCTTCTCGGCCAACCGTGCCGGAGCCCTGCCCGCGCACCCATCAGCGAACTCTTCTGCAACGCGCCCTGCATACACTCCAAGGCAGTGCGAACCATGCCGGGATTCAGACCAATTGCGATATGGCCACCCGCTGGAGCGCGTCCGCCCAAGGACTTCAAGGCCAATTCCGAGAATTTTCCGTTGAGCAGGCGCTGGTCGAGCTGTCTGCTGAGCTGTCGAGCCTGTCTTCAGGCCGGTTTAATCGAGCAACAACTGGATACCACGCACAGAAGCCGCATATTCGGGGGACGAGCGGCTTCTTGAGCGTCTGAAGCTGTGTTGACCTGAGCCAGGCCTGGCGGCCCAGGCACAGCGGCCGCAGGTAGAACCAGTAAACGGGGCAGGCCAACGTTCAGTCTGCTGTCCGATTCTTTTCCTCACGATGGCATCGTACCAACTGATGGATGCAGGCAGATTTGTGCAAGGCGCGCCAGCAGGGTCAGGCTGTCGAGCTTGCATAGTCAGGTTTGCGCCAGAGTCTTTCGCTCCCGCGCAGACGTCGCGGTGGAAGTGATCTGCCGCAGATCGTAAGCCTTGAGCCTGTGCCATGGAGGGACGATGCATGAAAGCCCGCTGGTCAGCGAGCGCGTCAGTCTGGACGAGCGCGGCTATAGCGGCCCTTGGCCGCGCCCGATGAACGGCTTGATCGGCATGATGGATCAGGTGCGGCAGCACAGCATATTCCCTTCCGGTACGGCCGATTATTGCTGCCATTGCGCCGCACTGCTGCCCGCAGCAGCCAGACACCAGAGCCTGCTCCTTTTCTTTTTTGGGGCCGGACGCCGGATGCTTCCCCGGCGGCCGGCACCTGGAATCGCGCGATGCGGTCCAACAGATGCCGAGTTGGATGAGAAAATCTTAAAACTCGACGAAAGCCCAGGAGTTATCGACAAGCGGCCTCGACGCCAGCCTGCCAGCAGCTGGCATACTGCCGATACCGAGCAACAGCCGTGGCTGTTGATTCCCTGCAGCCCGTGACCTGCGCACCTACCGCTCTCAAGCGCGGTGCACGGAGATGCGAAATCCCAACCAATAGGCGAGTCCTGCTCCACGAGCTGGAATTCCTCTACGAGTGGGCTTCCGATCAGCGTATGCGCCGAAGCGATGGGCCTGCCATATTGATTTGCTGCATGCCCTTGCCGAATCGGAACAGTCTCGCGAGATGGTAAGAGGGTTCGGTCGCGGCGCGGCGTCCATTCGTGACGCGAGGGACTGATTGGCCGCTATCAAGAGCTTGCGTGCCACGGCCGGATCTGCCGCCGCACATTGACGGGGGACAGGTGGCCAGGTCGAGGCCCGGAGATCGAAACAAACCGACAGCTTTGCCGCCCGAAAACCCAGCGCCAGCCCCGGGTCGACCCGCTACTCGATTTCCTGGAAAGAAGCCGTCGGAGCCTTATTGCGCCCTGACCCCACGCGGTTTGCTGATTCGGCGTGTGAAAACTGACAAGCGCGCTGCGGCGGATCTGCTGCCATCGCGATTGAGGGACCCTCAAGGCAGCGCGCAACCCATGGCGGGCAGACAGCACTGGCAGCCAGGCTCGGAGTTCGCAAGGCCCGCGCTGCAGATGAGGGATTTGCCAGGGAGGCGCTTTGCAAGAAGCCTGATGGCGCTGCTGGGACGACCATGGAGGGCCTGGCCGGCCGGCAATTTGGACTGGGAGCCTGCCATATGGAGCAATGCCCGCCCTTGCTTGTGGTGGTTTGCCCCGACTCCGGAGCCTGCCACTCAGGTGCGGCCACAGACTGCGCCACGCCAGACCCTGGCTAGGTTAAAAAGGCCATTCTTCAGGACGCCATTGGCAGGCCAGCGAAGCCGGCGACGACACCAGAATCGGGTTCCCGCGGCAGGAGACGGTCAATTCTCTGCCAATGCTTGAGGCAGGTGGTCAACCTGGCCGGGCGGAAAACCTCGATTTCCGCTGGGCCGTATACGAGCAAGCGCGTCAACGATCTGACAACAACACGTTGACTGATTGTGGTACGCCACCATGAAACGGGTACGCGACCAGCTACGCCCGGCTGAATATGGAAACCCAGGGCGCAGATCCTGTCGCGCACAGGCAGAAAATCGAGCAGGGGGCGGATACGAAGTTTTGATTCGCTGGAGTGGGACTTTATTCAGCTGCAGCAACTGTCGGCGTTCGCGTTCGAAATCTCAGCGGCGGAATTTTGCTCGACCTGAAGGAAACCAGGGCGGCCAAGAGGCCGTGATGCCGAGGACCCTGTTGTTACAACAGGCGCGGGTAATACCGAGCTCAGGAGGGGCTTGATGCGCACACGCGCATGTTGCACCTTTGATCGCCTGCTTCCGCAGTATGCGCGGGTGTCACGCAGGTCGCTGTGGAGCTGGGCAAACAAGGTCACGCTGGATATCGGTAACGCGGACGGCAGAGATGGATCCGCAGCGTGACGTGGAAAGGCGCATGATCGGGCCGCTGGAAGCACAATGCTGCGTAAACGCGGTGGGACCATGGTATCGAAATTCCGGGAAAGCGCGAAGCCTCTGGCGGTAAGCCGAGAAAGTCGCATCCGCTTGACCTGCACCGCGATGGTGGGCGAATGTATCTGCGGCTGGCGATGATGGCGCCGGTATCATCTCGAGCGCGGTCAAAAAGCGCCTAGGGCGAGTCGAGCGGGGGCTTGATGGATGCGCCCGATTGCCGGAGTGACCGACCAGATAATCTGCAAATCTATTCTTGAAGCTGGCTTCTCCACCGCCGACAAGATCACCCAGAATCTCCGGGCGTGAGGGTCGGGCGATGGACGTGTTCAAACGCCGAGGTCCAAGCAAACTGGGGCGCAAGCATGAGCTGGATTACCCAGGCCCGGCCAGGGTAGATTGCGTATCATTATTCGCCTGCGTTTACCGTGTCGTCAAAACCGCGCGCTGATGGTGCTATTTCGGGGGGACGACTCTGTACCGCCGATCCCGCTGAAAAATACCATTGAACGGCATTCGTGCGCGTTTCTAGTTTCACAGCTGGAGGCCTATTATTCGGCCTTGACGCGCCGCGTTCGGAATTATGCCGGCAAGCGCTTCATGACCTGCGGGCTACCTCGGGTGACTTTTGCTGGTGAACCGAGCAAAACAGCCGCGCTTGGAAAGCGGCCACACACGTTTGGCCGCTGCCGGTGATTACTGTTCGTGGTGGCGATCACCACGGTGGCCGTTCAGGGTTAGATGCGCTGGAGCCCGGCTCCCGCGCGAAATCGTGGTGAAAAGCCTTGGAAGGCAGGTTTGCATGTAGTGCCGGGGATTGCCGAAAGGGACCATTCTCGTGACGGCCGCGGCCAGACGTGGGTTGTGATTCTGATATGCTCCGCAAGTGATTTTCGTGGCGCGCGGGCAAGGGGCGCTTGCAGTCAATCAAACAGCGTTCTGCGGCCGCGAAGGCGCCGCTTTGCGGCTTGGAAACAACCGGAGAAAGGAAAAAGGGGCCCGAAAGGGCATTTTTTTTTTCTTCCCCCTTCCCCTTTTTTTTTGATA